>MDTG01243747.1_pt1 | contig 21218 bp, 21 predicted proteins | sample 811421 | NCBI WGS metagenome assembly MDTG01 (sample SAMN05326645, study PRJNA326480) | marine metagenome | isolation source: seawater | place: Pacific Ocean: South East | collected 2011 | reverse complement strand
TGGTACTTGAACCAAATCACATACTTCTCCAGTATCTTTTGCCCATGCTGGGTCTGAAAAATCTGACACTACCGGAACTTCGAATTGGGTTCTTACTTCAGATAATATTTCTAACCCCTTGTCTATACCAACTCCGTGAAAACTTTTAGGGGAAGAACGGCAATCTTTATCATAACAAGATTTATAGATCCAAGGTATGTTAACTTTTTTACAGACTTTGGAAATAGATTCTGCCATAAAAAGGGCATGATCTCGATTTTCTATTGCACAGGGGCCACCAACAAATGCTAGAGGATTTAAGCCCCCAATTTGTACTTTCTTAACAGTACCGTACCCAATTTGAATATTTATACTCATCTATTATGAAGATTTATAAGGTTATATTTAAGTTTAAAAATGTTAAAATTATAGTCTTAAATTAATATTATCCATGAAATACGTCAAATGATGAATTCATTAGTTTAAATACAACTGGTCTTGCCATATAAAGTTTACTATGAATTTCAATATTTACATCTTTACTATGAATATCTTTATCATATTTAAAAAATCCATTTCTTGGAAGAATTGAAGTTTTCTTTTTGATTGTTTTTGTGTTTTTTTCAATTATTGTTATTTTTTGGTTTACAGAACTTGGATTAACCAAAAAAAGCTCATATTTAAACTCTGACTTTAAAAGATTTTGTAAATAATAATGTTTTTTAAAAAAACTATAATTGCCCAAAAGTGAATATTTATAATTCTTGTTATTTTTAGAAATAGCATCTAAATTCCCATGTATAAAACTTTTTATTGATCCTATGGTTGGATTAAAATACCCTATATAGCCTCTTTCCGCAGGAAAACTATCAGATTCGGAAAACCAAAGTTCTTTATATTTATGGAAAACAGCAAATGTTCCGTCCCCATTAACACCAAGAGATTTTGCTAGATCACTTATGTTTACTGTATTCTTAAAATTTGATTTTAAAACAATAATTTTTTTTCCTATAAAATATCCGCTTTTATTGTAAAAACAGAATTCTACCTCTTGAGGTTTGATTATATTTTTTGGGTCAAAAAGGTTATAAAAATGCAAACACTCAAAATATGTTTCCCAATTATTTTCAATTCTTAAAATAAATAAATCACTAACTGAAGATTTGGCTTTTGGAATCCTTGTAATTGAAATTGCTTTTGAAGATATTAATTCTAAAAAACGAGATGAGATGTTGTTTTTTATCCAGTCTTTAAAACTTCTAATTATCATTTTTTAGAATTTTAAACCATTCACTCTTGATTTTATTTTGAATCTTAAATCTATCACCATGTACTGTTAAACTGGCAGGAGGGTGTGTATGTTCAAAAGAAATCATTTTCTGATCTTTGCTAATTCCTAAACCAAAGGGAATTCCTGCCATTTTTCTACAAATAATTACTGGTAATTGTTCGGCAGTAAATTTATATTTATCTAAAGGAAAAATATTTACATAATTACTTTTCACTTTAATTCTATCAATATAAATTTTGGTTTTTGCATCAAAAATTTCAATTTCTTGTTCTCTAATAAGTGGATAAGTCTCAAGATTAATAAAAACGAAATAATTATCTACTTTCTTTAATTGAATAAAAGGATGAAAAGTTAACAATGATGCTTTACTTGGAAATGGATTTATTTCACCCTGATAACTGGTTTCTGTTGAACCGATCATTAATCCAACTGTAGCCCTCCATTCTGGAGTTTTAGTATATTGGTATTCATGACTTGGTAAATAATCTAATTTTCTTTCTAAATTCGATTCTCTTAGTTGTATAAGTATAAGCGGGTAAAAGTCATTTTGATTTATTTTTATGACCTCGTCATAAAAAATAGTTTTTGACTCCCCTTTTTTAATTTCCCCTAAATATTTCGTTTCCCATTTGATACCATCTGAAAAAATTGCCCAAACTGATTTATTTGTCGGATAAGAAGTTTTTTCCCAATTATTGGGTGGAAAATTATGAATAGTTGTATAACCTTCAAATAAATTTGAATTAATCAGAGGGAAAAATACCATTTTATTTTTTTAAAATTACTCTTAACCACCATGAGGGAGATTGTTGTTCAATGTGAGCGTCAAAATTAATTAAGGCTTCAGTTTCATTTCTATTTCTTATTAATTTATTTAACCTTTTTTTTTCCTTATGATAATAGGTGATATTATATTTCCATAAAAAAGATCTTATTTTTTTTAAAAAAATAATTTTCCTATTCAATAAATTTTTTAATGTTGTTCCGTAGTAGGCTGATTTTAAAATTTTGAGATTTAATTTTTTGGCAAGAAATTGAAATGATTTTTTTTCAAAAAATAATAAATGAGGTTCATGAACATCTTTATGTATCCAATCTCTGCATGGTACCTCTATAAAAAATATTCCCCCTTTTTTTAATGATGCTTTTAACGGTGTTATAAAGTCATAAGGCTCTTGAACATGTTCTAAAACATGTGAAATAATTATGATATCAAAATTATTGTTTTTAATTCTATTTATGTCAAAAATAAAATCAACTCCCAAGGATTCTAAAGTTGAATGTAAAACTTTGTCTGGTTCAAAAACAGTGTATTTTGTTTGAGGAAATTGTTTTAACCATTCTTTTATAAAATAGCCAGGTCCAGAACCTATTTCTAAAACACTACAATTTTTTTTTACTTTATAGCTTTCTCTAATAGTTATAATTCGAAGTTTTGATATTCCTGAAAAAAAACTTTCCAATTTGCTATTCCTATTGTGCCCATCATGAGCATTTTGATGATAACTTGAATTATATGCTGTGAGTTTTTTTGCATCTATATTTGGATGGCTAAAATTTAAATGACATGTATTACAATTATATAATTTTAAGCTTTCAAAGCATAAATTCCTATGAATATATTTTGACCTATAAAATATGTCTCCAGAGGCACAGATAGGACACTTTATTAATTCTTCGCTTTTATCCATATTTCATTTCTGAATGGTGTGTTTTCAAATCCTTTTTTACATATTGTTTTAATTTTAAAATTATTTTGCCTCAAAACTTGATTTATTTCATCTTTTTGACTTTTGAAATTTTGGTTCGTTTCAATTAAGATTTCTTTTGTATTCTTAATAATTGGGATTAATCCTTTTAAAATATAATGCTCAATACCATCAACATCAATTTTTATATAATTTGGTTGAGGTATATCAAATATTTTTTTTATCTCTTTACCAGATAAGCCAGGTGTAGTATATTCAAACTGCATGGGGAAGTCTTTTCCATATTCATCTATTTTTTTTTCAAAAGTTGATAGAGCTCCTGACCAATTAGTATTCTTCAATTGAAACTTTGACATACTATTTTTATCATTTAATGCTATAGGGATTACACTTATCTTATTTTGTAATTTGTTCAAAAAAATATTCCTTGATAAAAATTCTAAATTAAAAAACGATGGCTCAAATGAAAACACTTTACAATTACTTTTTAAAGTTGAATAAATCGAGTAGAGTCCAACATTTGCTCCTATATCCCAAAAAATAGAATTTTCTTTAAAATTATCAATCCAATCAAGAGTCTCAGGTTCTTTATATGAAAAACTATCAGCCCTATATTTCATTAAAGAATTTGAGATATGAAATTTCATCTTTATGCCTTTATGGTTAATTTCTTGTTTTCGATTTATTAATATTGATAATAATTTATCAACTATTAAATAATACCATTTATTAATTATGCGCATTTAATTTTGTTTATCCATTTAGTTAGTTCTTCTGTCGAGTTATATAATTTTCTGTCCCACAAAAAAGGATCTTTTTTTGATATATTTCCTGTGGGGTCGTAATAAATCGAATTATTTTTATTTCCCAAAAAAACGGTTGATGTTAAAGGTATAGAAATAATCCCAGCGGCGAATTTTGATATTTGAAGATTTGATACTTTTGGATTTACATCAAAAATTTTCCCTTTTTTTATTAAATCATCAGTGAAGTTCTTAAAATCTCTATTATGATTATTTGGACTAAAATCTCTTTTCTGTTTAAGAAAAATTTTGAAATTTGATTGATTTGCTTCAATTATATCTTCTAAAAATTTAATGTTTGTTTTTAAATTAAAATATCCATAGTCATTTAAATAACTAAAACCAAAGTAATCTTCTGAAATTACTCTATAATTATAAACTAATATGAATTTTTCATTTTCATTGTGGCTAAAAGGCTCAAATGTTTCAAAGTCATAATTCCCAATTAGGTAGGTGTTTTCAATTTTTTTATTTAATGTTAAATAATTTTTTTTTGAATATTCATTTATGAAAGCTTTTGACTTAAAATCACGAGCTGATAGGAAATCTAAATCTATAAATTTATTAGATAATGGTGATGGAGAACTTGAAACTGAGTATTCAAATTGAATTACATCTTTTCCCTTCTTTTCCACTTCGTTTATCCACATAGGGTTATATATTGATGTGTTATCTGGAATCAAATATGCTGATGGAAGATGACTCTTTTCAACTAATGAGAACCAATTTTTTTCTATAATTTGTTTTAGTAATAATGCTTTTTCCCATGAATTATTAAATATTGATCTAATTGCAACTATTATGTCCTTGAAAGAAATTAAAAAAAAGGTTATTTTTTTATCCCATGATATGTAGGGAAGATGAGTTCTACAAGTAATAATTTTATAGTAAACTTTTGGGGTATTAATGGAACAATAAAAAAATTTATTTTTGAATTTATGGGGATAATTTAATGATAAAGATGAAAATAAACTTGAATCATAAGCATTAGAATCTTTAGGCAGGTTTTTTTCGCTTAAACCATATATGAAAATATTTTTTTTATTAAATTTTAAATAATTATTTTCCAAAAAGAGTTTGCAAAAGTAAATTATAGCTTTTGACACATTGACTAATAGTAAATATTTAAAAGAGAAAAAGCACCTTATTTTATCAATTTTAAGATTTGATTTTATCAATAGATAATTAAGATCTCGTGGTATTGGATGAATAATCCCTTTTTTTGTTAAGGTTGATAACAAAATTTTACGGGTAAAGTCTGCATTCAAATAATTATTTATATAGAATAACAGTGCAGATTTTTTAGATTTAAATATTTCTTGATTTAAAATTCCATTTAAAATCATATGCCTATGTTTTCTTAATTTATCTAGGCTTCTAGAATCATATAGTCCGTAATATAAATCTATTAATTCTCCATGAAATTTATTTCTATTAAACAATTATAAACTTCTTTATTTTTTGATTAATCGTAATTAATTTGGTTTTATTATTCCATGAGATTTATAATTTATTTCTTGGTTTTTGTAATTGGATAACTCTTTACAAATTTTTAGAAATTTATTATCAATTATACTTTTATCATGATACATTTCACTTTCATACCATGATCCTGCAAAATGTAAAAAGTAATTAGAAAGAAGAGACGACTGAATTGCTTCTTTGATTTCTTTTTTACTAATTGGTTTTGAATAATAAAGATACTGATACCTTGCTGCCATTTCAAAAACCCAAAGAGCTTGAAATCTATATTCAATCCAATTTATTTTATCAAGTTTAAATAATTCATAATTGAAATAAAATTGTTCCCCGCCAGACAAGGTCTTAGTTTCTGAACTATATTTAAAAAATATTTTTCTAAAAAATTCGCCAAAATTTCCCAGATTAAAAACAAATAGTCCACTGCAAGTATAATTGTCCTTTATAAAAGATTTGTTATGAAACTCAAACATTTCCTTTGGAGTTAAAAAAATTGATGAATTTAAAGGATAGCTTTTTGAATAATAAAAGTGCCGAAAAAACGACACGTTTTTTCTAGTTTCAGTCAAATCAAAGGGTAAGTTTTTTTCTTGAGAGACTATTGAAATTTTATTTATATCGTGGAAATCAAAAATATTTGGTGAATTTGGATTAATTAATATATCTGTATCTAGATAACAAATATTAGATTGTTTGGGAATTACTTTTTCCAATTCCTCCCCAATTAATAATTTATGCCAATTAAATTTTTTCCAGTAAGGATCTTTTTTTTCGATTAATTCATCCAAAAACACAATTAACCCTAAATCGTGAATTTGACAATATAATTTCCATGAATCAAGAACATATTCTGAAAATTCTTTAAAGTGAATCTCTCCAATTGCAACTGTAACAATATAATTTTTATTTTTTTTTGGATGTCTAAAAATTTTCATTTCTTAAATATTGTTTTGATTAATCGCCAATTATTATTGGAATCTTTTTCCCATAAATGAGGTGATCTAAAACGGTCTGTTAGTTCATTTTTAAAATAGTCAGGATCTATTTCTAAGTAATCCATTAAATCATTAAAATACCGATCTGGAAATTCACCATCAAAGCGTTTGACTAACGCTACTGCTTCTTCTCTAGTAATATGTTTGTTCCTGATTTCCTGAGAGGCGTCGTAGGTAGTTCGTCCAATGCCAAATTTTATATAGGTAGTATAAAAATGTAAATCATCAATTTTATCATCAATGCTATTGTATTTACTATAGGTTCCTTGTGTTCTAAATGGTCGAGCCTTGAAACCTGTATTTTCGACTGCATAATAATATACTTCTTGAGGAATCCACTTTAAATAATATCCCAAGTAATGTACTTCAATTTCTGACTTTGTAACTTCATCAATTGTTGGTGGCATAAATAAATTTAGATCTTGATCGGTTAAATTATGTTGTTCTTTCAATTCCTTTACAGTTAGTCCAGCTAAATAAATACTATCTCTATTTTTTGCTGCATAAATTGATTTTGACCTTAATGAATTATTATTATCTGCAATTGGATTCCCATACTCAGCTTCATTCTCCCCATAGAAAACAAGTGGTATATCCATTTGGGCAGCAATTTTTGGAGCTAAATTCTTTTGGCCAAAAAAGAAAGTTTGAAAAGGGTGAAAAATATTTTCAATAGCTAAACGGGTAAGCTTTTTCATAACTCTCCCATTAGGTTTATAAGTGACATTGTCAAAACCACCTATTTCAATCCAATTTTTCCAATTTTTGTATCCATAATCTGTATACATAATTGGTGGCCAAGTATATGTTAACGGATTCATGCCGTATTTATATTTTAAAACATGAGCTTGATAGGCGCTATCTTTGCCTCCGCTGCCTGGGACAAGACAATCATAAGAATCATCTTTACTTCTATATTTATCAAGCAATTGAATAAGTTTTTCTTCTCTTTCTTTCCAATTAATCAGCTCTTTGTCTTCTGCTGTTCTGCAGGCATCACAAATACCTTCTGAATCAAATGCCATTGTTTGTTTTTCCGATTTTATATTATGTTCAAATTCCTTCGCTGAAGTAGGCCTTTGATTTGACATTACACACTTCTTGCAAAAAAATACATCTGAAGGCAATCCATAGAGAGTTTTTTGTGACATTTATTTTAAAATTTAAGTAATTTCTTGTAGATCTCTAGACCTGTTTGACCGCTTTTCTCTGGATGGAATTGAATACCAATACAATTATTATTTTGTATAATACTAGGATACTCTATTCCTGAGTAGTTTGTTGAAGCAATAACCATATTACTATCATCAAGGACACAATAAAAAGAATGAACGAAGTACATGAAATCTCCATTATTTATAAAGTTAAAAAAATGGTCCTTGTGAATAGAATTAGATTTTTTTAACTGATTCCATTGAATTTGTGGAACAGTAAAGTTTTCATTATCGATTGATATAGGTTCAAACTTTTTAGTCTTCCCAGGAATAAAGTTTAACCCTTTGTTTATACCAAATTCAATGCTTTCTGTTAGCATGAGTTGCATTCCTAAACATATGCCTACGAAAGGTTTTCCAGTTTGAATAAACTCTTTCAAAGATGAAATTATTTGAGCTTTTTCAAGATTTTCCATTGCTATACCATAGGCACCTACTCCAGGTAAAATAACCATGTCCGCACTTAATACATCATCTGGATCTGCTGTAATAAAGGGATCTAACCCTACTGATTTACAAGCTTGTTTAACACTAAACAAATTCCCTAATCCATAGTCAATTATTGATACCTTTTTCTTCATTATACTGGGCGATGTTTAATTTTTTGATCTGCCATATAATTCTTCAATTCTGGTATAGAAAATGATTTAACCTTTTTAAAAGTATTTTTACTTTTCAAAAAAGAAATATTTCCTTCAGATTCTTGTTTAAATTGATGTTGGATTTTTTCATAAGAATCATAATGTAATGCAGATGCTATCGCAATAGCATCTGCGTATTTAGTTGCTTCTTTTAAGTTATAAAAATCAGATGCTCCTCCATGTGCTACCACAGGGATAGTTGTTACGGATTTAATTTTTTGTATTAGTTCAAGGTCAAGCCCTAAAGAGGTTCCATCTCGGTCAACAGAAGTAATGACAAGTTCTCCTGCACCTAATTCAGTAACCTTTTTTGCCCAGTTTGATACCTCTAAGCCTGTCTCTTCTCTGCCATTGTCAATAAATGCATAGTAGTTTCCATCTATTCCTTTTATTGCCTCAATCGTTACTACAATGGTAGATGATCCAAACATTTTTGCTGCTTTTTCGATAAAAGCTGGATTCCTAACAACTGCAGTATTCAGGCTTACTTTATCTGCTCCAATTCTTAATACTTTATAAATGTCTTCAATAGTTCTTATTCCACCTCCAACAGTAATGGGTATAAAAATATTTTTAGCTGTTCTAGCGATGATTTCGTGAAGACTGTTGCGTTCAAACAAACTAGCAACAACATCCTGAAAAATAATTTCATCCGCTCCATTTTCATAGTAATATTGTGCAAAAATTTCTGGAGAACCCAAAACACGAAGTCCCTCTAGGTGAATACCTTTTACTAAATTCGGTCCTTTGACATCTAATTTTGGTATTATTCTTTTCATCTTTAATTTAAATCGCAGTCCAGCCCCCGTCAATTACTATGTTTTGTCCAGTTATATAATTTGCTTTTTCAGATAATAAAAAACTTACTGTTGGAGCGATATCATTTGGAGTTCCCATCCTTTTTAAGGGAACCTTTTTACTATAATTTTTTATAAATTCAGGTGATTGTTTATCTTGTATTCCTCCAGGTGAAATACAATTAAATCTTAAGTTATTTTTTCCAAAATAAGAAGCCAAATAACGATTCATGCTAATTAAACCTCCCTTAATGGCAGGATATGCAACTGGGGAAGTCATATCGGTATTTTCGTATAAAGTAAAATCATTCCCAACGATTCCATAAATGGAGGCAAGACTAACAATCGAGCAATTATTAAAGTTAACCACATGATTGATTAATAACTGGATAAGATGAAAAACACTACTTAGTTGCCAATCAATATTTTCTCTAAAAGAAGATAATTTAACCTTTTCAATTCTAGTCCCCCAATCTTTAGTCCTAGGGTAGGCATTATTAACTAAACCATCAATACGTTTATAGATGGTTATAATTTCTTTTAGAACTCTATTCGTCTGTTCTTGATCAGTTAAATCCACTTTATATTGATGTTGCTCAGGAGTTGTTTTGTTTAAAATATCAAGACAGATTGCTATCCCTCCTTCTTTTGTAATGTCAGAAACAATGGCTTTTCCAATTAAGCCCCTACTCCCTGTTACAATAATATTTTTTCCTTTTAAGATCATATAATAGTTTTTATTATTTGCAGGGACTCCTTTAAAGAATTTATAGTTTGTTCATTTTTATTACGGGCAGAAAGAAAATATTTCATTTGATTCAAATAAGATAAAGCCATTCCTTGTTTACCAATACTAATAAGTTCTTCTTGTGTTTTTAAATTAATTATTGTCCCTGTTATAAAATTTAATTCTATGGTTTCATCTTGCCTTACTATTTCAAGAGTTCGTTTAGGATCTTGTCTAAAATAATTTAATGTAATACTGGCAGAAAATGTTTTATATGTCATAAAATAATTGGCATAGTCATAACTATCAATTTCTAAATGTGACACTTTTCTATGATTCTTTTCAATTTTTAAAGCACTCCCAAATAAATGAGTCATATAATCTAACTCATGAATCAAATCAAATTGAACACCCCCTCCCATATCTGCTTTTGCACTATATGAATTTGAATAACTAGTATTTGATCTCCATTTAGGTAGATAGCTTCCACAATAGGCATTTACTTCATATATCCTTCCTGGCTTTTCTTTTAAATATTTTTTTAAAAATTGAATTAATGGATGAAATCTAAGATTACAAGCTGTGTATATAATTGGAAGTTTTTTATTTGTTAGTTTATCTAATGTCACCCATTGCTCTTTAGTTACACAAATAGGCTTTTCAACCATAATAGCTATGTTTAATGGAATTAAATATTCTATAAATTGGGCATGAAAAACAGATGGATTGCTCAAAATAATAGCATCTAAACTCAATTCCGCTAGGTTATTCAATGAAATATTTTTTATGCCTTTTACTACAGGAGCATTTTTTTTATGTCTTACAGCAAATAAAATTACATCGGGCTCAATTTTCTTAATAGCAATTATATGCTTTTTCGCAATTGAGCCTAGTCCTATAAAAGCAATTCTCATAATATACCTTTAAGTCTTTGTTCTTTAATTAAAAATTTTAAATAAAGTAAATCCTCTTGGTTATCAAGATCAAAACATATATGATCCATTACATAAATCATTGATCTATTGGTGATTGGTGTCGATGTTCTTTTATCAAAAAAGGATCTTTTATACCAATAGAAAGAAGCATTTAAATCATATACCAATGGTGAATCTTGTCTAGATAAAACATTTTCAGGTAGTTTTTTTATCAAATCAAAATACCCATCCTTATTTTCCTCAACCATATTAAAATAGGGGTTCTTATAAGATTGATTAACAGAAAATAAATTAAGTGCTTTTGAGTCTAATCTAATTAACTCAAAAGCTTTTTCAACATCTTGTCTGGTCCTTAAAGGTGAGGATATATCAAGGTCTAATACGTAATCATATTTAATATTGTGAAGCTTTTCTTCAAATACTAAAAGATGATGTATTGTTTTAATTTTACCTACATTATCACCAGCTAGTTCTTCTGGTCGACTATATAGTGTTTTTACACCCCATTCTTCTGCTACTTTTTTTATTTCCTTTAAATCAGTTGAAAGCGCAATATTAACCATATGCTGTGGCAACAAGGATTTTGCTAATTCAATAGAGTATGAAATTAAGGGTCTGCCATTAATTTTGATAATATTTTTGAGAGGAATTCCTTTTGAACCTCCTCTAGCGCACAATGTAATTAGTATTTTAATCAAAATTAGTATACTTGATGTCTAATTGAGCCCGATTATAATCTTCATGATTCCCAATATCTAACCAATAGCCTGAAAATGGATAACTGATTACTTTCTTCTTTTTTGAAAGTTCTATATTAATCAAATCTGTAGCATTAAAAAAAGATTCTTTAGGAATTGATTCAAGTATGTCGCGCTTTATTAAATAAATTCCTGCATTAGAATAATAAGTTTTAGTTGGCTTTTCATTTATTGATATAACTTTGTTTTTTCTGCTATTAACTACACCATAGGGAATAATTATTTTGTATGGTATAGTAACCATTGAAATATCAGCATCATTTTTTAAAAAATCTAAATAAAAGTCTTCATAATTAATATTTGTCAACAAATCAGAGTTAGTAACAAGAACATGTTTCTGCTTCAAATTTTTAATAATAGATAAAGAACCAATTGTGCCCATTGGCTTAATCTCTTCAATATATTGAATATTTAAATCTTCAAAACCAGAATTAAAATAATCTTTTATTTGCCCTTTTAAATAATTCACAGATATCCAAAAATTTTTTAAGCCGTAAGATTTTAGACGATCAAAATTATGTTTTATGATTGGTTTATCACCTACTTTTAAAAGTGGTTTAGGAGTCTTTTTTGTTAAAGGAGATAATCGAGTTCCTCTCCCACCAGCCAATATAATTGTGTCTAAAGGTAAGAAGGACTTAAGTTTATTGAAGTCAATTAATTGTTTAATTCTTCTTTTATTATCTATTAAAGGAATAACCTTATATCCTTCATTTCGTAAAGCAATTAAAAGATTTATATCAATTTTATCAATAAAAAAAAATTTTGGGTTTGGTTGTTGTAAAGATTCGATTTCTTGATCTAAAGTCACAGAATCTAAAAGACCCCTTCTAATATCACCGTCAGTTATAGAGCCTAAAAAACTTAAATCATTATCAACAATAAATAATATTTTCTCACCTATGATTTTATTAAGTCTAGACAAAGCATCTTTTAATAAGGATCCTTTTTTTATAAGATGTTTTTCAAGATTCATTATTTATCAATAATTTTTAAAGTTTGAAAAGCTTCGGCTGCTATTACGCCTGCGGTAGATCCTCTAAAAGTCGCTAAAGCTCTTATATTTTTCTCGCTCCTGGGAAAAGGTGGTTCAGATATTTCTGAAGAGTATACTTTCATTATCTTTAATTTTTCATCTAAAAATGGTGTTATATCAACAAAATAATTAGGAATAAAAATATTTTCATTAAGTGCAGCTGAAAACTCTGTTTCAGAAATACATTCATACATTAAGATTTTTTTAATGGAGGGTTGACGAAATGTCTTTGATGCGCTGTAAAATGATTCAAATAAATATCGGTGATCAGAATGCGAATCTGATCTATTCACAACATAAATAATTTCTGGTTTAAGTCGAGTAAGAATCTTGGATATTTCAGAAATCATTGAATTTTTTGATTTGCTATTTAGTTGAGTAGTAATATAATCCAATTGTATAAATTCTTTAAATCCATAAAGCTGACTTACTTCTTGAATTTCTTTTTCTCTCTGATTGAAACGTTCCATTAAAATAGGATCGCCATTATCAATTTTAGTGGCATTTAACCAAAATAATTGGTCTCCATTTGATTTATGTTTTAAAAGAGTGCCACCAACTCCGAGTGTTTCATCATCAGGATGTGCACTAATAACTAATATTTTATTCATCTTTATTAAATTAAATATTGGTTCAACTTAGGTAATTTTGATAGTGTATGATCAATTAAAATAATTGATCCATCTCCAGTTTTTACTTCAATTTTATTTTTATCTAAGCCAACCACTTTTCCAGGTTCTATATTAGGTTGATTATTATATCCTTGCTTTATACTCCAAACAATTATTTTTTCTCCATTAAAGAGAAAAGTGGCTCCTGGGTATGGCCTTGTTAATGCTCTAACCATATTAATTATTGTTTTACTTGACATAGAAAAATTTATTTCTCCATCCTTATGATTTCGCTTTCTCCAATAATTTGACTTCTTTGGTTGTGGTATTTTTTTTTCTCTATTCTCCTCTAGTTCCTTAGTGAATTTTTCAACTTGTTTGATACTATTTTTAATAATTTTTTCATACAAATCCTTTGCTGTATCTTTCTCTTGAATCGAAAATTTTTCCTGGCTAATAATTGCTCCTGAATCAGCACCTTCATCCATTATAAAAAAAGAAGTCCCACTCTCTTTTAAACCTAAAGATTTAGCCCAAATAAGTGGATGTCTTCCTCTGTTTAATGGAAGAAGTGTTGGGTGAAATCCTATAATGCCTTTTTTTGGAAGATTCAAAAGGGGCTGCTTTATTATATTTGACCATCCAAAACAATAAATAACATCCGGCATTAAATTTTGAACCCATTTAAATGACTCATCGCTGTTTATGTTTTCAGTATTTAGATTTGGTAAATTAGACTTAGAACATATTGGGGTTAAATCGTAAAAATCTGAATTAATTTTAGATTCTTTTTTAGAAACTACACCTACAATATTGGCCTTTATCTTTATTAAATGTTCTAGAATTTTGTATGAGAAAAAAACAGACCCAATATAAATAATTCTCATTTTGGTCATAAGTTGAAGAACTTTTTTTTCAATAAATCTTTTGGATTAATATTTTTTAGGATGTCAACTATTTTAGAGGATACGTTATGTGTACCATAGGGATTTTTAAAATTATCTATTTTGTTTTTAAACTCTTTTGAATTTGATTTCTTAATTGCTGCTAAAATTTCATTTTTTTCTGTAGGACAACTTATAACAGTTTCAGGCATTATCCTTCCCCTTTGGCGATCTCCAATGTTAATTGTTGGAATTTTAAAGCTTGGTACTTCAATCAATCCACTTGATGAATTTCCTATTACTGCATCTACAAATTTTAATGTAGAAAGATAGTTAATCTGCCCCATTGAAGTTATGGCAATTGAATTTAATGGATAAGCTTTTACAAACTGATTAATCATGTCAATTATAATCCTGCCATTATTATCTGCATTAGGCATCGTGAAAATAAATAATGTCTCAGTATTTTTAATCTTAATTAATGCATCTAAAACTTGTTTGAATCTTTCTGACAATGGTTTTAAATCAAGTGTTTCTGGATGATAAGTGATAAGATAATTTTTGGTTAAAAATGAAAAATTCATTTTTTTTTCGACTTCTTTTTTAGTCAAAAACTTAATCCTATTTATATTTTCAATACCAAGAGCCCCAAAACAAAAAACATTACTAGGCTGCTCCCCAAGCTGAATAACTCGTTTTTCAAATGATTTCGTTGCTGTGAAATGCAGATGCGACATCTTTGTGATTGAATGTCTGATAGATTCATCAATCAAACCTTCAGTTGCTTCGCCTCCATGACAATGCGCTATTGGAATGCGAAGACTCATTGAGGCAATTGCAGCGGCAAGTATTTCAAATCTATCACCTAGCAGTAAAATAATATCTGGCTTTAATTTAGAAAATGCATCAGCAATTCCAAAAATTCCTAATCCTATACTTTTTGCAATTCCTGATCCTGAGTCTGATGACATTAAACTTTCAACCTTATAATCAATATTAAAGCCGTCTTTTTCAATTTGTTTGTAGGTCAAACCAAATTCTGGAGACATATGCATACCTGTTGCACATATTTGTAAATGAATTGTCGGTTCTTTTTTTAATGCTTTTAAGGTCCAGTATAATAATCCATAATCAGCTCTAGTTCCGGTAACGACACAAACCTTTTTCATATAAAATCATTAAGTTTTACTTCTTGAAATTGATCTACAGGCTGTTTTAAACTTTTCCCCAATAAATCGTCAATCTGCATTGGGCTAATTCCACCTTCTGGTCTTAAGGCAATAAAATCTTCTTCTTTAAGCCTATTGCCTTTTTCAAAGGATTTAACATAGCATAAGCTTTTTCTAATGATTTTTTTATTCTCAATTTCTGCTAGTGTAGGTGTTTTTTTTCCAGTACCAGAAATAGCTCGAGTAACCTCTCTTATAGATTTTACCATATAAATTAACTCATCGGGCTCTAAAGAAGCATTATGATCAGGACCTGAAAGATTCTTATCTAATGTGAAATGTTTCTCAATTATTTTTGCCCCTAATCCAACAGCTGCAATTGCAACTGATGTCCCTAAGGTGTGGTCTGAATAACCTATTTCTATCCCAAATTCATGTTCAATAGCCTTCATGGCCCTTAAATTAACTTCATTTAGTGGAGTAGGGTATGCAGTCGTGCAATGTAATATTGTGATTTCTTCTTTAGTTAAACCCTCTTGAAGAAGAATGTCAACTGCATCTTTTATCTCTGGCATTGTGGCCATTCCCGTTGATATAATTACTGGTCTTTTTTTTTGAGCAATTTTACGTAATAAGGACTTATGAGTTATTTCTCCAGATGGAACTTTAAAAAATTTTTGTCCTAGTTGATCAAGAAAATCTATACTTTCTATATCGAATCCCGTAGAAAGAAAGTCAATACCCTTCTCATCACATCGCTGGAGTAATTTTGGATACCAATCTAGAGGAATTTCTAATTGCCTCAACATTTCAAACTGCGATTCTTTACCCCCCGAATTCTCTTTCTGATAGGCTGCTTTTTGTGCCTGTTTAGTAACTAATTTTTTTGAACTAAATGTTTGAAATTTAACAAAGTCTGCACCTGCCATTGCAGCAACATCAATTAATTTTTTAGCCTTTTGTAAATCCCCGTTGTGGTTTACTCCAGCCTCCGCTATAATTATAACTCTATCTTTTATGATTTTTAATTTTTGATGGATTTCCAAATACTAGTGAATTATCTGGAATATTATTCAAGACAACTGAACCGGCTCCAACCACCACGTTTTTGCCGATACAAACATTTTCTCTGATTATACAATTTGCTCCAATAAATGTTCCTGTTTTAATTGTCACTCCACCACAAATAACAGCTCCGGGTGCAATGTGAGATCCAGTTTCAATTTTACAATTATGTTCAATAATAGCTGCCGTATTTATAATAACATTATTACCAATTTCAACAGAATTATTAATAGATACATTTCGGCTTAAGAAATTTCCATATCCTATCTTAAGACTATTTGAAATAGAAGCGTCTGGGTGAATTACATTAATTTGCTTAAGGGTTTTAGAACTTAATAACTCGCTTCTACTCTTTCTAAGATAATTATCACCAATAGCTACAAAATATAAATATTTACTCTTTAGGTATTCGAAATTACTTTTATTTTCATCTCCTAAAAACCTAATTCCATGAATATTTTCTTCCTTTTCCACTAATTCTGAATATCCTTTAATTTTATATCCTTTAGAAATAATTATATCAATAATTTCTAAAGAATGTCCCGAAAATCCAATAACGATAATTTCTTTACTTTTATTATATTCTAACATTACTAGGAATATTAACAATCTTATTTTCTAAGAATAATGCATTCTTTTGTGAATCCTTTTGGCAAAGTGAAAACATTGGAAGCTTAAACAACAATGTCCAAATTGGTCTAGTCATTATTTTGAAACTATCTGTTTCTTTTAAAAAGTAGTCTCTCTCCTTTTTGTCATTTAATAGAATTGGTATAAGCCAATAATTCCAAGTTGTATTTTTTGGAATTGGTGCTAATTCAATTCCGATCGAAGGTAACTCTTTAGCATAGAATTCATATAACTTTGTTTTCCTTTTAATTATTTTTTGAAATGATTCTATTTGGGCACATGCTAGAGCAGCATTTAGGTTTGGCATTCTAAAATTATATCCAATCTCATTATGAAAATAATGAAATTTACCTGAAGATTTTGCTGTAGATGAGATGTGTTTTGCTCTTTTGTATAAATTCTTATTTTGCATTGTAATGCAGCCTCCACCTCCAGAAGTAATTATCTTATTTCCATTAAAACTATATGCTGAAAGAGCCCCAAAAGTGCCAGCAAATTTGCCTTTGAATTTACTTCCTAAAGCCTCTGCAGAATCCTCAACAAGAGTTATCTTCCACTCCTTACATATTTTTTTTATCTCATCAATTCTACACATAAATCCAAATGTATGCATTGGCAAACAAGCTGAAATTTTTTTACCAGTTGATTTATTATACGTACCATTTTCTCTTTTTTCACCAAACTCTTGTAAAAAAGAGGATAACGATAAAGGTGACATTCCCATTGTGTCTCTATCTACATCAATAAAAATAGGCTTCGCTTTTAAATAAGCTATAGCATTTGAAGTTGCTACAAAAGTTAGAGCCTGTGTTAGGACCTCATCATTTTGTTTTACATCAGCTAAAATAAGAGCAATCTGAAGGGCTGATGTTCCATTTACAGTAGCTACACAAAACTTACTATTTGTTAGAGATGAAATGTTTTTTTCAAATTTATCTATAAATTTACCCTTAGATGAGACGTTTGTAGTGTCTATAGCTTGATTCAAATAATTTTTTTCATTGCCTTTAAAGACAGGTTCATGTAATCCTATGGAGCCAGTGATATTTGTTTTTTCTCTTAAAAGTGAATTGAACTTTTTAGCTTTTATCATTACATTTTTTCATCTAAAAATTTTCCTTTTTCAATATGTTTAAAGTTTTCAACAACATCTTCAAAAATCTCTATTAAATGTTTTCTTGACCAATTTTTTTTTCTTTTAAAATCTTCTATTTTGTTTTTAAATAATTCTACTCTTCCTTCTAATTCTGGCTTTAAATTATTTTTTATAATACCTATAGATTTAAATGAATCAAAATCTAATTTCTCAGATTTTGTATAAAATTCTTCGATACTTTTTTCTCCTGTAGTTTCTGATGATGAAAAATAACAAGGCCACTCTTTTGAATTTGTTCTATTAAATGCAAATTCTCTTGCTTCATCTTCTGTTTTACATTTTAAAGCTTTATAACCATTGCTTTTTAAAAATTTTATTGCAAGTTGATTAAAGGTGAATAAGTGGTTCTCTTGGTTGAATTTTGGAAAAAAGATATCTCTATTATCCCCAAAAATACATGAAAGTAAACAGAGTTGCCCAGATTCCTCAAGCGTCACAAAATATCTTTTAATATCAATTGGTGCAACAATTGGTTGTCTTTTTTCAATTCTTTTTAAAAACCCGTGAACAAGAGATCCATCAGAAAATAATACGTTTGCAAACCTTGCCGAAGAAATAGATATCTCTGAGCTCTTTTTCATTGCAATTATCTCCATCATTTTTTTAGAAGCTCCCATCATATTAACAGGATTTGAGGCTTTATCAGTTGAAACACAAAAATATTTTTTTGTTTTATTTAAAATAGATTGATTAATTGTCTTTTCTGTATTAAAGACATTAGTTTGGATCATTCGCATTAAAGTGAAGGGATCTTTTTCACTTCTTACATGCTTAAGAGCTGATAAATTCAAAACATAATCGTATTCACCGTCAGACTCAATAAAACGATCATATTCTAATGAATCGATATCCAACGCTAGTGTCTTAAAATCTTTGCATAGATAGCCTAAAGTACTTCTAACATCTCTTACCAACTCAACAAGATTATTTTCACTAATATCTACAACATGAAGCTTTACTGGTTGTCTTCTGAATATCTCTTTAACTATAGCTTGCCCAATTGCACCAGCTCCTCCTAGTACAAGGAAAGTCGAATCAGTGACAATTTTGTTTAATTCAGATAACTTTTTTTCAATATCCTTATTAAACAAAGAATTAGTTCTGTTTATTAAATTATAATGACTTATGTATTTATTAATTTTTTTATTTATTTATTGTTAATATTAAATTTTTTTAAATTTCTGAACTAATTTTAATTGAAAATAATACTATAGATTTTATCGTTAATTATTTCAAGTTTGGTAAAGAGTTATGTGTATTTTAAAATACTTAAAACACCAAAAGATTTTAATCTAAAATCAGCTCTCCAGATTCAACTTTATATATATAATCGCATTGATCAAGAGTAGATAAACGATGAGCTACTATTATAATGGTTTTTTTCCCTTTAAGTGAGTATATAGCTTTCATAACTTCTATTTCTGTCGATGTATCTAGTGAACTAGTTGCTTCATCAAAAACTAGTATATCTGGTTCATCATATAGGGCTCTGGCTATGCCTATTCTTTGTTTTTGACCTCCTGATAATTGAACACCATTTTCACCTACTTTTGTTTCAATTCCATTTGGTAATTTTTTAATAAAATTCGATAATTGAGCTATTTTAATGACTTTATCTAACTGTTTATAGTCTATATCTTTTTTTGTCTTTCCAAATGCTATATTTTCAGATATTGATGTATCAGATAAAAAAACGAATTGAGAAACATACCCTATAATATTTCGCCAAGAATTAATATTTTTAAAAATATTTACCCCATCTACTAATATTTCTCCTTTCGATGGTTTAAGAAGAGTAACAAATAAATCAATAAGCGTGCTTTTTCCTGACCCAGATGCCCCTTTGAAACCAATTGTTGATCCTTTAATTATTTCAAGATTTAAATTCTTAATAACAGGTTTGAAATTTGTTCCGTAACGGAAAAATAAATTTTTAATCAAAATAGAATTATTAAACTTAATTTTTACACCCTGGTTTAAAATCTCTAGATTATTAGTTGCATTTTCAAATTCGTTTATAACAATATCAGTTGAAGGTCTATAAAATTTTAACATTTGAAAGGATGATAAAATCTTTGTAAGAGAGGGTAAAATCCGAAATGTTGCTGCTACAAATATTCCAATTGTCGGAATTATGGATTTTATTTCTTGATCCAAAATATGAATTAAAAGAATATAAAGAACTAATGTTATTATTGTAAAGAGTTCAAAAAAATAACGTGGAAAAGAGTTTAATGTATTGACTTTTGTTAGCGCCGAATTGATGCCAAATATTAAATTTTCAAATTTATAAATAAATGGTTTAACTACACCATACATTTTTACATCCTTTATGCCTCGCAAGCCCTCGTGCAATATAATTGACAATTTTTCTTCAAGTATTTTTCTTTGTTCTGACCAAAGAGAAATATAGGATTTTGATACTCTAAAATAAATTGCTGCTGAAAGCCCAAAAATTAGGCCAATAATTAAGGTACTTATAGGTTTGAACCAAATTAAAAATAATAAGATAGTTGAAATTAAAAGTGATTCTGTTAAAATGACTAATAATGCATTTATGTATATGTGAAAGTAGTTGATTTCTTTAATCAAGTTTTTTGATAATATGGAAGAGTTTTTTTCCAAGTGTGACTTATATTCTTGACTTAAATAAAGTTTATATAGTTTATTAGAAAGATAACTATTAAGTCCATAGATCAACTTACTTTGTCTATAGATCAAAATTATAGAATATATTGTTTTGAATATGTAAATTAATACTACTGATAGTAAAAAAAAAAATAAAATTTCTTGGTCTGTTTTTAATTTTATATTGGAAGGAAGGTAATCATTAAAAAAATTATTTGATCTAAAATCTTTATTTGATATTACTTCTAATATTGGAAGTAAAAGTCCAATGCCAATAAATTCAAGTATAGATGCAAAAAATAAAAAAACTGACATCGAGGCTAGCTTTCTTTTAAAATTTTTAGATAGAAAAAAATATATCCGTTTTAAATTTTTAATCATTTATTTATCTTCAAAAGTTTAATTTGGTCCAAAATTGGTTTAACCTCAATATTTAACTTCTCTTTAGTTTTATTATTTGATAGACTCATATCTTTTGGTCTTTTAACCAAATCTTCTCTTTTTCCTATTGATCCTTTTTTTATTAATAATGGCGAAAAGTTCATGATTTTAGCTATCATTAAACCAAATTCATATTTAGATATTCTTTCATCACTAGCAATATTGAATATTCCTTTTTCGTTATTTTTTAAAAGCTCGATAATTATTCTTGCTATCTCATTTACATGAATAGGGGTAAAAAAAACATCTTCAAATAATTCTATTTCCTCT
>MDTG01204210.1_pt1 | contig 21219 bp, 17 predicted proteins | sample 811421 | NCBI WGS metagenome assembly MDTG01 (sample SAMN05326645, study PRJNA326480) | marine metagenome | isolation source: seawater | place: Pacific Ocean: South East | collected 2011 | reverse complement strand
CCGTGTATTTTCAACCACATCATCCCAGTGAAACCACGCCGGTTTAAAGCGCCGTTCCGACAAAAGTTTTGCCTGATCGAAAAAGTGTGGTGATTCTGGGTTGTGACTCTGCCCATAGTGCAAGTAGCTCGCGGCCTTTACTCCATCCGGATGGAACTCATAAACCGCCTTGTAAGACGACCCGGTAGTCGCATACTCAAACTGCCGATTCGGATCATCCGTCGGCGATGTGTGATAAATGGTAAAAGCAACGCCAAGCGGACCGCGCACGCCCGCCACGCCCAGACTTGGATCACGATCGTCAAATGGAACGCTGCTAGAACTGCCATACGGAGCGTGCCTTTGAAGTCGGTGAACATCGCCGTAAGAGACCTGCCAATTGCCATGGCGACTTATCAGCGTCTTCGCTGCGCGGGCAAGGGCGCGAAATCGCGCGGGGATGTCTGCCACGAATTCTTCTTTCAGAGTTTCAACTGGATAGCCTCTGCCGTAAAGCTCCTCGTACCACTCGACAGCCAGTGTTGTTTGAGTCGATTTAAGTGAGCTGCGGTAATTCCAATCCAAAAGGTGCTCAAGATAGGGCCTTACTTCGCTAGCCAGCTCTGGATGAGTGTGTTGCAACGATTCGAAACGGCGTTGATAACGCGGTAGTTCCGTCATCGGCCAGTACAGTGTCGTGTCGAACGCCATCTCCTGCCACTTTTCGAACGTCACATCGTTAGCTCGACGCAGCAACCAACGAGACATTTGCGCCCGACGCTTGTCATCTGTAGCATCTTCTACCATATACGCTGGAAAATCTAACATCGACGGATTCCCATCGTCGGTTGTCGTGAATGGCGTTGAATTGGTGTTCTGCATGAAGCCAGAAGCTGGATTTAAAACTTGAGGCAGCTCCTCGATAGGATGAAAATCGCCCCACTCAAGTTCAGGATCGGAACCGTCTACGGGTTTCGTCCAATCAACACCAGGCTTTCGTTTCGCGACCGTCCCGTTGTAGAGATAGAAGATGTTGCCGTCAGAATCGGCATACATTGTGTTGAACGTTTGCAGCTGAAGGCTCGATGCTGCTGCGTACCACTCGCCGAAATTCGTTGCGCGCGACTGGGCAAGCGACTGCACCATACGCGAACCGTCGTAAAGACGCGGTACTTTTACTGCAAAAAAATGCGATTCGTCTTCTTGCTTGGTTATCGGGCCATGATGGCTCTTGCGCAACTGATAGCGCCGCGGTTGGGCTTCGTCCCTCACAGCGAGCTCAATCTCCCATGACTCTGCACGCCGCCAATCGTCACCATAACGATACAGATCAGGATCGCTTGGATGATCAAAGGTTAGACGATATACGTCCGAGATATCCGCTTCGTTGACCGTATAGGCCCAACCAAGATGGTTGTTAAAACCGGCGGTTGGGAACGGTGCACCCGGATACATTGCACCGGAAAAATCCCAACCTGAGTCGCTCTTAACGTGCATCTCGGTGAACATACCTGAGCCATACCAAGGTTGATGAGGATTAATGAATAGCATTGCAGTGCCGCCACGAGTGCGTTTGGGCCCAATTGCCCATTGATTTGAGCCTAGCGATGCGAGCTCCTCGGCTTCCAATCGCGTCACCTCGCGGGTCGGTGCATGGGCCGCACCTAACAGGCGCGGCAATATCATGTAACGCTCAAAAGCCAGCACGTGCCACGGTTCCATTCGGGTAATGAGACGCGGAGTAACATCAGGATTGCGCTCGAGAAAAAAGTTATAGCCGTCGGCAAATGCACGAGCAAGGGTTTGTATTTCTGACGGGAGCGAAGTGAAATCGCGCTGCGAAGTTCCGACGATATCAAAAAGCGCGACATCGAGATCACTCCTGACTCCGGAATCACCAACGATTTCAGCGTAGCGCCCAAGCGCTTTTATATAGGTGTCCTCAAGCTGCCAAAAATGATCTTCACTCTGCGCCCAAGCGGAACCAAACACAACAGCAGCATCAGACTCTCCGCGGATGTGCGGTACACCCCATTGATCTCGATGAACAACGACCTGTTTTGCCAGCGGCGAGGCAAATGCTGGGCCAGCCAAACAAACTAGGACTAACAGACTGCTAATTAACTCAATAAGTTGACGTGATCGCATTTAGAGAGCTCCTCTGAAGTAGGAAGAATAAATGTACCTCTAGACTGGAAAGTTGTCTAGATTGAAACACAGGGGACACTCACAACTTTACAATTCAATCAGTTTTATTCTTGGCCCATTGGCAAGAAAATATACCGTCCTAGCTGTTGCTAAAACTATTACAAAGCTGGGAGCAGTATCAACCAAAGCCTCTCGATGAACCAATAGCTGGCCGTTCCTCCAACCAGGTAGACAGGCATGGTTAGAATCCGTTTCGCAATCTTAAATTTAACTAGCCCTAAGAGGCCGAGAACAACAACCACTATTGCGAGCTGTCCAACTTCTATTCCCAAATTAAAAAATAACAATGCAGCTATTTGGCTTTGATCAGGGAGTCCAATTTCCCTCAAAGCCCCAGCGAACCCGAGTCCGTGTAAGAGACCGAACCCAAATGAAATGACAACGGGAAAGCGATGAGTTAAACCCGGCTTGGCTTGCAAATTTTCATAAGCAAGTAACACTATACTAGCGGCAATAACGGCCTCCACCGCAGATTGCGAAAGACTAAGTAACTCATACACAGATAATGCTAGGGTAATTGAATGGGCAACGGTAAAACTCGTCACCACCCAAACGATCATCACGCGTGTTCGTACAAGATATAAAAGCATTAAAATAAATAGTATGTGGTCATACCCAAGCAGAAGATGAGTCAAACCAATAGAAAAATAGACAGGAATTGCCGGCGCTACACTCGCAAGATCTAATCGTCCCTCTCTTGCTGTGATCAGCCGTTCGGTGCGCGATTCATCAAGCCAGCTAATACTCACAAGGGTATCTATTAATGTCCTGTCTAATCCGGCAATCTCAATAGATTCCAATCCAATCTCATCACACGTAATTATAGCCGAATCCGTCAACGCTCCCTCAGTAAGTCGAGACCCAGTAATTTCAAAATCACAATTCGTCTCAACGACCAACCCTAGAAAGCGACCCTCAACTTGCGGCTGGCGAAAGCTGGCCCTAAATTCAGTGCTAGCATCTTCAGTTCGGTTTTCAATAAGCTCCAAATACGCAGGGCGAACCTCGTGAGAAGCCGCGGTTGAGGCTGCTAGATTTAAAAGCACCCCAAGGAAAAAAACAAAGCCCCTCACTGCCCCTCGTACCGAATGAGATAATCATCTAAAAGTGCGTCCACGTATCGTTGCCGCGCATTCATCTTCTGAAACTGTTGGTAGTCTGACCCGACGCTGTCCAGTACAGAATTAAGGGGAGCGGCTTCTTCTGCATGAATGTTTGTGACGTAAACAAGATGGTAACCAAAACTACTTTTTATCGGTCCTTGCCATTCAAGAACAGAAAGACCAATCAATTGCGAGGAGAACCCTGAACCAAATGTTGCATCGATATCCAGCTCACTGCGAAAAGCGTAGGCGTCGTTAAGCATACTCGTGGTGCCGGTTGACGAAATATCCTCTCCCAATTTCGCTTGGCCTAGTTGTGCCTGGGCACTGACTTGATCTGTAAAGTATAGTTGTCTGAATGAATAACGAAGCGGCAAAGTATAATTGACAATATTCTGAGAGTAATAAGACTCTAATTCACTAATCTCAGGTTCAGATCCCATTTGAGCCTCGGCGATAAACCCGAGCTTCTGAACTAGACGACGGCGGACGATAGAGTCATCTTGATCTAACCCCAACCGCAGAGCTTCACGAAATAGAACCTCTTCCTGGATCCAGTTGTCGACCAGAGAATCAAGTTCTTGGATCGAAGCATCCGCACCGGTTTGCGTTTTCCAAAGCAAAGCTATCCGATCTTTCTGAGCGTCACTCACAATAATTTCGTCTCGCGCTTCTGGCATTAAATCATCAAGGATAAAAATGCACAGGCTAATAACAACGAACCATAAGAGAGGTTGCGCGACTAGCCTGCCCATTGCATTCAATCCTTAAAACTAATTACTGAACTGGGGTGATCCAGATTGGTGATGACCACGCGCGCTCCTGCAGGGTTGCTGCCATATCAGGGCGAGGTTCAACACCAGCACGAATAGCGTCCCAAGTGGACCAACGACACGTCGGGTTTTCCATTGCCCTAACGTAATAAAATGCATTCTGAGCCGCATCGTAGTCTGGATCACTCCAGTTTGCTCTCAACTCTGCGGCGCCAAGTCCGCTAGTGATACTGCAATCGTCCAGATTAACTTGAGCACCATTATCAGGGCAACGATGGGTGATAGAGTCAACAATGCCGCCGTCGGAGCAAGCAACATCATAAACCTCTTCCATTGCTTCCCCGTCTTCCATCCAACCTTTGATAATCTGTAAGCGCTGAAGAGCAGCGCTATTTGGATCTCTGGAAACCCACGCGATAAACTCAGGTTTACGGCCTGCATATGCGAGCAGGTCGCTTCCCATCGCAACCCCGTTGTCATAAGCCTTTGAGATCAAATCACCATCATCAATCGATGGAAGTTCATAGCCAGCGAAAAAGCGGACCCGCATTCGAGTTCCGGACGTGCCAAATGTTTCTTTTCGCCGAAACGAGTCGTATATAGAAGCGCGAGTATTTTCTTCAGCCCAGACTCCGGCCAAACCTGATGCGCTCCAAGTATTGAAATAAGTTTCTGCATAATTCTCACCCGGTGCCCGAGGCTCCCGCAAGGGCACTGATCCTCGCCGCACGCCATCAGAATCTCTCAAGCCCACCTTGCTCCAGTAGTCATCCTCGTCACCTGCGTAAGTAGCATTGTGAGTATCGCTTGAACCAATAATTCCAAATTTATAAGGATTAGCACCTTTCTCTTCTTGATTCTTCAAGCCATTAAGATAGGCCTCACGAAGATAGCTCCCATTAGGCTGGCTAGATCGAAACGACGCTACTTGGAAAGGCATGATTTCAAAATCTGCCCACTCGTCATTGGGTGACAGCGCCGGGTGCGTATCTGACGTGCCTTTGACTTGAGTTATTTCAACTAACGGCTCATTGCGCATGCGCTGGTCTGCATAGGCATCATCAAGAGGATTTCCCGAAAAGTCAGTCATCATAAACATTGAACCATTGGAGCCATTAGAATTATGCGGAATAGCTAAACTCTCAAACCCTTGCTCTCGATTCGCATCCATCCAATCCCAGAGCTCCTCCGGATTAGCAGAGTCTAATCGTGAAAAGGGAAGTTCCGGTGCCACATCATCTCGGTAGATGACATTTCTGTGGAGGTTGCCGCCATCACTGTAAGTGGCTGTGTATTCGTAACCTATAAATGCGGTGAAGTTACCCGGATCATTATGACGATTCGCCGTAGCTATAATGTCTTCCCATGCGGACCTGCCGATGACCGGATCATTGACTTCACTCGCGCGCGGGGAACGCAAGAAAGCAAGAATCTCATTAAATTTTTCTCCACGCTGAACAGAACCGCCGAGAGTTGACATCCCAGCGGCCACCTCATGCTTAGAAATTTCACTGAGCGGGTTTGCCATCTCACGAAGCACTCCTAAATAAAACGCGTGGTCGGTAACACCATAGAAATCCAGAGGGACGTCTAATTGCATGTCAAAACCCGCAGGGTGAGTTATCTTTCCACCTTTCGCAAAGGTATAAGCATCGCTGGGAGACGAAGTCGTACCAAAAATAAACGCATCAAAGGAATACATCGTGTGTACGTGAAGATCACCAAAATAAGCGTTTCGCTCTTTATTGTAACCCGCAGTTCGTGCTGCAGGAATCTCAATGGCCGCGTTAGTCCCTGTCGGCGGAAGTTCCGCGCTCTGCTCTAGTTGTGTTTCTGTGGCGTTGTCAGAGCATGAGACAGTAATTGACGCAATAAAAATGAGGCTTAAGATTCTAGTCATGGTCACATCTCCACTTCTTATTATTTGAACTATCCATTTTATTGCTCCGATAATAGAGCCTTATTCTGATGGCGATTCTATTTCGTAATGGTTATACAACAGTTTTTTACCATATAAAAGAAAAGACCTGATGACCTCTGATGGCGTGACACCACAAATATACGCAAACAAAATTTGCTTGAGACCAGCCCACCGCCAACCTCAAAATGCAAATACCGGTTGGTTTATCTAACGTCCCGTCCATTTTGGTTTACGCTTCTCGATAAACGCAGCTTTCGCTTCTTTACCGTCTTGACTGTCAAAGGTCGCAGAAAGAGCTTTTAATGCTGCCTCAGGAACTTCTTTAAATGGCATGTCTTCCATCTGATACATGAGATCGCGAGTTCGTCTAAGTGCCAAGGGCGACATCTGGCAGAGTTTTAGAGCCAGCTCTTCGACCGCGCTCGCGAGTCTAATGCGCGGCACGACTTTCGTAATCAATCCAAGCTGATAGGCTTCCTGTGCGGATATAGCATCGCCGGTGAAGATAAGCTCAGCGGCTCTCATTCGGCCGATTAGGCGTTGTAAAAACCATACATGCATGCCCGGAGGACCAGCAAGGTTTGGCACTCCAGGGTAACCAAAGTCGGCATCATCCGCTGCGATAATCATGTCGCACGCAAAGGCTAATGTGCAGGCGCCTTCCCTCACGTAGCCGTGCACCTCAGCTATCACTGGAATGGAAAGATCGCGCACTATCTTCAATGTTTCGACATAAAACAGCCGTAAAAACCGCTCCATATCCACACTTTCAAATTGCATTAAGTATTTCAGATCAACACCAGCTGAAAGGCCTTTACCCGCGCCACTAAGAATAAGAACACGTGCTGTCTCATCATCATTTGCGGCACGAAGCGCCGAGTGATATTCAAGGGTTGACTCTTCAGTGATCAAATTTAAGGGAGGGCTATCTAGTTCTATTCTTGCTATCCCTGATTCGACTGAATAATTGAGGGTCTTATAATCTGATTTCGGCACTCGCATTTTCCTTTTGTTTTGACTCGTTGCCTAATTGACTTCGATCACCCTGGCCCCGATCCGGCAACCATCCTCTTTTCGCTATTATTAAGACGAGAATAAGACTCGACGCCACTTTAAGATGCTTGGTGATATAGGGAAACCTATTCTCCAAACCTCAAGAGGGATATTGCTACTTTTACCGTACAAGAAGAAGTTGTTTTTAATAGATGGGTGAATCTTATGGTGAAATATCCGATTAATTTGGCTCTACCGTTTGGGATATTACTAGCTCTCAGCACGGCTATTAACGCTCAATCCTCTGACTCCGAAGGACCTATTGTGAGACCAGAGTTGATGCGCAGAATTACTGAAAGTGTATATGTAATTCCAGATAATTTTGTAAGGCTAGTGCCGAACATTGGCATTGTCGTTGGTAACACAGCCATTTTGATTGTCGATACTGGCTTGGGAATTGAAAATGGCTCTAGGGTTTTTGAGACAATAAAAGAACTGAGAGAAGATAAAACGATATACACAACGATTACACACTACCATCCAGAGCATTCTCTCGGTGTCGAGGGCATTGGCAACGACGCCATATTTATAGCCTCAGAAAAACAGAATCAAGAGATGCAAGCTGGAGACAGGATCAAGAACCAGTTTTCGCGCCAGTCCGCTGCGAACCGCGAACTGATCAACAATGCGCCCTATCCGATCCCCGACATACTTTATGACGATAATTACAAACTAGATCTCGGTGGTCTAACGGCCCAACTTACATCAGTCGGGCCCCTCCACACCGAAGGCGACTCAATCATTTTTATTGAAGAGGAGCACGTTTTGTTTACAGGGGACGTAGTGATGGGTGGTATAATGCCATCAATAGATCAGCAACACTCAACGTTTGGATCATGGAAAACTGCGATAACACGAATCGCTAAACTCTCCCCGCAAATTATCGTCGGCTCTCATGGCGATATTGGAAATCAAACGCTAATCGATACATGGGACACCTTAATTTCTGAAATATCGGGGGCATTACTCGAGTATCACGCATCAGGATTTTCAAAATCACAAGCTACGAAAGAATTGACTTCAGTTCTTAGTCAAAAATTTCCAGATTGGCGAAATGATAGAAGAAGAATGGGCGCCGCAGTAGAGTCTGGGTATCGATAAGATTAGCGAACAGTTCATCCGTTTCTGTATAATTAATCCTGTAGATCTCACTGGAAAACTTTGAGCCCCCGCGCGTTCGAGACCCAAAGCCAGTCGCTGAACACAAACAAGAATCTTAATAATTACAAAGAATGGATAACGGAATGAAACTGCTAGTAAGAAACTTAGCACGCAGCACGAGTGAAGAAAATCTCAAGGCTATGTTCGAATTTTTTGGTGCTGTTCAATCCTGCTCGCTGGTATTGGATCAAAAATCAGGCAGCTCAAAAGGCTTCGCCTTTGTCGAGATGCCCAAGCCGGGCGACGCAAAGGCAGCGGCCAAGAATTTAAACGGTAAGGATGTTGACGGACATAAAATTCGGGTCAAAAAAACCGAAAAGTAATCCAGAGTCGATCGAATTACAACGCGGCTGACCTTTACATGTGGCCGCAACCCCACAAAGATCTGGGCGCCCCATTAAAATGTAAAAGTACTTTTTGTGCCGTTGACGTTCACCGAATAAGTCCCTGATTCCAACCCCGTTATATCTAAAGGAATTTGCGTTTCGAAAGGGGCCAACATCTGTATGCATATTTCTGCAGGATCCGGACTTGTCTCAGCCAGAGCAACGGTGAAAGCGGAACTGCTCTTGAATATCGCAGGCGGTTGCAATTCTACACAGGGTATTGATTTATTTCCCCGAACAAACAAACTCACCAAAGGAGGAAGCGACTTAGTAAGAATGACGGAAACACTATCCACATAGGCTAATGAGCTTCGCTTCGCTCCCATTAACGTGAAATTCCCCTCATCATCCTGCGCCATCTGAATATCACTGTAATAAAGCGCTTCACCCTTAATCAAGGCCGCACCCTGTGGAATTTTAAATATATTGTTCTCAAAAGTTGCAGGCTGAGCTACACCCAATGAACTCAAGGTAACGAGGCAAAGTATCGCTAAATACAGGTGTAGCTTAACAACCATAAGTTACTGCCATCGATATTCACAGAACAGACTAGGGAAACTGTAAAGCAAACGACCATGCTTCTCAATAACGGTTATCTTTGTTCTCCCCTATCAAAAACTGAACCAAACACCCTAAAAGAAGTGTAATGTCAGTATGACAAATCATCTAAAACATTTTTTACATCGCGTTGCTGTGCGTTGGAACGCAGCTTTATTCTGCCTACTACTCGCACCACTGAGTTTCTCGGAGGCTGACCAATTGGACACCCTACCCCTAACAAGCTTCAACGGAGATAGCACTGATTTTGGCTGGTACGTACAGAATGATAATGTGATGGGCGGAAAAAGCGAGGGTGGTTTTGATATTGCACAGGGAGAGCTATTTTTTTCTGGAAACACCAATACCGATGGAGGCGGATTCAGCTCGATTCGCACACGATCCCTAACGTTAGATTTGTCGGCCTACACCGGCATCAGAGTCAAAGTGAAGGCGGATGGGCGTCGCTACACTTGGGGGGTTCAAACAGATGCCCGGTGGCGTGGTCGACGCGTCAATTATTGGGCTGATTTCGAAACGATGGTGGGGGAAACGGAAACCATCGATATCCCTTTTACGAAATTTTTCCCTCAATTTCGCGGTTTTAAGCTAGATGGGCCCGAAATTGATACCAGTCAAATCAAAGAATTTGCACTATACCAGTACGACAAAACCGACGGTCCGTTTGCTATGAATTTGATATCTGTAGAAGCGTACAGGGAGGAAGAGTAGCATTAAAGGTTACTGCAAGAAGTGACGCCGGTAGATTTAAAATCATTAATGGAGAAACGCTATCTTAATCCTCGACGATCCAACAGTGGACCGATGCTAGCATTTCTCCCCGCAAAATCCCGATACAAAGCCATGGCATCCTTACTACCCCCCTTCGACAACAATTTTGTTCTAAAACGATCGCCGTTACTCCGACTCAGTCCTCCATTCTCTTTAAACCAATCAACTGTATCCGCATCCAAGACCTCGCTCCAGATATAGGAGTAATACCCGGCAGAATACCCGCCCATAATGTGACTAAAATATGTCGAGCGGTAACGAGGAGGCACGGACGGCAACATAAGCCCAAATTCTTTTAATGTGTTTGATTCAAAGTTCATAATTTCAGCCGCACTTGGAATATCCTCTTGATCGAGCTGATGAAGCGCTTGATCAATGATCGAAGCTGACAGGTACTCCAAGGTCGAAAAGCCTTGATTAAAAGTCTGTGTGGCCAAGACTTTATCGAGAAGCTCTGCTGGCATCGACTCCCCCGTTCGATGATGCACCGCATAGTTCTCTAAAACTTCCGGCCAAATAGCCCACATTTCGTTAACTTGACTGGGAAACTCCACAAAGTCTCTCGGAACTCTTGTCCCGGAAAAAGATGGGAACTCTACCGAAGAAAACATGCCGTGAAGCGCATGCCCAAACTCATGAAACATCGTGGTTACTTCATCAAAAGTTAATAGTGTCGGCTGTCCACTCGTCGGCTTGGTAATATTTAAATGATTTGCAATTACCGGTTTAGTTCCTAAGAGGTGACTCTGGGAGATATACGCATTCATCCAAGCGCCCCCGCGTTTACTCGGACGGGCATAAAAATCAGCAATAAAAAGCGCTAGAGTCTCTCCATTAACGTCGTAGACTTCAAAAACCCGAACATCGTCCTGATAGACCGGCAGATCAAATCTTTCTTGAAACGTTATTCCAAAGAGGTTTTCAGCCGCATAAAAGACCCCTCTCTGAAGAACGCTATTTAACTCAAGATAAGGGCTAAGGTCATCAGCATCGAAATCAAAGCGCTGAACTCTTAGCCTCTCCGAGTAAAAGTCCCAATCCCACGACGCCAGTTCAAAATCTCGCCCATCATCAATTATCATGTCTTGGAGACCTGCAAACTCTTCTGAAACATTTATGAGAGCTGATGAGGCTAGCTGCGATAGTCTTTCGTTGACCGCTTCAACCGTCAGAGCCGTTTGATTCTCCAAGATATATTCGGCATGATTTTCGTACCCAAGCAATTTAGCTCGTGCCGCACGCTTTTCTAATACGGCTGATAAGACTCCTCGATTATCAAACTCTCCTCCGCGATGACCACGGGACAGAGAAGCTTTGTGAATACGTTCTCTCAAATCCCTGTTTTGTAATTGTGCCAGCGCCGGTTGACCGCTCGTATTTAATAACGGAATAACGAACTGCCCTTCCCTCCCCCTGTCGACTGCTTCTTTAGATGCCGCATCAATTCGCGACTCACTCAACCCGGCTAGTTCTTCACGTGAATCAACAACGATCGAAAGGTCATTGACCTCACTTAAAATATTTTGTCTAAAATTTGTCTCCAGCACAGCTATTTCTGCGTTAAGCCCTTTCATCCTATCTTGTTGATCTACATCTAACGCTGCTCCAGCCCTAACAAAATCTTTATATGTCTTCTCAAGCAACCTAATCGATTCATCACTCAGACCTAAGGCACTCCGTCTCTCATATAAATCACTAATTCGCTCAAACAATCTACGATTGAGCATTATGGAGTCTTCATAACTCGCTAACCTTGGTGCAAGCCTCTGCTGAAGATCTAAAATCTCATCATTTGTGTGGGCGCTGGACAGTGCGAAAAAAACACTCGCGACAGCGTTATAAAGTTGTCCTGATGTCTCCAAGGCAACGATTGTATTCTCAAAAGTCGGCTCCTCTAGTTGTGACGCAATCATTTCAACTTCAGTTAGATGATTGTCTATACCCTGTTTGAACGCGGGTTCATAATGTTCGTTCTTTATCTGATCAAATCTTGGATAACCGAGATCTAAAGTGCTGTCAGAAAAAAAAGGATTGCCCGTTGACACTATCGTCTCCTCTACCGATTCCGTACTCACAAAAAACCGTCCCTGCTCACTGGCTCTGTTTGAGTCTGAACAACTTGTTAAGATCAAGAGCAAAAATAAAAGTAAATTTACATGTAATTTCATGTTGAAGCCTGCATCGATATGAAGGGTTACGTTCAGAGTAATCTTTATAGTTGTGTAAGGAAACTATTCTCACTTATCAAACCATCGCATAAGGATACAGCGTATAATTAAATATGCTAAAAGCGAAACAAAAATGGCACAATCGCCTTACGTGCATTATTATTCTCGACCCAATAACGGGTCGCTTTGCGGGAGAAAGCTGTTATGAAGAGTTATAAAAACATAGGCTTAGTGCTCAACGCCCTGCTGTTCAGTAGCGTAGCCAACGCGCAGAGCGCGGTGGTGTTGTACAACGAGCGTGTAACCGAAGTCGATCAAACCCTACCTGATGCAACAGAGTTGTGGGTAAAGCCAGAAGATTTGACTCGAATAAACGATTTCGTGTTGAAGCCTCAGGGCGCCTGTCTGGATGAGCTATGCATACCGGTCCTCCAAGACAGGGACAGCGATATGTTCGTCACTCGCTCAAACCAAGGGTGGTTTAATGTTACTGGGCTCGCAGATAAATTACAGCAGGCTTACATGACTGACTATGGCGATGGGGTTTGGAGCTTCGGCACAATGCCGCTTGAACGCCAGTCGTTTTTTAACGCCGGTGAAGCGCCCGATTTTGAGCTGCCAGACCGCGATGGAAACATTGTAAGGCTCTCAGATTTTAGAGGTAAGAAAGTATTACTCCTGACTTGGGCCTCTTGGTGAGGATGTCGTTTAGACGTGCCCGTGTGGCAAGCCATTTACGACGAGCTCAAATCAGATACCTTCGAGATTATTTCTGTTGCGCAAGATACGGGCGGCGAAGCCGCAGCCGGTGCGATTTTTGATAATGCAAACGTAACTTACACTTCGATTATTGATGTAAATCACCACATCAGCTCCCTCTATAATTTGTTAAATGTGCCCTCGGGCGTTTGGATCGACGAAGCCGGTAAAATTGCCCGAATAAATGAAGGTACCTACGCAAAAACATATTTTGATGGTGCGTGGGGCACTGACGACTATGTCCCCATCGTACGAGATTGGGTCGCTAATGGCGCGGAGAGTCAATATGTTTGGGATAGCGAAAAAGTACAGGATAATATTTTCCAGCGCACGCCTGAGGCAGAAATGGCTCAACCCGCCTTTCGACTCGGCTCTTATTACTTCACTAACAATAATGACGAAAAAGCCGAGCAATACTGGACCTTAGCGCAACAACTAGACCCCGATAGCTGGAACTATTTGCGCCAAGATTTACAATACGAAGATGGTGGCTCGGCTGGTCCAGAGTGGAATGAAAGACGGGAGCGAGTAGAGGGTGCTGGCGGAACTTACTACGCCCCTTTGGAAATCGAATAGGTTAATCAGGTTCGTCTTACGCTGTTGAGTAACAAAACCGGCACAGAGATTTGCTCTGTGCCGGTTTTGTTACTCAAAAAAACTCAATCAAAGCCTCCGAGGAACATCAGAACATCCTTGCTTAAAACGTCAGCTTGACTCCTCCATTAATTACAAAACCCTCTAAAGGCGCGTAGATATCAGCAAATTTAGGTTTTGATACTAAGCCTGTAAAAATTGGGCCATCCCGAGTCTGCCGTGTGTCACCAAAATTTTCGAAGTTAAGAAACAATGAAAACTCATCATTAAAAATCTTTTCGGTCATTAAGCCAAAGATCCAATAGTCCGAACTTAACTTGCCTGAATTTAGGGTCTGCTGCCCGTAATAGTATGCCTCGAGTCCCACACGGATATCGTCTTCCCTTTCATAAACAAAGACCATATTTATTCGATCCTTAGGAATCAAAGCCGACTCAATCGACTCACGTTGCCGGCGCTCCTTCACATCGGCATGGGTATAACCGAGGAAGAATTTATAATCATTCCAGCGCCACACTGCATTTATTTCAGTGCCGCGGGTATCGATAGAGGGCACCGGCTGTTCAAACATGTATGTCTCATCGCCCTTAGGAACCAACATTAGGGGATTCTTCACTCTCGTATAAAACAAAAGCAGATTAAGATCGAAAGATAATGAGTCATTCAGTTGCCACGAGCGATTTACATCCGCGTTTAACCCAGCCGAGCGCTCCGCGGAGAGATTATTGATCTGCAGTGGCTGCAAGCCCCGAAATTGAACGCGTTCCGCATCTTCGTAAAAAGGAGTAGGCAACTTGTATCCGAGGCCACCTCCGATCCGGACAGTGGTACCCTCTAAACCGGTATACAACATGGAAATTCTTGGAAGAATAAACTCGCCGTAATCACTGTCGTAATCGAGGCGCAAGCCGGCCTCAACTGCCCAAGACTCTGATAGGTTTCTTGTGCCCTGTGCAAATACGCCCAATGTCTCTTGATCATAATCAAGCCTAGTCGGTGATGAGCCAGAGTCTTGATCAAATTTTTCAGTCCATAGATTCATACCGAAAACCCAATCATTACTATTCGAGCCACCCAACAAATGCGCCTCCCAAAAACTAGAGAGTTGAGTACCACTAAATTCAAAATCTGGAATTAACAGTTCACGAGTGAAGCGACTGATGCTGTTCCTTATCACCAACTCATTTCCCGAGTCTAATGTGCGCGAATAATCAAGCTGAGTCGAAAAACGGAGTGTTGTACTGTCTTCAAAATAAGCAGGCTGCGATCGATTTCCTGCAATGTAATCCATACTGCCACCGAGTCTGTCTTCCTTAACTACGCTCAGCCCAAGCACTAATTCGCTATCATCACCGTAGACGAACAATTTAGGATTAAAAGTCCAACGTTCGAACTCAGGTATTGCGCTCAAACCGATACCGGCAGGATCAAAGCCCTCGCTGACATTGTAAGAGGCGAGCACCGTGGTTCCTAATAAGTCATCTCTCGTACTGAAAAAAGTACTCGCATCAAACCCGTCCGCGGATGTCGCATTTAGGATCACCGATAGTTCCGGTTGATCACTCGGCCTCCTCGTAACCAGATTTACGAGCCCTGCAATTGCCCCGCCTCCATACAGCGTTGAGCTTGCTCCCTTGATGACCTCAACCTGACTTAGGTCTAAAGGCGCGATCTGGAGCAAGCTCAGTCCGCCAGAAAACCCATTATAGAGGGGCATTCCATCGCGCAGTAACTGCGTATATCTGCCATCCAGTCCTTGCATACGGATTGTTGAATTGAAGCTCGTTGCTGAGGTCTGCTGAACATAAATTCCAGTGCTTTCATTGAGCAGCATGCGAATATCACCGGGCTTCATATTGGTCTTTTCATTAATCTCTTCAGCACCGAGCACCTCTACTCGCGTCGGTAAATCTGCAAAGCTCCTTTTCCCTCGTGTAGAGGTGATTACAATCTCCTCGACCTCTTCCTCCTGAGACATCGATAGGTCAGGGAGAAGGCCTGCAACGCCGATAATCAGGATAAAAACCCGAACCGAACATATTCCTCGACACGAATAAGAACATCTCATTTGATTACAAATCCTCTTTTGCACTTGGCGAAGAATAACAATAAGTATAAAACTTACTAGATACTGATTAAAACTGCTGCGAGCGGTCTTAATTCGAATATTAACATACTTAACAGACACTTAACTCCTTCCGTTATAATCAAGCGCATCCAACAAAAACCGAATCGCCCTGATAAGCGCCCAAGCGTCATTCCTAGGGGGTATCAGTCAATTTGCCAAGGATTTCGCTGCTATACTTACCTGAGCAATAAAGGCGATTGTGCTAAATATGCTTTTAATATCAATGAATACCGTCATATTTATATGCGAATAGCTTTTGTCTGAACCGCTTTGTTAGTGTATAACTAGCGTAAATTAGATAGCGAGATTGATCATGGCTAAGAAAAATGCAATCAGGTTTGGAGATTATATTCAGGCGATGGCAGTGGATACACAAAAAGTTCCCTTTCAAGAATTGATGCCAGAACCTCTTTTTGATCGTCATGGAAATGAACATCCGCAGCGAGTACCCAAGATGAAGCTCGGCGGTGGTGACGTCGTCAAAGTTCTGCAACCATACCTGTCTACTCGTTTTATCGACCAAGCCAAGGCTGTTGTTCCATTGGCTCTTTATTTAGCTATTTTTCAATACGCGATTCTGCAGACACCAGTACTAGACGCTTCTATCATCTCTGGCGGATTATTTGCTGTAATGATTGGCCTTATGATGTTCATGGAAGGTTTAAAACTGGGTCTTATGCCTTTCGGTGAGGTCATCGGAAACACCCTACCACGCAAGCTTCCACTTGCCGGCGTCCTTTTCATTGCTTTCTTGCTTGGCATTGGCGTCACCTTTGCTGAGCCGGCAATAGGAGCACTGCAAGTTGCAGGTTCACTTATTGATCCTGTGAAGGCTCCTTATCTGTTCACATTGCTAAATGACAGATCCGGTGCGACTGTGCTGCTAGTTGGCTTAGGAGTGGGCTTGGCTGCGGTTCTCGGAACAGTTCGCTTTTTGAGGGGTTGGAGCCTGAAACCGCTCATCTTTATGGCCCTCACTCCGACGTTAATACTCAGCGCGATTGCATTTAACGACCCAGAACTGATACTAATCGTGGGGTTAGCATGGGATTGCGGCGCTGTAACCACTGGGCCTGTAACCGTTCCTCTTGTGCTCGCACTTGGTGTTGGTGTCGCTTCGGCAGCCGGTAAGGGCGCAGACTCTTCTCTGTCCGGATTTGGAATAGTAACCTTGGCATCAATATTTCCGGTTCTAGGTGTCCTTTGTCTTAGCTTTTTCACTAAATATACGGTCTCATCTGAAACCATAATCGCTGCGGCAGCTGAAATAAAATCAATGGCGGAGTTAGCTGCAAGTCAACCTGAATGGTACGAGGTATCTCCATGGACTGAAGTAATTCTTGGTGTTCGTGCAATTATTCCTCTCGTCATTTTCTTAGCGATTGTGCTATTTGTTGTACTGCGTGAAAAAATGAAAAACGCGTTTATCACCTACTATGGCATTATTCTAGCAGTCGTAGGGATGTGTATTTTTAACGTTGGGTTAACTTACGGTCTCGCAAAACTGGGAGACCAATCAGGTGGGCTGATCGCCGGCGCCTTTGCTTCTATCGACACGATCTCAGCAAGCCCACTTTACAGTGTAACTGTTGGCGTGAGTATTGCGGCTTTGTTCGCTTGGGTGTTGGGACTAGGCTCTACGCTTGCTGAACCTGCATTGAATGCGCTTGGATTGACTGTGCAAAATTTAACTAACGGCGCTTTTAAAAAATCTATGCTGATGGGCGCGGTAGCGTTCGGCGTTGCGACTGGCATTATGCTCGGAGTTCTAAAATTAATTTATGACTTTCACATTATGTATATTCTCATCCCAGGATATACTCTCGCGCTGATATTGACGTTACTTTCAACCGAAGAATTTGTGAACGTTGGGTGGGATTCCGCCGGAGTAACTACCGGCCCGGTTACGGTACCACTGGTTCTTGCTATGGGGCTTGGGTTCGGTAATGCACTTGGATCAACAGAAGGTTTTGGTATCCTAGCATCTGCATCAATCGGTCCGATCGTGGCCGTATTAACCCTTGGTTTATACGTTCAGTTTAAAGTAAAGCGAGAAGAACGCCGTCTAGAGCGAGAGCTAAGTCAAGAAGGAGAAATCGCATGAAACGATCATTTACGACCCTCACTGAGGCCACGTTAATTACCGCCGTTGTGCAAAACGGTTTTGGCGAAGTAATAACAGATGCCTTACTCGAAGTAGGCATCCAAGGATCCACGATTCACGCTGCGATGGGCGTCGGTATTCGAGAACGCTTGGGCGCACTTGGTGTAGCAGTTGACGCCGAACGTGAGGTTGTCACTGTTATGGTATCGAGCGATGAAGTCGACCGAATTTTCGAAAGGATTTTCCTGGCAGCCAAACTAGATATTCCTGGAATGGGGTTTATGTATGCAACACCATTGCTTCAAGCGGCTACCTACGTACCCCCATCAATTTTATCAAAGTACGCCGGTTGAAATTATGACCTTACCAATTTCGAAACTTGATATCGAAAAGCACTACCTTGACTACACTTGGTTAATATCCGGCGTGTTATATGAAGGTGGCACGGATTTATTAATTCCCGAGCTTATGAAAAGAGGAATAAATGAAGCGCATTTTTATAATGTGGCTGGATCCCCAATAGGCAGAAAAGCGGTAGCAGGCGTCGCTGACTCGTTTGATGTTGAGCAGTTCCATGTTGTCGTCTCCGCTGACCAAGCAGAAAACGTCTTTGATTTTATATACCGCACGTGTGGCCTATCGCAACCAAACAGAGGATTTATTAACATGAACAAGCTGTCTCGCTCGACACAGCTTGATCTACCAGATTTAAACGACACCGAAACTGAAGAGATGTCCGACTAACTATCAGGTGAACTTATGACCAATCAACACGATGTAGAATTAGTAGCAGAAAATAAAGTAGGAATTCAGAAAAATAAGAGGCGAATTTTTGAACTTGAGGCTGAGGTCTCAACGACATACGCAGAGCTGATGCTATTGCTTGCCGATATTGATGAAAATCGTGCGCTGCTGACAAGAAATTTCACTTCTTCATTCAACGGAAATAGAGCAATTGCAGTTGATAATGTTGATGATCTGTTCCGCTCTCGCTTGATTATGATTGATTCTCTGGAACCTACGACCGACGTTGAGGCTAATTTCCAAACCATGTTTTCTAACATGACGAAAATTGATCAGCTAGAAAATAGAGCAAACTTAAATGGAAAGCTCAGTGAAATCATTAGTAGAGTGCAGGAAGTTAATGTGATGTTGCAGTCTATCAACACGCTCATCGGCGATTCTAATGAGAGTGTTGTTGAGCAAACCGACACAATGATCTCCGAGAATGCCGCATGGGTAGACGGCGAATTAAGCAACAAAATGAATTCAGCAGCGGCCAATGCAAATAAGCAAGGCGTGAGCGCAAACTTAGATCGTTTAGAGAAGCTGATCGAAAAATCACATATGGCAGAGGAAGATGCTGCAGCGATTTTGAAACGTGTGGGATCAGTTACACAAAATATACTTGAATCTGGAGAGGATATTTCAAGACGCCGCGACTCAATTCAAGCGGACCGCGAAAGGGTAATAGCCAATCAAAGACGCACCGCAGATATGATTATTAAAGCGTAATCAGTCTTATTATTTTTTTTGGCCAAAGATTTTGCAAATGTAGCTTAGGACACAACTTCACTGCTTCACCTTTGATGAAGAAAAAGGGCAAGCCCAACTATTGCGTTACCGGTTATCTTATAGTGATAATTTCACTGGGAGCAAAACCAAGGCGATGCGCGACTGCAGCAAGCCTTTGAGTATCATTTATAGTTACTGGTTCTTTATAAATCGTCCATGCTTCATTTACCGATTCGCCCTCTTCCAAAATTTGATATCCGATACTTGCTCCGTCCGTGCCGCTTCGGAGTGTTATTTCTAAATTATTCCTACGTTTAGTTGCGACTGGGGTCGAAGTTATCGGTTGTATTCCGCCCGGCCACATACTGACAATCAAGTCACCCTCCGACATCAATCCTTTATCATCAACCAACCGCACCCACTCGTCGAGCTCGTTTCTTAGCTCAAATAACTTTTCAGCGTGGATAGGGTCCTTTGCGAGATTAACTAACTCATGGGGGTCATACAAAGTATCAAAAAGTTCCTCCTCATCCTTAGAAGCCCTAAACCATTGTGCTTGAGCTTCATTTAATTGTTCATTGTCACGAAGTTTCAGAAGTTCCTGCATTATGGGCATCTGCTCTCGATAAGCGAGCGGCAAGTAGTAGGGTTTTTCCGGATTAAAATTTCTAAGGTACTTGAACCGAGCGTCTCGAACCGCACGAATCATATCGTACTCAGAATCAAAACGATCGGCCGCGGCATGAATATAACGCCGATTCGGTGTATTCACGTAGTCTCCGAGAAAAGCTCTGCCATCGACATATTGTGGAGGTTCTATTCCGGCAAGCGAAAGTGCAGTTGACTTAAAATCAACAAAACTTACTAGCTGATCATCAATATCTCCCGCTCTAACTCCATCAGGAAACCTTATGATTAATGGAACATGGATACCAGAATCGTATAGCAGTCGTTTTTGTCGAGGCAGCGGGCCACCATGATCGGTGTACCAAAAGATTACCGTCGAATCCAATAAGCCATCCTCCTCAAGCTGGGTCAAAATCTCTCCTACCTGCCGATCCATTGCGACCACGTTCGAATAAACTTGTCTTATATTCCCGCGGCTAATATCCGTATCCTGAAGATAAGGTGGAATTGGAACATCAAGGGCACTAGGTATTAAAAGTGGTTTATCCGATTGTCTCCAAACTTGTGACTCATGCGTAATTCCAAAATTAAAAACAGAAAAAAAAAGGTTGGTCCTCATTCCTATTCCGCCAGTGAGCAGAATCACTACTATCATCCCACGCAACTAAAGACTTCTGAAATTGATAGTCTTCCTTTGCATTATTCGACGTGTAGTACCCAGCCTCTCGAAAATATTGACTATGCATTTTTACATGTGCCGGAGGAACAGCTTCATAAGCTGTGAGACCCTCCACGCCGAAATTTCCAATATTTGTCGTGCGCATATGTTGAGCACCAATGCGATTTTGATACATCCCAGTAGCAATTGCCGCTCGACTTGGCGCGCATACTCCAGAAGTAGAATAAACTTGAGTAAATCGAATTCCCTCAGCTGCTAAGCGAGACAAGTTAGGTGTCATAACAGTCATATCGCCAAAAGGCGGAATAATGGCGCTAAGGTCCTCAGCAACCAACCAAACAATATTCAATCTCTGCGATTTTTTAACCTCAGCTTCTCGACTAACATCTGCAATTTCTCTATCGCTGCAACGTATAACCGTCAAACATGCCAAGACAACTCCAATCCGACTCAGAAGAAATGTATGCTTTTTAAACAATTCCTAAGCTCCTAGTGCTTAAATAAGCACACGCGTAAAAAGACAAAAATCCAGATTCAACTAAATCTTACAGAAATTATCTTATCCCCTAAAGTACGATCATATTCTTAATGGAAACTAACAGAGAAATCGTGGATAAAATCCGAAATTAGCCTTGCATACCTAGGGGTGCTCGTACTTTTTTCCAAAATTTTTAAAGCCCTACTGGTGTTTTAAAAAGCGGATTGGAAGAATTTGTTATTCACAGATAGAAT
>MDTG01151455.1_pt1 | contig 21228 bp, 22 predicted proteins | sample 811421 | NCBI WGS metagenome assembly MDTG01 (sample SAMN05326645, study PRJNA326480) | marine metagenome | isolation source: seawater | place: Pacific Ocean: South East | collected 2011 | reverse complement strand
TTCATTATTATATGGGTGATTATTTTGATAAAAAAAATTATTTTGGATTCAGATATAACGATCCAACATTCAAAATAAGATGGCCTTTTCAACCAAAAATTATTAATAAAAGAGATAAAAATTACAAGGATTTAATTTTTTGACAAAACTAAAAAAAACTAAATTATTAGTAATTGGCATAAATGGTTTTCTTGGAAAAAATTTTATAAATTATATTGATACAAAAAAATTTAGCGTTATTTCAATTGTTAGAAAAAAAAAAGTTTATTCAAAAAATTTTTTAACTATAAAATGTGATATTAGCAAATTAAATAAAAAAGCTTTTTTAAAAATAAAAAAATTTAAACCAGAGATAGTCTTAAATTTTGCATGGAATGGAATACCAGATTATTCTTTTAATAACTCTTTGAGAAATATTATAGAGCAAACCAACTTCTTTAATCAAATTATTGAAATAAATTCGATAAAAAAAATAATTTCGATTGGCAGTTGTTGGGAATATCCAGATAATATTGGAAAATGCAAAATATCAAGCAATTTAAATAATAAAACAGATTTTTCATGGTCTAAAAATGTGATTCATGATTATTTAAAGTTAATAAGTATAAAAAAAAAAATTGACATAATTTGGTTTAGAGTTTTTTATATGTATGGAAAATTTCAAAAAAATTCATCATTAATGCCACTAATAATTAACTCAATAAAAAATAAAAAAAGTCCAAATATCAAAAACTTTGAAAATCGTAATGATTATGTACATGTTGATGACGTTTGTAATGCAATATTTTTATCTATAACTAAAAAAAATATTTCAGGTGTTTTTAATCTTGGTGGAAATAAAACATATAGCGTTTTAGAAATCTTTAATAAAATATCAAGAATACTAAAGTCTAAAATTAAAAAAAAATCCACTAATAAAAAAAAGGATAAAATTATTTATAATTTTTCAGATAATTATAAAACTTCAAAAATTTTAAAATGGAGGCCTAAGATCAATATTGATATGGGAATAAAAAAAACAATAAACTTTTATTATGGAAAGAAATTTGAAAAATAAAAAAATCTATTCAGTTACAACGATGACACCACATAGAATAAGCTTTGCTGGTGGTGGAACAGACTATCCAGATTATTACAAAAAAAACGGTGGAGCAGTATTAAATACTACAATAGATAAATATCTTTTTGTTACAATTAAAACTCATGGAGAAGTATTTCCAGAAAAGTATAGGCTTATGTACTCTATAACTGAAAAGTGTAATAAAGTATCTGAAATAAAGAATAATATAGCTAGAGAGTGTATGAAATTACTCCCTGTAAAAGGAAAGATATCAATCTCAACAGTATCTGACTTACCTCCAGAGTCTGGAGCCGGCTCATCTTCTTGTTTTGCTGTGGGGCTTTTAAATGCACTTCACGCATTCAGAGGAGAAAAAGTTTCATCGGCTCAATTAGCACGTGAAGCTTGTCAAATTGAGATAAATAAGTTGAAAAAAACAAGTGGTAAGCAGGATCAATATGCTGCTTCTTATGGAGGTATGAACAAATTTTTATTTAAAAAAAATGGCAAAATATCAAAAGTACCAATAAAAATGTATTCGAGAAATAAATTTCATTTGTTTGAAAATCTTAAAATGGTTTGGACTGGACAAAGAAGAGACGCTTCAAAAATAGCAAAAACATATAACTTTAAAAATAATAATTTTATTGAAATGGAGCTTATGAAAAAAATGACAACAGATTTTAAAAATGAATTTGAGAAAAGGAAATTAAACTTAAAAAATATCGCAACTTTAATAAATAAATCATGGTTACTAAAAAAAAAAATGTCAAATTCTATTTCTCCACCTAAAATTAATAAATTCAGCAATAAATTGACAAGTCTTAAAATAAATGGTCATAGATTACTTGGTGCAGGAGGTGGGGGATTTTTTTTATGTGTAGCAAGTAAAAACAAATTAAATAAAATTAAAAAAAAATTACCAAAATCAAAATTAATAAATATTAATTATGAGCCAAAGGGTTCGAGAGTTATTTCTTTAATATATAACTAAAATGAAAAATGCAGCAATTGTTTTATGTGGAGGACTCGGTTCAAGAATATATGAAATTACAAAAAAAACACCTAAGTCACTTATTAGGGTAGAAAAAAAACCAATAATTTGGTTTGTGGTTTCTGAGTTATTAAACTCTAAATTTGAAAAAATAATTCTTCCTTTAGGATATAGAGGAAATCAAATTAGAAATTATATAAAAAAAGAGTTTAAAAATCATTTAAACAGAATTTTATTAGTCGAAACAGGTAGAAATACTGAAATCATTGAAAGAATTTATAAAGTAAAAAAATTTCTAAATAATTTTGATAATTTTTTATTAGTAAACTCAGATACAATATTTGATTTTAATTTAAAAAATTTTATGTCGTTTCATGAAAAAAATAAGTTTAATATTTCTTTATCTGGTATTAAAATGAGAACTTCATGGGGCTCAATAATTAAAAAAAAAAATAGTGTAAGTGCTTATAAATTTATAAAAAATGAAAGAATAGAAAGCTATAAGCTTAAAGGTTTTAGTAAATATGAGTCATTTAGAAATACTGGGATTTCAATTTTCAAGGTAAAAGTTTTAGACATGATAAAAAAAAAAAATAGTTTAGATTTCGAAAGTTATTTTTTTAATAAAATTGATAACATAGGATCTTTTATTTTCGATGGATTCTGGTATCCAATAGAAACATATAAAGATTTTTACAATTTAAAAAATGAAAAATCTCTTAAGAAAAAAGTAATTACAATTATAAAAAAAATTAATGCAAAAAAATTATAATTTAGAAAAAAAATATAAATTCTCTGCTGAATATTTTGAAAGTGCAGAAATTTTAAAAAAAAAAATTATTGATAAGACAGTTATACCTCATCAAGTTGAATTTCAGCCAGGACCCCAAGGAAAAAAAATATGTTGGCTTTCATGTCCATATTGTTACGGTGAGTCCGCAATCAATACAGAAGAGAGACCAGACACAAATACATTAGTTAAAATTCTTAATGAAATAGCCGATGGTGGTGTTAAAAAAGTTACTTTTGCTGGTTGGGCGACAGACCCTCTAAATTCTAAAAGCATTGATGATCTACTAGAGACTGCAATAAAAAGAAATATGATTTTTGGCTTTAATACTAAGCCTATTAAAGTGAGTGAAAAATTTATAAGTTTATTAAAAGATTGTGATATTGCACCTCAAAGTTGGATTAGCCTTAGTATAGATTCTAGTTCTAATGAAATTTTTAATAAAGTACACGGTATGAAAACTAAAGCACCCCTTTACGATAAAGTTTTACAAAATGTTTTGAGAATAAAGGAGGCAAATATACCTAAAAGAAAGTTTGATGTAAGTGCGGCTTACTTATTAAATAAATTTAATTCATCAAAAAAAGAAATAGAAAAATTTATAAAAGATTTCAAAAATGCTGGTTGCAATTTATTAAGATTTTCATTTGCTCAACCACCTAGAGGTCTAGTAAATGAAAAAAAAATTGAAACTGTACCTTTAAGTGATGAAAAAGATGAAATGATGGGAAAATTGAAAGAATGGATCCTGTCATATGATAGCCAAGATTGTAGAGTTTTAGTTTTAGATCCAGATAGTGAAAATAATATTTTTTACAAAGATAGAACACTACCGTGTGTAGCAAGATTTATTTATCCTACAATTGGTTTTGATGGAAAGTTATATCAATGCTCTCAATCTGCAGCCCCAAATTTTAAAGATACAGAAATTGGTGATTTAAAAAATAATAATTTTTGGGACTTGTATTACAATTATGATGTGTCTGATTTTAAAAAATATTTTTCAGATATGGGAGATTTAATGAACAAAGTAGGGTGTAGGTGCGATAGAAAAGAGCATTTAGCAAATCAAAAAATAAAAGAAAGTGGTTTATTTTAAAAATTTTTATAATACATAAAACTTGGTCTTATTTTATACAGAAATAAAGACAAATACTTTTTAAAATTACTATCTAAACCAAGCATTTTTACTAATTCTTTTTTTTCTCTTATATATTTATATCCTAGTTCTTTGCACGCGATATCATAACCTTCTTCAATTGGAATAAATTTTAATTTTGAATATTTTTTTAGTAAGGACTTTCTTTCAAAATCTAAATTCTTTAAGAACTTGTTGTAAAATTTTTTTTCTTTCAAGCTTACACTAAATTTATACTCGTTATTAATTAATTTTGTTTTTTTTTTTAAAAAGAGAGCGTAAAAAAAAGAGGATCCAACATAATCTGTTACAAAATAATCTACACTTTTCAAACATTTGTATAGTTTTTCCAAATGATACTTGTTAGATCTAGGCCCGAATGTGATCACCTTAAAACCATTTTCTTTATAATATTTAATTGAAGTTGTATTGTAATCATCATGAAAAAGACTTATTTTATGAGGGGAGGGATATATCTTTTTTATTTTTTGAAGAATTTTTTTGGATATTAATTTTTGTTTCAAAGTATTTTCTGAATGAATAAGCATCAATAAAGTTCCTTTTGGCTTTATTTTAATTTTTTTTATTTTAGTGATGTAAATAAAGGGAGCACCTATAACTTTAACATTTCTATCATTTTTAATTTTTAGTGATAATTTAATTTTTTTATTCCAGACAAGAAAAGGTACAAATTTTAACTTTCTGGCTTCTGATTGCTTTAAATCTCTTGTAGAAAGATATCCATGCTGGATAGAAGCAAATGGAATTTTTAATTTGAGATTTAAATATTTACAAATAACATTTAGTTGTCCATACCAATTTATATCTTTAAACATTATTTAAAAAAAAAGGAATTAATTTTTTTTGAAATAAAATTTACTTTGTTATTTGTCATATTCGGCCAACATGGCAACAAGACACAAGAGTTAGATTTATTTATTGATACTTTTATGTCATTAGTAGAATACTTTTTATAAGTTTTCATAAAATGAATGGGATAAAATGATCTTCTAGCCTCAATCCCTTGCTGTCTTAAATAATTTATAAAGTAACTAATTTTATATTTTTTAGTGTTTTTAATCTGAATAACATAGAACCAATATGAATTCACATTATTTTTTAAAACAGGTAATGGCTCTATAAAGTTGTTATCTCTTAATAGTTGGTTGTAAGTATTGGCAATTTCTTTTTTTTTTTTAATAATACTTTTATAATTTTCTAGCTGAGCTAAACCTACAGCTGCTTGCATATTAGTCATTCTATAATTATATCCTACTATCTCATGCCAATATTTTTTATTTTTTGTCATTCCATGATCCCGAAGTAATTTTGCTTTTTCATAATATTTCTTTTGTTTAAAGCATGCCATTCCACCTTCACCTGTTGTAATTGTTTTATTTCCAAAGAAGCTAAACATCGATGCATCTCCAAAACTTCCGACATGCTTGTTGTGTATGTAGCTTCCTATTGCCTCTGCACAATCCTCAATTAGAAATATTTTATTCCTTTTAGCAATTTTTTTTATCTCAGTAATATTTGCTGGTACCCCAAAAAGGTGTACGGCAATTATTGCTTTTACTTTTTTAGTCAAGTTTTTTTCTATTTTTTTTGGATCAATTCCAAAATTTTTATCTATATCAACTAGTTTGGGAGTAGCATTATTATAAATTATCGGGTTTACAGAACCAATAAAAGTATAGTCAGGAACTATCACTTCATCACCTTTTCCAATACCTAAAGTTGCAAGTATTAAATGAAGAGCATTGGTACCATTTGTGGTAGTTAAATTATAATTTGTTTTAAATATTTCTTTGAACTTCTTTTCGAATTTATTTATATATTTTCCCTGTGAGGAAATCCAATTTGACTTGATACATTCTTTTAAGTATGTAATTTCATTTCCACCGAAATAAGGTTTTACTAATGAAGTTGAAATAGTTGTATCTTTAAAAAAAATTTTATGTAGCTCTCTATTTTTGTCAATAACAGGAATATATTTAATAGATTTTTTAAAATATTTGTTAATATCAAAATTTGTTTTGTTTATCCTCTCTTTAGTTAAAAAATAAAATTTCTTGTTAGCAGCTAGTGAGACCTGGTCTTTAATTGATCCACCCTGAGTTATATGCCTTCTTATATCTCCATCAGTAATAATCGCATAGACTTGATTATTTTTTTCAACTAAACAAAAACTCATTGAATTATTGTTTATTTTACGCATACAATTAAGAATTGTTTTATCGTAATTTATTAGGAATTTTTTATATTTTTTTTGCAATCTTAAATGTTTAAGTATTTATTTTATTTTCAATAATAGAAACTTGTTTTTTTAATTTTAAAAGATCGTCGTCATAAACTTCAATTGTATAATAATCAAGTTTTTTGTTAAATTTTTTAAACCACCAAGCTTTTGCAGTAAATAGATTGTTAGTATCTGCTAAACCATTATTGTCACTTAAATGATATGCTTTAATATGTTTGAATATTTTTTTGTATTCTTTAAGAAGATTTAATTTTAATGTTTTACATGTAACTTTGAGATGACCAGTATCCAATATTAAACCTACGTTTTTAGGAAGCTTTTTCATTATTTTGTTGATACTTTTAGACTCAGAAAAAAGAAAAGGATTTGATTTAAATAATAAATAATTTTTTTTATTTAAAACATTATTTTCAATTAGAATTTGAATATTTTTTTTTTTTGCGTATTTTGAAATTATCTTTATAGAATTTAAAAAATTTTTTACTGCTACGTCATTTTTTATAATATTTACTTCATTAATATTATTAATTTTAAAAGTATTTTTTAAAAAATTTACTTTAAAACCTGCATGCATACTTACATATTTAACTTTAAATAAATAAGATAGATTTATAACTTTCTTAAAATGGTTTATGCTTAGTTTTTGAATATTTTTATCTGATGACGCTAAATTAATTATAAATGGCTTTTTTGGAACAGGAAAATAATTATGAAATATAAAAGATATATTTTTTTTTTTAAGTTTCTTTAATTTGATTCTAATATCATTAGTAAACCCACCTCCACTAAATTCTATATTTGAAATATTATTTTTTTTATATAATAAAGCAGTTTTATAAAAATTATTTTCTTGGAAATGTCCAGTTGATAAATAAATCATGTTACTTTTCGAATTGGGTTACCAAAATATTTTCCAGGTTTTAATATTGATTTATTAACAAAAGAATTTGCACCAATAATTACGTTATTAACAATCTTAATATTATCAGCAATGCATGCACCCATACCAATAAAAATGTTATTTCCTAATTTAACTCTACCAGCCAATACTACTCCTGGAGATATGTTGCAATTGTCTCCGATGTGACATTCATGATCTATAGAGCAAGAAGTATTTAATATATTGTTTGAACCTATACAAGTAAATGGACCAATAAAAATATTTTCACCTAGGAAATTCCCTTTTCCTATTTTAATTGTTTTATTATAATTTGCAGATTTAGAAATTATATTTGGCATTTTTCTATTTTTTTTTTTTAATTTAAAAAAATATTCGACTCTTTGCTTTATACTCCCTATTGCCAAATAATAATCACAATTTTCTTTGAAGTCTTTAATTGGGTCTAATTTTTCTAACTTTTTATTAAAAATTTTTTCATTTTTTTTAATTTTTGAGAAAGATTTTATTGATATATTTTTTTTGTTATTTCTCAGGAGTATTGAAATTAAACTTCTTGCATGACCTCCACTCCCAATAACTATATTTTTTTTTACTTTTTCATACATTGTAAAAATCTTTCTTACTTACTAATTCTTGAAATTTAACATTTTTTTTCAATTTTTTATTAATTAAATTTTTAGCCTCGAAAGAATTAATTCCAGTACCAGGTCTCAAATTTAAAAAATCTTGAATTTTTACTTTGGAATTTTTTTTTAAATCATTAGCATAATAAAGGCTCTTTCTTGAAACATTTTTCATATCAATTTCTTCATCCTGCAATTTTTTTATTTTAGAACCCATCATTTTTTCAGTATCTCTAATCATTCTAGCATATTCTTTGAATTCTTTAGGATTAAGGGACGAATAATGGTCTGGACCAATATCATTACAATTAAGTGTAAAGTGTTTTTCTATAATTTTCGCTCCAAGTGACACTGCAATTGATCCGGTTAATAAACTTTTTGTATGGTCTGAAAATCCTATAGGAACTTTATATTTTTTTTTCATCTCTGGTATACAATTCAAATTACAAGACTCTAATGATGAAGGATAATTTGAAACACAATGGAGTAAAGAAATTTTAGTTTTATTTTTTTTGTAAACTTTTAATAATCTAGAAATTTCATGATGATTGCTTGTACCTGTAGATATTATTGTAGGTTTTTTAAAACTTGAAACAATATTATTTAAAAAAAAATCAGAAATATCAGCCGATGCTATTTTGAATATTTCAGTATTAATGGAATGAAGAAATTTTGCACTTTCAGGATCATAAGGCGTCGAAATAAAAAATATTTTTTTTTTTTTCACAATATTTTTTTAATTTATCAAATTCTTCAAAATTAAGTTCAAGTTTTTTTAACATCTCAAAATGACTATCTTTTCTTCCAGTAAATTTTATTTGATATTTAGTTTTTGAAGTTTTTTTTGTTGATAATTTCTCTGTTATATACGTTTGAAATTTAACTGCGTCCGCTCCAGATTTTTTAGCTTCATTAACTAACTTAATTGCCTTATTAATTTTTCCGTCATGATTTACACCTATTTCAGCAATTAAAAAAGTTTTTTTAAAATTTTTATCAAAATAATTCATTTTTTTTTACCAACTATATAAATTGTTTGAGCCATTGATTGTGTATGCTCGGAGCTATTTACTTTTAAAAGATATAACGGTGCACTTAAATATTTCCATAGAAAATAAAGAAATCTTTTTAAAATTTTTGTTTTAACAGATAAATCTATGAATGCATTTACATAGCTAATTAAACTTTGAGCAGGTGATCTGCATGCTCCACTTTCTAATATTTCAAAATCTTTCTCTAAGAAATTTTTCAAACCATAAGATGTCCATCTTCTAAAATCTATCTCATGATGTCTTATGCACATAAATGGAATACATAGGTAAAAGTGACCTCCAGATTTTAATATTCTTTTTACTTCATTTCTAACTTTTTCTGGGTTTTCTAAATGTTCAAATACACTATTACAAGCTACTAAAGAAATTGAGTTATTTTTAAAAGGTAGTTTTTCCAAATTACATATTAGGTCTACATTTTTATAATTACCAAGATCAATATTAATATAATTTTCATAATTATTTTCTCCTGATCCTAAATTCACACATGGTCCTTTATCTCCATAAAGAGTTGGTAAATCTTTAATTTTTGGGCCATTTATTTTATTAAAAAGAAACTTCCCATAATCAAGGGTCTTGAATCTTTCAGACTTATCATCCCAATTATTAGTTTTAAAGTAATCTTTGGTAAAAAGTAATTTATTATCTACTATGCTGAATTCATTGGTACACTCAGTGCATAACAATTTATCTTTTTCAATATGCATTTTGCATTTTCCACTACCATCTTCACATTTTAACAAATCTAATTTATTAACTATATTTTTCATTTATTTTAATCTTATTACATATCTTTTTTTGCAACTGTAAAGCCGCCATATCTTCCTGCGGAGCCAACTCCAATTGATTTTACTTCATTAAGATTTATTGTCTGAAAATCAAATACGTAGTTCCATATCTTATCTTTTTTAACAATATCTAAATTATCATGAAAATATTGGTTTTTTTTTGATTTAATTGACAGAAATGGTTGAGATCCAAATAATTTTCCCTCACCTTTTTTCTCTATTATAAGTCTATTTAATTTTATTTTAAGTTTAAATTTAAAAGTTTTTTTTCTCTTATTTTCTAAATCAGTAGCCGCTTCCTCTGCACCTGAATATTTAACTTTTACATCTTTATATTTTTTTTTTACTTCTTTAATCAATTTCATTGTATTTAAAACATCACTCGTCATGTCCCTATAATCATGATTTACAATACATAGTATTGCCTTCTTGTATATTTTAGCATCACTAAAGGCTTGATTTATGTGTCTTTTTTTTAAAATTTTATGTCTAGTTCCAACATTTAAACATCGAAAAATTTTTCTTCTACAGTTACCTTTAACTTGGTAGTCATGTATAGATGGATGGTATCCTATCCAACTTTTGGGTGCCCTTGTCCAATCTCCAAATCTTCCGTGATCTAAATCTTTTTGATCATTTTTTGTTTCATAATATTGATTTGCATAATCATAAGGTATCCACTGTTCTAGGAATAAATGAGAGTCAGGTCTTATGGAATGAAATCCAGGTCTATTAACTACTGGAAACCAATTGTCTTCTATAATTCTTCTAGATATTATAGAATTTATTTCTTTAATTGAGTTATAATAACTTGTTGCATTTGCAGTTGGGTTAGATTTTATTGATTTTGGATGGAAGTGCCAATTTATTTCGTCATTCTTACAACTATTATTTTTTAATAATTTTTTATAAAATCTAAATATTTTACCATACCCATAGATTTTTTTTCTAGGATTTGTTTTAAAACCAATATGATCTACACAATGCCAGGAATATACCCATCCATTTCCAAAATCATCGGTTACTGTTTTGCGAAATTTTTCAGAAAGAATATTTTTATGCATTTTTCTCAGCATATTTAAGTTTCTGTTATAGTTAAGATTGCTCTTACTTACAAAATTAGAAATATTTTTCTCCAATCCTCCAAATTTAATTTTTTCCATTTGTAGTTTTTTTAAATTATTTAATGACGGTTTAAGCTTTAATCCGAAAGTGCTATTAACTCTATCAAATGTTGATTTGAGTGTCTCATCTAGTGGACCCTCGGTATCTATGCAATGAACTATGTGAAGTATTTTCATTAAAATTTACAAAATTGATATATATATATATTACATAAAATATAAATCTTTTAATAAAAATTTTACAAATGAAATATTTTTTCCTAATTTGTGCCAGAGGTGGTTCAAAAGGTATAAAAAATAAAAATTTAAAAAAAATAAATAATATTCCTCTTGTTGGGTGGTCAATAAAAATTGCAAAAAAATTAAAAAAAATCGGAAAAGTTGCTGTTAACAGTGACTCTAAAAAAATATTAAATTACGCAAAAAAGTCTAATGTAGATTTTTTAATTAAAAGACCATTAAATTTAGCAAAAGACTCAAGTAAAGAATTAGATGTTTGGAAGCATTCTATAAATAAACTTAAAGAGTTAAAAAATCTAAAAACTATGCCTGATACTTTAATTTCGCTACCACCCACATCTCCTGCCAGATCTATAATTGACATAGAGAAATGTATTAAAAAATATGAAACAAAAAAATATGATATTGTTATATCTATTACTCCTTCTTACAGAAATCCATATTTTAATATGGTAGAAATTACCAAAAATGACAATGTTAAAATATGTATAAAAAAAAAAAAATATTTTAATAGACAAGAAGCTCCCAAAACTTATGATATTTCAACAATTTGTTACATATCTAATATAAAGTATATTGAACAAGCTAAAAATATTTTTGACGGTAAAGTTGGTTATGTAATTGTTCCTAAAGAAAGAAGTATAGATATTGACGATATAACAGATTTAAAAATTGCCAAGTTTTTTTTAGAAAAATGAAAAATATTATAATAACTGGATTTCAAGGTTTAATTGGAAATGAATTAATCAATAACCTAGATAGTAAAGATCATAATTTAATATTAATAGATAAAAAAATTAAAACAAAACAAAAAAAAAAAAATTTTTTTTATTATGAATGTAATTTAAGTTTGTTTAAATCAAGAGAAAGTTTAATTCAAAAGATAAAAAAAAAATTTAATCATATAGATGTTTTAATCAATAATGCTGCAATTACTGGAGCTAGCTATCAAAAAGGTTGGAACAGCAGTTTTGAAAAACAATTTACCAAATATTGGAATGAAACATTTGAGGTAAATGTCACTACTGTTTTCCATTTTTCACAACAATTTTATTCTTTATTAAAAAAATCTAAGTACCCAAGTATTATTAATATGGCCTCACTATATGGTGTGTATACACCTGATTTTCAAATATATAAAAATACCAAACTAAATAATCCAGCTGCTTATTCTACTTCAAAAGCAGCTTTAATATATTTAACAAAATGGTTATCCAAAGCTATGGGTCCTAATGTAAGGGTTAATTCAATTTCTCCTGGAGGTGTAGAAAATAATCAATCATCTAAATTTAAAAAACAATATTTAAAAAAAATATCACTAAAAAAAATGATACACCCAATTGATATAATAAATGTAGTTAAATTTCTTATGTCAGAAAATTCAATTAAAATTACTGGTCAGAATTTTTTAGTTGATGGCGGCTGGAATGGCTAATTCAAAGTCAAAAAATTCTCTAAATTTTGCGATCTTAGGTACAGGTTATATGGCCCAAGAATATGTTAATGTTATAAAATCACTTAAATTTAAAAAAACAATAAGTGTTCTTGGAAGTTCTTTATACAAGTCAAATTTATTTAAAAAAAAAAATGAATTAGATTACGCGGCAAAGTCAATAAAGGACTTAAAATCAAAGTTTAATGCAAATTATTTAATAATATGTGTAAGAGAAGAAAAACTATCTCAGCTTATAGATAAAATAATAAAATATGATTGGAAATGTCTTTGTGAAAAGCCCTTAGGTTATAATTTTTTACAAACCAAGAAAATTTTTAAAAAACTAAAAAAAACTAATACAAAAAATTTTTATGTTGGACTTAATAGAAGAGCTTATTACAGCACTTATCTTGCAAACAAAATTATAAAAAAAAAAATTTTTGAAAGTCCGAGAATAATAGAAATAATTGATCAAGAAGACTTAAAATACCAAAAAAAAATTGGAACAAATAAAAAAGTAATAGACAATTTTATGTATGTAAATTCTGTTCATCTTATAGATTATATTAATATGTTTTGTAGGGGACATATTAAAAAAATTAAAACACTTAGTTCATTTAGAGGTAATTTACCTCATATTGTATCCAAAATAATTTATTTTACATCTGGAGATAAGTGTTTTTATAAATGTTACTGGAATATATCAGCAAGATGGTCAGTTATTGTAAGAGAAAAAAAGTCTTTTATAAAACTTAAACCATTAGAAAAAATATCTTCTAATTTTAAATTCTCACAATATAAAAATAAAAATCTTGAGAAATGGGATAAACAATTTAAACCTGGTATTAAAAATCAATTGCTTGATTTTATAAAGACTCAACCAAACTTATTATTAACTCCATATATGTATTATAAATTAGCAAAAAGAATTAAAAAAATTTATTTTGAATAATGACCCTAAAATTTTTAATTATTGGATTTGGAAGTATCGGTAAAAGATATTTACAAGCAATAGAAGCAACTAAAATTAAATGTGAAATATTTATTTATGATATTGATAAAAGCAAATATGAAAGTAAAAACAAAAAATATAATATTTTTTATTTAAAAAATCTAAATCAATTAAAAAATAAAATTGATTTTTGTTTTTTCTCTTCTAATTCAAATCAACGTTTTGAAACTATTCAAAATACATTTCAGTATGTAAGGCCAAAATATATAATCATTGAAAAAATAATTTCTCAATCTGCTAAAGATTTAAATAAAATTTATAATTTGTTTAAAAAATATAAAATGTTAGGTAAAGTTTGGGTTAATACTCATTATAGAACTTATAAAATTTTTGAAAAAACAATAAATCTAGAAATAAAAAGAAACTTACATAGCATAGAAGTTAAAGGTACTAATTGGGGGCTAATATGTAACTCAATACATTACATTGATTTATATTCCTATATTCTAAATACTAAAATAAAAAAAATCGATACAAGAAATCTAAAAAAAAAATGGGTAAGAGCTAAACGAAAAGGATTTTTTGAAAATTATGGTGAACTAAAGGTTATTTTTTATAATAAAAAAATTTTAACATTGTCTTGCAAAAAAACACCTAAAATAAATGATACAAATACTTATCATATTATCAAATTAATGAATGGACGTATTATTAAAATTCATGAGGAAGCTGGGAAAGTTTATTTTAATAATATTTTAAATTCTAAATTTTTTCTTGAACCTGTAAGCAAGAAAATGAGATCGTTTATATTAGATATACATAGAAAAAATTATTGCAATTTAACAAGTATATCTAATTCAATTGACCAGCATATAAAATTTATTTCTCAGCTGATAAAATTTTGGAATAAGCACCATAAAAAAAATATTAATAATATAAAAGTAACTTAAATGAATTTAAATTTTCAGTTAAATTAAAAGTTAGTTGAATATTGAAATCATTTCTATAAGAAATACCCTATAGTTAATTTTTATGAATTTATCGAAAAATAAAAAAATTGCTTTAATATCTGGTGTAACCGGTCAAGATGGTGCCTATCTCAGCAAATTTTTAATTGAAAAAGGTTATATAGTTCATGGCATAAAAAGAAGATCGTCCTCTTTTAATACCATGAGATTGGATTATTTTTTCGAAGACCTTCATGAACACGAACACAAAAATCTGTTTTTTTTGCATCATGGAGATATGACAGACTCAACTAGTGTACTTAGAATAATACAAAAAGTTATGCCTGATGAAATATATAATTTAGCTGCTCAAAGTCATGTTGCTGTTTCATTTGAACAGCCAGAATATACAGCTAATTGCGATGCACTTGGTACTTTGAGAATTCTAGAAGCAATTAAATCTGTAAGAAAAATAAAAAAAATTAAATTTTATCAAGCCTCAACATCTGAATTATATGGCGACACAAATCAAATACCTCAAAACGAATTGACACCATTTAACCCCAGAAGTCCATATGCTATAGCAAAACAATATGCACATTACACTACAAAAAATTATAGAGAGGCTTATGATATCTTTGCATGTAATGGTATATTATTTAACCACGAGTCACCTTTAAGAGGAGAAACATTTGTTACAAAAAAAATTACACGAGGATTATCCAGAATAAAAATGGGTCTCCAAAAAAAAATATTTTTAGGAAATCTGTATTCTAAAAGAGACTGGGGACATGCTAAAGATTATGTAGAGGCACAATGGTTAATGTTGCAAAATAAGATTCCAGAAGACTTTGTAATAGCAACGGAACATCAAAAAACAGTAAAAGAATTTTTAGAGGCATGCGCTAAAAAATTAGAAATTAACATCAGCTGGGAAGGAGAAGGTGTGAATGAAAAAGGTTTCAATGACAAAGGAGAATTAATAGTAGAAATTAGTGAGAACTATTTTCGTAAAACAGAAGTAAATAATTTATTAGGGGATGCATCTAAAGCTAAGGATAAATTAAACTGGAAACCAAAAATATCATTCAATCAATTAATTGATGAGATGATAGAATATGATCTTAATGAGGCAAAAAATTCAATAAGATAAAAAATGTCAAAAATACTTATTGTAGGTTTTGGGAGTATTGGAAGAAGACATTATAAAAATTTATTAAATTTTAACAAAAATTTTTTTTTTTATATTTTAACTAGGCAGAAAATAAAAAAAAATAAAAAAAATACCAAGTTTATAAGCAACATTAAAGAAATTGAGCAAAATGTAGATTATGTATTTATTTGTACTGGCGCTAATGAGCATTTAAAATATATATATTTGTTTATTTCAAAAACTCAAAAAATTTTTGTAGAAAAACCACTCTCACAAAATTCAAAAGGAATTAAAAAACTTTATAAACTTTGCAAAAAGTATGAAATAAAGATTTTTGTTGGTTATAACTTAGTCTTTTTAGATAGTCTTATAATGCTAAAAAAAATAATAAAAAAAGAGAAAATTTTGAAGGTTTCAATTAAGACAAATTATGATCTTCGTTTGTGGAGGAAAAATATTAATTATAAAAATTCAGTCTCAGCATCAAAAGATAAAGGGGGCGGTGTATTACTTGAATTAAGTCACGATATTCACTATTTACTATGGTTACTTGGTAAACCAAAATGGGTAAGCTGCTACTATTCTAAGCTAAGTAATTTAAAGATAGACACAGAGGATAATGTAATTTTGAATATAAGCTTTGGTAAAACAATCTCTAATATTCAAATGGATTTTATAAATAAATTTTATCAGCGAAATATGGAGATTTTAACTAATAAAAATTATTATCAATGGGATTACTCTAAAAATAGTTTGAAAAAATACGACCAAAAAAACAAAAAATTAAAATTAATATTTAAAGGAACTATAGATAAAAATGTTTCCTACAAAAAAGAATTAGCAAGCTTTTTCGCGATAAATAATCAAAAAAAAATTATAGAGAATTTTCGTTTAGTTGCTTTAACCTCTTTGTTAATTGATAGTGCAAGAAAATCAAAGAATAAAAATATGAGCAAAATTTATATGAATTTTAAAGATGTCTAAATGTGTTGTAATTGGTACTAGTAAAATTGCATCAGTTCATCTTAATGCGTTATTAAATAACCGATTTAAAAAATATTTTATTATAAGCAGAAATATTAAAAGAGCTAAAAATTTTATATTAAAATACAAATTTAAGGAAAAGAATGTTTATCCAGCTGATTATAAAATTTTAAATAAACATTACTTTAAAGTCATAAGCATATGTGTAAATACAAATTTTCACGACAACTGTTTGAATCTTATAAATAGATCTAAATCACTATTAATTGTTGAAAAACCAATTATTTCATTAATTAAATTCAAAAAAGATTATACAAAATATTTAGACAAAGTTTATAAAAAACACAAAAAATTAATTGTTTGCTATCCAATGCAATTTTTAGCAAAGAGTGTAAAAAAAAAATTTAAAATAGAAAAAAAAATTAATAGTATTGAAGTATTTTATAATACAAATGGAACTCATAGATATAATGAAATTGGAACTGATTTACTTCCACATGCTATTAGTTTGATTTATCAATTGTTAGGTAAAAAACAAATATTTAAAAAAATTTTAAATGTAAAATCAATTGTAAATTCAAAAACTTGGAAGGGCTATATTAAAACAGAAAAAATGAAACTTAAATTTAATTTTAGTCAAAATTCAAAAAAAAAATCTGAATTTTATTTTAAAATAAATAAAAACAAAATTACAAGACCAACAAAAGTTATTAACGAAATATTTACAAATTTTATAAAATTTAAAAATAAAAAAATTAAAATAAATAATCCAATGCATGAATTTATAAATTATAGTATTAAAAATGAAAATAATATGAAATGGTATGATGAAAATAAATTCTTAACCTACGAGATTATGAGAATAAATAATTTATTTTTAAATCAAAAAAATTAAATTTATTTTAGTTTTATTACTTTATCGCAAATATCAATTAACTTTTCGTTGTGACTTATAATTAGAATTGTCATTTTAGTTTTTAATTTTTTTATAATTTTATTAAATAATTCTTGATTTTTAGGATCCAATGAGCTTGTTGGTTCATCTAAAATCAATATATCAGGCCTTCTATAAAGAGCTCTTGCAATATTAACTCTTTGCAATTGTCCACCAGAAATTTTCATTGCATCATTTCCCATCCGTGTTTTTAAAGATAGACTTTTTTTAATTATTGGATCTATTAGTAATGAATTTTTAATTGCAAATTTCAAATTTGAAAAACTAACTTGTTCGTCAAAAAAAGTAATATTTTCTAATAAAGAAGCATCAATATGAAAAAAATTTTGAGGCACAAAAGCAATACTGTTTTTGATACTAAAATTATTTTTAATTAAATCCTTACCATCAATTAATATTTCTCCCTCTGTTGGTTTCAGTAAACCCATTATAATATTACTTAGAGTAGTTTTTCCAACACCACTTTCCCCAATTATACCCACAATTTCATTTTTACCTATTTCAAGATTTATATTATCAATGATAGCTTTTTTTGAATTGTTATATTTAAATCCTATATTTTTAAATACTAAATTGTTTTTAAAGTTTATATTAATAGGATCATCTCCTTTTTTAACTTTAACTTCATAATTATAAAAATTTAATATTTTATCTGTGGATCCAGATCCATATCTTAACCTTTGGGCATAAGTTGATAATCTGTTCATTATAGGCATTAATCTGAAAAGAGCTGCAGCAAATATGCCAATTGTTAGAATACCATTTTGACTATCTTCACTAATACTTAGCGTAAATATAAATATAAGAAATAAAAGTACAGCAACATATTCTAATATAAACCTAAATATATCTTGAAGTGAATTGTGAAGTGCATATGCTTTTACCAGTGGAACTATGGTTTTTCTAAAATGTTTTTTTACTTTTTCACTCCAATTATAAAGAATTAATTCTTTTATTCCCGAAAGACTTTCATTTATACCTTTTAACATTTTAGACTGGTTATCGATTACTTTTTTTCCTAAATTTACCGAAACTTTTTTTGTAAAAAAATAAAGTGCAGGAAAGAAAATTGCAGCAATTAGTACTAAATTTAAAAAAACTTTTGCATTAAAAAATAATAAAAATATGATTACTCCCATGAAAAGAAACATCTCAGACACAATAAATAAAAAGCCAAATAAAGTATTGGCTGTAAAATTTTCCACATCTCTTGTTAAAATGTGAAGAAAATCTGACTTATTAAAATTAGTATGCCATTTATAATCTTTGGAAACATAAATACTTAATAATTTCTCACAAATTATCTTAGTTGAAGATCCTATAAAAGAATGAAGCTTGAGTGTTAAATATGTAGAAAATATAAATCTTAAAGTAAAGAATATTAAAATTACAAAAAGAAGAATATTAAAAAAATTCTTTTTTGGAATATCAGTATTAGGTAATAAATAAAAAATTTCTTGCAAATTAATAATATTTGTAAATTCAGGTGATGAAAAATATCCTATTACCGGTATAAGTAGTCCAAGACTTAAACTTTCTAGGATCAAGCTTAAAAAAATTAAACTTATCAAGTAAAAAATACTTAGCTTACTGTATCCTTCAATTACAGTAAAGATTTTAGTAATCATAATGATGAATATATTTAGTTATTTATTAGTCAATTTAGTTAATAAGTGATTTGAGTAATTTTTTAATCTTATTTTTTTTTGATCTAATATTATTAAAATAAAAAAAGAAAATTAAAATTGATAAAGAAATAATAAATATACTTATATAAAGAGTTTTTTGATTTGTTTTATCTTGATATAATCGTCTAAAAGATTTTTCAATTATAACTAAACTGTCTATTTTTTTTTCACTTATAGGATAAGTATATTGATTTCTATCAATTAGAATATTCAGAATTGTTAAACTTGTAGCTAAATTTTTTAAGTCATCATAACCTAAATTTTTATCAGATTGTTTTGTTATTATTTCTTGAAGTAAAAGATTATAGATTTTTCCTTCGTTAATTTTCATGTTTTTATTTATGCTTTCCTCATTCTCATTCTCAGTTTCAGTTTCAGTATTACTATTTTGATAAGATGTTTTATATTTGACCATTTCTTTAATTAATTTTTTGCTATTTTTTCCAAAATCATTCATTTCTATATCAATAAATTTTTCACAATCTAAAAGTAACTCTTTATTTTTATGCCTCATGGATATTTTCACAGCGTCATTATTGATAGAAAGAAGAATATTAGGTACGTTAGATTGATATCTTGTTTTTGAGCAAGGATTTGAATTACCAGGTAAAGAAATTTTACTATCTAATAGATCAATATATCTTTCAAAAAATTTTCCCCCAATATTATTATTCGTTATTTGCATTGCCATTTCATAATTTACATTTAATTTTCTTGAAATGTGTTCATATTTCAAAGTCATTTCCCAACTATCTTTATAGTTTTTCTTTAAAAAAATGGAGGCTGTAAACGAAATTACTACAGATAGAATAATACTCAAAATAATTTTTTTCATAATTCGTAAATGATTAATTTCTGATTGGGAGTTTCATAATTTACTATATATATAGTATCAACAGATTATAATTTAAACAAAATAAATTCATTTATATGCCATTAACTTGGTTCGAACCAACATTTCCTTATAATGTTATTTTTGATTTATCAAATTATTTATTTATATCGTTAATATTTTTATTACTTTTCAAATTAAATATTATTAAAAAAAATTTGCTTTATTTGTCGTTAATTTTTTTAGCAACTCCTTTTTTATTTAATGGATTGCTTTTTGATTGGACCTTTCTTCCTGACCAGAGCAAATATTTAGGAAATGCTTACGCATTTAGAGAAAATCCAGAATACTTTTTTAGTTCTGTGAATTCATATGGAAAAATTAAAATTGCATTACCTTCTTTTTTTTATGCTTTTTCACCAATCGTATCATTAGAAACTTATAAAGGAATAAGTCTTTGGAACAGAGCATTATTTTTACTAACTTGGATTTTTTTTACAAAAAAGAAATTTATTGATGAGTATAACTCTTTTTTAATGCTTTTGAGTCCTACATTAATTTTTTCAAGTTCAATAGCTCTTAGAGAAAATTTGATTATATTATTAATGTTGTGGTTTTTATATTTTTTTTACAACAAAAATAAATTATTAACAATAATTGTATTTGTTCTACTTATTTTAATTAAATTTCAAAACATACTTACAATTTTATTGTTTTTAATTCTGAATTTTTTTATTGAAGAAAATAAAATTAAAATAAAAACTTTCGTTTTTTTTATTATTTCATTAATCATAATCATAATAATAAATAATGAGAAGATTTTTGAAATTATTAATTTTTACAGGTTAGGATTTTTCTATGAACAATATGGTATGTATATATCTAATTCAGCCAGTATTAATTATAAATATTTTGAAATAAATCCAAATTTAAATACTATTAAACTTATTTATGTAAATTTTGCAAATTTTTTGATAACTCCTTTTCTAAAAGGTAAATTTTCTCTATTTTCAATTATTATTTTTATAGAAGTATTAATTTTATTTTTCTATTTATTTTTAAGAATTAATGAAAATAAAAAAATTTATTTCAATATAATATTAAAATGGAGCATGGTATTAATAATTTCTTATTTTTTTTATTCTCTATTTATTTTTAATGATGGTACTATATTAAGATATAAAGTTCCTATAATATTTTTTGTAATTTTTGGTTATTTTGCAAATATAAAAAGTTTGAAATTAAAATGATAGTATTTCATTTGATTACAAGTTTAGACAAAGGAGGTGCTGAAAGTCATTTATACTCT
>MDTG01110944.1_pt1 | contig 21229 bp, 19 predicted proteins | sample 811421 | NCBI WGS metagenome assembly MDTG01 (sample SAMN05326645, study PRJNA326480) | marine metagenome | isolation source: seawater | place: Pacific Ocean: South East | collected 2011 | reverse complement strand
TAAATTTATTATAATGATCAACTCTTATACACTTATTAACAAATTCTTTGATTATGTTTGATAAAATTTTCTTAGATAAATTTTTAAATATCAAAATTTTTTATCTGACAATTAAGGGTTAATTATAAATTTAAAAAAATGACAAAACTTAAATTTGACTTACATAATCAACTTAAAGAGAATATTAGCGTTCATGAAACTATAATTGGATTATCAAAAGATATAATTGAGATCATTGAAAATCTTCAAAAAAAAATAAAAAAAGGGGGTAAAATATTATTTAGTGGAAATGGTGGGTCGGCAGCGGATGCCCAACATTTAGCAGCAGAATTTATTGTGAGATTAAGACCACATATTAATAGAAATCCTATACCTGCGATAACTTTAGCTCAAGATACATCGACTTTAACAGCTTGTGGCAATGATTTTTGTTTTGATGATATTTTTTTAAGGACTTTTCGAGCTCTTGCTAACAAAAATGATATTTTATTTTGTTTATCAACATCAGGAAACTCCAAAAATATTATTAAAGTATTAAAAGAAGCAAAAAAGAAAAAAATTTATTCAGTATGCCTTTTGGGCAAAGGCGGTGGAGATGCTAAAAAAATTTGTGATAAACATTTAGTGATTAATTCTCAAAATACTGCAAGAATACAAGAGTGTCATATTTTCTTAGGTCATTTTATATTGGAAAAAGTAGAAGATTTTCTAATGTTAGATAAAAAATAATTTAGTTAGATATTATATAAATTTTTTTGAATTGTCTTAAGTATAATAATTTTTTAAAATTCTAGTTATTGCTAATTTCTCAATTTAGATATAATTACTGTGAACAATGCTATATCAATCAATTCGATGAAAAATGTTTTAATTACAGCTGGAAGTAGGGGAATAGGTTTCGCAATTGCTAAAGAACTTGCAATGGAAAACTTTAATTTGATTTTAAAAAATTTTATTATATATGTTCCTGAATGATAAATGCTGAATTTGCCATATTAACGACCACAATTAATGTCCCCACTTTTTTAGAAAATATATGCAAAAATATCAAAAAATTTAAGCATAAGAATTTTTTTTTTTTAGTAATAGCTGATAAAAAAACACCAAAAGGTGCAAAAGCATACTGTCATCGAATCAAAAAAAGATTTGATGTAAATATTATTTATCTGAGTATTGAAGATCAGGACAAGTATTTTAAAAATAAATATAGAAAAATTTATTCCTTATTTCCGTATAATGATGCCCACAGACGATTATTAGGTCTTATATATATAAAAAATATGAATCCAAAAAGAGTAATATTTATAGACGATGATAACTTCGTAGCTAATGATGTAGATTTTTTGAAAGGCCATGAAATTGTAGGGAAAAAAATTTCTGGAAACGCTATATATAATAGTAGTAAATGGCCTAATATTTATAAATATGTTGAAACAGATAAAAATGTACCAATTTATCCAAGAGGCTTTCCTTGGTATTACAGGAATGAGGATAGTTTTAAAATAAAAGTAAAAAAAGTAAAAAATAAAATTGTATTAGCTAATTGTGGATTTATATTAGGAGATCCTGATATTGATGCTGTTTCAAGATTATTTTGGAAAATAAAAGTTAATAAAATTAATTCTAAAAATAATATTCTAATTGCAAAAGGAATGTATTGTCCTTTTAATGATCAAAACACTTGTATAGATGGCAAAACCTCACTTTTATATTACAAGCCAATTTCTGCTGGAAGAAACTCAGATATTTGGACCAGTTATATGTATAATAAAGTTTCTGCTATTCATGATAGTTTAGTTTCTTACGGTATGCCACACCTTACCCAAATTAGAAATATACATGATTATTGGAAAGATTTTGACTTAGAAAAACAACATAATATTTCTACAGATTATTTTGCTAAGTTACTAATGAACGCAAAGTGCAAACCTGGAAAAAACTATTATGTAACTTTTGTTAATTTATTAAAAAAATTATTATTAGAAATAAATAAAAGACAGAGCAAAATTAATCTTTCATTTGTAGAAAAAAATAGACATTATCAAGGCATTGGTAAAAAAGAACTTTTAAAAAGAGAAACGGAAAGTTTAAAATATATAAAAAAATATTTTATGGAGTATTTAGTTTGGTTAAAATATTTAAAACAATATAATTTACAATAGTTATATGAATTATGTAGATGTTTGTCTTATAACCTCGAATAACGCAAAAAAAATATATCAAAACTTATCAACTAATTATTCGGCAATTGAACCTCCAACCTGGTCGCTATTACTTGCACAGTCTTGCAGAGATATAGGATTTAAGGTTGAAATAATTGATGCTAATGCCGAAAATCTTAGTGAAAAAGAAGTTTTTGAAAGAATAAAAAAAATAAACCCAAGATTTATTTGTTTTGTAGTTTATGGACAAAATGTAAATGCAGGCACCACTAGCATGAGTGGAGCAACTAATACTTCTAAATTTTTAAAGTCTTCAGATATTTCTGTGCCAATAGGATTCATCGGCTCTCATGTTCAAGCATTGCCAATAGAAACATTAAGAAAAGAAAATAGTATTGATTTAGTATTTATGAACGAAGGCGTTTATGCTTTAAGAAATATATTAAAATTAGACAATATAGATTTAAAAAATTTATCTAAAATTAAAGGAATAGCTTATAAATATAAGGGCAAGATTGAAATAAACTCGCCTGAAAAAATTGTTCCTCAAGAAAGAATGGATATTGATCTTCCAGGATATGCTTGGGATCTGCTTCCTTATGAGAAAAGACCTTTTGATTTATATAGATCTCCAATGTGGCATGCAGAATATGATGAAGAAAAAAGGTCACCTTATGCAGCTATACAAACATCCCTAGGATGCCAATTCGGATGTGAATTTTGTATGATTAATATAATTAATAAAAATGATAATGAAGAGATTGGAGTAGCGGGCAATTATAGTAAAATGAGATACTGGTCAACTGATTTCATTTTCAAAGAGTTTTTAAAACTTTCAGATTATGGTGTAAGAACTATTAGAATCATAGACGAAATGTTTCTATTAAATCCGAAATATTATGTGCCATTATGTGAAAAATTAAAAAAATTGAATGAAAATGATGATTACAGGTTTTGGGCATATTCAAGAGTTGATACAGTTAAAAGACCTGAAATATTATCATTGGTTAGAAAAGCAGGTATTAAATGGTTGTGTCTTGGAATTGAAAGTGGAAATAAAAAAATAAGATTAGAAATTTCTAAAGGTAAATTTGAGGATGTAGACGTTAAAAGCGTTGTAGAAAGACTACATTCAAGCGACATAGAGGTAATGGCAAATTATATATTTGGTCTACCAGGAGATGATAAAGAGTCTATGAAAGCAACTTTTGAATTAAGTAAGCAACTCTGTACCTCAGGATGGAATACCTATGCAGCAATGGCATTACCCGGAAGTGCTTTGTATAAAAATGCTATTGAAAAAAATATTCCTTTACCAAAAAGTTATGAGGGATATTCATTTCATGCTTATGATACAATTCCACTGCCAACTGAGCATTTGGCGCCAGCAGAAATACTTAAGTATCGTGATGAATGCTTTCACAATTATCATACTAGTGAAGAGTTTTTAAATAGAATAGAAAAAAAATATGGCATTAAAGCAAAAAACAATATTGTAGAAATGTCAAAAATAAGATTAAAGAGAAAGATAGTTGAAGAATTTTTTAATAAATGAACCAGGTAACTACATTATGGAAATATCAGAACTAATCAAAAAATCAAAGTGGTTAAGAAAAGAAATATTTGAGATGGTAGTCAAAGTAAATCAAGGTCATATTGCCTCTGCATTTTCACAATGTGAAATAGTTTTAAGTTTGTTTTATGGAGAAATTCTTAAATATAAAACTGGAGAACCAGATTATGATTTAAGAGATAGATTTATTGTTAGTAAGGGGCATTCAGCTATGGGTGTATACCCAATTTTATCAGATATTGGTTATTTTGATAAAAGTGAATTAAAAAAATATGGTACTCCAGACGGTATACTTAGAATTTATGGAGATAAAAGTATTCCAGGAGTAGACTCAACCTCTGGTTCCTTAGCTCAAGCACCTGGAATTGCATGTGGATTTGCTTTAGCCTCAAAAAATGATGGAACAAATATTTATTCGTATGTAATTTTAAGTGATGGAGAACATTATGAAGGTTCCCTTTGGGAGTCAGCAATGTTTGCTTCTCATAATTCATTAGACAACTTAATTTTTATAGTTGATAGAAATCGTCAAATTATTCTTGGAAATTCAGAGGACTGTTTGAAAATAGAGCCTCTTAAAGAGAAATGGGAGAGTTTTGGGTGGAATGTCTTTAATGTAAATGGCCATAGCTATAGAGAAATAATTGAGGCATTTAAAAAAGCAAAAAAACCAAATGGAAAACCAAATGTAATAATAGCAGACACAGTTAAAGGCAAAGGTGTGTCTTATATGGAAAATGTAACAAGATGGCACAATACAATGCCAAATGATAAAGAAATAGAAATAGCAAGAAAAGATCTAGAGGTAAATTGTATTAATGAGTGAAAATTATTTAAATCTTGAATTATCAAAAAAATCTTTTCCATTTATGCGAGATGTATTTATAGATTCTATTTATGAGTCTGCAAAAAAAGACAAAGATATTTATTTTACAACCCCAGATATGGGTGCACCTGCCTTAGATAAATTTAGGGCTGAAATCCCAAGACAATTTATACATTCAGGGATTTGTGAACAACATATGATAGCTATGGCAGCAGGTCTTAGCCTCATGAATAAGAAAGCTTTTTGCTATGCAATGGCTCCATTTATCACATCAAGATGTTATGAACAGATTAAGTGTTCAGTTGCTGCAATGGATAGAGATGTGACATTAGTAGGAATAGGAGTTGGACTAGGTTACGCAGATGCTGGACCTACTCACTATACTACAGAGGATATTGCGACTATGAGAGCTTTTCCGAATATTGAAATAATTACTCCATGTGACGAATTATCAACAAAAAAAGTAGCATCATTATGTGTTGAAGAACCAAAATTTAGGTTTATTAGACTTGATAGAGAAGCATTACCACCAATTTATGAAAAAGAAGATTTTAATTTAGAGGATGGTTTTTCTACAATTATAAAAGGAAAAAATAAATGTGTTGTAACCTGTGGTAAACTTCTACATTTAGCAAAATTAGCAATTGAAAAAAATAATTTAGATTTAGGTTTAATTGATTTATTTAAAATTAAACCTTTAACAAAAAATCTCTTAAAAACTATTTCTCAATATACTGAGATTATTACTTTAGAGGAACAATGTTTAGACGGTGGATTTGGTTCTGCAATATTAGAATTTTGTAATGAAAATTCTGTAAACATTAACATCAAAAGGCATGGACTTGATAATAGATTTTATTTTGAAAATGGTGGAAGAGATTACCTGTTTAATAGATATGGTTTAAATGTAAATAAAATTTTGCAACAATATTAATAAGGATAAATAATTTTACTTCCAGAATTTTCTATCATTATTTTAACAAATTTTAGTTTACAAAATTTTTTAATGATTTTCTTTTGTACATTTTTGTTAGCTATAATTAATATAAATCCACCGTTACCGGCTCCCATTAATTTAGCTCCATAAATACCCTCATTAATAAAACTTGAATAAAGATTATCAACTAGTTTATTGGATACATTTTTGTCTAAACTTTTTTTTAATTGCCAATAATCGTTAAGCAAATTTCCAAATTGTTTTAGCCAATCATTATTTTTTGAATAAAGAAGCTTTAAAGCCTCATTGGTTATTAAATCTATTTCTTCATAGATTTTTTTATTTTTGTAAATTCGTGAATTTTTAACTTTTTCAATATTATATGCAAATCTGTATTGCCCAGTATAACATAATAATATGCTTTCATTTAACTGTTTAATTTTTTTATTTTCTAAACTTATTTTTTTTACAAAAAAATTATTTTTTTTAAATTCAATGTGATTAAGACCACCATAAGAAGTTGCAATCTGATCTTGAAGTCCAACAGTTTCTTTTAGCAAAACTTGTTCCATGAAGATAGTTTGTTTTGCGAGATTTTTTTTAGAAATTCTTTTATTTTTATAAAAATTTATAGTATTTATTAGTCCTGCAGTAAAGCTTGAACTACTCCCCAAACCAGATCTTGCAGGAAGATCAGAGTCGTAAGTTATATGCAATGTTTTATTAGATAATCCATAATATTTTAAACAACATTTTACTACTGGATGTTTAATAGACTCTATATTTTTTGCTTCTTCATTTAAATAATATCTAATTTTAAATTTATAGTCATAAACATCATCTTTATTAGTAAAATATATATAACCATATTTATTAATGGAAGCATTTATTACTTGGCCATTATTATTATTAAACCATTTTGGCATATCTGTGCCACCACCAAAAAAAGAGACTCTAAATGGCGTTCGGCATATAATCATGGTCGTAATAAATCTAAATTTTTAAATTAATAATATTTTTTAAAAAAATATGAATATAACTTATTCCATATTTTTTTTTAAGAAACAACATTCTTGGAATAAACAAAATAATTATTTTTGAAAGTCTTATGACTTTATTTTGAATTTTAGAATTGATTTTTTCATGAAGTTTTTCACAATCTATAAATATTTTAAAAAGCGAAAAAATTGAAAGTATACTTTTTTTATTATACTTTAATTTTAAAACTTTCTCTCTACCCTCGATATAAGTCTCATCATGATTTCTAAAAAATAATATTTTAAAATTATCTAATTTGATTATTCTTTTAATAATACTTGAAATAAAAAGTAACTCTGTATCTGTTTCAAAATAATTGGTAAATTTACCTGTAGTATAAACCCATTTTCTAGAAATTATTTGACACAAGGGCCAATTTTCATTGGCTTGATTGTGTGAGGGAAATAATAAATAAATTAGATCTTGATTTAATTTATTTATTTCATTATTTAAAATTAAATCCCAATGATTGGTAATAATTAGCATGTCATCTGCAAAGTGAATAAAAAAATCATTTTTTGAATTTTTTATCATTTTTTTTAGCCTAATTGGTTGATCCTCATAACCAGAATATCTCTCCATGATGACTTTTTTTATTTGTATTTTTTTTTTATAATTAAAAAAATCAAAATTGATTGTCTCAGTATCATCATTATCAATTCCTAAAATTATTTCAATGTTATCTAAATTATGAGTTTTCTCTATAATTGAATTTATACAATTAGTTAAACTTTCAATTCTTTTTCTTGTCGGTATTAAAAAAGTATAACTGTTATTTTTACTTTTCATCAACTGTGTTTTAATGTACATAATAATTTTTATTGAAATTATCTAATGCATAGAAATAATTCTAAATTCCCACTTATGTATAATAATATAAATAAAAAAGATATTTCTAAATTGATTAAATTTTTAAAAAAAAATCCAAGATTAACAGCAGGAGAAAAATGTTTTCAATTTGAAAAGGCATGGTCAAAATGGCTAGGGGTCAAATATAGTATATTTGTTAATTCTGGATCAAGTGCGAACTTCTTGACTTTAGCTGCTTTAAAAATTTTTAGAGATAAAGACAAAAGAAATCAAATAATTACCCCAACTTTAGGATGGAATTCTGATGTAGTTTCGGTAATCCATAATAGTTTTGATCCAATATTTGTTGATATAAATTTGAAAAATTTATCTATGAGTTTAGGTGAAATAAAAAGGAAAATATCAAACAAAACTCTGGCCATTCTCTTACCGCATATACAAGGATTTAATGCAATTAATAGTGAGTTATTAACATTATTAAAAAAAAAAAATATTTATCTAATAGAAGATGTTTGTGAGTCACATGGTGCTAAATTTAAAAATAAAAAATGTGGCACTTTTGGATTAGCAAGTAATTTTTCGTTTTATTACGCTCATCATATGACAACAATTGAAGGTGGAATGATTTCTACTAATAATAAAAATTTTTTTGATCTATGTAAGATGATGAAAGGACACGGTTTAGTTCGTGAAAGTGTGTTTCAGTCGACTAGGAATTTTTATAAGAATAAATACAAAGATTTAAATAAAGAGTTTATATTTTCAAATATAGGCTTTAATTTTAGAAATAATGAAATTGGAGCAGTCTTGGGTATTAATCAGTTAAAACGACTAAATAAAAACATAAAACTTAGAAATAGAAATTTTAAATTTTTTTTAAAAAATTTAAATAACAATCTATACTTTACTGATTTTGATACAAAAGGTTGTTCCAATTATGCTTTTCCAATTATTTTAAAAAATAAGAATATATCTTATAGAAATAAGTTTGAAAAATATTTGTCAAGTAACAAAATAGAATTTCGACGTGGAAATGCTGGAGGTGGAAATCAGTTAAGGCAACCTTATCTTCAAGATTATAAAAGTTATAAATCAAATGAGTTTTTAAATGTAGATCTTCTTCACTTCTTCGGATATTATATTGGCAATTATCCAGAACTTAGTATCGATAAATTAAAGATATTAACTAATATATTAAATAATTTTAAATAAGAAAAATATAAATTTTTAATAATTGTTTAATACCTTTTCATTATTATTAGTAAAATATTGAGCTAATTCACGGATTCCAGATTCAAGATCAATTTTAGCTTTGAAACCCTTTTTTTCAATTTTTTTATTACTAACAAAGTAATCTCTTTTATCAGGATCACTTAAATTTTTAATAATTTTAATTTTAGTTTTCGGTAAATTTCTTTTGATTTTTTTGGCAAGTTGAATTTTACTTATGTTTGCAGATGACAAACCTAGATTAAAAACTTCTCCTTTTAATTTATTAAAATTATTGATTGAGAAAGTAATACATTTTACTACATCTCTCACATGAATAAAATTTCTTCTAAATTCAGGCTCAAATATATCTAATTTTTTTTCATTTACTGCTTTGTAGACAAAATTATTAACCAAAACATCGCTTCTCATTCTATAGCTACAACCAAACACTGTAGCCAATCTAAAACATATTGAGTTTTTAAATTTCAAAACTTCTTTTTCAGCATCACATTTAGTTTTACCATAAAGTGAAATTGGATTCAGAGGGCTGTTTTCATCACAATATTTACCTTTTTTTCCAATCCCGTATCCAGAATTTGATGTCATGTATATAATTTTTTTTTTTGTGTCCGCTAAATCTTTCAACATTTTGATAGCTTCAAAATTAGTTGAAATGGCATCTTTTTTAAATTTTTCACAAAGTGGTGCCCCTACTAAACCTGCAAGAGGAATTAATATTTCATTTTCTTGGACAAGTTTCTTTATTATATTTTTTTTTCTACAATCTTCATTTATAAAGTTAAAGTTTTTATGGAAAAATAAATGCCCAATAGAACTCTTATTGTATTTTAGTAAATCTATTACAGTTACTTTATGACCATCATTTATTAAGCTTGTAGAAAGTAAGGATCCAATATATCCAGCACCACCTGTAATTAAAATTTTTTTCATTATTTTTTGTATAGCATGGAATATTTTTTTTTATTTAATTTTATATCTTTTAAACAATATTTTTAATTTGTCATCTAATTTTTAAAATAATACGATTGGCACAATAGTAGATAAAGAATATATTATAAATGTTTTGAAAAAGAATAATAAAATTGATTTAGTTATTTTAGCAGGCGGTAAAGGTACTAGAATTCAAACTTTTTTAAAAGATATTCCTAAACCATTATTCAAATTTAATGATATTTCCTTTTTGCAAATATTATTAAATAATTATTGCAAATATCCTTTTGAGAACATTTATATACTATGTGGTTACAAAGGTGATAAAATTTATAATAAGTTCAATAATAAATTAATCAATTTTGTGCATGTAAAATGTATAATTGAGAGGAAACCATTAGGGACAGCTGGTGCATTAAATGGATTAAAAAAGGTAATTAAAAATGATTTTTTTTTAGTTAATGGTGATAGTTTTTGTGAAGTAAAACTTAATGAATTTTTTTTTAAATCTAACAAAGTAAATAAAATTTTTTTAACAGATAATTATAGTTATAAAAGTAATTCAAAATTGGCTAAATTATCACTTGATGGTCATAATAAAGTTTTTTTTAACAAAAAAGGCAAATTAATGAATGCAGGTATTTATTTTTTTAAAAAAAAATTTTTAAACAAAATTAAAAAAGAAAATTTTTCATTAGAAGATGAAATAATCTCTAATTATGTAAAAAAAAAAAAGATAACCGGTATCATTACCAAAGGTTATTTTATTGATATTGGAACAGAAAAAAATTTGTATAACGCAATAAAAAATTTACCTTTATTTTTTAAAAGACCAGCAGTTTTTTTAGATAGGGACGGAGTTATAAATCATGATTATAATTATGTTTTTAAGATTAAAGATTTTAAATTTATGAAAGGTACTTTAGAAACTTTAAAATACTTGCAAAAAAAAAATTATTATATTTTCGTTATTACAAATCAAGCTGGTATAGCAAAAAAAAAATTTTCAATTAGTCAATTTATAAAATTGCAAAAATATTTGAAACATTATTTAAATCGAAAATACATCCATTTTGATGATGTACAATACTGCCCATATCATAGAAATGCATTGATAAAAAAATTTAAAAAAAATTCAATTTTAAGAAAACCAAATAATGGAATGATTAATATAATCAACAGTAATTGGTTTATATTAAGAAAAAAAAGTTTTTTTATAGGCGATAAAGTGTCCGATATGTTGTGTGCAAAAAAAAGCAATTTATATTATGAGTTTAGAGAGAATAATTTTCTAGCTCAAATAAGAAAAATAGTAAATATGAAATTTTTTTAAATTAATAAAAACCTCTGTCTTTGAATTATTTTTGGAGGAATTAAGTCATTTTAATTACAAAGCAAATTAAAATCTTTAATAATAATAATAAAGGCCTATTATTTAATAAAAATAAATTTCAAAATTAAATTACAAATATTATGAAAAAAGCTCTTATTACTGGAATTACTGGTCAAGATGGATCTTATCTAGCTGAATTTTTAATAAATAAAAATTACGAAGTGCATGGAATTAAAAGAAGAACTTCTTTAATAAATACCGACAGAATTGATCACTTATATCAAGAGCCACACGTAAACAATAGAAGATTTATTTTACATCATGGTGATTTAACTGACTCAACTTCTTTAATTAGAATTATTCAACAAGTGAAACCTGATGAAATTTACAATTTAGCTGCACAGAGTCATGTGGCTGTTTCATTTGAAGAACCAGAATACACTTCAAACTCAGATGCCTTGGGAGCTCTTCGAATATTAGAGGCAATACGTATTTTAAAGCTTGAAAAAAAAACTAAATATTATCAAGCTTCAACTTCAGAACTTTATGGTCAGGTTCAACAAACTCCACAAAATGAGAGTACCCCTTTTTATCCAAGAAGCCCATATGGCGTAGCTAAATTGTATGCTTATTGGATTACAGTTAATTATAGAGAAGCATATGGTATTTATGCTTGTAATGGTATTTTGTTTAATCATGAATCACCAGTTAGAGGAGAAACATTTGTAACAAGAAAAATAACGAGAGCATTAACTAGAATAAAATTAGGAATGCAAAAAAATTTATATCTCGGTAATCTAAATGCAATGAGAGATTGGGGACATGCAAAAGATTATGTAGAAGCTCAGTGGCTTATGCTGCAACAAGATCAGCCAGAAGATTTTGTTATTGCAACTGGTAAACAATATTCAGTTCGTGACTTTATTAATCTAGCCACAAGATATTTAGATATGAAAATTATTTGGAAAGGAAAGGGTTCTCAGGAGAGAGGATATTTCAATGATCAAGAAATTATTAAAGTAGACCCCAAATATTTTAGACCTACTGAAGTTGAAAATTTATTAGGTGATGCGAGTAAGGCAAATTCAAAATTAAATTGGAGGCCAAAAATATCTTTTGAAGAATTAGTAAAGGAAATGATTGAAAAAGATTTAGAATTAACAAAAAACCAAAAATTAATAAAAAATATAAATTAACTCAAATTTATTTATAATTAAAAATGGCTAATCTTAGAATATTTATTGCTGGTCATAATGGAATGGTTGGATCAGCTTTACTTCGGTATCTAAAAAAAATAAAGAATATTGATTTGATCTATAAAGATAGAAAAAAACTTGATTTGACTAATCAGACAGATGTACAAAATTTTTTTAAAAAAGAAAAAATTGACCAAGTATATCTGGCAGCTGCTAGGGTGGGAGGTATTTACGCTAATAATACTTTTCCTGGGGAATTCATATATCAAAATTTAATGATTCAATCTAACGTAATTCATTCAGCTTTTTTAAATGGAGTAAAAAAAATATTATTTTTAGGATCAAGTTGTATTTATCCAAAAAATGCCAATCAACCCATGAAAGAAGAAGAATTGTTGACGGGAAAACTAGAACCAACCAATGAGTCTTATGCGATTGCTAAAATTGCTGGTATCAAACTTTGTGAAAGTTATAATCGTCAATATGGAAAAACTCATGATATTGATTATCGTAGCATTATGCCCACAAATCTTTTTGGACCGGGTGACAATTATCACCCAATTAATAGTCATGTAATACCAGCTCTAATCCGTCGATTCCATGAGGCGAAAATAAACAATTTAAAAAATGTTATTATTTGGGGTTCTGGTAAACCAAAACGTGAATTTCTTTTTGTTGATGATATGGCTAGTGCTTCAGTTTATTTAATGAATCTTGATAAATCAATTTTTAACAAAGATTCTGCAAAGATGTGTAGTCATATAAATGTCGGTAGCGGTTCAGATCTTACCATAAAAAAGCTTGCTGAAATAATTAAAGAAGTAATTGGTTATAAAGGTGAGATTAATTTTGATTTAACAAAACCCGATGGTCATCCTCGTAAATTAGTGGATAGTCATCGACTTAATTGTCTTGGATGGGAACCAAAAGTAAATTTAAAGGATGGTCTTTTGATAACTTACAAAAATTTTTTAAAACATGAAAAAAGATATTAAAAAAATTTTTTTTCTCTTAAGACCTAATGAACAAAAAAAGTTATTTATATTACTTTCATTGAATATAATTATGGCTTTTTTAGACATGATTGGTGTAGCCTCAATAATGCCATTTATGGCAGTTCTTTCAGATCCAGGAGTTATTGAAACTAATTCATTAATAAAAAATCTTTATTTAGCATTAGGCACTTATGGCGTTGAAACTACTCAGCATTTTCTTATTATATTAGGATTTACTGTTTTCTCACTGTTAATTTTATCACTTTCTTTCAAAGCTTTAACAACAGTTTTACAACTTAGGTTTGCATTGAATTGTCAATTAGGTCTAGCTAACCTTTTGATGAAAAATTATTTGAGTCAAACTTACAGTTGGTTTTTAAATCGTAATAGCGCTGACTTAGGAAAAACTATTCTTTCTGAGTCTGCCAGTGTAATAAATGGAGGTATAGTCCCATTGTTAAATCTAACAACACAAGCAACCACAACTTTAGCGTTGGTAGCTTTATTGTTAGTTGCTACTCCTAAAATTGCACTTATTACCGTTACAATACTTGGCATAGTTTACAGTCTTGTCTATTTTTCTGTTCGTAAAAAAATAATTTATTCTGGAAAACAACGATTTGAAACCAATCTATTACGATTTAAAATCTTAAGTGAAACTTTTGGAGCTATAAAAGAAATTAAAGTTAGTGGTTTAGAAGAAGTTTATATTAAAAGGTTTAATGAACCTTCAAAAATTTTTGTTCAGTCCATGATATTAGTACAATTATTGGCTCAATTACCTAGATATGCCCTTGAGGCAGCTGCATTTGGGGGTTTGTTATTAGTTTCTATTTATTTGTTAGATGAAAGTGGCACGATCTCTAAGACTTTACCAATTTTATCACTTTATGCATTAGCTGGTTATCGAATTATGCCTGCACTACAACAAATTTATGCAGCTATTACTCAAATTATCCATTCGAGACCCGCAATTGATGGTATTTATAATGATTTATTAAGCTCTAGAAAAAAAATACAAAACACAAGTGAGAATAATATTAAAAAATTAGAGTTTAATAATAAAATTTCATTAAAAAATATTAACCACTTTTACAACAATTCATCGCGTCCAGCTTTAAAAAATATAAATTTAGACATACCTTTTAGATCAACGATTGGCATTGTAGGTGCAACAGGTAGTGGCAAAACTACTTTAGTAGATATTATTCTTGGTCTTTTAGAAACAAAAGATGGAAAGCTAGAAGTTGATGACCATGAGATAAATAATTTTAATCGTAGAGCTTGGCAGCGATTGGTTAGTTATGTGCCTCAGCATATCTATTTAGCAGATGATACTGTGGCAGCAAATATTGCTTTTGGTTCAAATGACACAAATCTTAATCAAAAAGCTGTAGAGCAGGCTTCTAAAATTGCCAACTTGCATGATTTCATAATGAATGAATTACCTCAGAAATATGAAACCAAAGTAGGTGAAAGAGGAGTAAGATTATCTGGTGGACAACGTCAACGTATAGGAATCGCAAGAGCACTATACAACAAGCCTAAAATGTTAGTTCTAGATGAAGCAACAAGCTCTTTAGATAATTTAACAGAACAAACAGTAATGGATGCAGTGCGCGAACTACAAAAAAAAATTACAATTATATTAATTGCCCATCGTTTAACCACAGTGAAGGAATGTGACAATATATTTTTGTTAGACAAAGGAGAATTGAAAGGACAAGGAACGTATAAAGAATTAATCAAAAATAACGAAATTTTTCAAAAAATGACTGTTAAGGAAAACAAAATTGAAACTAATTAGTAAATCTAAAAAAAAAGTTAAACTAAAAACTGCAGTATTATTTTTAGTTTATAATAGACCGAATATTACAATGGAAGTTTTTAAAACAATCCGTCAAGCTAAACCAGCTAGACTTTATGTTGCTGCCGATGGACCTAGAAAAAATTTTAAAGATGATAAGGAAAATGTTGCTAAAGTTAAAAAAATTTTTAATAAAATTGACTGGCCATGTGAACTAAAGACTCTGTTCAGAAACAAAAATCTAGGTTGTAAAAAAGCAGTAAGTGAGTCAATTAATTGGTTTTTTAATTATGAGAAGCAAGGAATTATTCTTGAAGATGATTGTTTGGCTAGTTCAGATTTTTTTTATTTTTGTGAAAATCTTTTAAATCGCTATAGAGAAGATGATAGAATTTGCTGTATAACTGGAAACAATTTTCAAAACAAACAATGGCGTGGTGATTCATCCTACTATTTTTCTAAATACAATCATTGTTGGGGCTGGGCAACATGGCGACGTGCTTGGAAAAATTATCAAGGTGATTTAGTTTTTTGGCCAAAATGGAAAAAATCAAAATCATGGTTAAATCAAACATTTGATAAGGTTGAAAGAAATTATTGGGAAAGCATCTTCAATGCAGTTTATAAAAAGAAAATTGATTCTTGGGCTTATCCTTGGACCGCAAGCTTGTGGTATAAAGGAGGTCTAACAGTTACTCCTAATGTAAATTTAGTAAGTAATCTTGGCTTTGGCGAAAATGCTTCGCATACTAATTCAAAGAATAATAAATTTTCTAAAATGCCAGTTGAAAATCTTAATATAATAAAGCATGCAAAAAAAATTGAGAGAAATGTCGATGCTGACTTGTGGGTCTTTAATAATCACTATGAAGGAAAATATTTACGTTTTCCTTACAATTTAATACTAATCAGAGCCATAAGATATTTTTTAAAATATTTAAAGTATAAAATTGATATGTGAAGCTAATTTATACATTTTTTGTACACTCAAAAAAAATATACTATTCTTTTAATAAAATAAGGAGTAATAGTGGACGCGTCCTACTAAAACACTTAGCTTGTTATATAAAATTATGTTAAATTTCATACTTATGAATAATTCATAAAAAACTTAATTTATAAGGTAGTGTTGAGTGATGAAATGTCGATGTTGTGAAACAAATAAATCTTTTAAAATTTTTTCTGCCAAGCTCCTATCAAAAAAGGTTCAATATTTTGAATGTGAAAATTGTAGATACGTATTTACTGAGGAGCCAACATGGTTAGAACAAGCATACAAAAATTCTATGAATGATAGTGATACAGGTATAATGTTACGTAATTTATCTAACATACCTTTAGTGATTGCAACCTTAACACTAATACGTAATAGAAATTCAACAATTGTAGATTATGCCGGAGGTCATGGTTATTTAGTTCGATTATTAAGAGATATAGGTGTTAATGCTTTATGGACTGATCCTTATGCTAAAAATTTAGTTGGAAAAGGATTTGAATACAAAAATAAAAATGATGATAATGTTAAATTGGTTACAGCTTTCGAGGCTTTTGAGCATTTTGTAAGACCTTGTGAGGAAATGGCTAAGCTAATTAATATTGCACCTAACATTCTTTTAACGACATCAATAATCCCTAAGCCAACTCCAAATGCACTAGATTGGTGGTATTATGGTTTAGATCATGGTCAACATATTGGTTTTTTTAGACTTGAAACGCTCAAATATATTGCAGATAAGTTCGGTTTATTTCTTTTATCCGACGGTACTGATAGACATTTTTTTTCAAAAAAAAAATATTCTTATCATTCATGGCGCATTTTGACGATTTTAGCCAATAAAATTCCCAAGTTATTATCAATTGGCATGAAATCCAAAACTTGGGAAGATCATTTGTATATTACAAAAAATTCGCCTAACTTTGATTTATAAAATAAAAATTTAAAAGTGATTATAATTTATAATTTTACTAATTTTTTAAAATGAGAATAGCTTACAATCATCAAGTATTTTCTTATCAAGAATTTGGAGGAGTTTCGCGCTATTACAGCAAGCTTGCAGATAAGCTTTTCAAGCAAGGGCAAGATGTTAAAATTTTTGCCGGTATGCACCGTAATAACTATCTATGTAATTTACCAAATGAGATAGTAAAGGGAATTAAATTTCAAAAATATCCACCTAAATCGGGACGTTTGTTTCAATGGTTGAATAGTATGACAAACCATTTTCAAATTAAATCGTGGCAGCCGGATATTATTCACGAGACTTATTATTCTTCATTGCCCACATTTAAATCTGATGTTGTACGCATAACTTCGGTTTATGATATGATCCATGAATTATTCAGTAATCAATTTTCATCATCAGATATGACAACACATTCTAAGAAAAAAACAATTGAGCGCGCAGATCATATTATTAGCATTTCTCACAGTACAAAAAATGATTTAATAAAGCTATTTGGGGTTGAGGAAGATAAGATATCTGTTGTTCATTTAGGCATCGATTTAAATGCTTTCAAACAGACCAAAGTTAAAAATCAGTTTGTAGAAAAGACTTATATTCTTTATGTCGGTTCTCGTGATGGTTATAAAAACTTTAATAGCATGTTAAAAGCTTGTGCTATTTCAAATGTTATTAAGAACAAAATAATTGTTGTCGCTTTTGGCGGAGGTGAATTTAGCAGTCAAGAGCTTTTGGAAATAAATGAGCTTGGCTTCAAAGAAGGGTTCGTTCAACAAGTTGGAGGAAATGATGAAATGTTAGTATCGCTCTATTCAAATGCTCTATGTTTTGTCTATCCATCATTGTATGAAGGGTTTGGTTTGCCTCCTCTTGAAGCAATGGCTTCAGAGTGCCCAGTGGTATCTTCTAATACAAGTTCAATCCCAGAAGTAATAAACAAAGCTGGTGTTTATTTTGACCCCAATAATATTGACGAAATGTGTTCCGCTATAGAGATGGTTGTTTCGGATGAGTCTTTACGTTATAGATTGGTTCAACTTGGTTTAGAAAATATCAAGCTATTTTCTTGGCAAAAGTGTGCGCTTGAAACACTTGAAATCTATAAAAATATAACAGGCAAGATATGAAAAAACGTGCTTTAATTTGTGGAGTTAGCGGACAAGATGGATCTTATCTTGCAAAATTATTGCTAGATAACGGCTATCAGGTTTTCGGTACTTCGCGAGATGCACAGGTTTCGAGCTTTTCTAATTTACAAAAGCTAGGGTGTAAGAAACAAGTTGTCTTTCATTCTATGATGCCAGAGGATTTTAGGAGTGTGCTAGTCACTTTTCGAAAGGTGCAAGCCGATGAGATTTATTTCCTGGCTGGACAATCTTCAGTGAGCTTATCTTTCGAACAGCCAGCGGAAACCATACGAAGTATTTCAATTGGTACACTGAACACTCTAGAGGCAGCAAGGATGTTAGAAAAACCACCAAGAATTTATTTTGCAGGATCAAGTGAGGCATATGGAGATACTAATGGCCAACCAGCAAATGAGAAAACATCTTTTTATCCTAAAAGCCCATACGCAGTAGCCAAGGCCTCAGCTTTTTGGTTGGTTAATAATTATCGTAAAGCTTATAATTTATTTGCTTGCACAGGTATTTTGTTTAACCATGAGTCACCCCTGCGCCCAGAACATTTTGTAACGCAAAAAATTGTATCTGCTGCAAAACGTATAGCAGAAGGGTCAAAAGAGATTTTAGAGTTAGGAAGGTTAGATATCTCACGCGATTGGGGATGGGCACCAGAATATGTCCAAGCAATGTGGCTAATGCTTCAGCAAGACAAGGCCGAAGATTTTGTTATAGCAACAGGAGAAACCAATACTTTGGAAAGATTTGTAGAAGCGTCATTTGCCCATTTTGATTTGAATTGGAAAGATCATGTTAAACAAAATAAGGCTTTTATGCGTCCTTCGGACTTATTGGCAAATGTTGGTGATGCTACCAAAGCTTATGAAAAACTTAGTTGGAAAGCAAAATCTAGGATGGTAGATGTTGTGCGATTAATGGTATCGGAAAGATAGTTTATTTTTGTTCAAAGCAGCAATGATATCTTATAGCGCAATAATAAATGATCTCTATTTAATTAGCATTATAATGTATCTATAGATGATGTTGCAAAAATCATATTTAATACATATTGCTATTTTTAAATATGTTGGAATATTTTAAAACTGTACAGAAATCATTATAATCACTTTTATTAATTATGAATAGTTGACATTAAAAAAATTAATTAGATTGCCAAGGCACTACAGAACAAGCATTGAAGTTTTTCTACCTAATGATAAATTAACAATACTAATTATAAATAAAAGTTATGAATAAATTAAAAACTTTTATGAAAAAAATGTGCTGAGGAAAAATTTGAAATTTATAAAAAGATAATCAAATGATAAATTTTATCTTAGCTATAATTAAAAAATTTGTTAAATTTTTTTTCAATTTATTTGGATTTGGCATTTATAAACTTAAGTCTGATGAGCTAACAAAAATTTTTACTGGAAAAGGAAAGGTTAAATTTGATGTTATGTTTGATATTGGTGCAAACACTGGACAGTTTTCTTTAGAAATTAGAAACAAAGGTTATAAGGGTAAAATTGTTAGCTTTGAACCTTTGACAGCTGCAAGAAAAAAACTAGTTCAAAATGCTTCTAAAGATGTTAATTGGTTTGTCCACGATCAAGCAGCAATAGGAGAAAGCAATGGATTTGTTGATATCAATATTTCAAAAAATTCTGTTTCTTCATCTATTTTACCTATGCTTAATTTACATTCTGAGGCAGAAGCTAGTTCTGTTTACATTGGTCATGAAAAGGTGCCCATCATTACACTTGACTCTATTTCAAATTTTTTTTTAGGTAAGTCTGAAAATTGCTTTATAAAAATAGATACTCAAGGTTATGAGGCTCAAGTACTTGACGGTGCAATGGAAACTTTAAAAAGTACCAATGGTATTTTGTGCGAATTGTCATTGTTTCCATTATATAAAGGACAAAAACTATGGAAAGAAATAATTAACAAGTTAGAAGACGAGGGTTTTATTTTATGGTCATTTGAAAAAGCTTTTGTTGATATTCGTGATGGAAGAACCCTTCAAATAGATGCAGTGTTTTTAAAAAAAACTGCAATTAATTAAGAAAAAAATACATAATTATTTAATTGTCATTGATTTAACTTTAATTAAATTTAAAAAGAATTTATTACCACATATGAAATTAACTTATAAAAGTATAGATAATTTTTTAATCTTATTTTTAATGGCAGCGATAGTTATGCCGACCAGCTTTGCCAAACTAGCAATTATATTTGCTTTTCTTTTAATCTTATTAAGAATTATAAAAATTAATAAAATATCATTTGATAAAAGTAAAATAATAATTTTAGCTCTTTTAACGCCTGGTATCATATTAACAGCAATAAACTCAACACAAGACCTTTTGAGATTTGTAGTGTTATTAATTCTTCTCTTGGGATTTCCATTTGTTGAATTTAAATCTAATAAAAAATTAATTATGAATTTTTCTTTCTTGATTTTAATTTATTTAATTTTCACACAAATATTTATTAGTTATGGAATTGATTGGTTAATTTCTTTTAGAGATACTTGGTATCCCCATGAATATTCTCATGTTTTTGAGTACAAAAGTTACATTGATCTTAGTAAAGACAAAAATATATTAGAATTGATAGGAAAATATAGACTAGGTGGATTATTTCATAATCCAAATGTACATGCTATTGTAGTTTTATTATATTTTTTTATATTTGATGCATGTTATTTCAAACAAGAGAATAAAACAAAATTAATTTATTTATTCGTATTTTTAATAGTATTTCTTTCATTAATATTATCTTTTTCAAGAACTGCAATTATTGGATTTTTAACATATTACTTTATAAAAAATGTTAATTTAAAAAAACTTTTATTTTTTCGAGTTGAAAAAAAATCCATATTAGTTTTATTGGCAAGTATAATTATGGCAATTTATATGTTAGATTTTGTGATAGAGGGATTATCAATCACAGGTAGTGGTGGTCAGAAATTAAATATACTATTTAATTACTTAAAGTCATCTGACTTATTACCTATTTTATTTGGAGGAGTGCATGACACTCAATATAGATCGTTTGATGCAGATCTTGGTAATTGGATTGGAGCAGTTGGTTTTATGGGGTTAGTAGGTATAATAATCTTTTTCAGAAAAATCGTGATTACAAATAATTTTGCTTTACCATTTGTAATTACATTAGTTGTTATGTCCATTGGAAATACAGTACTTTATGGCCTACTCTCAGCAAGTATCGTTTTTTGTTATTTTTTAATAATTTCTGATTTTAAAAAACAAACTTAACAATTAAAAAAAAATTGAATAAT
>MDTG01313719.1_pt1 | contig 21233 bp, 3 predicted proteins | sample 811421 | NCBI WGS metagenome assembly MDTG01 (sample SAMN05326645, study PRJNA326480) | marine metagenome | isolation source: seawater | place: Pacific Ocean: South East | collected 2011 | reverse complement strand
TAATTCCTTAGCACCTTTCATTAATTTGCACCCAGAGTATGCCCTAAACAGGTCATCTCTGTGAATCTTTGGTGATTTTTCCTTCCACAGTGCGATATCTGCAGCCATAAATTCGCTGTCTGTCAACTCACCAGCCATAAATCTCTGAAGGAGATCTTTAGAACTGGTACCAAAATGTTCGTGAATTGTTCGCCATGAGGATATTGAGTCCGCTAATACGCCATCGCAATCGAATGCTACACAAAGTGGCTTATCCATTTGTCTCACCGGTATTCCCCTCAAGGCTATTGCTATTGGAGTTGTTGAAAGTAAAAAGAAGATTGAAGGTTACAGAGGGGAGGGCCCCAGGACCGAAGTCCCGGGGCCACACTCCTTTGTGGGGCATCCCCCATCTCCCATAGGAGTTGGGTATTTTTCTACAATAGAGCCATCCCATCCTTCCCGAAGGAAGGATGAGATGTACTCAACTGTCAACCGTATCAAAGGTTAGTCCAGGTTCTCAGTACAGAGCCAGCTCCGCTGTTTGGTACGTAGCTGATATCGATGTACAGATTCTCTAGGAGGTCACCGTTGTCGTTGGTTGAGCGGATGTAGATTGTATCACCTGTGTCTAGGCTTGACTTGACAGCTCCACCCTCACTACCTACAGAGTCACCGAAAGTGACCATGCTAGGTGAGTTTCCTGGGTAGAATCCGTAGACAGTTGGGTCTGCTAGGTTGTATACCTCGTTGTAGGTCTCTCCATCAGCTGGGTCTGTGTACTCGTATGTTACAACGATTGCTTGGGTAGCCAATTCAACTTGACTTCCAGTCACAGTAATGCGGTGGAAAGAGTCCACACCGTCAGCAGCCTGACTCGAATCGACAGTGAATGTCATTCGAGGGACACCCTTAGCAGAGGTATCTGCCAAACTGGATGCCCAGACATAAATTACACCGGACAGAACCACAGTGATTGCCACCATTAGGATAGTAGCAATAACTGGGCTCACCGCTTGCTCGTCATCCTCAAGAGTCATCTCTTCAAGGATTTCTTCCTCTTCGTCACGACGGCTCTGTAGAACCAATGCGCTGACGAATAGTCCAGCTGCGCTGATAGCAATCAGTGATGGTGCGAACGATGGTACGTCTGCAGTTCCAATTAGTCTTACAACGGTTGGGATCTGTTGGTTTGTACCGATTGTGGTCTTGCCAAATGTTCTTGGCTGAGCACAGTCAGATCCGTTGCCCATTGTGGTCATCAAGTTGTTACACCAGTCTTGGTCTTCCAACATTGGTCGGCGCTTGTTCTCTAGTGTGACAGCTGATGGGTTACCATCTTCGTCGACACTCGAACTTCCTACTTCACCTGGACAACTCCATGCTGTTCCCTGAGTACCATCGCTCTTGATACAAGCGTGTGCCTCTGGGAATGCGTATCCGAAGTATCTGTCTTCAGGCGATGCTGTCATGTCACAGTTCTCATCTACACAGGTTAGGACATCCATCTCAACCCAAATCTTGGTTGTTGTTGAGGTGATGTAAACCATGTCAGTTACTTCTAGAGTGTCACCGTATGCTGGTGGCATGACATAGTTTGTACCTAAGTTGACGTATCCTTCAGCGGTTTGGTCTGTACTGTTGTAACCATTGCTGTAGAAGGTAACTTCTAGCATGTGGTCGTAGTTGTATGGACCTTCATCGCCACCGTGTCCAATGACGACAGTTGTTGGAACCATTGTCTTTGGCATGATGTTGGATACTTCGTTGTAGTCGAACTTGGAAACACTGTCAAAGAAGTAGTCAGGTACGTTCTCAGCAACGTTATCAACACGGATGTACATTGTAACACTGTCTTCACCTTGCTGGTAGTTAGCTGTGCTCATATCGTAGTTCGGTATGTAGTCAGGTGCAGTCTCTGTGTCGTGTAGGTACAGTGTGATCGGACAGAATTCGCCAGATAGAGGGTTCTTCTGGTGTATACCACCGTTATTCAGATAGTCTCGTTCCCACTCAGGTGCGTTTGTTGTTGCATCCTTAATCAAGTCAAAGACAATGTCGTCACCTACGATTGTAGCAGAGAAGTAGTTCTCATAGTCACAGGTGTCAGCCTTGACGATACTCCAGACAAGGTCAGCGTCCTCGTGATCGTTGTCATGTTTCATTGCAGACAAATCGTATGTCAGGTTGTTGACGTTCTCGTCATCTTCAGTTAGAGTAACCTTCCATGGGAAGTTTGGAACTTCTCCATTTCCGTCAGAGATTACAACTCCTTCCTGGCGGTCCCAATCTAGAACTTCAGGTGCATCGTTAACAGGAGTAACTGCGAAGGTTACTTCCATTGGTGTTGCATCAGTGTTCTCTCCAACCCATCCGTACGCTAGACAGATGTCCTCTGTCATTCCAGAAGGTACTCCTGGTGCTAAGAATTCAGGGATGAAGGAAGCCAGTCCTAGGTATAGGTTGTAACAACCTGTAACAGTCATTGGTCCGTATACTGGGTGTGTGATATCGTAGTCAATCAACCATGTGTAGGAGACACAAGCAGCCTTGGAGTCTGTTGTGCGGCCTAGGTAGGTGTTCTCACAGTATCCACCATCATCATTCAGTGTTAGGATGATAGTACACTCGCCACCAAGTTCGTTAGCCTGGTTCTCTGTGATTGTCAATTCATTGTTGACAACAGATACAGAGTACGCAGGACATGGATCGTATCCACCGGTGGTTGTATAACCGTTCGGGAAGATATCTTCCCATGTTGTGTCGAAGGAGTTAACGTCAACTCCGTAGGCTACACTCCAGAAGTCTGTGTAGTTCATTGAGTTGTACACAACTGCGTTAGCATCGATTGTGCTGTCACAGCCATCGTCTGAGCGAACTGCTGTAACCTTGTTACCACTGGAGTCCATGTACTCTTGATACCAAACTGTTCCACAACCATTCTGTGCGAGTAGGTAAGTCAACAATGCAACATCGTTCAATGTTGGTAGTGTGTACGAACCGTTTGCGTTAGCAGCTGACCATGCAACTGGGTCACCGGTCATTGGGATGTCTTGGAATCCACCGTTTGCTGTAACTGCAGCACCTGCTTCGGAGAATAGCGCAGCAACACTGCTGAACTTCTTCTGTACCCAGTATGGCTCGACTGTGACGTTTTCAGACTTAATCGAAGCGCCCCATGTGTATTCTTGAGGTTGCTCGTTAGCCATGTCATCGCTTGCCATATCGATTACGTAGGAACCAGTTGCGTTCGCAGCAGATCCTAAGACCTTGCTGATGCTTCCGAATCCTTCGTCAAGAACGTTCAGGTTACCTGCACCGTCATCAGCGAATACAGGCATACAATCTGCTCTCTCTTGGTTACAGATGATTGGTGCGTCATTGACATTGATTACAGTGAACACAATTGTCACACTGTCTGTCAATCCGTGACTGTCTTCAACACCGAAGTGGAAGGTGTAGGTACCGAACTGGTCATGGTCTGGGGTCATGGTCATTGTCTGACCCGATAATCCACTGTCCAGTAGCATGCTCGGGCTCTTTGATGGGTCTGCATCATCTGCTACAGTCCATGTTAGAGTGCTCTCATCATCTTGCACGTCGTCTGCCTTGTCAGTTAGAGTCAGGGTGTATGCACCGCTGTCTTCGTTAACTGTGATGTCAACCAGGTTCTGAATTTCTGGACATGCTCTCTTGATGTCGATTTCTTCATCGACGTTTGTGCTCATGTCAACGTTGTTCAAAGTACCCCAATCTTCCGCACATGGCGCATCTACCTTAGCGGAGATGTCGTATGTCTTTGCATCAGTTGGTGTGTTGGAACCAACGTAGCTGCGGTAGATAAGCAGGTGGTTCTTCAAATCCATACCTGTATCTAGGTCGCCGTGACCCATTAGCAGAGTGATTTCATCTGTGAAGGTCTGACTTACTGCACCGGTTGCAACGGTTTGTGATGGGTGAACAGAGGATACTGCTCCTGTTGATTCATCTTGAACAACTACAATCAGTCTGACAGTGCTGTCAGGCTGTCCGATACAATCCCATGGGATTGTGATTTCAGTGTCAGTATCACCAGAGTGACCGATGTATTCTTGCAGATTGCTGCAGGAAACATCAGACCATCCTGTGAATCCGTTAACCTTCAGGCCAGAGTTACCGGTCGCACCATCTTCTGCCCAGAAGACATAGTCTGCTGCGAATGGCAGAGCGTGAGATACGTACCAGCTTTGTCCTGTTGTGTCTCCACCTGTGCTTGAATCGATGTAAATCTGTAGGTCAGCAGCACCCATGTCGACTCCGGTTAGTGCTAGGTATAGGTTGTTAGCGTCCCATGTAGCAAGGAAGTCCTCACCAGCGTTGTCGCTAGACAAAACACCAGGCATTGCGTCGTCGGATGGGTTCTTTACGTTACCAAACCATTCTTCGAGGTCACCATCGATGTTGATGAAGGATGTGCGGTATCCTGGAGATACGTATGCTGCTTGCTCGCCGTCAGTGGACTTGATTAGAAGTCCAACATCTGTTGCGTCGTCACCCTTGTGAGTGATGTTCAAGTTTAGCAGGTTACCTTCATGGATAACTGCGGTTGAATCAAGAATCAACTTAGAAGCATCGATTGAGTTACCAACAGATGTTACTGTGACGTATGATCCAGCATCAATCTGGGTGGTTACATCATCCCACGTTACGTTTTCTACAGATCCCTCAGCGCCTCCGTCAGCCATTAGAGCTGTTGTAGCGCCAGAGTCTCCACCGTTCCAGCGGAAGTCGACTGCATCGATTTCTAGTCCAACCAGACCGTATGTGTCCATGTCAGTTGCGTCGAATGAAGAAGCGCCTGTCACGTAGACACCTGTTCCGGTTGAGTCACCTGCAATTCTTGCACCGTCAACAATCATGTCTGTGTCTTCGATGTATACGCCGTAGTCACCACCAGAGACGATCGCATCGCCAGATAGTGTTAGTTCTCCACCATACTGTTCAACTCCATTCTCGAATCCAGAGATAGATGTACCATCTAGTGTGATTTCATCGGTTGTTCCGATGATGTTTACACCCGTAGATGAGAATCCACTACCTTGTCCTGTGATAACTGTGATCTTTCCAGTCATATCTGGGTGGATACTGCAGTGGTATTCGTAGATTCCAGCCGTGCTGAAGGTCTTGACGTATGTCTGACCTAGGTTCATTATTGTGCCACTGCCCCATGTGGAGTCGTTTGCAACAATGTCGTGCTGTTCCCATGTACCGCTGTTGTTGTAGTACTCTACAGATCTCCAGCGTACAGAATCACCCTCGTTGATTGTTAGATTTTGTGGTGAGTAAGAGTAAGACAGAATCTGTACTCCGTATACTGTACCACCTGCTCCTCCAACCGCTGTGAAGGTAGATCCAGAATCGTTGATGTCACAACCATCGGTTACCAAAGCGTTCTCCATTACACTCACAGTGTTTCCACCAGTGTTGATTATTGAAGATGCACAATCTTCAGCCCAGATACCGACCGCAGAAGGTGCGCTTCTACCTGCACTCTGTGAGATATCGTTGTTTGTGATGTTTACTACCTGGTTTGCTGTAATACCATCTACAAGGATACCACCATCTGCGTCGATTAGAGTGTTTCCGTCAATAATACCGTAGCCGTTTCTTGCCGCAATACCAATGTGTGAAGCATCTCCATCACCGTAGATTGTGTTGTCAGTGATTTCCCAGTCAAGCCCACCACGCATGTAAATTGGTTCTTGACCGTTCGAGAATGTGTTATCCTCAACCAATAGTCCAATCGTTGTGCGATCTTGGGTGTAAACGTTGTATCCAGGAGCAGAACTTCCTGTAAACTCATTATTTCTGACTGTTACGTTGTCAGCATATGAGTTCAGATAGAACCAAACATCCAGGTACTCTGTGTTGTGGAAAGTGTTTCCTTCGATGATTGCACCGTCCGCACCCCACTCAGAGCGAGCGTGGTAGTAGGAGTATGCAGTTCTTTCAAACTGAATTCCAACCGCACAGTTGTTAACAACGTTGTTCATAACTGTTGTATTCCTGACACCACTGTTCATACAGATATCTTGTTGGTAAACACCGTTTGTAGTGTCAGAATCTCTGAAGTGTGTGATTGTGTTGTTTTGGATGTTGAAGAAATCAGCTTCCCAGTTGTAGTATGATGACCAACTGTACTTTGGACCATATGATGTTCCAATGTGTGCAACGCCAGATAATACAGAGTCTTGAATGTCAGGTACAATGTAGTTCCTTCCTTCAAGTCCAATTTGGAAACCTTGTGCTTCTCCCTCATCGTCTACAGCTATTCCTACCCACTCAGAGTTGTGTGCATACAACTGAGTATTCCAAGGAGATAAACCTTCGATTCTTGCAACACTATTGAAAGAGTATGATCCGGTTATGATGACTGTACTTTGGTTGAAGTTGTAGGTTTGACCACCTGTTAGGTAAACCAAACCGAAATCCATCATTACGACCTTGCCGGACATGTCAGTGTCTAGTGCACGGTAGTATCCGTATTCCTTCATTCCCGAACTGTATTCTCTCGAACCAGAGGTTGAGAGACCAGGACAATTAGAAATTGCTGGGTATGTAGACAGCGTGTACGGGTAACATACACGAGCGTCTACATTATTTACAAGAGAAATTGTGTGACTGTTACCTGAAACATCTTGCAAACTTAGACTGTCGAAGGCGTATCGGAAGTCCGCAGAGTTCACTGTTGGGCTTGTGTAACTGTATGCACCAACTTTAGCAACTGTTACCGCTTCGTAACCAGTTAGGCTCTCGACATTTAGACCGGCAGATGTTACTGTCTCTGTAGGGAACGTTAGTCCTGATGCAACACCACTAGTATCAGTGATAGCAGAGCCTGTTGGATTACCGCTTCCGTCCTTCAGAACGACGTTGGTTCCTGATACTACGCTTGTGTCTGCAGTAACTGTTATTTCCAGCGAGCGGAGTCTGTTAAAGACACCAGAGCCTGTAACTTCTACAGTTGTTGCGTCAACAGTACCTTCAACGAAGTCGATTGTACCTGAACCACTGATTACTGCGTCCTTGGTGTTTGCAAAGGTGCTATCGAGGAATGTCAGGGTACCTGTACCAGCAGTTTCGATGCCGATTGCGTTAGTTGACAAGTCCATGGATGTCCACGAGATGTCATTCGATGTAGCAGCACCGAACTTGATACCTGCTCCAGCGGATGTACCGATAGTTCCGGTCAAGTCACCTTTCAAGTCCTTGGTATAGTAGACACCAGAGTTTGCTGTACCAGAAATGTCCACGTTCGTGAAATCTACTGAACCAGATGCCCCAGAGCCAACTAGAATACCGTAAGGTCCGCCAGTGACTTCTAAGCCGTCAACTGTAGAAGTGGTTGAACCTACAACTTCGAAACCTGCGTCGTTTGGTGAAGTGACAGTTATGTCATCAAACTCTGCTGCAGCGAAGTTTCCACCCAGCTCTACACCTGTATCTGCTCCAGTAATTGTACCGGTTGAGAATAGTGGCGTGCCTGATTCTCTGACGTAGTCGCCAAGGTCGGATGGGTCATCACCAGATCTTGCAACGAATTCAAGTCTGTCCTGGTAGTTGTCAGCACGGTTGTGATATACATCAAGGTATACCTTCATTCCAGTAATGTTGTTCATACCGCTTAGGTCCACTACTGGCATTGTTAGCGTTACTGAGTCACCAGGTCTGTTACTGTATGCAGATGCATAATCCAGACAGACGTTGTAAGAACCGCTCAATCCTTCAGGAGGAGCGTAGTTACCCCATGACCATGATGGGCTGTAGTAACCCCAGTAGTGCATTGGAGTAGACTGTGAAGGGGTGTTGTCGTTTGCAACCCAGTCCCATCCAGTTGGTGTCCTAAAGTCTAGGCTCCAATAAGCATAGTTTGGATTTCTGTGGTAACCGTATGTTTGGCAATCATGTGATGGAACACCGGAAGCACCACCAAGTGCTCCGTCATAGTATCCGTCCATAGAGGAACTGGTGATGTTCCAAGAGTTGCCAGCATCGTCGGTTAGTTGAACGTTCATTCTGTCAGTAATCATGTAGTATCTTGCAGAAGCCCAGTTGTATGTTGGGTGAGCGTTTCCTCCACCATATACAGAGTTGTATCCGATCTGGATATAGTCTTCTCCAAGGAACCCACTCATGTCGATAGCGTGGGTAGTCCATCCATTGCTTTGTCCAGACAGTAGAGTACTTCTGTACAGAGTTGGCAGGCTCATTCCACCGTACACGTCTAATCCAACATCGTTGTCGTTCAGAGTAAATCCGTTTACGTTTGGTGCAGCATTCATTGAGTACATACCAACAGCAGCGTTCTTCACGATGATGTTGTCTACACTAGCTATTGCTCCATCAAACATGATACCAATACCTGTCTGGCCGTTGTTTTGGATGGTAGAATCATCCCAATCTAAGGTTCCTCCATTGACGTTTAGTGTTGCGACGGTTGCACCAGCATTTGCGTTACCGTAAATGATAGAAGAGTCGCTCACTGTCATAGCACCTGAATCCAAATCGATTCCACCATCGATGTCAGACATAACACCACCAATTAGGTTCAGTGTTCCACCGTCTATGTCGAAGTCTAGCGGGTAAGTGCTTGAAGCTGCTCTTAGAGTTCCTGTGGAAGTTGGAATCTTCTCTAGAGTTAGTACACCGCCGGTTGAGATGGTCAACTTTGGACTGATAGTTGCATCGGATGCAACAGTGAATACATTGCGCATTACCACGTTACAGTCATCGATGTTTAGATTTCCAGTCATTGTTACCTTTCCTTCCCAGGTAAATGTGTTGGTACCACCGGAAACAACAGTTCCGTCATAACCGAGTGCAGCCTCAGGATTTGACATCAGGTATGCACAATCCATGTTGCTACCGTTCAGAGTAACTGGAGTAGGTTCAAGTCTCAATTCGATTGAGTCACCTACACCAAATCCACCGGTTGGGTACCAAGAATCTGTGTACGTAGTTTCATTCTGTCCTGATGGACCGAAAGCGACTAAGTTGTGGTTAGAGTATGTATCACCTGCGTCGTTTTCGGAAAGTACCCAAACTGAAGCCTCTCCGTTGGCGTCTGTCTTGTGAGTACCGATGGTAAATAGTGGTGAACCGCCATCTACAACAGTTGCTTGAACTGTGTGATCTTGCTTCCATTCCTTTGAACCACTGTCAAGTAGCTTGTATACCTTCACGGTTGCGAGGCTACCGAAGTAAATTCCACCGGAGGAGCTGGACGATACAACACAATCGCTTGCACTTTCACAATCTGTTCCATCTTGGTCAACATCAATCAATACGATTCTACCATTGGTGGAAGCCTTTGACATCTTGTCGTATGAGGACGGCATTGAAACACTTCCATCACCGATCGCGATTGCAGAGTTTCTTGCGTAAATTGCGTTTTGAGTGCCAGTGTAAGTGACATCCACATCTTCCATGATTAGATTGTTTGGTGCAGCAGAGTTGGAACAGGAAGCAGCGATGTAATCGCTTACTACTGTTTCAACTACTACATTGTAGCCACAACCTGAAATGGAGATACCATCGGTGTCCCAGTTAGTACCACGGATTCCGTTTGTGCTTGGCGAGTTACCAACTATTGACAGAGCACCAACTGTGATGTCGTGCATTGTTGGTGCTGTTCTAGCCATCGATAGGTCACCGGAAGTGAAGTTGTCCATCATTGCTGGACTGCTACCACCTACGTACGGACCTGGTGCGCTGGAAGTAGGACCTCCCGGTGCGATCGAAACCGCAGCACTTCCAAAGTCTACATCCTCGAAGTAAACAGATTCTAGCGAATAAATCGCTGCACTGCTGTATCCATCAGCACTCGTGTTGTTCACGAATACAGTGGAACCAGTACCAAGTCCTTCAGCATTAAGTACTGCACCAGTTTGTGTAGTTGCTGAGGTTGCAGTTAGGTTTTGAATCCATACATTTCGGAAGTCTACGTCTATTAAGTTTACAAGAGAGTCTTCGATTTCGACATTCTCGACGTATAGTGCTCCACCGGTACTTCCTGGGTAGTTGATGACTGCGCCACCCCAAGAGTTTCCTCCGGAGTTACAATCTGTCATCTCACCATCACGCAGTGTAGCGTTAGAGTCTTCGGCAAGGTCGAAACATGCATCAGATGCGTCATTGATTTCGAAGTTCGTCATTGTTAGGACTGTTCCTTGGCCAGAGCCGTGCTTGAACGCTGTACCAACGTTAGTGAATGTAACGTGGTCCATCGTGAAGTTTCCTACGTTCGCACTGCTAGAAGGTGCAGAGCCGTGTCTGCTACCTGCTGCAATTGCCGCATCGCTTGTATTAGCGAAGTCTACGTAGGACAATTGGTGACGGTCGTCTGTTCCAGTGCTACATGCTGCTGTAAATGCGAGACCTTTCCACTCTGCTCCACCTGCTCCCTCGAACAGGATAGGATGGGATGCGTTACCAGTAGCGTTGAACGTATTACATGCGCCATCGAAAGATAGTCCCTTTCCAGATTGCACTTGAATTACGACTCCTGGTTCGATAGTCAAGTCATCACCGATTGATAGGTATCCGCTAGCAGAACTTGGATTGATTCTGACTGGAGAGTCAATCATTGACCAAGTTGTCGGGTTTACGATGTCTGCAGTTACGTCTGTACCCTTTCCTTCGAACGGAATCACGCGAGTTCTGACTGAACAATCTGCTGCTGCGTTATCGTAGCAGTAGTAGCTGGTGTAGTAACCCCACCATGGAGCGATTGTACCTGGTCTGCTGAATGAACTTGCTGCGTACGGAAGTTCAGGCCAGTTCGATCCCCAAGAGGTCTGTGAGCGCTCTAGAGCGGTTGAACCGTCAGCCTTGAAGTACAAGTTACCCATTCTACCGATGTGGACTCTGTTCTTTGAATCAGAACCATTGTATTCGGTTCCGAAGTATTCGAATGTGAATCCATCAGGCATGTCGATGTTAGCGTTACATCCAGACTTGTAGTTGTTCCAATTCCAGCTGGAAGTACAATAGTATCCGCGTGGATCTCCATTGCTAGAGCCAGATATTGCGGTATCATAGCTTGGCAATTCTTTCACACCTAGGTCGAAAGTCTCGAAGGAGTGGCCGCTGCTGTCTGTTCCTATTCTGTAGTTGTTAGAATGCGGATTAGCGCCGCGGATGTATCCTTGAGATCCTCTTACGGTAGCACCCTCGGTTCGGGTTTGGTCTTGATAACCTACTGTAGCGTAGTCGTAAGATGCCTTACATCCAGTATCGTATTGGAATTCGATTTCGTTGGTTACGTCATAGAATAACGCCTGATACGTACAGAGATTTGTCGTACCAGAGTAACCAACATCGTGCCATTCGACTACGAATATCTTGTTCGGATCTCCAACTTCGAAAGAGTTGGTAGAGGTTGTGTTTGAGTTTGTACCGGTTGATGCTGTGCTAGTATCCTTGACTGTGACGTAGTATTCAACGGATGCACCACGCTCGATATCTTCGAGTGTAGTTGTCCAGTCACAGGCTGATACTCCAGCACATGTAGTCCAACCAGAAGCTCCACCTGGAGGGGTCAACAATTTGCTGCTCCAAGAACCAACGGTTCCGTTAGCGTCAGTGACTCTCCAGTAGAATGTTGGTCCAACACCAACAGTCTTTGTAGTGTTGATTCCAGTTGGAGGCTCTCCACCATCCTTGATTCCGAATGTGAATGTTCGGTCTCTGGAGTGAGAGTCGCGTAGTGGGTTGTGGTCGACTTCTGGAGCAGTTGCATCCGGTTCAGGTGCAACCTTTGCAACCTTATACAGTACTTCACCAGAACTTGCCATCACACCATAGTAACCCACGCCTAGAGCGAATCCAGACCAGCGGTAGTAGGTGCTGTAAGTGTAGTAGTAACCTGTGTTACATGCTGGATTTGAGCTGGTCGAACGGAAGAAATACATGAATCCGTTTGAACCAACACACATCCAGTTCGCTCTAGAACTACTGTAGACAGAATTCCAGTCGAACTTACCCATTGTACCAGTGATGTTCGATGGTATGTCAACCAGGAATGCCTTGGTTGAGGCATAGGTCGACCTCTGGTTAGCCTTTGTTCCGGAGCCAAGTGGCTCTTCGATACCTGTGTCTGTACCCAGACCAACCATCGCAAACTCGTTTAGTGTAGAGTCGTAAAGGAAGATTAGGTTCATTCCCGGGCCATCATCAGCCGCTATGGTTAGGTATCCAGAGTTTCCATTGTCCAACATTGCTGAACCGGAAGTGGTTCCACCATATCCGTTGTATCCGGAAGAAGGTGTTGTTGTCCACATAACTCTCCAGTTGTTGTAGAATGTGGATGTACGGGTGTAGAAACAGGAGTTGCTACCAGTACCACACGCAGATGTGTCATACTCAAAGACGTATTCCTTGGAGTCTTCGTAGTAGGTCATCTGGCGGTCAAAGTTTACAGCCGTTGAACTTGTTGTGTAAGCTCTAACATCTGTTGTTGCGATTGTAAACTTCATGTCGTTGCCAGCGTTTTCTGCATCGTCAACGAAGAACCAGTATGGGCTAGTTGGAGCGGTTGCGCTGCTTGGGTTACCAGCATCTCCACCGCTTGGACTTGTAGCGTTGTTGGGTGTCGCTGACGCGTCCTTGAAAGCCCAGAAGTAGTTCACATAGTCGCCTGTTGATATTGTACCGGTTGTTGCACGGAACTTACATTCTGTATCACTGGACCCACAAGACCCGATTGTTGTCGCCTTAACGGCAGTGTAGGATCCGTTGTTAATGGAGTAGTGCAAGTGCGGTGCGCCTGAACTTGTGGTGTCGATTCCACTTATGTCAGTCAGGGTTGTGAAGAATGTTCTCGCACCTTCCTTGTAACTTGTTACGCCGGTATATGGAACGAATCCATCCTTCGGAGGTGTGCTGTCACTACCGCCTGAGTAAGTAATTTGCAGATAGCTGTTCGAGCTTCCTCTATTGTAGCTCCACTGATTGATATTAGTGGAAGCTGTGTACTTTGCACCCATACCAATTGTTCCGCCGTTTGTAATGGCGTTCATGATATAGTTGTGGTTTCCAGTAGATGAGGAACATGCAGTTCCTGAACTGCTACATAGAGTAGCGGTCTTCCAACCCCTACCTACAGAGTACTCTCCAACCTTGTCGGAATTCCACAGTGAACTAACCAGTTTTCTCTCGTTAGTTGTGGTTCCAGAACCGGAGAGTAGTGACGGAGTGATTGAACCTGAACAGGTTGCTGTTGGAGGAACGTTCACTTGGTAACTCGATGTACCGCAGTTTTCTAGAACAGTTGCTGTTATCGCAGTGCTAGAGTAGCCGCTGTGGTAACTGATGTACTTCTTCCAGTCAATTTGATCAACAGTTGCTCCGCTTGGCAAAGCGTTGTTTGAGCCGAATGTGTACCTATACCATGGCATGTAGTAAATTCTGTAGTTGTTTCTGTACAGGTCACCATATGCGCTATTGTAACACCATCCGTAGTAAGAATAACAGTCACCGCCAGAACTCTGCATTATCTTCAGTGAAGGGTCAATCGCCAATGGGAACTGGCGTTCGTCCTCCATAAGCCAATCGGTATCAACTGCTGTTGTTATTACAACAAGGGAACCGAAGGCCTTTACAAAGAATGTGGGGTGGTAAGGTTCTTCACCTTCCGGACCAAATACCACAGGAGCAGGCACCATTGCTAGAACTTCACCTGTCTCAAGGTTTCTGATTGTCAGCTCCTCTTGTGTTTTGGTTATCTCCTCACCAATAAGGTCGTCTCCGAGGAATAGCCCGTACCCGATTGGTAGGCGCATTTCTTCAGTGACACCAAAGTAGGCAGCATCTTCTAGCAGTATTGGGCGCTCTCTGACGACCAAGTTCTGCTTCAGCTGTACCTCAGTAACGGTGTAGTCTAGATCGAATCCTTCAGCAAGAGGATATCTCAAGACGTTTCCACCGACTGTAGTTTCGCTCAGTGAAGGCGCTGTTTGATGTGGCATCATCATTGTCCCGGTTCTGTCGAGTGTAACAACTGTAGGATTGATTCCAGTTACAATCGGGTCCACGTTATCATGGACAACTACCGAGACACCGTCTTCTGATTCAGCAGCAAAAGAAACCTCGTACAGGCTTTCTGTTACTTCCCAACCGTCAACGGTTGCCTTGATGTTGAGGTCAATCTCCTCCCATGAACCAACGTCACTCATGTAGTGCAATGGTTCTGCGGCGGTGATCAGAGTGGTCTTTCCGTCATCAGTGCGGAAAGCCTTCTGGTTCATTGTCCTCATTCCCTCGAGTTCCGAGGTTTCATCGTATTCATAATTTACAGGCTCATAGACCTCCGGTAGAGCGAAGACATCTTCGCTTTCCTCGTTTGCTACTGCAAGTTCGGCTTCTACCTGGGGTGCGCTAGCAGGCACAAAGTTGGTCATTGTCATACCAACCATTAGTGCGCACAGCAATATTGCAATTCCTGCGCCTCCCAGTACGGTCTTTTTATTCGTGTTTTTGTTTCCCAACATCACGTCATCATCTCCTTACGGACTGTATGCAGTGCACATCAGGCACTGTATCCCTTATGAGCATTGGGGTGCATGTCCTTTTACAGAATACTGAAATTAGAGCAAATATTGTCACAAATTTAACGATTAAGCGAACCCTTAGTTTGGGGCGCTCCCCCGGCAAATTATCACACTCTGTTCATCGTTTTAAGTTTATCAATTCACTAACAAAAAGGGTACTGAAGTGTGTAAGAATAATGTTTCCAACTCACACCAATCAATTACCACAGAACTCTAGCTTAGGTTATCAATTATTTTTTTTACAAAATAATAACAAAATTTTCCAAGTACTTTCCCATTTATTTGCCCAATTTTGGTGTGCAATCTACACCGCACAAAAAGGCGCCAAAAAGCATTATTTCCATTGGTATGAGAAAAATCAGGAAAATGAGATTTCGAGTTAGCCAGTAGGATTTAGAATCGTAGCGAAAATGAATCCTTGCCGGTTCTAATGGCATTGGTTGTGAATAAGAGTAAGAAGGGAGCCATGAGGGGCGGCGAACCGCTCCTCATGGCAGCCTCGGTGTATTACACCGTATGCTTTGTTTTTGCAAACCTTGGATCAGTAATCCCAGTCTTTGCCGTCGTCATCATCTCCACCACGGGAGAGTATGAATGCTCCAACTACGAATGCAACCACAACTAGACCGATGATTACTCCCCAAGTCCAAGTTGGGACTTCGCCACTATCAGCACCATCGCTGGTGCCACCGATAGCAGCACACTCTTCACTGTCAGGGTTGACTTGGCAAGGGTCGTCAACAACTGTGCTGTGAGTTAGTCTGATGTCTGTACCTGGCAGAGAGTTTTCCATGTTGTTCTTGTCATCGTAAGCAACCGCTGCGAAGTAGTAGGTCTTGGTTCCGGTTCCTGCAGGGTGGTTTACATCAACTGTAGTTGCACTACCTGCATCAACACAATCTGTTGTAGGCATTGAACCAGAGTTGTCCCAGCTGTAATCTGCGAAGCAGACCTTCCAGCCAGCAACGTCTGAAATGTCACCAGATGTATCCCAACTGACAGTCCACGCATTACCCGATGCTGCAGGTCCGACTGACATTCCAGTTGCAGTTGGTGAACCATCTACCATCTTGTCCGCAGTTGCAGAGCCTGTGGCGATAGTTGGGTTGCAGCCACCGACGTTGCATACCTTCAGAGTGTAGGTGTAAGTTTCGCCGTGGGTTGTATCGGTTTGTCCACTCATTGAGTGAGCAACAAGAGTTGTGTTCTCCATGGTTGTAGTACAAACCATAGCAGAGTCACAGATCTCCATTTCCAACCAGTCGGTTCCGGGAACTGTGTTACCCATGTAAGACCAAGATGCAGCAATCGTACCGCCCTTTTGTGCTTCAACAGTCAGATCCATTGGGTGTGCGTTTGGTATCTCGATTACCTGTAACTCGCCACCCATCAATACTATCTCACCTTGAGATAGGACTTGATTTCCTTCTCCCATGTCGATGGTAATTGAACCTGAACTACCTGCAGCCTCAATGTATGCATCAAGTTGAGCCCATGCACCGTTTGTGCTAACCCAGAACACTCCTGTTGGAGACAATGTGCTAGCATCGTAAGTCATGACTATTTCTTGGTCATACACGTCCTCAGGCAAGTATGTAGTAGACGGCGCGTAATCCATTACCGCAACTGATGTATACTCTCCAGCGTATCCAAACTCAGTTAGATCTTGTGTGTATTCAGCATCGCTGTCAACAAGGCTAACAGTAAATTCGTTTGCTCCATCGTATGTTAGGTTGTATTCCATAGTGACTCCGCTTGCAGTTGTTGCCATAGCGATTACTTGGTTCCAGACAAAGATATTCATGAAGTCCATGTCCGAAGAACCGTGCTCGTCAAATACCTCTACGGAATAGGAATGAATTCCTGCCCAATCGGTGTTGAAAGGTGTAAGTACACAGGTTGAGAACGCCATGCCAAAACCGTTGCATGGAGATGGCTGTACAGTACCGTTAATTGCAAGCATACCAGGGTGTGTCCAAACATAAGACAATGATTCGCCAGTGTCATCATCAGCATCGAAAGCATCTGCTTCAAGAGTGATTGAACTGTCAGGACTCATGACGATTGAGTACTCTTCTTCTTGCACGGTCAAAGAGACGGAAGGTCTGTTGTTTAGTGCAGATATCTCGTAAATACTCATGTCGTCGTTGCGACCGGACATATCTGAGTAATCTTCAGCACCATCGCCATTCACATCGGGGATGTTTATCATTGAAACTGTTGCAGTTACTGTGTAAATACCAGGAGCAAAGTTGTACATTACACATGCCTCACCCTCTGGGGCAGCACTGGTCAGGCCCATGTCATCACCTAGTTCAGCGTGGACGTATTCAAATCCTTGTCCAAATGTACAAGAATCTGCAGTAAGAGTTGTTGTTACTCCTGTAACTGTGTTTTCGACATCAAATGTTACCTCCCAGTCGTAGGTTACACCCAAGTCGCTTCCCAAGTGCCTAACGGATGCTTGGATGCTAGACCAAGCAGGATTCAGCGGCCCTTCCACCATTCCTGGCATGGTTGGCATGTTAATCGGCTGGTCATTCTCGTCCACGACGTATCCCTGATTGATGACCAGATTTGCTACGCCGATGTCGTGGAATGTTGAGATTGTACCTTCAAGCATGTCTTCGCTTGTAGCAGCGTCAGCGTCTGCATAGAATGTAACTTCACAGAAGTGCAAGTATGTGATGTCTTCCGCAGTTGCGTTAGGGTCTGTGTTGTTACCTGTTGTGTTAGCTGCAACGGTTTCTTCACAGTCAGGAAGTTGTCCATAAACTACGTAACTCTTCACTACTACTGAGATGGAGTAATCTCCGCTGTCGCCGGATGAATCAGGTGTGACTGACCCATACCATTCTGCACTGTCTTCGAAGTCGATAACATATCGTGTATCATTGGTGAAGTTGGTGTCATCATCTTGATGGCGGAACACTTCTGTGTCGCCTCCTACACCGAGGTCTGTGACATCGTTGGTTCCCATGATGTCAACACCGCCACTTTGTGCTTCACTCAATGTACCTTCAACAGTCATCTCTAGTACGATTGATCTTGCAGACCAAGAAGTCGAACCACCAGTTGAAACATCCAATGTGAATGCCTTTGGTTCTGTACCGCCTTCAGTTTCCTTGCCTGAGTCCCAAGACAGGTCAACAATAATGTCGGTCCAATCTACAACAGAGACTTTAGTGACGTATTCATCGTTTCCAACGTCTACATCTCCTAGTGCATCAACGGTTACAACAACTTGGTAATCTCCAGTGGTTGGGGCCCATGAAACAGTTGAGCCTTGATAAGCGTAAACGTATTTTCCGCTGCTCAGAATATCTCCTGCCGCTAGAGTTGACCATGGGCAGACAAATGTGTCATCGCACACTACATCGCCGTTAGTCCAGTGAAGGTCATTACCTGCTGAATCTTTGCCGATAGGACCTCTAGCACCGTTTTCATCCAAGTAGATAGTGAGAGAGATGCCCATTTCTTCAATGTCTACATCTCCAATGTTTTCCACATATAGCTCAAATTCGGTTTCTTCACCTGCATCGAGTGTGTGTAACTTCTCACCGTTCAGATCTACTGTTGTCTGTCTGGGAGACAGGATTTCAACACTAGCGTCTGCGCCGGCTCGGCCATCTGCTTCTGTCATGTTCTTTTCTTCTAATTCAGCCCAGTCAAGTGCTACTAGCGAGGTGCTAGCAAGCATGATTGCTGCCAAGATAATTGGGGTTAACTTGCTCATTGTCATCTCCTCCAAATTGGGGTCGGTAGAACCTCCGACGCCATACACGGTATTTATGGGTTGGCAAAAATGTCAGATATCACTTAGTGGAAAAACGACAGCCCATTACAACCAATAATGGCTTGCTGTATAGCGTTTTTGTATTGAGTTATCGACCCAATATGATTTGAAATCCGTCATTGGTACAATGTATTTGTGAATTCTATCTTTTTTGAAAGATAATATCGAAAAATCTCAATCTGGAGAAGATAATGCTTCAGATGGCGTAATCTGAGTAGCTTTTCTTACAGGAACTATTGTTGCCATCAATACAAGAGCCCATCCACCCAAGACCACGGCAGTCACCTCAAACCAAGGGAGGATTAAATCTGCACCTTGCTCTTCCCAAAACGTCCGATGCAAGGCGACGTGGAAAGCCAAAGCCACTAGTGCACCATTGAGCAAACCAAGCAGAGAAACCCAGGAAATCTCTACCAGCATTGTTCTCATAACTGATGACTTCTTGAAACCTAAGGCGCGCAACATTCCAATTTGTTGCGACCTTTCAGAAACCGACCTGTAGGTTACCACACCAATTCCTGCAATTCCAACAACTAAACCCAAGGCCAGATAAGCTTGGAAGATTGCTAGAATGGCAAAGATCAAGCCAAGAATTACCAATATTTCATCCTCAATCACAGAGGAGTAAACTCCATCTCTAGCCAAGTCCTTTGACAGTGATTTTTCTAATTGACTTGACGACTCTCCAGACTCATGAGATACGTAGATTCTAGTAGGCACCCCACCGTATTGTTCATCTACGATTTCACCGTTCATCCATATACCCTGCGAGAATAACTGACTAGACTGTGAGAGGACACCTCCAACTACCACTTCTCTTGCATTTCCTGGATTTGAAATATCAATTAGCGAAATTGATTTTCCAATTGGAAGTGTCATTCCTGAAATCGACTCTCCAGTATTAGGGTCAATCAAAGCAAATGAACTGTCCACAAACACAACATCTTGGTTAGTTTTCAAGGAATTCCAAGCCTCTTGTTGAGTACTTCCGAGGTTACGATTCCAGTCCTCGAGAGGTATACCACCATGATTGATGAATCCGTCATCAACACCTCTCAAAATGTAACCAATTTTTTCATCTCCATCATCAACCCAAACTACTGCTCGATTCACAATTCCAACCGCATCGATTTGATTTGGATCGGTATGGGTCAAATTCCATTCGTAATGGTTTGGAGAGAGTTCCAGAGGCAGTTGCCTTGAAGATGATAAGAGGAGTTCAAAATCCCCACTTGCGTCCTCAACATAGCCCGATGAGTGTTCTTCAAATTGAACGGAATACCCAGCTAGAACAATCACACTGAACACGGTTAGAGAGAACATACCCATGATTACTGCAGTCCTAACTGGCACTGCAGCCGGGTACGCAAGCGCTACTTTAGCCACAGGACCAATTTTTTTGGCCAAGAATGATTTCTGAATAATCCAGTTAACTACCAGTGGAGCAAAACTAGTAAAAATCATCACACCCGCAAAAACCTGGATAATGCCCATGACTGCAAAAGTTACTTCATCGGGCTTTATGCCTGAATCGACTGGTGCCCACGAATCTGGAGATAATGCCCATAATGCTAGGAGTATACCTATTGCTGATACTGTGTTTCGACTCGTATTTCGTATCGACAATCCCCTAGCATGCGGGATTATGTAAGTGAAAATCGGCGTTGTGCCGATAATAACGCAAGATGCCATAATATTCCATAACGCAAATCTTAGCGAAGAGGAGGATTCAGTAGTAAAAATGGAAAGACCAGATAATGCACCTGCTCCAATGAACATAATTACCAGCAATAGTAACCACCAAGGTATTCCTCGCTTTCTTACAGGAGAAATACTGCGTAATGCTTGAACAATGTTCAGCTTACTTGTCCACAAAGCGGTCAACCATAATGTCAACATCGCAATTACAAAGCCAAGAGACATCCCGATTAGGACGCTTTCAATGCTGAAAGAGTAGGCAATCCCTTCTGCGCCGGCACTTGAGAAAACATTGCTAAATGCAGCAGAAACAATCCAAGCCAAAAATAATCCAAACAGCCCACCAAGTATAGATGCTACCGAGGAAGTGAACATCCCTTCCATCAGCGCTAGCGCACGCATGTCGGAACGCTTGAGTCCAATAGAGCGAATAATGGCTCCATCCACTTGCCTTGATTCTGCTAGCATCATAATAATGGTCAAAACAAGTAACAATCCAGCACCTATGGTAAAGGAGCCGAACACTAGGAACATGGCAGATAGTGCTCCTGCCCCTTCCTCTGCTGCAGCGAGAGCGTTTTCTTTAGCGGGAACTATTTTCAAATTCATTGAATTTACACCAGAAACAGAATCTAGCCATTCAAGAATTTGAGATTGATTGCCTTGATTTACCACAAGAATGCTACGCTCTCCTTCAGATGCAGAGGCTAATTCTTCGGCATCAGTTAAATTGATCAATCCGATTATTATTGATTCTAATTCGTCCAAACCAGGGGCATCTATTGAAGACATATTTCCCTCGATTTGTAATATCGTAGGCAGGGTGTCTCCATATGCCCATGGAACTAAACCGTTGACTAGAACGTTTTCTGATTGATTCAGTAAAGAAAGGCGAGAAGAGATTAGTACATCTCCACTCGGTGGTGAGAGATTACCATCTGTTGCAAGGAACATTTGAGGTAGAATACCAAACCCTCCGATGTCAACTGTAAGTGGCAATCGAGGTGAAAGCTTACCATCATCGATGATCACTCCAAAATCTGTACTACAGAAGAGTGCTTCATGCCCTTGTTCACCACCTGATTGTATTGCAAAGACTCTCTCATCACATTCTTGGCTAAAATTCGTAATCTGAGTAGCAGTACCATTGAAACGGTAAATCGTGCCATCAT
>MDTG01141144.1_pt1 | contig 21234 bp, 21 predicted proteins | sample 811421 | NCBI WGS metagenome assembly MDTG01 (sample SAMN05326645, study PRJNA326480) | marine metagenome | isolation source: seawater | place: Pacific Ocean: South East | collected 2011 | reverse complement strand
GTCTGGCGGAAAGGGCGGTGGTGGCGTGGGTGGTGGCGGAACGGGCGGTGGCGGAAAGGGCGGTGGTGGCGTGGGCGGTGGCGGAACGGGCGGTGGCGGCGAGGGCGGCGGCGAGGGCGGTGGCGGCGTGGGCGGCGACGAGGGCGGCGACGAGGGTGGCGGCGTGGGAGCCGCGTTTGGTGGGTAAGGGCTTGGTGGCGGTGGTGCACCAGTGGCGACCTCAAATGTCAGCGTAAGGGTTTCCACGGTCTCGATTGTCACGCCGAGCGCATCCGTCAGGGAGGCGGCAGTGGCCGCGCCGAGGGTCTCGTAGACACCCGAGGCGAGCGAATGGTTCGCGGTGGAGAGCGTGGACACGACGCGCACGCTCGCCGCCGTTGCCTCCACCGCGATCTCCTCCGACGGCGCGTCCACGAGCTGGGCCAGGTTGGCGCGAAAGCTGTCCTCTTGGAAATCTTCCACCGTTCCCGCGACCGTCACGGAGAACTGCACATTGGCCATGTACACCGAGCCCGGAAACGTGGGGGGCATGGGAGGGGGTGGCAGGTGGATGACAGACATTTCGGGAAGCACCAGTGCCACGCCCATGACGAGACCAATGTACACGCACCCAAGGACCGAGAGCGAGGTCGCCCAGCGCGCAGTGGCGTTATCGGCGACCTCTTGCTTGTAGTACTTGCGGTAGAGCTGCCGTCCGCAGACGCCGCCAAACGCCAGAGAAAGGAGCAGGATCCACAGCCATGTCAGATTGTGAGAGAATTCGACCTGTGTGGGCGGCGGCACCGACCCCACGCTCGACAGGGAGATGGGCAGGACGGTTCCCAGGAAGGCAAGCAACGACAGGACGCCCACGACGGTGCCGGCAATGGTGGCGGGACTGAAGCTGGCTCCGGTGCCCTTGGCGTTGTCCTTGGCGTTGCTCTTGGCAATGCTCTTGGCAATGCCCTTGGCACCGGTACCAGCGGGAGCGCCCACTTCCAATGGGAATTTGGCAATGGTTCCGTACACAGGGCCGCGTTTTGCGCCGCGCATGTGTGCAGCAACACAGCAACTGTAGCGTGTTACTTACTCTTAGCGACTTAACACTTATCACGACGCGAATTTTTAAATTTGTCACGACTTAAAAGTTCACGGTAAAGTATTCAACATAATATTGCTTTTCCTCCCATTCCCGCGTATCTTTTTTTATTTCTCCGGGAAATGAAGCGGGCTGCCTGTTCCACCGCTGGGAATTGTATATCCATGTAAGGCCTGGTGGGAGTATGATCTCTCTCTCCTGAAGCGCAAATCCCCACCCAAAACTGTTCCACAAAGCATTGTCAATGTGCAGGTACGGCGTGCCAGGAAGCAAAGACGCGCGTATCATACAGCAACTTTTCTTACCAGCATCATCGTCAGTAAGGTCGGGGTCATTTGTAAAGTTGCGCGACACGCTTTCCGAGAGCGATGCGGACACGAAAGAGTTGTGTAGTCGATAGGTGTCAGCAGGTTTGCGCTGTCCGCGGTACACCGGCATTGGTGGACCCTGAGGGACAACCTGTCCAGATTCCAGGATGAACAATCTGAGCGATTTTGCGGCGTGCTGCATCGCACTCCAGAAATCGCGCAGCGCCTGGTGTCGCAGCCATGTATCGTCTCCCGCGTTTGCAAAGGTTTTTGCAGCATCGGATGTCTTCCAGCGGTCAAACGCGGGTCCTCTTCCTGCAATGCGATCAACAACCAGGTCGTAGTAATTCCCCATTATGTCAGACCGTAGGCGCACTCCCGTGTTTTCGCTGTGAAAAAGGGTCAGGCTGTCCGCAAACATCTCTCTGTACTCTTGTTCGCTGGAACCCACCATCGAAGTGATCTGGTCGTTTCTAGTATAAAGCACGCTCTCTTTGACCGCTTCGGAATTGAAAAGAGATCGTTGGCGAAGGGAATCATCGGGTAGACGTTTATACTCTTTGCGCCGCACCCAATTCGCGATTGCGCAACCAATCAGTGCATCTTTGTTATCCGTGCTTTTTGCAAAGTCGTCTAGCAGCTCTAGGGTCAACAATGAGCTATTTTGCACCCGTACTTGGTGCCTAAGGTCCAGCGCCGGTGCAATAAAGCGGTAAAGTGCCCCAGTGTAAAGCCGCATCGACAGCAGCATATCAAACTGCCTGTCTGAAAGATTCCAAACCCAATCGAACGACGGGGGCTCTTCAATGCTAGGGCGTACAGTCTCGCCAGTTAGGTTATCGACATATTCGGGGGGGAATGGGTCTGGCAAATTATTGAGTATTTTAAGAAGTTTCTTTGCGTCTGTCCAACCTTCTTCGTTTTCTTCGTCTTCTTTATCTTTTTTGTCTTCTTCTCCCCTTTCGTCCAGTTTGCGCTTTGTGGGTGCACCAATGTTCACCTTTGCTAAATTTACAAGGGGTGGCAGCATTTGGATTGCAAGTGTGTGCTTTTCCAACCTTTACATCAACTAACTGACTTATTGCGCAACCGGGGGGTAAGATCCCCGCATTCACCTTTTTCAATTTGCTAAGGTGCTGAAGATATGGCACCTGTTATGAACACAAATCGGAAAGCAGGGTTGTCAGCTTCTCCGCTAACCGTGCAACACACACTTTCCGGCAAACTCTTGTCGCACCACAAACCACACCACAAACCACACCACAAAAAACAAAATGAGTGTGAGTGACATGCAGAGGGCAGCGCAGCAGAAGGCTGCTTCCCTTCCGGCCCCGCGCACTATTTCCGCTTCCAAGGAGGACGTCCTCTCCAACCTTGCCTTCTTCTTTGGTGACCCCGTTGTTCCGGAGCGTCTCCGCGACTATTCTGAGCACAATGCAATGACATATCACTTTCCCGATGCATACTACGGCCAGAACAACAAGATCCGCGAAACGCTTAATAATCTGATTTTGAAGGCGCCCCAGGAGTGGCACACCCAAGTCGCCCTGCCCTTTGTCACGATCGTCGGCACAACCGTTGAGTGGGATGAGTGAGTGCCGATCCCCGGAACACTTGCGCCCTCAGAACCATACCCGTCTTCTCACCACGCCACTTGCTCTTGCCAGGATCCGCTTCGACGTCCGCCTTCTCCAGCGCGTGCCATACGAAGGCGTGTCTCGGATGTCCACGTCGCTTCGCAGGCGCCACCGCGACCGCGTGGTGCGTCGCGGCATCGGCCTGACGATTGAGAGTGACTTTTACGCCACGGAAGCGGGAAGGAAGCATTTTGCAGATCAGCTTACGGTAACACTCCCGGAATCAGAACCCACTCTCAAACCACGAACGCCACTTTGCCCGTCTTACCGCTTGCCTATTGCGTGCTCGCTCGCAGTCGATCCGCTACTGCGTTCAGGGCAAGCACGCGCTTTCGACCCACACCCGCTTTTCCTCTCTTCCTCTCGTGTACCATCACACTGACACTCTCACGCAATGCCACTTTGTTCGCAGAAACCTGCAACTTTGACGCGATCTTTGCTTATTTGACGTGCCAGAACTACGATTTCCGCTACGACCTCCAGAAGGGCCTGCGCCCCCGCCGTTCGGTGCGCACCGCCATGGCGCACGAAATCAACATGTACGCGACGGTTCAAAAGGATCAGCAGGGTCTGGACAAGGCCGTCGAAGACGTCAAGTACCGCATGAGCCGGTATTCGGTCACCCCCAACATGATGATCGTCCCACCCCAAGTCGGCCTTTACCTTTCCCTGGCACCGGAAGAAAAGTTGACCTACCCTCTGGGCGGCCCCGCGGCGCAAGCGGCATTCGAGGCAGGCCTCAAGGGTTTCGAGACTCGCGCCTTCCGTGGCCTGGGTGTGATGGTCAGCACGCCGTACGAGGTCTCGGATGACCAGGCAAGGGTTAGAGTTAGGCCAAGATTAGGGTTAGATCACCTTAACCCTAGCCCTAACCCTAACTATGACCACAACCAGGATTCTGTTCAAATGCTGCAGCGGTCCACCCAAGTCGGCGAGTTTTACCGCATGTCCCCTCCGGCCGTCTTTCCGACTGACGGGGCCCTCCCCCCTTCATACATGGACATTATGATCTATGACGAAGAGTCGGACCGCCACGTGCACATCGCCTTCCAGCAGGCCATTTGGGCCACCGGATATGGCGGCGAGGGTGGCCCCAACGGCATCGACCTTTTCAAGCTGGGCGATCTGACAGAGGCTGACGTGGCTCTTTGGAAGGCGCACCAAACTAGGGTCGGTGGCAACACGGTTAACATTGATACCCTGATTGCCACGGCCTCGGCTAAGCCCGACAAAGCCGCTTGCGCCGGAATTGTGGATGACCTCATCTCCATGGTCAAGAAGGGCATCTGGGTTCCTATCGAGATCTGCATCGCGCGCCCATTCATCGAGCACCTGACGCTTTCTGCAATCGTTGCGGTTGCCGGGAAGGAGACTGGTGCAACATTGTTTGGGCCGGCAGACATGCAGATCTCAGCAAATACAAGTGTCAAAACGATCGAGGGTGCGTCACGAGCGCCACCCATCTTCCCGCGCGCCCTTTTGCTATGCACCTCTGCTGAGCGTTTCCGCTGCGGTGTGCAGGTCACTACACGTGCCACACGAAGAGCGTAATCACCAAGCCCGAAAACGTCTATGTTATGCGCGACATCATGTGCTCTGGCTACGTTGCCGGCGGAAATACCGGATTCTTTGGAGAGAGGGGCCAGGGCGGCATTACGTCGCCCCTAACGGGTCCTGTGAACTCTAACGACGTCAAGTACGACATCAACTCGCGCCTGTCTATGGACGACGAAGAGCGTGGCGAGTACCAGTCGATGCTTGCGTTTGGGTGCGGCTACGGCGATGGCGCCAAGCGCGATCAGGTGATTTCAATTACCGACCGCCTGCTTCCGTGGGAGGTGAATGGCTCGGAGGCCGGCAAGGCGTACTTCCCGGGCGGCAACGCCAACTACCTGGCTTACAAGCAAGCTTGGGATCTGCACACAATTCACTTCGGCGAAGATATGCGTGCCTCTGAAAACATGGAGTTTATCTCACAGGGTTCCGCAAACAATGGCCTGTGTTTCGTTGGCCCCCACCGCAAGTACAACCCCTACTCCAACCTCTACCACGAGCTCATTCCCGGACAGGGGCACTGTGCGCCACACACACTCAAACACTCAAACACTCTTGCATTACTGCTTTGCCACAGAGACAGTTGCGCTCTGTGCACGTCTCTCACCTTGATTTGTTCTCGCCGCATCTGCGCAGTTGGTCCCGACGCGATTCCAGGAGACGCAAGGTGGAGGCGCGGGGAAGCCGTGAGCCTCAAAGCGGCCAGAGATTCGATGGTTTCGCTGGAAGTGGCTGCCCACGCCCAGATGTACCTCGGCAAGAAGTGAACGTAATCTCTCACGAAAGAGAAGAATCAAAAGAAGAATGCGAGTCAACGGCTGTGCCAAGATACATAAATAAAAATATGTCTCTCGTACAAGGTGTTATTTGTGTTGGGGAGAGGTGTGAATGGGATGAAAATAATGTGCGTATTTACGTTTAAGAAACGCGTTACATTCGATAAGACGTGTAAGCTCTCTTTGAAGAGAAGAGACACGGGGTGAAAATGGAAAATTTAGACGGCACTGTTCTTCTCATGCCAAAGGCCGAAGGATTGAGTGCATGGGTGCTGGTTATGGTGCACGCCCTTGCTTGGGTGGTTTCGATTGGAACGTCGTTTTTCTTGGTTATGGAGATAAGCACTGTTGATGCGGCCAACGATGCCGCCGTCACCTCGTCGTATATTCTTTCCGGAACGCTTGGGGTTACCTTACTCGTTGTGCTCTTGCACTCCGCCTATGTCCAGCCCGATGAGTGGTGGTCACCAATCATCACGGCAGTGTTGCTGGCTTTGATGTTCTTGGGAATGTCTTTGTCATCTTGCATGTTTTCCCATGCAATGTCTCTCGGTGATCAGGCTCTTTTTGGCCTTGCCGTTGCCACGCAGGGTTCAATTGCAACTGCAAGTGGCATTGCACTGTCATTTATGATCTCGTGGGCGCGCAACAAGTAACCAGGCGAACGCGGCGCGGTTGTGCTCAAAGGTGGTCGCCTTTAAAAAAACGGGCAAGCATTCCCGTCGGTGTAATTTAAAGTCACTTTTCCCACTCTTGTGGGGCGTACTCGTGTCTCGGAGGTCCGTTGTAGCCTAACCACGGCTCCTTTGTGCGGTGGAGTTCCGGAGGGGACAGAGGGGAAGGGTTGTTGCGGTTGTCGTAATAGCGACCGCTGTGCGTGTATTGAATAATCATGTCAATCGGAGCGAGTCCCCGACGCTCGCCATACGCGTTTTCGGCTTCAGCAAACGTGCCGTCTAAAATCATGGGATTGAAATGTGCCTTGGCGTCGGCAAGAAACTTGGCCAACTCGCGTCGCACGGCGCGACCCTCGCGCTCTGTAAAAACGCTCTTTGGTAGGAGCTGCCGACGCATCAATTGTTCGATTTGCTCACCCAAAGTCCAGTTTGAAAGTGAAAACACTATCAGTCGCGCCCTGTCGTCAGCGGTTGTCTTGGGAGCGCTTCCAATCGCCACATTGTTTGTAATCAGCATGTGCATTTGCGGGGAAGGGAAAGGCGGCTCTACGGCACCGGCTGTGGCAAGGAAAGGTGTGGACGAGTGTACTGGCGCCGCCATAGGAGATTTGCGGGGGTGAAGAGGAACTGAGCGGAAGGGAGAGGGGGGGAAGCTCAAGGCTACTGGGCTGTATCTGTTCTTTATGGCGCCGCTTGTCTTTCTTACGGCGCCAATCAATCAGGCATTTCGGCGCCAGTTGGTTGAGTATCATAGTACACGTCACAGCACCAAATAGAACGACGTGCCAGTGTTCTTGTTCCGCTCGAGTCAATATGCCCGTGCCAGTGATGAATTCGCATGCTGGATGGTTGCAACACACATTTGATGCCCATTTGCAAAGGTACAAAGACCGCTTACTAAACGGAGATTTGGAAGCAGTGCAGTCACTTTTACTCACTTCTACCCAGGATGCAACGTGGAACCAAAATGTCCCATGGCTGGAATACTTGCTTAAGGCACAAGCAGGATTGCCTCTCAGTCATTGCAATGGCGACAATTTTCAGATGACCAAATTAGTCGATTGGGCCATCGTGCACAAAAGATTTGACATTGCTGTCATTTTACGCACGCACGGTGCACTGATATCATCCGAGTTGAAGAAACGGATTACTCTTTTGTTGACCAAGAACCCCGCCGCGTGTGACCTTCCCAAGTATTGGTTTGACGAGTCTCGAGAAGTTTGGAAGGCCATAAAAAACCCAACCACGCTCAATGCGATTCCTCTTTACTACCACACCGAATACTTAGGTGCCACCGTACGCCAATCGTGGCCGCCTGAGCCACTTCAATGGCCGCAAGAATTAGATAAGAGTGTGGTACCAAAAAAGGTGCGTACGATGATTGACACCGTGGTTCGCACATATTGGCAAAAGATTGCCGACATGCGTCGTCAAGAAGCTCGCAACCGCACGCAGCGCAACTGGGATGCCGCGAAACGCTGGTACCAGATGTGGCGCATTGTGTGCTTTTGGCAAGGAATAACCCAAGAAACCCAATGCGCCCCGGGCGGGGCCGGGCGAAAAGCTGACCTTGCGCGCTTTAAGAAAGAATTTGTGTTTTGAACTGTTTGAACGGTACACTCTATGCGCGCTACACCAATGCGCCAAAATGCACTAATCCTTGACAAACTCTTCAAGATCTTCGCGCGCCTTGGCCTGTGTGTCCTGGTTAGACAGTACGTAAGCCCATCCGCGAATAGCCTTTTCGCCCATTTCGACGTGGGTGGCTTGTACGTCTGCAAAGGCGGTCACTCCAAACTCCGATAAAGCCTGGAGCGCCTTGTACTTGCGTTCGTTTGAGAGATTCATCAGCTTGTGAAGAAGCGTGGTTAGGGTTGCATCATCAAACTCAAACCTGTTGATCATGTCCTTGAGGTAACTCGGCTCCTTTTCGTCCCATTCCAAGTCTTTGTACTTGTTCTCAAACGCGACATCTTTGAGTAGCACCCGCAAAACACCAGTGTTGTGGGGGTTTGTCACATAAATGTTGTTCATTTTCAATGCGGGCTTGGTTAGGCATTCGTTGCCGATTCCCGATTCCTCTTTGAACCGGATCTTCGTTTCCTGTAGAGCGCGCTTTTTCCAATCGCTCTGCTTTTGGATTTTCTGTTTCTTTAAAGACTCATCCATGTCGTCGTAGAATCGAACCGATCCTTTGAAGTGCGTTGTAGTTGTCTAAAAAAGCGCCACGTTTTGGCGCCGTTAGATTGGCGCCGTTCAATCGGCGCCGTTCAATCGGCACTGTTTGGTCGGCGCCAGTTGGTTGGCAGCGTAGCACCAATAAACGGCGCCAAGAAGACCCGCGTATCTGCTCCCCTATACCCGCGCAAACCAGCGGCGCCATAGTTCAGCACTTGTGTACCGGCACCAATCCTAACTCTAAGCCTAACACCGATGAGCACCGCAAAGAAGACCATTTCGAAGAAGAGCTCCAAGTCTGTGCCATCCATGGGCGAGCTGTGCACTGAACAGCTTTGGCACCAATCCATCGCGGCCGGAAAGGCGGAGGAGCTTGTGGACATGTTGATGGAGTGCGAGGAAGGCAAGGCTGCTCTGAAGAAGGCTATCCCCCTACCGGTAGACTGCATAATCATCAATCGCGTCAACAGTGAGGGCAGCTTCACCGCCAAACTGCGCCGCAACGACCAAACCGAGTTTTTATTTAAGCTTCTCGCACAGTACAACCCCAACCTCGAGGCACAGCCTAGACACCCGCTTGGTGGCTTTAATATCGATTGGAGCTGTGAAGATGAGATGCATGACTGGATCGAAGAGATGGTGGAAGCCATGTCGACATTTCAAGCGCGGTGTTTCTTTAAGCAGACAATCGAGTATGACATTCCCAAGAAGGACGAGGACGGCGAAAGGATCGAAGATGTAAAGTTCTGGCTAGAGAACGAGGTCGAATACGACTGGCACGAAGAAGTAGACGAAAAGGTCAGAGGAATCCTCATGGACACGCAATACCCCACTGCGGACGAGAAGTCTCTCGTATACAACGCCAATGAATTGTCCAAGTTTGGTGAGAGTGGCATTGTGGTGCGATCCCTTGCAGTGTTCACGATCGTCGAAGAAACCTTTTAGAGCGCGCGGGAACGCTCGGGAAAAGGCTGCTGTGACCAAGAGTGGAAGAATGGAAGAGTGAACATTCGAGAAGATTGGCAATGATAAGGCACATGTTGAAAATACTGATCAGCGACTCTTACTTGCCCTTACTGGCCTTAAATGAGTGTTCGAAATCGTAACCAGTGTAAATCGCGTTTTAGGAACATTGACGAGGTGCTTCGTATTGGAAGGGCCCACTGTGCATCCACCGTTGGCACGAATGAAGAGAGTTCCCCGCTTTCTGTCAGTATTGTGGCACCTTCTGTATGGTTGAAGCTTTCTAGTAAAAAAACGCCACGGGCAAAGGCGCAATATCTGATCGAAATCTGGGACCTTTTTGACAAGTTTCCAGACAAGGAGCTTTTTCACCTACCCGATAGAGATGAACGACTGTTCGTCACGAAACATCTTGAAGACATGGGCAACGTTGGCAACTACTTGTTGCAAACGGGTGCTATACCCGCGCTTGTAAACATACTTTCCTACGGTCGGGACATGCCTACAGAACACCGACACAAAGACCCCCGAATGATTGCAACAAAGATTCTAACGGTACTTGTGTGTGAAGAAGCAGAGTTGCAGTTGGGCTCTCCTAATAATCGCATCATTGAGCTGCTAAACGCTGGCGCCATACCACTGATTCTAAATCTGATCCGCGACTCTCCGGTGCCGGGCGCGGGCATGGCCGCTGTGAGGCTACTGTTGGCGCTTCTAAAGAAAACCAATAAATCAGAGTACATAACAGATGAACCTGGAGGGGTGAAAACCATTATCGACACGATGGCTTTGGAAGGGGAACTCGCCGAGGGCTTTGAAGATGAAGGCGTTCTCCTTAGGAAGGAACAGCGCGGGACGTCTATGTGGGGCATCAGATGCATCAACGTTATGATTTACGACGTGTCTACGTGGGACTTGATGGTAAATGCTGGATTGATTGACAGACTTTTAGAAGTCTACGGGGAGCCTATAGATACCTTTGACGATGACCGACACTGGGCCTTCTACCAGGACAAGGTTGAGATGGTGTTGGCGCGATTAGCCACAGACCCCAAACATTGCACGCGAATCATTAAAGCAGGAGGCATGTGGACGCTCATAAAGTACCTCGATGTAATGACAAGATCATACTCGCCAAACGCATTTTTGTTTGGAAAGACGGATTGGGCAGTCGCTGCCATCACTGTGATGTACTTGACTAACAAGGAGGCCAAGGGCGATTTTAAACGCTTTGATGGCATCAAAGTTTTAGTGAATGAGGTAAAAACAATCATCGCGCAAGTTGAAATGCTTGTGGATGACGTTACCACGCCACAGGACATTCCGCCTGATAAATTGGTGCTTTTAGAACGCGGCTTGCAGTCAATCGATGCGATCGCATTCCAATTCTTTTGGGGCATGAAAAGACATGGTGCTTGGTTGGTTCCTGTATTTGCCGAATACGAAAGGGTTTTACTCAAGATGGAGGCCAAACAAATGAAAGTTAAACCATTTACCGAGGATTATGGTCCCACGGCGCTGGACGTTTTGAGAGACTCGGTGGAATGGGGCATCATGGTTGAGAACAGCGTCAAGTTACTGGCTACACTGAATTTTTTCGCAGAGGATGCAGATACAGATAACTCGTTCATGAAATGGCTCATCAAATACATTGATGCTTTTGCACTTGGTGACAAAATGTCGATGGATTCGCTTTGGCATGTCAAGTTTAAGCTACTGCTTGACACGGAAAGATACAAGAGACAAATCCCCATTTTTGTGGAATCTCAATACCACTCGAGACCGATGGCTCTAAACCAATGCTTCATGTACTGGTACAACGTGCTTCCGGAGTTTGAAGCAGTTTATCAGACAATCAAAGAGCGCGGAGACGTGTACGACTACCTTTCCGACTCTTACGAGGTTTTGGTCAACAGTTGCAAAGCGCAGATTAAGCCTAACACCGAAGAATCCTTAGAAACCCGAGCCAAAAACCTTGGGAATCGACTGGATTCTCTGCTTGGGCTTCCTCCACATTTAGACGAACACTCTGAGCAATTTGGAAATCAATCTTCGTTTCTCGAACCCCAACCACACTGGCTCGAACGCAAAAGAATGTCCCCCAAGACGCTGAAAACGATGCTACTAAATCTTGATGTTCTTGGAGCCGCAGCTTCAGCAACCAAGGCACCAAGCCTCAAGGCCGCGTTGCTGTTGATTGTACGATTGCATGTTGAGCTTGACAACGCGCTCAATTCGGAGCATTGGCTAAGCGAAACGGATCTCAAAAAACTTAGTTATGTAAAAGATTGGACACTTGAGATGGCGGTGCAGGCCGGATTCACGTTTCCCGAAGAGGTTGTTTCTTCGACAAACTGGTCCAATACGTTCGATACCACTGACATCATCCAAAAGCTCAAACGCTGGCGTTCAAGTAAATGCAAAGAACCAATGGAGGATGACTACCTTGTCTGGGAATTTTCCAACTGCACCACCGACGCCTCGGAGGACGCTCTGGAGCTCATCTCCCTCAACAAGCGGTTGGTTGCCTTGAACATTGATCCCCTCACCAACGAACAAATTGAAGAGGCCGTGCGGTTTCAGCGTTGGATTGCGGTGGCGTCGGGTATATGCGTGACGTTTTCCGAAATAGCCTCTGGGGAAGGCCAAGACGCAAAAGATGCAAATGATGTAATCGATCTGGCAACACAGTTGACTGCAAGACTGGCCGCTCCACCAGGAGAAGATGGCCAAGGTGGTTCGATTCTTTTTGAGGTGCAGAATCGCAAGTTCGAAATCACAAAGCGCGACATGGTCGACATTTTGAGGGCCGAGCAACAGATTGAGGAGGAAGAGATGCAAGAGCTGCAAAAGCTAGAAGCAAATAATTCAAGCGCAACAGGCGAAAAGAGGAGCAGCTTGAGCACCGAAGAAGACGATTCACAGCAACCCCCAAAAAGACGACGCAGGACATCAAAAGACGTGCGTTCCTCTTTGGTTAAGTTCCTTGGTGCGGAAAGGGTGTCTTCGATGATTACAGCCAATGATTTGCACTTTCTGGTAGAAATGCACTAGTGAGTGGTCGTGCGTGTGTGTAACCACGTGTGACAGAGTCACGGGCTTCTGTTTTTGGTTTTATTGTTACGCACCGCGTTATTATAACACTCAAAGCTTCTAGGAGAACTGGCGCCGGTGGGTAGTGTGAGGGTAAAGTGGACAATGCAAACGTTAACGCGACGTGAACGCACGCTACACCAACGGCGCCCATACGTGCACGCCCCGTGCACGCCCCCTGCACAAACAATCCACGGCGCCTTAAACGTGCACAGACAACCCACGCAATGGTAGACACTCTGCTAGACGCGACCCGAGAGCTAGAAGAGATCATCGAGGAAGGTAAAGCAAAGATTGAAGGAGGCGTGCACCTTGCGTTGTGCAATGCCGCTTTGAAGATCTTTAAGGCGGCCAAGTTTGTTGAGAAGAATGCGTCCTTTGCTAATGCTACTAACGTCGAGGAGGATGGCGAGGAGGATGGCGAGGAAAGCGAGGAAGGCGAGGAAGGCGAGGAAGACGAGAATGAGAACGACCAGGAGGTAAGCGAACAAGAGGAAGAAGAAGAGGAAGAGGAGAGCGATCCCGAGCCCGAGGAGCGAACCGAGGAAGACATGGGAGTCAACGAGCTGGCGGAGTTGTGGGGGTGGAACTTTGACTTTGGCCGCCCTGGCGCCACGCTGGAGCTAGAGGGGCTGATCTGGACCATTGTCGAGGACACCGAGGCCAAGCGCGTGTGCGCGGCGGTGCGCGTGCTCAACGGGGCCTTGAAAGGCTCCAAGCCGGACGACCCTGCGGACGCCGAGCGGATCCTCGAGTGGAAGGAGGAGCTGGTTGCGCAGCGCGCGATTCGGGTGTGCTCGGAGATCCTGGAGGGCGTCGACGTGCGGGGGTTCCTCAACGAGGACGACGAGGAGCATTGGCTGTACTCGATCATCTGCGACGAGATCCTCGAGCTGTTCCAGCGCCTCGGCGACGGCGACGCGCTCTTTCGCACGAAGCTGCGGCGGAACGGCGCCCTGAAGGGTGTGAAAGACTACCACGCCAGGGGAAAGGGCCACACCACGGAATACGTGTTGGACATGCTTCAGCAGTAAACCCCAAGGAAATGGCCAAGGAGTAGTAGTTTGGGTACAGCGTGCAGTGAATAGACGTAATGATAAACAAGCGAGCATGCTCCGATCACACATTCTACTTGTCACACGCGGCATTTTTTTCTACACAAAAATACACGAGAGTGTGTGTTTTGTTGCGTCTTGTTCAAGCATTCAAATCATTGCGGTTTACTGTTCTTTGTTGCTTTTGCGACCAAAATTGGCGTGATTGGCAATACAATTGGCGCGCACTTGTGCCGAAAAGTGCTTTGGTGGCTTTGGCTTGCTGTATATCGCCGGAGGGAGAGTTCTCTTGATGTCCTCGCCAAGTCCTTCGTTGCCCGAAGCTTTCAAAAGGTCATCCAAGCAACTGAGCTTTGCCTCAATCTGCTCTTGCGACCCAAAGGAGTGCGATGGAAACTTTCGAATGACGCCTTGCTTTTTTTGTTTAGAAGTCTTAAGCATTTCGATCTCGCTGTTTGTGTTTACCTCCGGCATTGCCGTGGTGTCGCCCTGAGCGCTGAGACAGACGTCGTGCATGTGGGCAAACGACAGCTTTTCGCGTGCGCTTTCTGTTTCAACCACCCACCCGTGGTTGTTTATGGCCCAAACACGTTGCACCAGCGCAATTGTCCACAGGGCGGGGCATCCTGTTGGAAGATGGCGAGAATTGGGCGTTTTGGCTGCTTCAAATGCTGCTGCTTGGCAAAGGTTGTCAACGGTGCATGCCTGGTCTTCGGTTATCAATCCAGAACGCACGTAGCTGTCGTTGCAAGTGAACAAGCTTGTCACCCTGCGGCTCTGGTGTATGCGTCGCAGTGCCCAGTTCATGTCTCTGTCCTTTTCCTTGTGCTTTACAGACGCGGAAGTTTTGCCCTCTAATTGGCGATCTGCTCTTTCCGCCTCTCTCTGCGCGCTTCTAATCATCTTTTCCCTCTGCACCTCTTCTTTTGAACGCGGAGCGCGTCTCTTTTTTGTAATCGGCACTCCCCCCACGCGCCCTACGCGTTTGTGAGCAAGTGGTGCCGAGGCACAGAGGCTCTTGGCACTAGCAGAGCCGGTGCTTGTGCACGTGACGGCCAAGCGTCTGTGCAACGTTTCTTCGCTGTTTGTGGTTGCGATAGTGGTTTGATCCTTGTTACCCGAAATTCTTGGCGTGGAGATCACACTAGCATCACCAGTTGAGGGCTCATTGTGAATCAACGATATCGATCCCAGCATTGGTTCAATCACAGAAACTGTGGCAGTTTGGGTGGAGAAAGGTGCACTCGCTTGTTCTTCACCGCTTGCGCAACATTTATTTACCAGCTCTTGAGAGCCGCACGAAGCGTTCACCTTGTTGTCGCCGTTGTCCGTTTTGTGTTGCGTTTCGCCCCTTGGCGTTTCAATGAATTCTTTATCGTCTTTTTGATCATGCTTGTTTGGTTGCGCGGTTGCCATTAGCACATGCGCTAGTAATGCGCACCAGCACGCAAAAGCGTCTAGCTTGGACGAAAAAATGCTCTCAACGGAATGTTGGTTTAGCGACGTGTCTTATGGTCGTTAAACATGGCGCCGAAGATAGGCACCACCATTGGCGCCGTTTGTGGCCTAAAAAAACGGCGCCAAAAAACGATGCCTATCTTCGGCGCCATGCTTAACGACCATAAGATGTGCAACAAAAGTAGTAAAATATCAAGGGGTAATTTGCGGCGCCAGCGCAAATTGGCGTAGTTGGTAAAATTTGTGGTAGCGAGGGCGTGACGGTGGTGGCGGTGGTTGTGCGCGTGGCGGGTGTCACGCGATTCGCAAAGGTGGTGCACGAAGCGCGTGACAATGTTGGAATCGTTGCAGGGAAAGCATTTTATTCAAAAAACCTCTTCGCCAAAGAGAACAAAAGAAAGAAGGTGGGCATGGGGAGGAAAGAGGGGCACGCATCCATCCAGGTGTGGCTACGATGATCGATGGTATTGGTGGGCTGACATGGTCACTCCAATACAGGATAGCATTGATAAAATGTCTGCCGCTACTGCTGTTAGCAGACTTGGTTACGCGTTTGGAACGGGGAAACCAGAAACTACCGGCAATGCAGAACCTTACAAGATCGAAAAGAGGAAGGCGACCAGCGACGGAGGAGTGTGCTTGGTGTGCACCCCTGAACAGTTTGCCAAGGAGGGATACGACATCTACAACGGCTCGAGGTGGTGCAACAGCTGCGGCCAGGATTTGGGACCAGCACCAGCCGAACCCGAATACAAAGACACACACACCACGGAAAAGAGCGAGGCTCGTGCCGATGCACCAAATCAGTCTCTGCGAGACAAGTATGCTTCTGAAGCAGTGAAAGACAGAAGCGGAAGCGTGGTTCCAAAAAATGTTCAAAAGAAGCTGCACTTAGGAAAGGCTACGGAACAAGCATGCGGCAGTTATGGCGCAACCGTGGTCAGCAACCTCACTGCAAAGGAAACAAAAGCCTTGGGAAAGTTGATGACGGCGCTGACGAACACAGTCAAAAATATTGGTGGCTTGGACCCAGCGATATACGACCATGTAAAAAACAGAACTACCGAGATCTTTGTAAACGGCTGCAAGCACACCAGTATCTGCAAGCACAAGCAATGCGACTACATCGGTTTCACAAAGAGGCCACCTGCACATTTTGCATCGAGTTGCCTTCAGTTTGCCGTCTCGGAGCTTGCCACGAAGAATGTCAAGGTGGCTGGTGTATCCGACATGACTGTGCAGAACGTGAACACCAATCTCATCAATCACCCGTCCCTCACCTTTGGTACAAAAACCGGATCTCGGATCATGTGCTACGCCATGGTAACCAAACTTGCATCAGAAAACGTAGATGAGCCATGCGCCATAGCCCAGAGACCCAGCGATGTTCAGATCGACAGCGCAAAGGCTGAAAAGTGTCAGCCTTACTCGGAAAAGGGTAAAGGTTCTACACAGACAGTTGAAGTGCGCGATTCGGTCGATCATCTGCACCATTCGCTTGGCTTTGAACAGTGCCTTTACAAGGCCGCAATGAATGCTCTTACCAAACCCCAAATACACCAGGCGTTCGAGTCCAATAGTAAGCATCCGGGCGCGGCCAAGAAGCACGCTTACACGCTTTTGCTGAGCCTGGAGAGAGAACGGGTGGGATCTTCCTCTAAACAACCGCCACGCAACTACGCCAAGGATATGGAGCTTGCGGGAATCTGCAACGTTGACGCTGGAGACATAAACGTGCTGGTGCAAAAGATGCGCAGCATCATGCCAAACTGCGTGCGCGAGATGCTCAAAGGCGCTCGCGACACCGAGGACGATTCTTGGTATTAGGCAACACGGCACATTGCCGAAGAGTTTGCCATTCGGGTACGGAAAGGTGCACCCGTAAGAGGGATGCACGCCCGTACAATATTTGTCGCAAATCAAACTGCCCTCTCGTGAAATTCCCCACGTCTTGCAAGACGTGGGGGTAGTGTTATTAAAAGAGGTTATAACCATCTCGCTATTCGTGTGAGTTGTGGAGTTAATAAAGTTGTGCGCACACGGTCGTGCATGAGTCTAAGGCCGGCAAAGTCCATGCACCTCAATGTACTGACACGAGAAGCGCACTTTGTAAACACAGAGGAAGACAAACACATAGACTTTTCTGCAGCAGGATTGTACCTTCCAGCCGCACAAACCGTTTTTGCTACGACTGCCTCAGCAGCAGTGTCAGTACTGGCATGCTGGGTGTTTCCTGCAGGGTCGATCTCTGCCGTAAGAACTCTTGCACTCACAATGTGCGCGGGCGTGGCCATCATACGAAGGCCAGTAAAAATAGGGAACACAAAAGGCGTAAACACCATTTTCAGCGCTCTAAGGCCGTGCAGCTTTCTCTACGTTGCGTGTTTGGTTTTGGAGCAGCTCGTGCACACCTGCGTGTCAGAAACTCCAAACTACGACGCCGGTCATTGGAGACGTATAGTTTACCACGTGAGCATGGCGGTGCTTACAATCTCTGCGTTTGTGCGGTCCAAGAACCCGCGATCGGAAGACGGAGATGTCCCAATCTTGGTTTCAATGGTTGCTCTGCTTGTCATTGCACTGTTGCCTCCGCCCGCGGTCATACTGAGCGGACCTTTGTGTTCCCCTCCCACGCTCCCGGAAGCAGGAGAGCGCATGTTGAGAGCCTTTCTGTTCTCTTGCGTGTATGTGGTGCTTGTCTACAGCTCAGCACCAATATCCAACAACTTGGCAGACAGTGTCGTTTGCGTGACGCGTTCTGCAACCTCGAGCTCTTGGGTGCTGGGCGTCATCGTTTACGCATTACCGCTTGCTGCTCTTCAGGTGTGTTTGATACTGTACTTTAGCTTTCGCAAGTCGTCAACGGAGTACGAAGGGGTGTCCGACGTTGAACAAGGCCAACATTTAGATGCATCCACTAGCAGGATGTCTCCGGAGGGCTCTGTTTCCGGAGCAATGGACGAAAATATTGACATTGTTGCCGCCGCCGCCGCGCTCACCAGGAAATCTAAAGACGCGCTTGATCCACCGGGGGGTGCACTTAGCTTCAAATTAAGCCTTCCAGCATCTATGACGTGTGAGAACCAACAGCAGCGAATGGCAGAAATTGCTTCATCAATGTAACTATACAAAAAAAGCCGAACAAAGGGAACCAACAAAAGACTTGCGCGCAAACATCAAAAGTTGCACTGTGGTAAGTGATAAAGTGTACTGTTTGCGTGTTAGGAGAATTGGGAACAAACAACGCGTGTAGCATGTCCCTCCGTGCCCGCCCACAATCGGATTCAAAATCAACGGATCGGCTGCGCCATGTCTTGTCGGTGGGAATGCACAATGGAACCCACCATTCTACACATGAACCGGAAATACCGTGGCTAAAAAAGCAAACTGGATTCACCAACGTTTGGCACCCCGATCCCTACGCAAACGACGAATACATCATGAGAGATCCAAACAATCTGGCGGCATTTCTGATCGCGAAGGGTGCCGTAGTTGAAGTTATGAACCCGGAAGGAACATCATACGAAACTCCAACTCCATACAATGTGTCATACTACATCTGGTCCAAGTTCTGGTACGACCGCGTACACCACCCAGCCTACGGTGAGTGGGTTATGACTCACTACAACGCCATATACGCACTCCATCCCATGCTTCCGCTTCTACCGCGCCGCCAACGTGCCTTCAGGGGCTAATTTCTCTAGTACCACTCTGTGTGTTTGTGGTGCATAACGTGTACCGAGTGTTACCCGTAATGTATCTTTGAGGTTGACGCTGTTTTACACTTTGATATCGTAAGTAATAACTAATCGGCGCCACAAGCTAAAACCAAAGATCCGAAGATCATACAATCGGTCGGGTGTAAAGTGTGTTATTTGTGTGTTAACAGCGCGGGCGCACCCACGAGAATGGAATCGGCCGTTAAAAAGAACCACTACTCTGGGGAGCAGACGCAAATAAAGGCGATTTACCAACCCGACATAGTGACCGCGGTGCTCGAGTCTATCAAGGTGGAAGGCTGGCAGACTGCGTGCAAGATGGCCAAAGCCTGGTACGCGACTGACAGTCTCCGAAAACACACGTGCAGCAAAGCCTATGGCTCCTGGCAGATCCTGAACGAGCGGTACTTCAAAGGCTCGCCACTGAACGGGCGGTGGGTGAACCCGATCATGGACTTTTACGAAAACTGCAAAAGGGCGACGGAGTACGAAGAGGGCTCTGGAAGCCTGGAGGCCGAGGACACCACTTGTGCGACCTTTGTGATCGAAGCACTTAAGTGGCCGCACACCAACCATGAATGGAACAAGGTGGATAAGACTCTCAAGAACGACCCCGCATTCGCACGCAGGGCGGCCGCGGTGCGGGGAGACGTCCTCAAATACATGAAAGAAGACTACCAGAGCGACAGGGGAATTGTACTTGCGGCCGTCAAAAGCGAGGGCTCGGCGATCAAGTGGGCCGACAAGGCGTTTTGCAACGACCCCGATATCGCGCTCGCAGCGGTCACTCAAAATGGCGAGGCGTATCTGTATGTGCACCCCAGACTTCAGAAGCAGTCAAAGTACGTGATGGCCGCCATAAAGAGTTGCCCGTATGCGTTGCAATGGGCTCCACAGTCAATGAAGCAAAACAAAAAGATCGTGCTTGCGGCGGTTAGAAAGTACGGGGCACAGTTAAGGTTTGCTGACTGGAAGATAAGGAATGACCGAGAAGTCGTTCTCACTGCTGTTAAAAACTTTCCGATGGCGATCCAGTACGCGTCTTACAATTTGCGTGACGATTTTGAGGTATTCATGAACGCGGTGCAGAAGAACGGCGCGGCGCTAGAGTATGCGGGACTTGCGATGCGCAACAATCGCGAAATCGTGATCGCTTCGGTGCAAAACTACCCACGCGCTCTCGGGTATGCAAGTTTAGCGCTCCGCGACGATTACAATGTGGTGATGGAGGCCGTGACACGCAAGAATGTTAATGATGACGCGGTGCTCAGGCATGCATCAGAACGCCTTCGCGCAAACGTCAATATTGTGCGCGCGGCGGTGCGCAGCGATGTACGGGCGCGGTATTACTCCCTTGAACCTGCCAAGAGCGACGAGCAGGTTGTGTGCATCTTCGAGTGCCGGGTTAAAAACGTTTGATTCCGGCGGGTTTTCGCCCAAAGTTGATAGATAAATAAACTTTGGTGTAGTTACAGTAAACAAATGTGAAGCGGTGCCGATGCTTCCTTGCTTGGGACAGCTATCGTTGGTGCCCACGGGGGCCATGGACGACGTGGTGACAGAGATACTTGATGAGCAGCAGGACGCCATAGAAGAGCGTTTGCGCAAGCGCTACGCAGCCGAGCGACAGGCAGCCCGTTTGAACGTGTTTGATAACGTGGACCTGGTCAAGGAGGTCATCGTGGCACTTGACCAGGGAAACTCGCGGGATGCGTGTATGCTGGTCACGCGCTGGTGCAGCCTCAACAAAAGTCGTCGCGCCGCATGCAAAGATCGCTTATGGAGAGAACTGGCCGTGCGCATCTGGGGCAAAGAGGCGATTCAAACACACCAGTGGCATTGGTCACCAGAAAAACTCTTCAAGTGGTTCTGCGTGATAGAGAGGAACTTTCGCCGAAGTAAACAATGGGGATTGAAGCGGTTGAGCAAAACAAACAAATACTACCACTATTACTATGACGTAAAGCGGTTTGTGCTCGCAGCAATTTCCAAAGGAACTTACCGCCTTCTGTCGCTGGCATCGGACAGGCTGCGCGACGACGCGGAGGTGGTGCATGCAGCCATTGCCAGGGACCCTCGGGCGATACGATTCGCGTCGCCGCGACTGCAGGCCACCCTTGGGAACTCCTTTATGAAAGAGTCAGAGTATTGGCCGATTGAGAAGCCAACGGACATCGAACGAACGTGGGGAGACGCTGTAATGCGCATGCTGCTGTATAAACCCTGGAGGGAACTAGATGACATTGACCCTCTATTGTTTTGTCAATACCTCGGAATCAGTGCCGAATATTATGACGCGCACAAAACACAGCTCGAGGATTTGATGGACCGTCTCATGAGGCACATTGGGTCAAACTCCACGGCACAGGGGTGGTACAGCGATGGATCGAACAGCGAAAGCGACGGCGAATACAACTCTAACCGTAATCCCAACTGGCCCAAGATTATCAAATACAGTGACAGCAGCGACAGCGACTAACCAGGTTGTGCCAGTGTGTGTAAACTGCTATAGATTATGGCGCCGTTATTTTGACAAACCAGTGGTTTATTATACCCCCCGGGAGATCGCACCGGAGATTTTTTTTGAGCCTTCAGGTCCACATTATGTCCACATTTTCAGTCGATGGTGGACCTTCTCCGGACCTGAAGGCTCAAAAAAAATCTCCGGGGTGATCTCCCGGGGGGGGGGTATAATAAACTATGCGCTAACCCTAACGGCGCCATAACAACAACGGCGC
>MDTG01448388.1_pt1 | contig 21235 bp, 20 predicted proteins | sample 811421 | NCBI WGS metagenome assembly MDTG01 (sample SAMN05326645, study PRJNA326480) | marine metagenome | isolation source: seawater | place: Pacific Ocean: South East | collected 2011 | reverse complement strand
TCCATGAACCATCAATTTTATCAAAAACTTCTCTTTTATTTAATCGTGACTCATGGCCTTCCCAAAATTCAAAATAGTATGGAGTAAATGAATAGCCTCCCCAATATTCTGGACATTTTTTTAAATCATCAGTTTCTAGCGATTGTTTATAATTCTTATTAACTAGACTATAGGATTCTATTGGCTTGGATTGATTTGATGAAATGGCCAATGCATTTTTTTTTTCTGATCTATCAAAAAAATATTTTTGATTATATTCATTTGGAGTTTTTTTTATTTTAGCCTTCATTCTAATCTGAACATTAATACTAGGCCAATATAATAATGCGGCTATTTGGCTGTGAGAATTAAAAGCAGATGCCTTTGGAGAGTCGTAATTACTAAAAAAAATAAACTCATCATTTGAAATAAATTTAAGATTGACGTATCTAGAATCAACCTCACTTATCTCCTTTTTGAAAGAAGAAATTGAAATAGCCTCGATGCCTCGTTGACCTGCATTTAAAGCCTCATCATATTTCTCTTTTAATAGCAGATAAGGTATTTCTTGATTTAAGTTTTTGAAATTGATCATTGTGTTAAAAGAATTAAAAATTAATTATATACGTGTTATTGCTAATCAAAAATTTTAAAACTAGAAATATAAACAACAAAACTCCATAATCTATTTTTTTAAATATGTGAATTCTTTTTAAGTTTGGTAATTCTATATATTGCATGCTAAAGACGTTTCCTTTGTTTTATTGCGTTTATCTAACCCTTGATGCACAGCCTTTAATAGTTAAGCGATCCTTTTTAGTTTGTAACTTATCGGCTTTTGGGTATCCTTGAGCGAAAGGTGATAACTCATCCTAAAACTCAAAGAATGTAGGATTCTTTTTTTCTCTAATAAGAGATACTTTTAGGGATTAATGACAAAGATAAGCCAATAAAAAATAGCAGAACCCGCTTTGTTTAATGGTATGCTTTGAAGGTATTAACCACGATCTACCATAACAAAGATCAGTGCTTGTCTACTCAGATATTTGTTACTTATTTGGCAAAGCACTCAACTCGAAAAAAACCTGAGAATTTAAAAGGCCTCTAAAAATTGGAATTGGGGAAAAATATTTGCGTTCAATTTTAAAGCCCTGATCTACGATTAAGTATTCAAGTTTTTTGTAAGAAAATCCCACATGAGAACTTATATAGCCCCCTTTGCTTCTATATATCGGCATGTCAAAGAGCGACTTAAATATTGCAGAAGGGCTGAGACCTGTATGGGTCTCTCCAATCACTTTCCGAACTATATTTTTTGCGAATCCAGCAATACCTATCTCCATAGGCACAGAAATTAATAACCTCCCAGATGGGCTAAGTAAATCTTTAAGCTTTTCTAAATGGTATTGCACATCTACAGCAGTGAAGTGTTCTAAAACCTCTGCACAAATAATAACGTCATATTTCTTGTTCTCATCCAACGATTTATGGCACCCAACATCAAGCCCATTTTTGGAAACATTATCTACAAATTGCCTATATTGATCTTCTATTGGTTCATACCCATGTAAGTCGAAGCCATAAATACCATTATCACTTATTATATTAAAAATATAGCCATCGCCTGTGCCATAGTCCAAGAAAGATCGAGTAGAATCAGTCTCACTAATTCTAAGAAAGTCACAGTATTTCTTATACCTAACTCCATGGGAAAATCGCTTGATTAATGATCTACTTCCGTGTGTCAAGTTTGCATATTCAACCATTATTTTACCTCAATAAATTGTTTGCCCGAAGCTTTGAAAAATAATGATAGAACTCAAGCCGGCTATACTAATTTGCAAATTTCTACCTGCTTTTTCTTATCTAGCTTCAAAAAATATTCTCTATCATTATACATTAATGTCTCTCGTTTCAATCCATAAAATTTTAAATATTATACATGCATGTCATTTGTAGATTTGATCAATGCCCACCACCTTTTAAATTAAAAATTACCCCCCCCTCCAAATAATCCAAACATCTAATTGCAAAAGTCCAAAAGATGACCTCTTAAGATATTCGTCAGCATCCTAATATTTAGATTTAAAAATAAGATAAGGTATTTATTTATTTAAGTTATTAAATTGAATCATATTTAATCTGTATTATATACATCCCTAGAAAAACATTTAAAGTCAACATCATGCAATTCGGCATTTATTCTATTTGCAACTATAACATCAGAAAGTTTTTTAAATTTATCAAGATCATTAATCACGTTTGATTCAAGATAGGTATTATTTTCAAGAGTTGGCTCATAAATAATAACTTCTGCTCCTAAATTTTTCATTCTATGAATAATTCCTTGAATTGAAGATGACCTATAATTGTCGCTGCCCTTTTTCATAATTAGCCGGTAAAAACCAACCACTGAAGGATTAAGCTCTTTAATAGTATTTGCTAAATAATCCTTTCGGGTTGTGTTTGATTTAACAATAGCTTCAATTAACTCTTGAGGAATATCTTTAAAATTCGATAGAAGTTGTTTTGTATCTTTAGGTAGGCAGTAACCCCCATATCCAAATGACGGATTATTATATCCATCTCCTATCCTTTCATCCAAGCAGACACCATCTATAATATTTTTGGTATTTAACATATTATGATGAGAGTAAGTGTCTAATTCATTAAAAAATGAAACCCTCATTGCCAAATATGTATTAGTAAACAATTTTGTCGCCTCAGCTTCACTAGATTGCATATGAAGAACTTTTACATTTTTCTTAATTGCTGCATTTACAAGCAAACTTGCAAAAACTTTTGATTCTTCCAATTCACTTCCAATAATAATTCTTGAGGGATATAAATTATCTTTTAATGCATTACCTTCGCGTAAAAATTCAGGAGAAAATATTATTCGATTTGTATTATTATTTACTTGTAGCCTTTTTGTATGTCCAACTGGAATGGTTGATTTAATTATTTTTAATGCATTGGGATTTTTTTTATGGGCCTCGGAAATAACATTGTCAACTGAAGAAGTGTCAAATCTATTATTAATTAGATCATAATCCGTGGGCGTTGCAATGACAACAAAATCAGAATCAGAATATGCCAAGTTAGTATCCATAGTTGCAATAATATTAAGACTTTTGTTCTCAAAAAAATTATCAATGTCAGCATCTTTAACAGTTGATTCTTTTCTATTAATCTTATTTACACGGTCTTCATCAATATCTAAGACGCACACATTATTTTCTTGAGCCAATAAAACAGATAAGGACATTCCAACATATCCAGAACCAACTACAGTTATTTTTTTATTTTTTATCATAATTTATAAGATGATTTTTTAGATATTATTTTTTAATGGCCGCCGCCTTTGAGTATTAATAGAATTCCTTTCCATATAATCCACAAATCTAAACACAATAACCTAAAAGATGAAAGATTTAGATATTGATCAAGGTACTCATATTCATAAACAGAATTCCCCATCTCTTTTGTGCCCTTATGAATGTGACCAAGGCCCAAAAGACCACCTTTTAACAAAGTTCTTGTAACATTTCCTTGTTTGCAATCTCGTTCGTAATGAATTTCAGACAATGGTCGCGGCCCGACAATACTCATATCACCTATAAATACACTCCAGAATTGTGGTAATTCATCTAAATACCATTTTTTTGCAAAAGAGCCTGTGAATGTTCTGCTTTCTTCTGACCACTCAGCTGAAAATGCAATCCAGTCATGTCTTTTTGCGCCCTCAGCGTCAATAAATTTTTCTTTGATTAGTCTTATTTTCCATTTTTTTATTTTTTTTCCACCACTTATAGCCCAATAGAAAAAAAACATTGGTCCTCTATTTTCAGGTATTAACAGACCTTCAATCAGATAGAATACTTTTAAAGTTAATAATATTGGAAAACTAATAATTAAAAAAACTAAAGCCACAGACTTATCAAATATGGTCTTAAAAATACGAGACGATAAAGGTTCATCGATTTTAAAAATATGTGCATATTTTTCTTTTATTTCCTGAGGAGGTTTTTTATAAGGGAAAGCTTCAATAGGTTCAGCATTTCTATTAGTTACTTCAACCATTTTATGTCCTTTAAATAGTCACATTTTACATTTTTTTAGAAGCATTAGATATAAAAAGTGGTCGAGGATATATTATAAAAAATTAATATATGACTTTATTTAAAAGTATTTAAACTTAAGTCTTTCTTTTAATTCATTTCTTACTATTATCAAGAGCTTTTACTTTTCTAATAAATCTATCCAATATTTTCTCTTTGTCTAAAAATAATTTAGAGTACTTCTGTGCCACATTATTAGGTATCTGCATTTTTAATGCCTTCTCAATACCCTTAATAATTTCCTCAATAGATTCTGGTTCAACTAATATAGCTATTCCAGGATTATTCTTGCACAGGTTTCCAAGCGAAGTATTTTCTGATGCAGTAATCACTGCATTACCGCCAACAGACAAAATGTTAGTCAACTTAGATGGAAGTAGCAAATCTGCAGCTTCTTTTTTTTGTATAACTAAATGACAATCTGCGCAAGCAAGCAATCTTGGGAGATCTTCGTATGGTTGCAATGGAAGAAATATAATATTTGAAAGATTTAGTTTTCTTGCAAGATTTATCAGGTCTTGTTTTACAGCACCATTCCCTACCATCAAAAATTGATAATTTTCTTTTTCTTTATATTGATTAGCAACATGAATTATTGAATCGAGTCCTTGCTTTTCGCCCATGTTTCCTGAATATAAAATAGTTTTTTTTGAAGGATCTATGCCTAAAGTATGCATATATTCAAGGTTCTTTTTTTGATTTAAAAATCTTTCAGTCTCAGACCAATTTGGGAAAAAAATTATTTTTTCTTTCTTAATACCTTTTTCAATAACTTTTTGAATCATTCCATCTGATATTGTCGAAATATAATCAAAAGTATTAAAAATAATTCTTTCAATCTTGAGTGCTGTTTTTTTAAATAAGCTTTTATTTGTCATTGATAATTCAAACATTACATCTACTTCAAAGTCCTGAATATGTAAAATAGATTTAGCTTTAGAGAACATAGATAGAAGAATCGTAGCAATAGAAGTTAAAAGAGTTGGTGCAACTTGAATAATAATAGATGGCCTCCAGAAAACTGAAAATATTACAGGAATAAATGAAGAAATTGAAAAGGATAATAGATGAAGTAATCTTTTAAATGTTGAAGGATTTGATGGAATATATAATGGGCATCTTATAATAATAATATTTTCATGTTTGCTGAATGAATAAAAATTTTTAAAATTTTTGTTTAATGACCACTCTGGGTAGTATGGTGGTGCGGTTATAACAACTGTTTTATATCCTTTTTTTGACAACCATTCAGCCATTTCACCAGTATATTTTCCAATACCAGTTAATTCTGGATGAAAATTGATACCATAAATCAAAATTCTCATTGTATATATTAAGATCTTATTTTATCAAAATTACTAACATACCATGAATATGTTTCAGATAGTCCTTGCTCTAATCCAATAGAATATTTCCATCCTAAATCATTAAGTCTTGAAACATCCATTAATTTTCTTGGTGTTCCATCTGGTTTTGATGTATCAAAAACAATCTCCCCATTAAATTTAGTAACTTTTGCCATTGTTAAGGCTAATTCTTTTATCGAGCAATCAACTCCAGAACCAATATTGACGTGTGACAGCATTATTTTAGTTTTAGATTGATACAAGTCTTTATCTAAGTTCATTATATGCATGCATGCTAAGGCCATATCTTTAACATGAAGAAACTCCCTTTTTGGTATACCACTTCCCCAAATAACAACTTCTTTTTCATTATTAATTACAGCATTATGAAACCTATTCATTAGAGCAGGTATAACATGGCTGTTTTGTGGATGGAAATTATCATTTGGGCCATATAAGTTTGTTGGCATTACACTTCTGTAATCTCTTCCATATTGCCTATTGTAGCTTTCACAAAGTTTAATTCCTGCAATCTTTGCAATAGCATATGGTTCGTTTGTTTCTTCCAAAGCTCCAGTTAGAAGAGCATTCTCTTTCATAGGTTGTGAAGCAAATTTAGGATAAATGCATGATGAGCCAAGAAAAAGTAATTTATCTACGCCTGCTTGATGAGCACTATGTATAATATTTGTCTGAATTGTTAAGTTTTGATATATGAATTCAGCAGGAAATTCATTATTTGCATAGATACCACCTACTTTTGCAGCAGCAAGATAGACTTGATCAATTTTATGTGTATCAAAATAATCCTTAACAGACTTCTGGTCTAGTAAATCAAGCTCAGATCGTGAGGTATAAAGTAAGTTGCATTTAGTATTTGCTAATTCTTTAAAAATGGCACTGCCAACCATACCATTATGCCCAGCAACGTAAATATTCATAACTTCATTGTTTTTCAACTTTCTTTAGGAATTGAAATGTCATAACCATGAGACTTTAAAAAAGAATGAGTTTTGGCAGTTTTTAAGTCTTCACGTACCATCTCTGAACACATGTCCTTGACTGAAATTTCAGGAATCCAGCCAAGTTTATTTTTTGCTTTTGTTGGATCTCCCAGCAAAGTCTCAACCTCTGCAGGCCTAAAGTACCCCTCATCAATTCTTACAATAACGTCTCCAACATTCAAAGATGAAGATGAAGATTCAAGAGAATCAATAATGCCAACTTCATTAACTCCTGAACCCTCAAACTTAATGTTGATACCTAACTCCTTTGCTGACCATTGTATAAATTGCCTAACAGTGAATTGCTCTCCTGTTGCAATTACAAAATCTTCTGGTTTTTCTTGTTGTAACATCATCCATTGCATACGAACGTAATCCTTAGCGTGGCCCCAATCACGAAGTGCATTTATGTTACCCATATAAAGACACTTTTCTAAACCCTCAGATATATTTGCTAGTCCGCGTGTAATTTTTCTTGTTACAAAGGTTTCGCCTCTTCTGGGAGATTCATGATTGAATAAAATTCCATTACATGCATACATGCCATATGACTCTCGATAGTTGACTACAATCCAATAGGCATACATTTTAGCTACTGCATATGGTGATCTGGGATAAAATGGTGTAGTTTCTTTCTGAGGTATTTCTTGAACTTCTCCAAAAAGTTCAGAAGTTGATGCTTGGTAGAATTTAACACTCTTTTCCATTCCCAGGAACCTTATAGCTTCTAATAATCGAAGAGTGCCAAGTGCATCTACATCAGCAGTATATTCAGGAGATTCAAAACTGACAGCCACATGACTTTGAGCTCCTAAATTATATACTTCATGAGGCTCAACTTCTTTTATGATTCTAGTTAAATTAGAACTATCTGTAAGGTCACCATAATGCAATATAAGAGTTTTGTTTTCTTGATGAGGATCTTGATATATATGATCGATTCTTTCAGTATTTAAAGATGAAGATCTTCTTTTAATACCATGAACTTCGTAACCTTTACCAAGAAGAAATTCAGCTAAATAAGAACCGTCTTGTCCGGTTATACCAGTAATTAAAGCTTTTTTCATTTTTTTACCTCAAAAAATAATACTAGTGACTCTATTTTACATCATAGATGATTTGTGTTTTCTATTATTGATTCTCTCTTAAATAAAAGATCTGCTTGAATCTTGTTACCTTTATTATCATATGAAATGTTGTATGAGCTATCTAAATGAAATCCAAAACTCTTCAACAAATCTTCAACATCGTTTGCTAATTTTTGCCCAACATATAATTCAACATATGAGCACTCACAATAAATATTATCAAACATATCTAAAAAACTTTCACAGCCGATAAGTGCATCATACTCAAAACCTTGAACATCTAATTTTAACAGAGCCGGTTTTACAATATTTTTTTTCTTAATCAAATCTTGTAATGGTGATATTTTTATATATGAAGTTTTGAGCTCTTCGGTACCAGGAAACAGCTCAGTTTGCAATTTACCAATGCTCAATAATGATGAAGAGTCATCTTTTTTTGATATGTGAATTAACTCCTCTCCAGAATTAGGGCCAATTGCATAATTATAGAAATAAGTATTTTTATCATTTATAAAAACCTTTTTAAAAGTCTCAGCAGCATTGCTTAATGGGTCGAAAGCAAAAATATTCGCTTCTGGAAAATTCTTTCTTACAGCTAGAGAAAATTGACCTTTATTGGCACCTATATCGATAATAGTTGTATAAAAATTTTTAGTTAATACTTCCTCATGCTCTATTGCGGCCGCTACTCCATGAAATATTGCATTCCTATAAATTTTTTCAGGTATTAATGATGTTATTTTTTTAAGCTTTCTAATTAATTGTTTCACAAATTTATCACTGTCTAATAAGGCTTAATTTTTTTAAGCTGGATTTTAAATTCTAGATACAGCCTTTTCAATAATTTGTATATTATATTTTTATCTAAAAAAATATTTTTAGCTGTGAAAAGATCCGCACTTACATTTCTTTCAATTTGATTTGGATGCTTTAGTGGCAATGTTATATTTGATGCAGAAATATTTGCTTGCACCGAGTCAATATCTCTTGTGTGTGTAGCATCTTCACCAAAGCCAATATTTGAAACCAAATTAACATTTGGTGCTATAGAAAGACCATTATTTTTCCATGCTGTATATACCCATTGAAAATCCCATGTATCAATCATTCCCTTGCTCACCTTATGAAAGATTTTTGACCAATACTGATTTTCTGACGGATCATCAATAATGTTCATAAATATTTCTTGAAAATCTGATTGTTTATAAGATTGCATTTCTACATCATATTTTGCCCATCTATCTGCCCAGCAAGCCCATCCCCAAATATGAATAAATTTTGAAAAATGATAGCTAAAACTATCAGGAGTATCTGTTTTTTGAAAGTTATTTCCAGAAATATGCCATATTCTAGAATCATGTTTATATTTATTTAATAACTCTTCACAATACCAAAAAAAACTCTCAGCAGGCAGACAATCATCTTCTAAAATTATTCCTTGCTCTTCATTTTCAAAAAACCAAGTTATTGCTGAACTTACTGCATATTTACAACCTAAATTTTCTTTACGAAATAGTGTTTTCACTTCACATTCCCAATTGATTTCACTTAGCACATATTCGCGAACTAAAGTAACTTTAGCTGACTCACCTTCTTTATTTAATCTTGGTCCATCGGAGGCTATGTATAGCTTTGAGGGTTTCGCATCTTTAATAGATCTAAAAACTTCTTTAGTTGTTCTTAATCTATTAAAGATTAAAAAAAGAACAGGAGTGTTGAGCATCCGATTTTTTTGTGAAGATTGTATTTGATTCATAAAAGTTTTTTAACGAAATGATTTAATATAATCTTCAAGATTGAATTTTGGCTTCCACCCTAAAGCTATTATTTTTTCAGTAATTACATCTGCAGACATACGGTTACCTTTTCGCTTCGGTATCATTTTTATTTCACCATTAAACAGAGCTGCAACATCAAGAATTGAAAACCCTTGATGATGACCAATACCGAATTCATCTCCTTTGCCATGCAAGCCAACAAGTATTAATCCATCAACTATATCATTAACATGTGTAAAGTTTCTAATCTGAGTTCCTGGACTAACCACCTTGAGAGGCTTACCATTTTTTACACATTCAGAAAATAAAGCAATTAATGTAGCATACTTTCCAATATTAATTTCTCTTGGTCCATAAACGTTATAAAAATATGTTATTGCATAATTAATGCCAAACCATTTTCCATAATTTACAACTAATTCTGTATTTTTTGATTTTGTCCATGCATATGGAGATCCAGATTTACCCTCTCCAAAATCTCCATATTTAGTACTGCTTCCAGCATAGATAATTTTACAATTTGATTTTCGAACAAACTCCAGAATAGGAAAAATACTATCATTGTTAAACTTTTGAACAAGTTCAATATCTTTGAAACTTTGCTCAACTCGAGAATATTCTCCCAAATGAAACAGAATATCAGGTTTAAATCTTATATGCTTAGATATTTCTCGACACTCACCAGATATATATGTAACGTTTGGCACATGGTTTTTTTTGCTGCCTGTGAAGTAATTATCCAGACTGTAAACTTCAAATTTTGCGATGTGCGATAATTTCTCGCACAAATGACTGCCTACAAAACCAGCTCCACCTGTTACCAAAACTCTTTGTTTTTTTAACATTAGATAGTTCTTGATAAAGGAATATATAATTCAATTATAATATATTGGAACATGATGAGATATTTAAAAATTGTGATTCAATTATACACGTAATAATTAAACCTATGTATTATTAAAAAGCATTGAAATAATATAATGGCGTAATAAATATTTTTGAGAATAATCAATGAAGGTAGCTTTTGATCATCAAATTTTTACAACCCAAAGTTATGGTGGGGTATCTCGTTATATATCAAATATAGTAAATATTCTTTCTAAAAAGAATATTGATGTTAAGGCTTTTACAGGAATACATCAAAATAACTATATTAAAGATATGCCATCTGATTATGTAGATGGACGTTATGTTAAGCAGTATCCTCCCATGACTAAAGAATTATTTTATCTTTTAAATCATCTCATAACACAAACACAGATAAATTTTTGGAAGCCAGATATTATTCATGAGACATACTATTCAGCATTTCCAATGATTAACAGTAATGCGATTAGAGTAGTAACAGTGCATGATATGATTCATGAGTTATTCCAAGATAACTTTTCAAAAAATAATAGAACAATAAAAAGAAAAAAAGAAGCGTTTGAAAGATGTGATCATATCTTGAGCATTTCAAATAATACTAAAGAAGACTTAATCAAGTTATATGGAATTGATGAATCAAAAATTTCAGTTGTTTACAATGGGGTGGATGTTAAAAAATTTCAACAACAAAACTTTACTGACTTAAATATCGATTTCCCATACATCTTATATGTTGGTAAGCGAAGTGGTTATAAAAATTTTAATAGATTTATTGAAGCATGTGCACAATCAAAGATTATAAAAAACAAAATTAAAATATTGGCATTTGGTGGAGGTAACTTTAGTAATACAGAATTAATAACTATAAATAAATTAGGTTTCAGTGACGACTCAGTTATTCAGCTTGGAGGAGATGATAAAGTCTTGGCATATCTTTATGCAAATGCAATATGTTTTGTCTTTCCTTCATTATATGAGGGTTTTGGATTACCGCCACTAGAAGCTATGGCCTCAGGCTGCCCAGTAGTATCATCAAATACAAGCTCAATGCCTGAAGTTATCAATGATGCTGGTGAATTTTTTGACCCTTCAATAACAGAGAATATTTGTCATGCGATTGAGAATATAATAAATTCAGAAGAAAGAAGAAAAAAATTAATTGAGCTAGGATACATAAATGTTGGTCTTTTTAGTTGGCATAAATGTGTCCAAGAAACACTAGATGTATATAAAAACCTTAGTGGTAATTAAATCCAAATAGGTTTGTACTCTTAATAATAATCAAAAAGATATTTACTTGATTTTATTTTTTTTTTGCATTCTATAAATACCAAGCAACATTAGCCCAAATGCAATACCGAAAGATAGAGAGGCTAAGCGATCGCCAAAAATACCACCAAACATTCCATATGAAAGATAACCAATGGTTGAAAAAGCGCCCCATAATGCAATAAAAGACTCGCTATTCTTTATTTGTATATCTTTAAAACTTTTTCTTAAATAAGTAAAACTTTTTAGCATAGTGTTGAGTTGAGATAAAACAAATAATGGTCCTAAAATCATTCCACCAACATAAACCAAGCCAACATAATTATTATGCCCAACGCCAGCTCCAATATACTCATAGTCTTCTGTAAAGACCATCGATAAAAGATCATAAAACTCTTGAGCAAATCTCGTTTCTGCAGCCACTCCCATGCCAAAAATCATATTTACATTATTTTCAAGTAATACTCGTATTTGAAATGTCATTTCAGCTACTCTTGTTAAAAGTGTAGGATCAGCAAGCACGCCACCATCACCAAATGTAAATCTATTACTCCAAATATCAAGAAATGAAGAAGTTATAGATAGACCTCCAATAAGTAAAAATGCCATTCCAAAGATCACTGTAGAAGGCAATCCAGTATTTTTTATTATTGATTTAAGCCTCAAAACAAAAATAGCGAAAATAAATATACTTAAATAAACCAATAAATATGTCCTAGTTACAGACAGAAGAGTAATAAAAATTGAAATACTAATTGGCAAAAACCAGTTTTTCTTATAGCCAAATAGTAGAGCAGCTAAACCATAAGAAAACAACAATATCAAAGCGGGAGATATTATTGTATATCTTGCTTCATCTAAAGATATTCCAGCATAAAATAAAATAAATAAGATTCTAAAAATTACAGATATTAGTGCAATTACAAATATAACATTAATTAACTTTTCAAGATTATCAATATCCCTAAAGCTTGAACTTACAACCACTATGCCTAAAACAAAGAAAAGATAAGGCATTGTTAAAGAAAATAATTGAAAAATTCCTTGGCCACGTAATAAGCCTATTAAAAATATATAGCCACTAAAAATCATAGCTATTAGAATAAGATTTTTTGAATAGGTATTAAGTTTTATTTTACGCATTGCAAAAAAACCAAACATTAACCCCAGCAGAGCTCTTGTAATTATGAAGACTTTGCTGTCGCCTTCAAATGACCTAATATCAAATGCCAATAAAAAAATCATTATTGAAAAGAAAAATAATTGATAATTTACACGCATATGGGCTCTCTAATAACTTTTATAAACCAAGGCAGGGTCCAGGGATATATTATCTATTTGTAAGTATTGTCTTTTCATTTTGTATCTTTATATAAAAACCTGATAGTACAAGACTTAGATTTGCAGATATAGCTACAATTAGCGAGGCGCTTAAATCTAATTCTTTTAAAAGAATAAATAATATAAAGAAGCTTAACAACAACATAAATGAGCTAATTAAATTATGTTTCATGATTCCAGATGCAAATCCTAAGTTGTAAGCATTTGCTCCTAAAGTATTTACCCAGTATCCAGTAGCAAAAATAGATACCAATAAAATATATTCATAGTTTAAGTTACCCATCCAAATAATTGACACAAAAGGCGATGCTATTGCAAGGAATAACATAATAACTGTCAAATAAAAAAATAACTTATCTTGCGCCTTTTGATAGAAGGTTTTTGCTTCAATAATTGAGGAATTATATAAATTTGTGATTGCCGGTATGGAAGCCAATAATCCAGCTACAATAATATTTCTACTTAAAGACACAGTTTTATATGCAAGTTCAAATATTCCTTGAGCTTTCACGTCTCCAAATTGACTTAGGGTTAATTTGGTAAATGGTTCAAATAAAGAATTTAACACTCCGCCTGCTTGCACCTTTACTGAATAAGTAATCATCTTTTTAAAAGATAATATTGAGAAATTTTTTGGAAAAAAGGACTTATAGTCTAGATATGAATAAATATAATGCCAAGACAATAGTAAAGATATAAAGTATCGAATTGCCTGAGCTAATGCAAAGCCATATATTCCAATCCCTGGGATAAGAATTAGAGCAAATAAAATTTCTATAAATGAGCCTAAAGTAGATATATTAAAACCTACAAACCCTTTATGAATCGATTGCAATGATGATATTAATGTTATGGTCATAGAACTTAAAAAATTTGCAAACATTAAAAATGGCAAAGCTAGCAATGCTTCTTCATAAAATTCAGTTGGCACGAGTTCTGATAGAAAAAAATGAATTACATGATAAGCAATTAACGTTAAAAGACCATGCCAAATAAAATTTACTATAATGCCAGTATCAATAAAAAACTTAGCGGCAGCTTTGTCTTTAATTAAATTGATTTTTGATACATATCTTATAACTGCGACACCCATGCCTAAGTTACCAATGTTAACCAATGAAGAGGCTGCTACTAATATAGACCAAACTCCAACCAACTCTATACCATGAAATGTTATAAGAAGCCTGTACGTTAAAAATGCTAAAAATATATTAGCTATAACTGAAATAACTGAGGCTTTAATATTTTTAGGTAAATTAAACTCGATTTCTTTTTCATTCATTAGCTTATACGTCTAATTTAATTGCATTTCTCAAATTAACTATACTTATTTCTTTAAATTTTTTCTGATAGTTAATACCATTAATCTCATCAAGATATATAACTCTATCAAGCGATTTTAGATTAATCTCCTCTGGAAATAATGATAAAACTGAAATTCTCTCTATATCGCATAATTTATCTACTAATGACTGGTATCTAACAATTGACGGTACTCCGAATTGCAAAGCTCTACCAAAAATACCTGATGCTTGATCATAGCCTGAATCATAAAGCGCCCAAATAATATCACTTGACGCATATAATGCAATTAGTTCTTCGTCATTAACATATCTATTAATTGCCATGCCACCAGATTGTTTGAATTGTTCTAATAGAGTTGAATAGCCTTCTAAACTACCTCCAAATACAAAAAGGTAATTACTTCTGATTTCTGAATCTCTTACATATGCTTCAGCAAAAACATCAAACCCCTTTCTTTTATTCTGCGATCCTATTGCGCATACAACCTTCCTGTTACCAGCTTGTAATTTTATTTCATCAAATATATTTAACTGTCTTTCACCTAATTTAAGATCTTTGAATTCTTGAAAATTATCTTTTGAAATATCCCAAAGCTGCATATCATATATCCATCCATCGCATATTTTTTTAAATTTATGATTAAGTGTGTCTGGGACTATTAAAAGAGTTTGAACTTTGGATATAAGTTTTAGTATTCTTAACAAAAAATATTTAATCTTCATTTGTAAATTATTATTTTTAAAAATTGGCGAAGGTCTAAATAAAAAACCAACTGTTTGCAATTTAAATAAGCTTCTAAAAATTGAAATAAAAAAGTATGTTAAGGGCGAGTCTTCTATCATTAAAAAAATTACAGGCTCTTTTTTAAAAAAAATTTCTTTAAATTGCAATTGCTTTGAAGGAATTATTTCTTGAATAAATTGAAGATACTCCATACGATGTCCCGTCAAAAATTTAGCATATAGACCAGCTTGTTTATTCTGCATTTTTAATTTGGCCTTGTAATTTTTCTTAAACATCGTTTCATCTTTATTAAAAATAAGATCAAATTAATAAAAATCTTATTATACAATTTTTTACTTAACCTCAGGTCAACAAGGCTAATTGATTTAGTTAAATGTGTTTCTTTAAATTTTACTTCTAGGGGTTTCAAATTATTTCTTAACACTAAATTTGTCAGTACAGATTGATCATATCTATGAGGAATTAAATTTTGATCAGCATTATATTGATTTCCAATAATTTCAAGATTGAGGCAGTAGCTTAACCATTCTTTAATAAATATAATATTTGTATTATTTACTTGCCATGCTGAAATAGAAGCTTCAACTTGAGGTGAGTTGTAATATAAATCAGATTCACATTTCATAAGAGAAAAACACTTTGGGTGGGTCCAGTCTTTATTACTGCCATGATTTGGTATCAAAATACCCGGCATTGCACCAAAATGTTTTACATGATTTATAATGTTTATTGGGTATCTGAAATTCTTATATTTTAAACCTCTACCACAATCATGATATATAACAATATCACCATCTTCTCCCTGAAGCATGGCTTGAAGAATGGCCCATGGTTTCCATGCCCAATATCCACCACCAATAGATGCATTGAAAATTTCCTGATTACTGCTGTATATTGAATCTTTTTTTAAATCAAGGTCGGATAAAACAATAGATTTAATTGGTCTAAGAGATAATTTAGCAAAAAAAATATTAAGTTTTACGTTTGCCTTGAATCTACCAGAGGCATACGTAACAAAAATTAATCTATCCATGCCTATGAAGCAACATTATGAATTTATGAAAGAAAGGGTCCATTAGATTTAATTAAGTCCATGGTATTGTGAACTAAAATTGATGTGTCTTTATTATGGAGAAGGTTTTCATTTTTAGATTGTGGGATATTAAAAAACATATTTAAAAATTGATCATCATGACCTAAATTATTTTCCTCAATTTCACCAGCTTTTTTTGTTACTACATTTGTTTTATAGTCATGCGGCTTAGAAAAAATCCTATCATAAAGTATTTCAGAATTTTCAGTTATTAAAGTTACTTTATTCTCGTAAGGCTGGCCTATACCCCACTCTGCTATGCAATAAAAATTATCATATGAAAATATAGCTGATCCGAAAAGGTCAACTGTATAACCCTCCTCAGAAAAAATTGAAGAATTGATATTCGATGAGGATTGAAATAAAGACATAATCAAGGATATTGGATAATATCCAACATCTCTTAGTGCGCCTCCACCTAATTCACTATTGTATCTTATATCTTTATTATCCAAATGAGGGATAGAAAACTTGACAGATAAAGATCTTATATTATGGGAATTATTATTAACTTCTTCTTTTAGATGTTTATATTGGTTATGGTGCTTGTACATATCTACTTCATAAAGTATCACATTGTTATCATCAGCGATTTTATATAAATCAACAGCAAAATTTTTTGATAAAGTAAGAGGCTTTTCACAAATAACATTTTTTTTAAGAAGAAGGCATTTTTTCACTAGGTCATAATGTGTAGCTATTGGAGTCGCGATATAAAACCACTCGGCTTCACTTGAACTAATTTCATTTACTGAAAAAATATCTAAATTATAAATACTGCAGATATCTTTATAACGCCTTAAATTACGAACATATACACCCTCAATTTCTATAACATTTGATCTAATAAATGCCGGTAGAATATTTTTTATAACATGGCCTCCGAAACCGATAATACTAATTTTCTTCATACTATAAAGCTGACAAAAGCCCTCGAATATGGGGAGCTATGATGGCGTTTTGTTCTGATACTAATTTTTTAAGTTGATATAATGAAGTCCATTTAAAACGATTGCTGTATATCTCAAGATCTTTTTCTTCGCTATATTCTATTAACATTGTTCTATTTCTTTTATTAAATAAACGTCCTCCATCTTCCGATGTCCATTGATCAAATACTAATTTTACAGGGTATGCCTTATGATTTAAGAAAAGTTCGCTATATGGGGTGCTATTTCCTTTATGTGCGCGCTTGAGATTACTGAAAGTTGCTTGAACTGTTGGACTTATTTGAACAATATTATAGTTACCTGGTTCTTCTTTTGCCTCAACAAGATAGTGAGGAATTCCTTTAAATCTTTTTCTGATAAGACCCAGGATACCCCCATCAAAACCCTCTTGAACTAAAAATGGTTGGTCCCACCCAGAAGTAACTTCTCTTGAATTTGATCCAGTGATTCTAAACCCCTCAACACGATAAAATTCACCAGAAGAATGATATATATGGCCATCTTTATTGTCAAAATTCCAGTTTCTACAATCTTTTAAAGGTATTTTTTTCACCTCCATCGTTGAGCTATTTACAAAACTCCAATACCAATCTAATAATTCTTCTTCTGTTCCTTTTATGCTTCTATCCTTTAATGCTTCAAACTTGAATTCAGTTTTTTCATCAATGTTTACATTAATTTTTTTTAAGAAATTTTTATATTCTGTGTACTCTTTATCATAATTATGCATTATTGACTCCGATAAGATTTTCAAGAAACTCGTTATAGTCTCTAATAACATAATCCTTTTCATATTCTCTATCACATAATACTAAGATAAGTGAATCATTTGAAAAAGTGTGCATTTCTCGCCAAACTTTACCATCAAGATATAAACAATTATCATTAGCATTCATTTTAATTTCAGTTTTTTCAACACCCTGATCAAGCTTTATTATAAAACTTCCTGATAGACATATTATTAATTGCTTTAAATCGCCATGGCAATGAAAGCCTCTTTTGTCTCCCTGTCCAACTCGTCTTAGAAAAAAAATTCTTTTTACATCAAAGTCAAATTCTTTTTGAATTTCTGCAACTCCAAGCTCTCCAGTTTTATCTTTAACTAACCTAAAGTTTCTGATATCCCAGGCTAAATCACCATTTTTATATGATGATTTTAAAATCATTTTCTTTCCAATAGACTTAAAAGATATTTACCATATCCAGTTTTGCTTAAAAGCTCAGCATTTTTAATAAGTTGATCATCATTTATCCAGTTTTGTTTCCATGCTATTTCTTCTAAGCAACCAATTCTGAAGCCTTGATTATTTTGCATTGTTTTTATAAACATTGCTGACTCAAATAAACTATCTTTTGTTCCAGTATCAAACCAAGTAAATCCTCTACCAAGCAATTCTACATTCAAAGAATTCTCTTGAAGATATTTATCTAAAATTGAAGTGATCTCAAGCTCGCCTCTTTCAGATGGAATTACTGATTTTGCATAATCTACTACTTTATTATCAAAAAAATAAAGACCCGTGATAGCAAAGTTAGATTTTGGATTAATTGGTTTCTCTTCAACAGAAATAACTTTATTATTTTTATCAAATTCCACCACGCCAAACTGAGATGGATTTGTAACTTTGTATCCAAATACAGTTGCACCTGGTTTTGCTTCACTTATTGAATTCAGAATCTTTGTAAATCCATGGCCCCAAAAAATATTATCACCGAGAACTAGAGCTACATTATCATTGTCAATAAATTTTTCTCCAATAATAAATGCATCTGCGAGACCTCTAGGTTCATTTTGTTTTTGATAAGAAATAGATATACCATATGAACTTCCATCACCAAGGGTATCTTTAAATGCGTTAAGATGTTGAGGATTAGAAATTATTAGTATTTCCTTAATCCCTGAGAGCATAAGAACAGATAAAGGATAATATATCAAAGGTTTGTCATAAATTGGTATTAACTGTTTTGATATGCCATTTGTGATTGGAAATAATCTTGATCCAGTTCCACCAGCTAGAATTATACCTTTCATTCTATTAAAACCTTTCTATCTCTTATTTGATTCTTTTTTTGAATAGTCTTGCACCAATCTTGATTTTCTAAATACCATAAAACTGTTTTTTTTATTCCAGATTTAAAAGTCTCTTGGGGTTTCCAACCAAGCTTATCAGAAATTTTTGATGCGTCGATTGCATAGCGCCTATCATGCCCAGGCCGATCTTCAACGAATGAAATTAAATCTGCATATGGTCTATTATTTGGCTTGATTGATAAATCTTTATGAGAGAAGTATTGAGGAACTAATTTGTCAAGATATGAGCATATAGTTTTAACAACATCTAAATTTTTAATTTCATTGTGTCCGCCAATATTATATGTTTCTCCTATTTGGCCCTTTCTAATAACTGATAATAGAGCAGCTGCATGATCTTCAACATATAACCAATCTCTGATTTGATCACCATTACCATAAACTGGAAGAGGTTTTTGTTCTAAAGCATTAAGTATTGTGAGCGGTATTAATTTTTCAGGATAATGATATGGACCATAATTATTTGAACAATTGGTAACAATAATTGGAAAATTATAGGTCCTAAACCAGGATCTCACTAAATGGTCTGAACCAGCTTTTGATGCACTGTATGGAGAACTAGGTTTATATGGAGTATCTTCAGTAAATAACTGCCCTTTAATAAAATCACAATCATCTGGGTGGGGCAAATCCCCATAAACTTCATCAGTAGAAATATGATGAAATTTAAAATTTTTTCTTTTATTGCAATCCATGGATTTCCAATAATTGAGACTAATCTCTAAAAGATTGAAAGTACCTAAGATATTAGTATTTATAAATTGACTTGGATTATCAATAGATCGATCTACATGAGATTCTGCTGCTAAATGCATTACAAAATCTGGTTGATATTTTGCGAAAACCTGTTCTAAACTTTTTTTATTGCATATATCTACTTTTTCAAAAAAATATCTATCTGAGATATCAACGTCCTTTAGAGATTCAAGATTTCCTGCATACGTTAAGCAGTCTACGTTTACTATAGAATAGTTTGTTTCATTTATTATATATCTAACGACGGCTGAGCCAATAAATCCCGCACCACCTGTAACTAATATTGTTGACATATTTAAAAGCTAAACATATTTAAATTAATAAGATTTAAATACTTTATTAATTAAAATTAGAAATAAAGATAGCATAAAGCCTATGAGTGTTCCCAAAATACAAATTAAGGCTCTATTTGGTCCAGTTTTTTTTTCAGAGACTATGGGCGCATCTAGTACTTTAAAAACATATGAGTCATTAGAGTTCGCCAGCATAAGTGTTTTCATTTGAGATTCTAGAAGACTAGAGATTGCTTCTTTAATTGATTGTACATTTGTAGACTTAACGGATTCGTTCAAAAAATTAATAGAATTTTGAGCTTTTGAAATATCTTCAATGCGCATAATTTCATTAATTCCATCGATAATATGTTCTAGCCATTTTTTTGCAACTATCGGAGACTTGTGCTCAATGCTAATTGATACAAATGATGTTTTTCTGTCTTCGCTGATACTTAAAATTTTTAGGTATTCTTCGAAAGCTTTCTGTATTGATGGTAATTCTGATTTTGGTGATAAAAATTTTAATGACCATTTTTTAGTTGTCTCATCGTAAATTGATTTTTTATAGGCAATAGTATTATTTTCTTGGTTCCATTTTTGTACAGCCATTAAATTTTCAAGCCTTATTTTTGGTACAAACTCATTTTTAAAAAAATCATACGACTGGATTCTAGCAATTGCTTGAGTACTTTTAGATGAATCATCGCCAGCAATATTTATTCCAGCTATGCTTGATAGAGCAGATAGATTTGATAATTTTGATGATAAGGTATCCTCCGTTGAAGTTGAGGCCAATAATGCTTTTGAGCTATAGCTATTAGGCAGATATAAAGCTATTGATAATGATATTAAAGCGAATATTAAGGTAAAACTTATTACTGTTAGTTTATGACTATAAAGAGTTATAAATACATCTTTTAAATCAATCTCATCATCAAATTTTTTTATATGACTGGTATTCATTTAATTCAAACTAGCTTCCATTAAAAATCATTAATTTATCGAGTAACTTTAACATATATCGGCTTAAAAGAATTCTTAAACAAGTTAAAATGTGTTAATTTAACGTATATTTAAGAGGTTAATCACAAAAAAAATTAATCTAATTTTTTAGATATAGTTAGCGTTATTGAGTTAAGTTTTATATAAAAATGGTACCCGAGGCCGGACTTGAACCGGCACGATATTTCTATCGAGGGATTTTAAGTCCCTTGTGTCTACCAATTC
>MDTG01185036.1_pt1 | contig 21235 bp, 27 predicted proteins | sample 811421 | NCBI WGS metagenome assembly MDTG01 (sample SAMN05326645, study PRJNA326480) | marine metagenome | isolation source: seawater | place: Pacific Ocean: South East | collected 2011 | reverse complement strand
TTGGAAGAAGTCGTTGTTAGTTTTTGTATTTTTCATCTTTTCTAAAAGAAACTCCATTGACTCTGTTGTACCCATAGGTGCCAATATTTTTCTTAAAATAAATATTTTTCCTAACTCGTCTTTATCTAATAATAGTTCTTCTTTCCTTGTACCCGATTTACCAATATCAAAGGCAGGATATGTTCTTTTTTGACTTAATTTTCTATCTAGAACCATTTCGCTGTTACCTGTGCCTTTAAATTCTTCAAAGATAACCTCATCCATTCTACTGCCGGTGTCAATTAAGGCGGTTGCTATGATAGTCAAAGACCCTCCTTTTTCAACATTTCTAGCTGCTCCAAAAAATCTCTTTGGTCTTTGAAGCGCATTAGCATCAACACCACCCGTTAATACTTTTCCACTTGAAGGAATAACTGTATTATAAGCTCTTCCTAATCTTGTTATTGAATCTAATAATATTACTACATCATGTTTATATTCAACAAGTCTTTTAGCTTTCTCTATTACCATTTCTGCAACTTGAACATGTCTTGAAGCTGGTTCATCAAATGTAGAACTAATTACTTCTCCTTTTTTTAAAGACCTTTGCATGTCAGTAACTTCCTCAGGTCTTTCATCTATCAGGAGGACAATTAGTTTTGTATCAGGGCTATTAGCAGTTATGGCATTTGCTATCTTTTGCATTATTATTGTTTTACCAGTAAAAGGTTGAGCTACAATTAGCTGTCTTTGACCTTTTCCAAGCGGAGCAATTATATCTATTATTCTTTCAGTTAAATCAGGCATGGGTTTTTCCTGCTCTAATTTAAACCTTGAATCAGGATAAAGCGGGGTTAAGTCTTCAAAGTTAACTCTGTTTTTAACTTGGTCAACATCCTGTCCATTTATTTTATTTATTTTAATTATTGCAAAATATCTTTCACCTTGTTTAGGGGATCTTATTTCTCCCTCAACACTATCTCCTGTTCTAAGGCTAAACTTTTTTATTTGAGATGGAGATACATAGATATCATCCGGACCTGGTAAATAATTTGATTCAGATGATCTTAAAAAACCAAAACCATCTTGCATTATTTCTATAACTCCTAGGCCAGTAATTGCAGTTCCTTCATCAGCAATCATCTTAAGGATAGCGAACATAAGATCCTGTTTTCTTAATGAAGAAGGATTTTCAATTCCTAGTTTATCAGCTTGTTTTAATAGCTCTACTGGATCTTTACTTTTTAGTTCTTGTAAATTCATTTTTGGGATGTTTTAGAAAAGATGTTACTATTACAAAAAATACATATTATTGTCAAAATAAATAATAATATATTATAATTATATAATAGTAGTGATATTTGTACGCTGAATTAATATAATATCAATCTTTTAATAGCTTTTACCAATAAAATTAACATCTGCAAAAGTAATTTAATTTAAATATTAATAGGTTGAAAAATTCAGAAAATTCATAATTAACATATATTTAAATAAATATAAATTTTATAAAAACTTGTTATAAAAATTGTATAACTTTTTTAACAACAACTATAGAATATGTATATGTTAAGTTATTAAACTGTTAATAATAAAAAGCTTTTAAATTAACTATTTTTAAAATATTTTTATGTATTGTTAATTATGTTAATAAGAAAAAGAATTATCAACAAAAATATACACAAAAGCTATATCTTGGCTAGTTCAAGTAAGTCTAGGTTTAAAATATTACAAAACGCAGGTATTAGGTTTAAACAAGTTAAACCACTATGTAATGAAGATGAAATAAAAAAAAACATCTTGTCTAAATCTCCAATTGTATTTGTCAAAAAACTTTCATTCGAGAAGGCGAAAAGTGTTAGCATGTCCAAAAAATATTTTAATAAACTCACAATTGGTTGTGACACAATAGTTTATTTTGATAAAAAAATTTTTGACAAAGCTTCGAATATAAAGGAGGCAAAATACAAAATCATGAAGCTTTCAGGAAAAAAACATAAAATTGTGTCTGGCTTAACTGTTTGTTACAAAGGTAAAAAGATTTGGCAATGTAGTGAAACCACAGAAATTACCATTAGAAATTTAACAAAAAAGCAAATTGACAATTATTTAAAAGATGCAGGAAGCCAAATCTTGCAGTCTGTCGGCTGTTACCAAATCGAGGGAATTGGGCCCCAAATAATAGAGAATATCAAAGGTGATTTTTTTAATGTAATGGGTCTGCCATTATTTAAGCTTTTAAAATATCTAGAAAAACAAAATGAAAAAATACTTTGTAGTAGGTAACAAATCATCACAAAGTTTATCACCAATGATATTTAATTATTGGTTTAAAAAATATAAGATAAAAGCAGAATATCGTTATTTGGAGCTTAACAATAAAAACTTTAGTAAAGAAATTCATAAAACTTTAACAAACAATGAAACAGGGGGTTTGAACATAACAATACCCTTTAAGAAAAAAATAATAAAACATATTGATAGGCTTGATACTCATTCTAAAAAAATTAATGCAGTAAATTGTGTTTCAAAAAAAACAAAAATAATTGGAGCCAATACTGATTGGCAAGGCTACTTAAATACACTCCCAAAAATAAATAAAAATTTTAAGCAAAAGAATATTTTAATAATAGGATACGGGGGGGCTGGGATTGCAATACATTATGGCTTAATATCAAGTGGTTTTGAAAATATCTTTGTGATTAACAGGTCTAAAAAAAAAGCTTAATTTTAAAAAAAAGGCTTGTTTTACAGAAAGCTTTAAAAAAATAGATTATTATCTAAAAAATGTAGATGTAATAATAAACACAACACCAACAAACCCAATTATAGAAAGTAAAAAAAACTTGGTAAACAAAAAAACTTTATTAAGTGACATTGTATACAAACCCAAAGAAACAAATTTTTTAAAATCATTTCCAAAAAATAAAAAAATATACGGCATTTCAATGCTGATACATCAAGCTGTTCTATCTTTTGAAATATGGTTTGGTTTTAAACCAAAATTAGATAAAGAGCTTATGCGTATGTTAAATAAACAGATTTGATGACAAAGTTAATTGCAATAACAGGCGGTATTGGTTCAGGCAAATCAACTTTTTCAAATGAAATTTTAAAAAAAGGATACAAACTCTTGGATTCAGATAAGCAGGTTGATCTTATTTATAAAAAACCGACAAAAAAATTTTTAAATTTTTTAAAAAAAATTCATTTAAAGAAGTCGATACATAGAGGTAAGATAAACAAAAAATATATTGCAAAAGTAGTATTCTCTAATCACAATATTAGAAAGAGGTTAGAAAAATATATATTTACTCTTGTAAGAAGAGATAGAGATTTGTTTATAAAAAAAGAAAAAAAAGAAAAACCCAATACATTTTCTTCGATATTCCACTATTGTTTGAAAACAAACTTCATAAAAATTATGACATTGTAATATCTATAGTTTCAAAAAAAAGTGAGAGATTAAAAAGATTAAAAAAATCTAAAAAGATGACAAAAGCCATGTTTGACAATATTATAAAATCACAGACAACTGATGTTATAAGAAAGAAAAATTCTAATATAATAATTAACAACAACCAAAACTTGAAAATTTATTTAAATAAAATTAACGATGTAATAAACAAAATTGTATTATGAGAGAAATAGTTATAGATACTGAAACCACAGGATTAGATTTTAACTCTGGAGACAGAATCATAGAACTTGGATGTGTTGAGCTAAACAACTATGTGCCTACAGGAAAGACCCTTCAGTTTTATTGTAAACCTGATAGGAAAATAACAGAGGGCGCTAGGCCGATCGTTGGGTTATCAGATGATTTTTTACTTAAACAAAAAACTTTTGAAGAAAACCATGAATTAATGCTAGATTTTATTAAAGAAGACACACTCATTATTCATAATGCTAAATTTGACTTAGGTTTTATAAATAATGAGCTTTCTTTGATTGGTTTACCTCCATTAAAGAACCCGTTTATTGATACGGTTATCTTGGCAAGAGAGGTTTTAAATACCAGAATAGCAAATTTAGACTATTTATGTAGAAGATTGGGTATTGATTTATCTGAAAGGTCCTTTCATGGAGCTTTACTTGACTCACAACTTTTGGCTGCGGTCTATTTAGAATTAAGGGGTGGAAAGCAGTTTTCCATGAAATTAGACATAGACAAGGACAAAGAAAAAAACATACTAATTAACAACACAAATATACAGAAAACAAAAGAAATAAAACTTAATGACCACCAAATCCAGCTACACAAAGAAATGCTTAAAAAAATAAAAAAACCAATTTGGAATGATTTTGACTATTAATATTTGAAAAAGTTATTATATATTTTTTATGCTTTATGGTGATATTCAATTTTTTGACATTATAATCTTTGCTGCAATAGCTGGTTTTATTATATATCGATTAAGAAGTGTTTTAGGTAAAAGAACTGGTTTCCAAAAAGAAACAAATAAACAAACACCGATAAAAAAACAAGAGGATAATACAACCAGAAAAATTCCATCACTAATGGATAACGAAGTTAAACTAGAGCTAATATACAAACAGGTGGATAATTTTGATCACAAAACCTTTTTAGACGGCGCTAAAAAAGCTTTCGAAATAATTATTACGTCTTTTAACAATGGTGATAAAAAAACATTAAAAAATTTAGTATCTAAAGAAGTGTTTGCGACTTTCAACAAAGCAATAGATGACAACTTAAACAATCCTTCCTCTCAATTCTATTCATTGATAGTTGATGGAATTGAGGAAGCAAAAATAGAAAACAATATTATTAAAATATCCATAAACTTTGTTAGTGAACAAATGATTAACAATGATGAGGGTAAAATTGTAAAAAACAGAGATACTTGGACTTTTGAAAAACCAACTAATTCAACAAGCCCTATTTGGATATTAACTCAAACTTGATAATTGTCATTAATAAAACTTAAATTAAGGATTAGAAAAAATGAAGGCTATTCCAACAAGCCTTATAAGGATCAACTTGGGTTTTATACCATTGGTTATGGACATTTAATTAAAAAAAATGAAAAAAAATATTTTAATTATAGTTTTAAAAAAAAACACTTTGTGAGTCTTTTTGAATCTGATTTTAAGCAGGCGCTCCATCACTACAAACAATCTTTTTTTAGGAATAATCACAATAAAAAAGAAAAAGAGTTACTAATAGAAATGCTTTTTCAATTAGGCCCTAAAAGTCTTTTAAATTTTAAAAAAATGTTATTTTATCTAAACAAAAAACAAAAACACATGGCCTGTCTTGAGATGATTGATAGTCTTTGGTATAAACAAACTCCTAGAAGGGTTGAAAACTTAATTAGACACTATATCAACAATTAAATGGAAGATGATTTTTTTTTAAAAAGTATGAAGGGCGTTAAGCCCCTAAATAAAGAAAAAATAAAACAGCCTAAAAACCTTACAGGTTTAAAAAAGAACAAACCTAAAAACAAACTTAAAAAAAATATCCCTAATTTAGAAACATACAAGAAAAAAGCTAGTAATTCACAATACGAATTAACTTTTGGAGAGCTTAATAAAGATCTAAAAAAGGGTAAAATAAAAATTAACAGAAGGTTAGACTTGCATGGATATTCCCTTACAGAGGCCTATGAAAAATTCAAAGATGAAGTTATTAAATCATATAATGAAAATAAAAGATGTATGTTAATAATAACCGGGAAAGGAAATCATATAAGTAAACAAACAAAAGAAGAAACTAAACCAAGGTTATATTATGGTAAAATTAAAAACTCTATTATCTCTTGGGTGAATGAAGATAGTATAAAGAATTATATTCTAACTTATCAGGATGCGGGATTAGAGCATGGTGGAGACGGGGCTATTTTTGTTTACTTAAGAAAGAAAATTTAGATGCTTTGTAATTTAAATATTCTTTCTTTAAAATAAATATTTATTTTTTCTGGAAACATTTCATTTTCATTCAACAAAAATTCAATTTTATTTAAATCATTTCTCTTATGATCAGCCCATATATTTTTATAATTAATTATTTCTATACTTATTAAGCTTTTATTACCCAAAATAATTTTTTTCATTGTGTACACCCTTCTTCCGTCAACAGTTTTAACCAGATCATTTCCTCTCAAAATGTTTATAAAAGATGTTATAGGATCATAATAATCAATTAGTTTGTTAAAATTTATTCTAGCTTCTTCAGTTTCTTCTGGTTTTTGTATAAGTTCTATTAATTTTTCTTCAAAAAAGATTTCAATTGTTTTGGTTTTCTTATTTGTTTTCCAAAATTGTTTATAATAATTTGACTTAAATTTATTCTCATAAACCTTACCTTTTGAAACATACTCTCCTTCAAATTGATAAAAAGTTGAAAACAGTCCTGAATTTTTTAAAAATATTTTTGTTTCGTAGTTATTCTTATTAATATTTATTGACCAACTAAATTTTCCAATTTTTATACCAGATGTACTAACTATATATTCCGATATAATTTCATCAGTTTTAGCTAGTTGAGGAAAGGATAGTATTAGTAAAATGATATTAATTAAAACAAATTTTAAAAGATTGTGTGATTCTTTTATCTTTTTCATACTGTTTTTCTAGCTTTCTATTTTCGCAAGTAAAATCATTATTTAAATAATCAATATCACTTTTATGTCCAATTAAAACGAAACTATTTTCCATTTCTTTATCTAGCGGAGATGTTATTTTGAAATGGTTTGTTATCCTTTCAAATTCCCTATGAGGCATATGAAAATTAAAGTTATACCCCTTCAGCTCATACGCAAAACTTGCAAATATCAATCTGTCAGATATTACGAAGTCTTTGATACCAGATTTATTAATTTCATTCATAACATTGTTCGCATAATCGTTTATACCAATAATCCTATCAAATATTTTTGCTGGATAACTAAAACCTATTAAAGTAAAAAAAATTAAACAAAAAACAAAATTAAAAACGATATTTATTTTTAAATAAATTGATTTTAAACTATAAATATTGAGATAGAGATATAAAAAAAAAGATACTATCGCAGGCGCCGCCCAATTTGCATTTGCTCTTACAGCAATTGCTTCTATAAAAACAATAAGAAAAATAGGCAAAGAAAAAATTAAAAGAATTTTTTTATTTGAGCTGAATTCGATTTTCTTAAAATTTACGATGTTTCCTAAAAAAAGAATTGGACCAACCATAAGAATTTGAGCTAATAAAAAAGCAAAACCTCTAGACAGACTAATATTAACATCATCTAAATTTGCATTATCAGATGTGTGTTGTAGTGTTACCCAGCCGTTATTAAGGTTCCAGATAATATTAGGTAAAACAATAATGAAAACACATATTATGCCCAAAAAAAAACCAATATAATTCGATAATATGGCTTTTCTAAAATCTTTGTCTAATAAAATGTAAATAAAACATGATATTAAAAAATATATAGCAGCATATTTAGATAAAAAAGCCAAACCAATAAAGATGCCAAGTAAAATAAAGTTTATTGTGCTTGGAGATTTTTTAATTTTTATTAAAAAGCTCAAAGAAAGAGTCCAAAAAAATATAAGAAATAAATCAGTAGTTACAAAAAAAGACGAAAAAGAGACAGCCGGTATAAATAAAAATAAAAAAACACATGATAACGAAGATAATTTCTCCAAACCAATATTTCTACATAGATTGTACAAAGAAACTGCAACTAAAAAATAGACGAGAGATGGCATCATCTTTAGTGAAACAAAACTCTCTCCAAATATACTAATGTAAAGCCATATAAACCAAGATAAAAATGGTGGTTTAGAAAAATATCCGAAATCCAGTTTCTTTGACCAAAGCCAATACTGCGCTTCATCACCAAAAAGATCAAAATTTGTATAATATATAGATGATATCTTAACTATAAATAAAATAGAAAACAAAATACCTATCGATTTAGTTGACATAATATCTTTTATAAAGTTGATATATTACAACATTAGATAAAACCACAATAACACCTGCGAAGAGAATATCACTTAAAAAATGACCGCCAGCTATAATTCTTATAAAACCAAGGGATACCCCACATAAAAAAGTTAAGTGAAGAAAAGTATTATTTTTAGTTATCAAGTACAGGATTATTAAACTAAAACCAACAGAAGCATCACCTGAAACAAATGAACAATTAGTTTCACAAACATTATCTATCATGTACCATGCAGAAAAACTTTCACCACCACCAAATTCAAATATATCATTAGGCCTTACTCTTCCCCAAAATTCTTTAAAAAATAAATTAACAATAATGATTGTAGAAATAGCTTGTGACACCCAAATCAAAAAAATTTCTTTCATAGAGAAATAATACCCAAAAAACACAATCTTTATTTTTAAGAGATTGCAAATTATTGGTATAATCAACAAGTATATAATAATAACTGGTATTAAAAATTTACGAAATAAAAAAGAAAAATAATGAAAACTTTGCAAAACAAATTTAGAATCACCTAAATAAAAAAGATTTGATATATACAAATCTAGTGTTGGTGCTACACTAATTATCAAACATAGGCCTAAAAAGAAAAAAACGTAATGATAAAAAACACTATCTTTTTCAAAAACAATCTCCCTAAATAAATATTTTGAAAAATATATACTAAAGTAAATATTTAAAGCTTTATAAATAATGTAAGCTAATAAACCTCCAGCGACAACATCTGTAATGAAATGTGCTCCAACAACAACTCTGCTAAATGCTATAATACAAGCAAGTGTGAAAAAATAATATTTCAATTTAGGTAACACCGCACTTAAAATAAAACTTACCATAAAAATCGTTGATGCATGACCCGATGGAAATGAGTGGAAATTTGAGTCTAAAGTAAAAAAATTTAAAGAAACACCTTCGTCAAAATTAGTATAATTTGGTCTATGTCTACCAATTATATGTTTTATAATTTGAGTCAATATACCAATTGTTGCTAGATAAATTACACCAGAAATGAAAAAATTAATTTTAATATCTAAATCTTTTAATTTTATGTAACTATATTTTTTATTGATAAACAAAATTATTACAAAAAAAATTGAAATAGTAAAATACCAGAATGAGTTCCCCATTTCTGTAATATTTATAAAAAAATTTTCTAAATGTAGATTATTGTATTTTTTAGTAAATTTATTAAAAAAATTACTAACTGTCAAATCAACGTTTAATGTAGTTACAACATTTAATGTGATTACAAAAAATAATAATATTTCAATTCTTAACTTATTTAAAATACTCATTATTAATAAAAAATTAAATAAGTTTTATAGTATAAACTTTGATAAGTCCTGACTTTTAATTAATTCACCAAGACTATTCTCTACATACTCTTTATTTATGACTATCTTTGTGGGACCAATGTCTGAAGCTGTGAAGCTTATTTCTTCGAGTAATTTTTCCATTACAGTATGTAACCTTCTTGCACCAATATTTTCTACATTTTGATTAATTTCGGTGGACAGGCTTGCTATACTTTCAATACCACTTTCTTCGAATTCTAAATCCACCTTTTCAGTTCCAAGCAATCCTTTATACTGTTTTATTAGACTGTTTTGTGTTTCAGTAAGTATCAATCTAAAATCTTTTTTATTCAAACTTTCTAGTTCTACTCTGATGGGCAGCCTTCCTTGAAGTTCAGGGAGCATATCAGCAGGCTTGGATAAATGAAATGCACCAGATGCAATAAATAAAATATAATCAGTTTTAACAACACCGTATTTAGTTGTAACAGCTGTTCCTTCAATTAGCGGTAAAAGGTCTCTTTGAACACCTTCTCTTGAAACATCAGCACCACTTCTTTCACTTCTTGATGTAATTTTGTCTATCTCATCGATAAAGACAATACCATTTTCTTCAACATCATTTAACGCCCTGGTATTGATTTTGTCTTGGTCAAGTAGCTTTTCTGTTTCTTCATTCAACAAATATGTGTGGGATTCTTTAACCGTCATCTTTTTGATTTTTTTTTGACCGCCAAAACCTTTACCCAAAACATCTCCTAAATTTATCATGCCCATTTGTGAACCAGGCATTCCAGGAATGTCCATTGTTGGTAAATTAAAACTTGCATTAGATGAAACTGGAATTTCTACTTCTTTATCATTAAGTTCTCCTGAGCGTAGCTTGCTTCTAAAATTATCTCTTGTTGCAGGAGTAGAGCTTTTAGAAACAAGCACATCTAAAATTCTTTCTTCAGCGTTCTTTTCAGCTCTTGCTTTAACTTCAGTGCCCATTTGTACCTTTGTTTTAGTAATGCTTATTTCTACAAGATCACGAATTATTTGTTCAACGTCTCTTCCAACATAACCCACTTCAGTAAATTTTGTTGCTTCAACTTTTATAAAGGGAGCATTAGCTAATTTTGCAAGTCTTCTTGATATTTCGGTTTTTCCACAACCAGTTGGGCCAACCATCAAAATATTTTTTGGAACAATTTCTTCTTTTAAACCATCGTCAAGCTGCTTCCTTCTCCATCTATTTCTTAAAGCAACAGCAACAGCCCTTTTTGCTTTTGTTTGACCAATTATAAATTTATCTAACTCTGAAACTATTTCTCTTGGGCTAAAACTTGACTCCATTCTACAACTCTATTTTTTCAGAAATTATATTATGATTTGTATAAATACATATATCGGCAGCAATATTTAGAGATTCTATTGCAATTTGATTAGCATCCATTTTTGTATTTTTCATAAGAGCTTTAGCAGCACTGTTTGCATATGGACCCCCAGATCCAATTGCCAAAATACCATCATCAGACTCAATTACATCTCCTGTACCAGACAAAAGTAAACTTACATCTTTGTCTGCAACAATCATCATTGCTTCTAATCTCCTCAAATATCTGTCAGTTCTCCAATCTTTAGCTAACTCTACACAAGCTCTTTTCAGTTGATTTTTATACTGATCTAATTTTCCCTCTAACCTTTCAAAGAGAGCAAATGCATCTGCGGTCGATCCTGCAAAACCTGATATAACACTTTCATCTGCACCAAGTCTTCTGATTTTTTTAACATTTGATTTCATAACAGTGTTACCAAAACTAGCCTGCCCATCTCCGGCAATTACAACTAAATTATCTTTCCTGATCCCAATAATTGTGGTTGATCTAATTTTATTTTTTTTCATATATCTGTAATTAAAATGGCTATTTAATTATTTTTATCAAGTGATTTACCTAGAATTTATTTAAATTCGCTGATAATAGGCCAAAATGAGAAAAGGAAAGATAGAGAGAATTACAAAAGAAACCAATATATCCTGCTCCATAAATTTAGACGGTTCAGGTGATGCAGATATTTCAACCGGAATTGGGTTTTTTGATCATATGCTTGAATTGTTTGTACACCACAGTTTAATAGATATGACGCTTAAAACAGTTGGAGATGTTAATGTGGATTTTCATCACAGTGTTGAAGACACAGCATATGCAATATCTCAAGCCACAACTAAAGCTCTTGGAGATAAAAAAGGAATTAATCGATACGGCTTCTTTTATGTTCCAATGGATGAATGCCTTACCCGTTGTGTAATTGATTTTAGTGGTAGACCAGAGTTTGTTTGGAAAGTAAATTTAGGTCTAAAAAAAATTGGTGAAATGGACACAGAGCTCTTTATTGAGTTTTTCAAATCTTTTTCAAATGAATCAAAATGCAATTTGCATATAGAAAATCTTTATGGCCAAAACAATCATCATATAATTGAGTCATGTTTTAAAGCTTTTGCTAAAAGTTACAGAATAGCGATAGAGATTGATCATAGAAGAGAAAATAAAATTCCATCATCTAAAGGAACTCTTTAAATTTAATGAGGCAAATCACCATAGTTGATTATGGTTCGGGAAATGTTTTATCTGCACAAAAAGCTTTTTTTAAAGTAGCCAATGAATGTGGCTTTGAGGCCAATGTCTTAATATCAAAAAATCTTAATGACATAAAAAACTCTTCACACATAGTCTTACCAGGCCAAGGTGCCTTTAAAACTTGTATGAATGGATTAAAGTATATTCCTGGAATGATTGAAGAGTTGTATGATTTTGCAGTGATAAAACAAAAACCTTTTTTAGGTATTTGTGTAGGAATGCAAATGCTTGCAACCGATAGTGAGGAAAATGGATTTCATAAAGGATTAGATTGGATTCATGGTCATATAAAACCTTTTCCAAAAAACAAATTAAAACTTCCACACATGGGGTGGAATCTTGTAAAACCAATAAAAAAAAATAGATTAATCAATAATATTATTGATTACTACTTTGTTCATTCATATAGGTTTGAGTGCGAAGATAATGAAAATATATTGGCCGAAACCCAGTATGGAATCAATTTTACTTCAATTATTGCAAAAGAAAATATATATGGCGTTCAGTTTCATCCTGAAAAAAGTTCCTCCCAAGGATTAAACTTAATAAAAAATTTTATTAGTGGTTAAAATATGTCTATACAACTAAAAGAAAAAATAAATATATCGGTAGATACTCTTAATCAATTATCTGAAGTTGATCTAGCAGATCTATGTAATATTACAGAACAAGCAATAAGCGCGGGAGGAGGGTTTGGGTGGATTAGAGTTCCAACAAGACAAATTCTTAATCAATATTGGAACAAAGTTACCAATGATAAGTTATCAAATTTAATTGTTGGCAGACTTAATGGTGTAATAGCTGGAACACTTCAGCTTACTTATGAAGCAATAAATATTGAATCAAGAAAAAATATTGCTCAGATAAAAAGACATTTTGTTGCCCCTTGGGCTCGAGGTTATGGTTTAGCCAAATCTATGATTGATTTTTCGGAACAAAAAGCAAAAGAAGATAATATAAAATCTATACAACTTGCTGTAAGAGAAACTCAAGAAGCTGCAGTACAATTATTCTCAAGTAAGGATTATAATATATGGGGAGAAAATCCTTACTATGCTTTTATCAATGGAAGCTTCGTTAAAGGTATATATTTTTATAAAAACTTATAGTGCAAATAATACCAGCTATTGATCTTAAGGATAATAAGTGCGTAAGGCTTTCTAAAGGTAAGGATGATTCCAGTGTTGTTTTTAATAATAATCCAGAGAGTCAAGCCGTTTATTTTGAAAAGATTGGGTGTAAAAAATTACATATCGTTGATATAGATGCTGCTTTTGGTAGGCCTGATATAAATTTTAAATCTATTAAAAAAATTAGAGATCAAACCACAATTCCAATTCAGTTAGGAGGAGGCATAAGAACATTTGAAACTGCTGAAGCCTATTTTGATTTAGGAATTGATAATTTAATTATAGGCTCACTATCTGTCAAAAAACCAGAAATAGTAAACCTATTATCTGAAAAATTTAAAAATAAAATTTATATTTCTTTAGATATATATGAAAACAACGTAATGGTAAAAGGTTGGAACGAGAAATCATCAATATCAATAGATAATTTGCTAGAACTCTACAGTGAAAAAAATATAAGAGGTTATGTTGCAACTGACATACAAAATGATGGAATGCTAAAAGGTTTAAATATAGACTTTGTAAAAAACATAATGAATAAAATAAAAAGAAGCAAAAACTTTATTAAGAAGGTAATATTTGCTGGCGGATTAACAAATTTTGACGATATTAGAAGGTTAAAGTTATTTAAGTCCAATAATTTAGAGGGAATAATCTCTGGAAAATCGTTTTACGTAAAAAATTTAGATTTAAGAAAAGCTCAAAAATTATTAGACTCGAATGATTAAAACGAGAATTATTCCTTGTTTAGATGTTAAGGATGGAAGAGTTGTAAAAGGTATTAATTTTGTTGATTTAATTGATGCTGGTGATCCAGTAGCACAAGCCAAACATTATTCGGAAAATGGAGCTGATGAAATATGCTTCTTGGATATCAGCGCCTCACTAGAAAATAGAGAGACTTTATTAAATGTTGTTAGAAAAACTGCTAATGAGGTTTTTATACCATTAACAGTCGGCGGTGGGATTTCGTCTGTAAATAATATACAGTCTTTATTAAAAGCTGGTGCAGATAAAGTATCTATAAATTCTGCTGCGATAGCAAAACCAGAAATTATTAAAAATTCTTCAGAATATTTTGGAAACCAATGTATAGTTGTGGCCGTCGATGCAAAAAAAATCAACAATGATTGGTTTGTGTACTCTCATGGAGGAACAAAAAAAACAGATTTACTAGCATTAAATTGGATTGAAAAGGTTGAAAAACTAGGAGCTGGAGAAATACTTCTTACATCGATGGATAAAGATGGAACTAAATCAGGTTTTGATATTGATCTAATGGCTAAAGTTTCTGAGTTTTTAAAAATTCCTTTAATAGCTAGTGGAGGAGTTGGAAAATTAGAACACTTTTATGAAGGTGTAGATAAAGGCAAAGCAAATGCTTTATTAGCAGCATCTGTCTTTCATTTTAATGAAATAACCATTAAAGAAGTGAAACAATTTTTGTATAAAAAAAATATTAATGTTAGATTATAATTAATTATGAACATTGAAAAACTATACAGTATAATTGGTGATAGAATTAAGAGTAAAAAACAACAATCTTATACTAATAAATTGTTAAAGCTTGGATCAAAAAAAATAGCGCAAAAGTTTGGTGAGGAAGCAAATGAGCTTATTATTGATTATTTAAAAGGATCAAAAAAAAGAACAATTGAAGAAGCTGTAGATGTTATTTATCATTTGTTTGTTCTGCTTAATTCAAAAAAAATAACACTAAAGGAAATTAATAATGAATTATCAAAAAGAAAATAATATTTATGATAAAGATAATATATTTGCTAAAATATTAAGAAATGAAATTCCCTGTAAGAGAATTCATGAAGACGCTTACTCTTTGTTTTTTCACGACATAAGCCCACAGGCAAAAATACACGTTCTAGGAATACCTAAATTTGAATGCATTGATCTTTATGACTTTTTAAAAAAAGCAGATCAGAAAACAACAACCTCTTTTTTTGAAAGCGTTAATTTCGTTTTAGAAAAGCTAGGAGTTTTAGAAAATGGCTATAGAATCATAACAAACTCTGGTGTTAATGGGTGTCAAGAAGTACCACATTTTCATATTCATATATTGGGAGGTGAAAAAATTAGTTTTTTAAATTAATTATTCTTTTAAAATAACGTAATTTACTATTTCCTTAACACCCTTTATTGTTTTTAAAGCCTCAATTAAGCTATCAACTTGCTCTGGCTTGGAGGTTATTCCAGCTACATATACTTTTCCATTAATAGTTTCAAAATTATATGCAACTGATCTTAAACCAATAGTTTTTGCTGCTACACCTTTTGCTTGCGTATTAATCCATAGATCATTTGCATATTCTTTTATTGTTGATCTATTACCAATTTCTATTTCATTAACAACTTCATTCACACCCTCAACTTCCCAAACTAATCTTACTGATTCTATTCTTGTTTCTTGGTTGTCAACCAAACCAGTAAGTAATACTCTTCCTTCTAAAACTGTGGTGTTAATATCAACGAAAAGATTATTTCCCGCATTAAGAAATTTTGCTGATATATTAATTTTAATAGTAGTATCATCTACAACCGTTCCAATTGATCGATCTCCTTCAGCAACCACCATTGCAGTTCCTCCTCCAGTAGCTAAAATACCTGTGGGAGAACAAGCAAATAAAAAAATTAGTGGTAAAGAAATAATACCAAATAAGAATATTCTTATATCCTTTTTAACTTTAAAACCCATTTATAAATTCTATTTTTTGTAATTCCAGTTAATTTATGTACTATTTCAACGACGTCGGTCAAAGAAAATTTGTTAAGCAACTTAATAATTTCATTATTATAGTTTTCTAAACTTATAGAATTTATGTTTTTTCTTGTTTTTCCTTCAACAACTATAACAAATTCACCTTTCAAATTTTCTTTTAAATTACTAAATTTTCTGTCATCAATATTTGTGTCAGACCAATAAGTATTTTCATTAATTTTAGTTAATTCTTTAGATACACTTATTTGCCTTTTTTTAATCTTTTTCTGCAAAACTTCTAAACACAAACTTAATCTATTGTTTGATACGAAAAAAACAGAGGTCATTTTATTATCAACTACATCGTTAATAAAAATATCTATTTGTTTATTACTTTTTGGTAAAAATCCCAAAAAACAAAATTGATTTATTGAAATACCAGATAATTGTAGTGCAGGAATTATAGATGTTGGTCCGGGTATAGAAGTTATTTTTAGGTTATTATCTATGCAAAATTTTACTAGTTTAAAACCAGGATCTGAAACTAAAGGTGATCCAGCATCTGATATTAGTGCTACATTCTTATTTCCAAGATATTTTGACAATTTATTGATAACGATGTTTTCGTTATAATCATGTAATGATATTAATTTCTTTTTTATGCCTAACTTATTTAATAATTTTAAGGAATGTTTTGGATTCTCACATACAATAATGTCACAAGTCTGTAAAACCTCTTTAGCTCTTTCTGAGATATCTTTTAAATTCCCAATGGGTGTCGCAACTAAATATAAAAAGGTCTCATCTTTATTTATCATTATTTTTGTTATATTAATAATAGGTTGTACTCCAAAAAATTTATTAAAACAATCTGAACAACAAAATTCTGATACAGTTGAAAACAATAAGCAGCAATCAGCTAAAGTTATAGACAATTTTGCTATAGAAACTACAGTTAATGAAGAAGCTGAAACAAAAAATCAAACAAAAGTTCCATTACCAAATATAATAACAATACTTTTCTCATCTCAAGATGATGAAGCTCTTATAAATCAATTCATTAATGTTTTGGAAATAGGTGTATTTAATAAAAATTTGAAAGATATATTATTTGAAGTAAAAATTTTCAATGATCATGAAGAATTAAAAAATATCATATTAAATAACACTCAAGCAGGAAAAATTTTTATAGGTCCAATAAACAAAGCTGATACAAAAGTAGCTAAAAATTTATGTAACGATAATACAATAATTTTTTCATTTTCTTCTGATACAGAATTAGCAGGAAACTGTTTGTATCTTATTAATTTTTTCCCACAAAATGAACTTGAACAGCTTTTTAAGTCTTTAGATGAAAGCACTAAAGTCACATTGATTTATCCTGAAAACGAATACGGATATATGATAAACAGTATAATTGATGAAGTTATCAACGATACAGAAAGTGTACTTGTCAATAGGGCCTCCTATAAAAACGACTTATCAAATGTTCGTGAAGCTATAAAAGAACTTGGTAAGTACGAACTCAGAAAATATGAACTTGAGAGACAAAAGCAAATTCTAAAATCTAAAACTGATAAAGAATCTTTAAAGCGTTTAGAAAAATTAAAAAAATTTAAAACTACAACTGATTATGACTTTACACACATTTTAATTGCTGATTATGGACTAAATCTACTTCAAGTAGCACCTCTTCTACCTTATTATGATATTGATCCAAATATAGTGCAGTTTTTAGGCACTGGTGTAATTGATGATGAAAATTTTTTTTATGAGCCCTCGTTGCAAGGAACAATTTTTCCTGGTGTAGAAAAGAAAAAAAGACAAAAATTAATTAGTCAATATAATGAAGTATACGAAGATAGTTTTTTAAGAATATCAACCCTTCCATATGATTTACTAGGCATTCTTAATTATATATATAAAAGAAACTTAAACATGGATGAGGTTGTTAAGTTGTTAAATTCGTCAACAATTAGATTTGACGGTTTAGATTCTGGATTTTATTTTAATAACAATATGATTGAAAGAGATCTTGATATTTTACAAATATTCAATGGTAAGGCTCTTAAAATTAATTAATTAGAAAGTTAATTAATTTATTTATCGCAATTGATCTGTGGCTAACTTTATTTTTTTCGACTAATGTCATTTCTGCAAAAGTTTTCATAAATCCAATTGGTTTAAAAATTGGATCATACCCAAACCCATTATCTTTTGATGGTATATTTGTAATATTACCTTCAACCCTACCCTGAAAAATTAAGTTGTGCTTATTTTCAGTAGTCAGACATATCGAAGTGTTAAAATAAGCTCCATTTAAATTTGTTCTCATTATTTTATTTATAATATATTTAAAACAATCATTTCTTGTTTTAAAACTTTCTATATATCTTTTTGAGTAAACCCCTGGTTTAAAATTCAAAGCTTCAATACATATTCCAGAGTCATCAGCAAAACAAGGTAACCCAGTAATATTATTACCAAACTCTGATTTTATCCTAGCATTTTCGATAAAATTCATTCCATTTTCCAATGGCTCTTTTTCAATTGATAGTTCTTTTAGAGAGATAATATCTATTGAATGTTTTTTAAATAAATTTTTAATTTCATTTACTTTGTAAAAATTATGCGAAAAAAATAATATTTTTTTATTTTTATGAAAGTATTTCTTTTTGTTTTTGAATAATTTCACGTATTCCTTTTTTTGCTAAATCTAACATTTCATTTAGTTGGCTATCCTCAAATAAAAATTCTTCTCCAGTAACCTGAACCTCTGATATTTGATTAGTAGCTGTCATTACGAAATTCGCATCAACTTCTGCGGCAGAATCTTCATTATAATCAAGGTCTAGTAGTAATTTATTATCAACAATTCCTGTTGAGACGGCAGCTATATAATTTTTTATTACTGGTTTTTGTATATTATATTGTTGTCTTAATTTTTTAATCGCCATGTATAATGATACGAATGCACCACTTATTGAAGCGGTTCTAGTCCCTCCATCTGCTTGAATAACATCGCAGTCTATTTTTATCTGTTTTTCACCAAGATCTGATAAATTAGTAACTGATCTAAGGCTTCTGCCAATCAACCTTCGAATTTCTTGTGTTCTTCCAGATTGCTTCCCCTTTGCTGCCTCTCTATCCATTCTTGTATTTGTAGATCTTGGCAACATACCATATTCAGCTGTTATCCATCCCTTTCCTGTATTTTTTAGCCAATGAGGGACCTTTTCATCTATTGTAGCTAGGCATAAAACATGTGTATTACCAAATTTGACCAAACAAGATCCATCAGCATGAATATTTATATTTTTTTCAAATGAAATTTCTCTCATTTGGTTGAACGATCTTTCTTTTCGCATATAAACTTAATAATAGTAGATAAAAATATAATTTAAACAATTAATTCTAATGGTCGACAATTTATACACAGAGTTAAATGATAGATCTAAACTAATATTTAAAAAATTAGTTGAATCATATCTTAAAACCGGTTCACCCGCTGGATCTGAAACAATAATGAAAATTGGTGGATTTAATCTTTCATCTGCATCAATTAGATCTATTTTGTCAGATTTACAAAAAGATGGCCTACTTTATGCGCCGCATAGATCAGCGGGGAGAATGCCTACAGAAAAGGGCATGAGGTTTTTTGTTGATGGATTGTTAGAGTTTGGTAGAATATCGAAATCAGATAAAGAAAATATTAAGCAACAATGCTCAACTAAAGGTAAATCTTACGAAGAAGTATTAGATGTAGCATCAAAAGCTATATCTGGTCTTTCAAATTATGCAGGGATAGTAATTGCTCCAAAGTTTCAGAAAAATTTAAAACATCTAGAGTTTATAAGACTTAACGAGTCACAATTAATGCTCATTCTCGCATACGAAAATGGAGAGGTAGAAAATCGCATAATTGAAGATAACGGGAAATATAATAATTCATTATTATTACAGGCATCTAACTATCTTACCTCTAGGTTTACAAATAAAAACATTTCTCAAATAAAAAAATTGATGCAATCAGATATTAAAAAATCACAGGGTGAGCTTGAAATCATATCCTCTAAACTTGTCAGAAGAGGGATAATAGAAAGCCCACCAAATATAAAAAATCCTTATATTTTTTTAAACGGACAATCTAATTTATTAAAAGATGAAATTATATCTAAAGACCTTGATCAAATAAGAAACTTATTTGATGATATTGAAAGGAAAACAAGTTTTGTTGAAATATTGGAGAATGCTGGAAAAGCTAAAGGAGTACAAATATTCATTGGTTCAAAAAATTTTTTATTTAAACACTCTGGTCTTTCTATGGTAATGGCCCCATATAAAAATAATGATCAAGAAATAATAGGTGCGATAGGTGTGGTTGGACCTACAAGACTTAACTATTCAAAAATAGTTCCTCTTGTTGATTACACATCTAAAATAATTGGAAAGGTTATTGAATAATGACTCAAAATAAAGAAAAAGAACAAAATGATAACATAAAAACAGATGAGTCTTCAGATACAACCTGTGCAATATGTGAAGGACAAGGCTGTGAATGCTCGCAAAGCGATGGCAATCAAAATGATCTATATGAAGAGGAAAATAAGGATACAGAAGAGGATAATAATACCAAAGAAAATAAATTAGATGAAGAAATTGAAATACTTAAAGAAGAAAAAATAAGACTTCTAGCTGAAATGGAGAACCTTAGAAAAAGATTTGAAAGAGAAAAAATCGAAACCATCAAGTTTGGTAGCATTAATCTTGCAAGAGATATATTATCTCCTGCAGATAATTTAGAGAGAGCTTTAAGTGCATTACCTGAAAAAGAAGAGTATTCTCAAAATATAAAAAATTTAGTTGAGGGATTAAAAATGGTTTTAAAGGAATTTAAAAATATTCTTGAAAGACATGGTGTTAAAAAAATTGAAGCTATTGAAAAAAAATTTGACCATAATTTACACCAGGCCATGATGGAAGTTGAAAGAGATGATGTGGATGAGGGAACTGTTGTTCAAGTAGTACAATCAGGATACACCATGCATGAAAAGCTACTTCGCGCAGCTATGGTCGGAGTTTCAAAAAAATCTTCTAGTGATTCAGAAGGAGATGAAAATAATACCAAACAAGATAAAATTGAGAAATCTGAATAAAAATTTAGCTAAAAAAAAATTAAATCCGCAGAAAATATAGATAATTTAAATATATTGTTTGCCAATCCTTGTATTTTAAAACTTTTTTCCCATATTGAATGTAGTCTCATATGTAGACAAAAATAAACTAAAGAGGATTTATAAACATGGCGAAAGTAATAGGTATTGATTTAGGTACTACAAACTCTTGTGTTGCAGTGATGGACGGTAAAGAGGCAAAAGTAATCGAAAATTCAGAAGGCGGAAGAACAACTCCATCAATGGTAGCATTCACAGACACTAGTGAAAAACTAGTTGGACAATCTGCAAAAAGACAAGCAGTTACTAATTCTGAAAATACTTTATTCGCTATTAAAAGATTAATTGGAAGAACA
>MDTG01015639.1_pt1 | contig 21235 bp, 16 predicted proteins | sample 811421 | NCBI WGS metagenome assembly MDTG01 (sample SAMN05326645, study PRJNA326480) | marine metagenome | isolation source: seawater | place: Pacific Ocean: South East | collected 2011 | reverse complement strand
CTCACCGCGTCGGCTGGGAAGCCAGACTGCCATGAATGGGGTCGTGGAGGCCCTGGCGAAGCTGCTGGCACCGATTCTGGCATACACGGCCGAGGAGGCGTGGGAGCACTCGGGGCGGGAGGGAAGTGTGCACGAACAGGACTTTCCCGTGCCCGATGAACGTTTCGCGGGCCGGGAGGCGACCGGGGAGGTCGATCAGCTGCTCGAGTTGCGGGGGATCATCCAGACATCCATTGAAACGCAGGTACAGGCAAAGGCATTCAACAAGAACAATGAGGCGGCGGTTGAACTGACTCTCCCTGCCGGGCACGCCTTGCGGAGTCAGCTTGAGGATCGTGACTTTGCGACCGAGTTCTTCATCATCTCAGACTTGAAGCTGGTAGAGGGCCCCGAGGTTTCCGCCGCGGCGAGGAAGACGGAATATCTCATGTGCCCGCGCTGCCGTCGCTACGAGCCTCTGGAGGAGGAGTCAGGCCTGTGTGCCCGCTGTGGGGAAGTCTTGCGGGGGGGTGTATCATGAAGACTCTCCCGGGTCTGCTGCTCAAGCTGGTCCTGCCCCTCTACCTGCTCGACCAGGTGACCAAGTGGCTGGTGGTATGCCGATTTGTGCCACCGGAGCCGGGAACACATGCATCGAGGGAATTTCATGTGGTAGTAGAAGACTTCTTCAATATTGTAAGAGTGCACAACCAGGGTGCTGCTTTCGGCCTCGGGAATGGCACGGCCTGGGCCCCTTTCGTCTTCTTCGTCATTGCCGTCATTGCCCTGAGTGCGCTGACCTACTTCTGGAAGAAGGGAGCCTTCGATACCGTTGTTCTGCGATTTGCCGCTGGACTTCTCGCAGCTGGCATTCTTGGCAATCTTACCGATCGAGTCCTGCAAGGGTTCTTTCTGCCTGCTCACCAGGACGAAGGATTCCTTGCCCGGCTTTCCCATGGCTATGTGGTGGACTTCCTTGATTTCAAGATCGGTCTCTATGAAAAAATATTCCCTGCCACGGGTGGTCACTGGCCCTCGTTCAACGTAGCGGATTCCTGTATCTGCGTCGCAGCGTTCTTCCTGATTCTTTCCACATTCCGCAAGGAGGAGCAACCTGCAGGGGCAGAGGGAGGCTCCGGGGACCACGCATCATGAGTCGCTTTCCGGCACAATCCTGCGCCCTGCCCGGGGTGGGCCTGCGCTGCCGCGGCAGGAACGCGTTCACCATCTTCCTACTCCTGCCTCACCGGTAAACATGGAGACCTGGAAAGCTATCATAGTTGGAATGGTGCAGGGACTCTCGGAATTCCTGCCCATTTCGTCCTCGGGCCATATTGCCCTGACCCAGTTCCTGCTCGGGATGCGGGAGCCCGGCGTGGCCCCTGAGCAGAATATCACCTTCGAACTGGTTGTTCACGTGGGGACCTTCCTCAGCGTGATCATCTATTTCCGCCAGCGCCTCTGTTCGCTGCTGTTCAGCCTCTGGCAGAAGGAGCGCAGGGAGGAGCGCAAGATGATCCTCTGGCTGTTTGTCGCGACCATCCCGGCCACGATTGCCTTTTTCAGTGCGAAGGACTTCTTTGAGGGCTCCTACAATAACCCTGTCCTGGTGGGTGCCTGTCTGCTGGGAACAGGGGTGATCCTGCTACTCCCGAAGCTGATCCGGTCGCGGGAGCAGGAATTTGGCTTGAAGCAGGCGGTCTGGATGGGACTCGCGCAGTCACTTGCCATCCTGCCGGGAATTTCCCGGAGTGGGTCGACCATAACAGCTGGCCTCCTTTCGGGTGCCCGGGCTGAAAAGGCGGCGGAATTTTCCTTTCTCATGTTCCTGCCCGCGATCGGGGGTGGCATTCTGGTAAAGCTCAAGGACCTGCAGGCGGTCGCAAAAAGTGATGCCGCAGCTGCCTACTTCTGGGGCTTTGTTGCGGCCTTCCTCTCCGGCCTTCTGGCAGTCTACCTTGTCCTGCAGTTGATAAAGCGGGGTAAGTTCGAATATTTTGCCTATTATTGCTTCGTGGCCGGGACGGCAGCGATGGTCTACTTCGGAGCGCGGTAGTGAGGTTGCGAAATAGGCTGGAATAGCCACTGACCGGTCCGGGAAGGAGAGCCGGGAGTTGGCAAAGTGCCGAAAGCGTCCATAGTCATCCTCTTCGTATGCTCGCCAAACGCATTATTCCCTGCCTCGACGTGACTGATGGTCGGGTTGTGAAGGGCGTTAATTTTGTCGACCTGCGAGACGCCGGGGACCCGGTAGACTGCGCGGTGGCTTACAATGAACAGGAAGCGGACGAGATCGTCTTCCTTGATATCACGGCCTCCTCGGACGAACGTGATACGATGGTAGAGGTTGTCCGCAGGACCGCGGAGCGCTGTTTCGTTCCCCTCACTGTCGGCGGTGGAATACGGGAGGTGGCGGACATGCGGCGCATGCTGCTGGCGGGAGCCGACAAGGTCGGGGTCAACACTGCTGCCATCAGGCGGCCGGAACTCGTGGACGAGGGAGCGAACACCTTTGGGAGCCAGTGTGTTGTCGTTGCCATCGACGCCAAGCGGCTGGGTCAGGGTAAGTGGGGCGTCTTCACCCATGGAGGACGAAAGCCGGTAAAGGACCTCGATGCGGTCGAATGGGCCCGGGAGGTTTACAACCGCGGAGCGGGGGAGATTCTCCTGACCAGCATGGATGCAGATGGCACCAAGGACGGATACGATATCGAGCTCACCCGGGCCGTCAGCGAGGCGGTGGGTATCCCGGTCATAGCAAGTGGAGGATGCGGGACGCTCGATCACATGGTGGAGGTCCTGCGGGACGGGAACGCTGATGCGGTCCTCGCCGCGAGCATTTTCCACTTTGGGGAGTTCACCGTGCCTGAGACCAAGCACTACCTTGCCGGGCAGGGAATCCCGGTCCGTCCTGAAGTAGGGCAGTAGCTTGGCGCTTCCGGAGTGCTGCCCCGGTGAAGCCATCCGGTGACGTTGGGACCTTCACCCGGAGTAGATTCGCTGGACCCGCGGGGTGATGCTGGTGAAGATCTCCCAAGGAATCGTGCCGGACTTACGGGCGACCTCGCTGACGGGAATGTTGGGACCGAACAGTTCCACCTCGTCGCCGGGGAGGCAACCGGGGTGGTCAGTAAGGTCAGCCATGATCTGGTCCATGGTAACCCGGCCCAGCAGGGGAACCCGTTTTCCCCGGATAAAGACCTCGGGAGAATTATTGGAGAGCGCGCGGGGATAGCCGTCCCCATATCCGATTCCGATCGTACCCACCCTGGTGGGGCGGGTGGTGAGGAAGGTACGGCCGTAGGAAATCCCGTGTCCGGGTGGAAGCTCACGAATCACGGAAAGCCGTGACTTGAGGGTCATCACGGTGCGGAAGGTATTATCGTCATCGTCGAAGGGGGAAACTCCGTAGAGCAGGAGGCCCGGGCGGACGAGGTTGGTGGTCCGGGACCGGTAGCCGAGCAGGCCCGCTGAGTTGGCGAGGTGAATGTATTCGAACTCGTCGCGGGAGGGGAGGGACTCGACCAGGGTGTCAAAGGCATCGAACTGGGACCGGGTGAATTCCACGTCCTCATCGGCGGCGGGAAGATGGGAGCCCAGGCCGGTGACCCTGACTGAGGAAAGGGTACGGATCGCTTCCAGGGCGGCAGGCACGTCTACAGGCAGGAAGCCGCCTCGTCCCATTCCAGTGTCCACCGCGAGGTGCGCATGCAGGATGGAGCCCGCGTCCCGGGCGACTTGATTGAAGTGACGTGCTTCCTCCATCGTGTTGAGGCAGGGAACCCAGTTGTGGGCTACGACCTCGCTGCGCTCCCCGGGGAGGGTGGCGCCCAGGAGATACACGGGAGTATTCACTCCGGCATTGGTGAGTTGGCGCGCTTCGCCGACGTTGGCCACCCCGAAGAAGGTGACACCCTCGCGGGCTAGGGTGCGGGCCATTGTTTCAAGACCGTGCCCATAGGCCCCGGCCTTGACGACGGCCATGACGTGCTGGCCACCGAGCTCGCGCGCGGCTGAAAGATTGTGACGCAGGGCGGAGAGATCGACCTCGGCCCAGGAACGGGGAGAGCTTTCGGGCGCGGCGCTCACGGGGCAGAGCCTAGGGCACGACGGGACGTTCGGCAAACCCTGCGAAGGAGCGGGAGAAGAATAGCCTCCGCTTCTGCCGGGTCTGCAAGGATGGGGCCGCTTCCTCTGGAAGCGGGAAATCGCACGTTTCAGTCGGGAAGCGCCTCCAGGCTCCATCCTTCGGGCCAGGTTCCCCGCGCAGGTTTCCCCGGATCAACCAGAACCCAGGTTTCCCGACCCTGTTCCATCAGGCGCCGGGCCGTCTTGGCAGCCTGCTCCGGCATCCTCGCTTCGATGGGGCTGCCGTCCGGCTGAGGCTGCACCACGATGCGGTAGATCAGAGAAGAGTTGACCTCATCATCGGTTTGCTCCACCGCGGTAATGATACCGGGAAGAGCGCGTCCGTGGACGACCAGGCGTTTCCGGGCGGCCCGGTGGCAACATGTGAGAACCACGCCGACATAGGCTCCCAGCGAAATGAGCAGCGGAATCCACCAGGAAGCGTCGTTGTTCCTGGTGCTCAGGGAGATGATTAACGCAATCGTGCCCATCAGCGATAGTACTGTCATGAGAAAGGTCGTGCTCCCCTGCCATCCGAGCTTCCTGATGGGTCCGGGTATGTTGGAACGGGGGACGGGCTGGTGGCGGAGAGCGTCAAGCATCTCGCGGGTGACGAGGTGCTTGCTGATGACATGGCCGATGTATCCGCCCCTGGAGGTCATGTTGTGCAGGGCTTCCTCGGCGAAGGTTCCTTCCACTGCGTTTGCCGCCCGGCGCCCGGCGTCGGGATCGTTGGCGATGGCGGTGCAGGCCGTGACTGCGTCGTCCAGAAAGGTCTGCAGGTCGGTGTCGTCAATCCGCTGGTCAGCATTGTGAACCTGTCGCGAGCCCGGGGGCACGAGCTGCATTGAGGAATGGGATATGGCCTGCTGGTGCCGCATGAAAAGAACACCGCGTGGTTTGAGAATGATGACCGCGTCGCGAACGGTGACGAGGGCATCAATGGCCTGCCTGGTCAGCAGGGCCCGGAGTGAATCCGGGGTTGCGGTGGTGATGTCATAAGCGCTGTTGAATTGGTCCTCGCCTTCCAGCTGGCACGAGGGCATGCCGAGAAGATGTGAGAATGCGCTCTGAAGTTGGGATACGAGCGTTGATTTTGAGTGAAGCATCGCCTCGGGGAGGGTGGTTGCCGGGCGATAAAAGAAGACAAAGGTACGATGGAGGCGATAAAACTGCTGCCCGCTTTTACTTTTGGAACTCTCCTGCCAGGAAACATGCCCGAAAATATCGTAGCCCAGTTCGTGTTGCTGGAAATGGGCATCCTCGAATTCGAGGGAGCGCTCTTCAAAAGCTGCCTTGAGTTCACGCAAGGCGTCCTCGGGCAGGGCGCTTGGTGCAGGCTGTTCTGACATCCTCCGGGTAGTTCTGGGACGATGATATCTGCGTGGGGTCCGACCGGGGACCGGGAAGTGTCCAAGCTGCCTGGATGGATCACTCGGGGTAGGCTCTCCGCAGGGAGGCCCTCTTGCGTGGGAAGTGCTTGGTCACGCCCTCCCACGGAGGCAGGGTGCGGTTTTGCCGCTACCTGTCCTGTATCGCCTGCGAGGCGCTTTGCAGGTCCCGTCCAAAACCCGAGACGGTTTCGCAGGACGTCAGGGCGGAAAATGCCATGGCACTGCCGAGAAGGAAGGCGAGCTTGATGATCTTGCTGGTCAATTTCATTTGTTTTTCCTGATACTCTTTAAATTTTAACTATTACCGGCAAGAACGCAATGTCGATATGCAATCCAGGCATCGCACCCGCGGCTTTCTGCCCGGGGAGATAGGCCCGGCTTACCCGGGGCGAAAGCGGTCCCGCCCCTCAAGCGTGAGCGCGCTCGTCCGGGCTGCGTTTCGAGGCGCCTACTTTTTTGCCGGCTTCTCGAAGATCATGAAGTGCTGCCATGGGAGAAGCGTGGAATCGGTGCTCTTCCACTTCAGGCCGACCACTTCCATTTCCTTGCGGGACTGGGCCACGCTCATCTTATGGAGAGGCTTGATGGGCACCGTGGGATCTTCGGCGCGGTATTCCAGCAGGATGACCCGGCCGCCCGGCCGCAGGGCCTTGTAGATGGATTCCATCATCTCCCGTGGATGGGAGAACTCATGGTAGGCGTCCACCATCAAAGCGGCATCGATAGAGCCGGGCTTGAGCCTTGTGTTGTCGACGGTGCCGAGGTGGGCCTCTACATTCGTAAGGCCGAGCTTTTTTTCCTTCGTCTCCAGAAAGGCAATCATTTCCGGCTGAATGTCGACGGCCACGACCTTTCCTTTCGGAACCAGCGGTGCGAGACGGAAGGTATAGTAACCGGAACCCGCCCCGATGTCAGCGATGACATCGGCTTCCTTGAGATTGAGAGCGGCAATTGCCTTGCTGGGAGCTTCCTCGTCCTCGCGGTTTGACCGCTCCAGCCACCGGATGGCCTGGTGTCCCATGACAAAGGATATCTCCCGGCCCATGTAATATTTACCGATTCCATCGAAGGTCTTACGTCCCTTGTGATAGTGGCTGGGCCAGCTATCCGCTCCATTTTTTTCCTTCTTGCTGGCATCCTCGGCCACGGAGGTGAGGGCGGTAAGAAAGGTAACGAGGATATTGAGAAAAAGGAGGATCTTCATGGGTCTGACGATTTGTTTTCCCACGGTCCTAAACGGGTTGCACGGGTGCAACCAGAAAGAGGCCACGTGACTGGGTGACCTGCGGCTGACATCAATGTCGGTCAGCTTCCCAGTAGCCCTGCTCCCAGCGGGCGGCCTGGGGTGGAACCCGATCCCTGACATCGTTCCGATCGCCCGGGGTGAAAACAATTGCGAGCGGATTCCTTCCCGGACGGGCCCCGCGGGTGTAGGGGCCCTCGCCCCAGTGGTTGCCCACTGCGACGAGGTGTAAATTCAGCTTTTGGTCCTTGGTTCTGGTGCGGATCACCCCGTCCATTTCACCCTCGAAACCACGCCCGCCGTCTGCGGTTTCGAGGTGGAATCGGCCCTGGATGCGGTAAGACTTTTGGCAGGGCTGGATTCCCTGACCCGGACCCGGACTGATATAGATTTCGATTTCCCTGACTTCATTGCGTCGCCAGTGCGGGGGCTCTCCGCGGGTATTGTCCACGAGGTGGAAGCGGGCGAGGCGCATGGCGAGCGGCGCAGGGATTTTACGGCCATTCTCTGGTGGAGCTGGACTGGTAAGCTGGGCGAGTTCGGCCTCCTTGATCCAGAGGTGGTCGGTGGCCACACCAAAGCCCTGGTGCCTGAATCCAGCGGTGCCGGTTTCCGGGCCACCACACGCGACATAGGACTCGCCTTCCTTCCTGAGCACGCGCGAGTGCACCTTTACCGGGACGGTGTCATCCTCCACTGATCTCGTATAGCGCGGATCCCTTTCGCCCCGGGCCAGCGCGGGAACGCTGATTTCCCCGGGGCGGCGTTCCGCCGCGGGAAGGGCCTCGTAGCGGCGCACGCTGTCCTCGAGCATGGCGATGATGCGCCGGGGGTCACGGTTGTTATTAAAGCCGAGCAGTTTTCCAGAGGCCGTGAAGGTGTAACGCCCCTGGCTGGTTCCCTGGGCCGCGCCCTTGCGGGGACCCTGGTCAGCAACCGCACGAAAGAATACTCCCACCGGGTCCTTTTGCCTCCGTTGGTACCAGTCGTCGGCTGCGACGAGAATGAATTTTTCGCGCAGGATTTTCTGCACGGCGGGGTGTCCGAAGACGAACTCACGGTCCGCCACGCCATTATTTCAGGTGCAGCCCAGGGGATGCCCATCCATTTCCCAGAGGAAGATTGGTTTCCCCGCGGCGGCCGCGAGCTGGCGGGCCTTCCAGAGGTCGATTTCCCAGTCCAGCTCCAGCCACCCCGGGGAGGACTTCCCGGGAGTACAGAGGGCGGTGAGCTCCTTGAAGTGGCTGGGAGAAATTTCACCTGGACCATTGGTGGCAGCGAGGCCCAAGAGGATAAGGATTCGCGAAAATAGTCTCATGGTCTGGACGAGGGTCTCACGGCATGGGGGCTTTGTCAGTCCTGAGCCTGACGTTTGGCACGGGACCGACAGGCCGGGTGCAATGCGCATATGCTCCTCTCTGCCGGAAGACCGCCGAGGGGCAGGGAACAGGTGGATGCCTTGTGGGAATTCGTCACGACGCAGCAGCCGTCTGGTTGTGCGCACCGGTCGCTGCATCAGCAGCCAAGTAGCCGTTGGCCAGCTGACTCGGAAAGCGGCCGGAGTCGGGACGCCGCGGAGAAGGAGCAAGATCCTGTTTGAGCAGGTGGAAGGCCCTGCCGGATATTGTTCTCCGGGAGGACAGTTTCGGGATGGCGACGGAGGTTTGGCCGTTGCGAACAGCGGAGTTCGGGGACTTTAATCGAATGATTTGAGCTCGCTTTACAACGTCCGAGCCATTCGCCAGTCTTGGGACTCAAGACAAACTGCCATGAAATCGACTGATCCCTGCTTGCTGACTGCCTTTTTTCCTCTCTCGCTGCTGGCTGTCCTCGGGGTGGCCGTGAGTGCGCCGGATCAGGGAAAAAGCGATGCGGCCCGGGGCGAAACGGCTGATGGTGGCGAAGAGCCCCTCAGGGCACTGCTCATCACGGGTGGTTGCTGCCACGACTATAACAGCCAGAAGGTAATCATTCCCGGTGGCATCAGTGAGCGCGCGAAGGTGGATTGGACAATCGTGCACGAGGGCGGCACGTCCCGGAACCACAAGGTCAGCATCTATTCCGAGGAGAACTGGACTGAGGGTTATGACGTGATCGTACACAACGAATGTTTTGGTGGCGTAAAGGACGACGCCTTCGTGGAAGCAATCGCGAAGGCTCACAAGTCGACTCCGGCAGTGGTCCTGCACTGCACCATGCACAGCTACCGGGCCGCTCCGAAAGGGGCTGAGGAATGGCGCAGGTTCCTCGGGGTGACCTCCCGCAATCATGGCCGGCACGCCCCTATCAAGATGACCAATCTCAAGCCCGAGCACCCGGTCATGAAGGGCTTTCCCGCGGAGTGGACTACTCCCAAGGGTGAGCTTTATCGGATTGAGAAGGTCTGGGATACTGCCACCCCACTGGCGCGGGGAACCTCAGGTCCCAAAGAGAAGCATATCTGTGTCTGGGTGAACGAATACGGCGAAAAAAAGAGTCGTGTCTTCGGAACCACCATCGGCCACCACAACGAAACCATGCTGGAGCCCACTTACCTCGATCTTGTCACCCGCGGTCTGCTCTGGGCTGCCGGCAAGCTGGGCGCAGATGGCAAACCACTTCCCGGTTACGGGAAGAATTAGCTGCCGGGCGGCCGTCCGCATCGGTTGGCGCGGATTCGGCCGGGCAGAGGATAGGAAAAACAGGAAGCCGGGGAGGTCCGGGTGTGGGAGGCGTGCGGTATTATCCGGCTAGTCCCACCAGAACTCGTGACCGAGGTTGTCGTCGGTTAAGAGCCGGTAGCCTTCCGAGTTCTCGAGGATCTGCCGCTTGCTCAGAAGACTGACCGCTTTCTCCACTTCCGGGTTCTCGTAGTTATTGAGCAGGGAGACCACCTCGTCGATCTTGGAATCACGTTCCGGCCCCTCGAATACGGGCGTGCCCTCGATGGAGTAGGCGTCCAGGGTTCGCCGCCAGCGCTCCCTGTCGAACTGGATGGGACCATTGCTCGCGACGATGTTATTGAGCAGCAGGACGGCATCCGGAAAGACGGTAGCGGCCGTTCGCTCTGCCCGGTAGGAGCCGGTTGCATTGAACTGGTAAATGCCGCCGGGCTTGAGGTGATCCTTGACCAGTTCCATGAACTCGCGGGAAAGGAGGTTTGTAGCGTGTTCTCTCCAGTGGTGGGTGGTATTGGCAATGATAGCATCAAACTTGCGATCCGGGTTCCTCCGGAGCCATCGCCGGCCATCGTCGACAACAACTTCGACTTTGGGGTTTTGGAGAATGCCGCGGGTGCTCTTGATGCGGGGAATCACCCGTTCACTGTAAGCCGCGTTGATCTCGACCGCGGTAATGTGTTCGACCTGCGGGTGATGGGCGAGGATCTGGGTCCAGGTTCCGCCTGAAAGTCCTATTACGAGGATTTCCCGTGGATTCTCGTGAACCGCGGAGAGGAAATAAGGGCGAACCATCCACGAACCGGGGCGCAGTTCGGTGCCGAGGTAACCGTCATACATTCCCCCGCCATAGATCCGGTCTTCTTCGTCCACCGTGATGACTCCGAATCGGCTTTCCACCACCATTTGGAAGCGTTCTCCCTGGTAATCCCGTTTCAACTGAAGGCGTTCGTAAAATCCGTTGAAGAGGTAGGGACCAGCGAGTAGCACGGCTACAGAGGCCAGGGTGGTGCCTGTGAGCCAGCGGCCAAGTGCGGCTCCGCGGGCGCCTGCAAACCAGGCTACGCCGGCGGCCAGCAGGAGACCCAGGACGGCGAGCAATACGGAGGAGTGCGCGAAGCTGAAGCGGTCCATGAGGATGAAACCGCTGAAGAGGCTGCCTGCTCCTGATCCCAGGATATTTCCAAGGTAGAGATAAGAAAGGCGGGCACCGGCCCGGGCGTCAGGGGGGATAGCGAAGTGGCAAATGAGCGGGAGAGCAGCCCCGAGGAAGGCCGCCGCAAGGATGATGAGCGGAAGGGTGGCAGCAAAGTGAATCCGGAGGACCAGGAGCGAAACGACCGGAGCCACCAGGAAACCGAGCAGGTTCGCTAAGAGGACGAAGCGGGCGAGGGTGCGCAGGGAGGACGCATCCTGGGCGGCGCCATGGTGACGCATGCTCCAGAGAGAGCCGAGTGCGAGTCCGATGAGATAACTTCCCAGCAGCGCGCCAAATGCCCAGGCCCGCGATCCGGAGGTGAAATTGTAGAGGCGAACCCAGAGAATCTCGTAGCTCAGCGAGAGGTAGCCGGTGAGGGTCACCAGGACGAGGGCCAGGACAAAGCGGCTGCTGCCTTCTCTTCCTGTATTCATGAAGGCCTGCCTTTCTTCCAGAAGTAGAGGATAGTGATCCCGGCGAGTACATTAAGGGTGACGGCAAGGAAGACTGAATTAGTCAGGCCGAGCAGGCCGAGTACGCAAAAGGCAGCGAGCAGGGCCCCGATCCCAGCTCCGAGGGTATTGACGAAGTAAAGCATGCTCACTGAATATCCGACATTGCGGGAAGCATTCACGTGGTGCGCGACCAGGAGCGGCAGAGTACTACCCATGAGAAGGGTAGGGGTCAGCACAAGCATGAAACAGAGAACCCCCTTGAACAGCCCGGTCATTTGCTCGGTCATTACTCCCACGGCCTCGAAGAGCCAGAGTGAGAGCGCTCCGTAGACACCAATCAGGATTTCAATGCAGCCAAAGAGAAAAAGCAGCGAAACCCCTTGGCGTTTGGAGGCGACTCCCCCAGCCAGACTGCCCAGGCCGAGGCCCAGCATGAAGGCGGATACCACCATCGTAACTGATTCGATGTTACTGCCGTAAATCAGGAGCAGGGCCCGCTGCCAGATGAGTTGGTATAGAAGCGCGCTGACCCCTGAGACCGCAAAGACAAGGAAGAGGGTTCGAGTGGGAAGGCCCAGTCCCTCGTTCGCGTGCGCACCTAATGCCTCGTCATCGTCATCCATTACCACGGAAGCGAGATTCCTGACCACATTCCCCTTCTTTGCCAACTGGAATCTCGGGAAATTGGGATCCTGGCCGGGGCCTCGGGCAGTCGGGAGGAGGTCACTGGCCCCTATGGTGGAATCTGTCCCTGAAGAGGAGTAGACAGGGAGCGAGGAGTATGGTCTCCTTGGGGACTCCTGAGAACTGGTTCCGCTCTTCATCGCGTGCATACAGGCAGGACAGGTCCGACCAATAAGCCATGAGGATAAAGCCCCCGCTTTCGCTTGTCACCGCGCTGCTTTTCCAAGCTGGGATTGTTCTCATGGCCCAGGTAGAGGTGCCGGATCCGGCTCCCGGCCCCCTCGAAGGTGAGGCGCAGGCCGAGCGAGATGTCGAGATCCAGCCTGGTTTCCAGATCGAGCTGCCCGGGCCGCCAGGAAAGGGAGATGGTGCGGAACAGCCGGGCTTCCTGGGAGTCAACGCCGCTCAGCTGCCGGAGGCACTGGCCGACCAGCTCCAACTGGATCATGGCGTGCGGCTGACGGAGGTTAATCCGGATAGCCCCGCCGGTAACGCTGGCTTGCAGGTAGAGGATATCATCTTGGGCGTAGACGAAAAAAGGATCGAGACCATGCTCCAGCTGCGCGAGGCGATCATGGCCCGGAGGCAGGGTGATGAGGTGACCCTCAAGTTAATACAGAAGGGAAAGCGGGTAGAGAAAAAGGTGACCCTCGCAGGTCGGCCTGCACTTCCCCGGATTGTTATTCCGCCGGGCGCCTTCCAAGGTGGTGGCATTCAGATTCTTCCCCCGGCGGGTGGTATTCAGCAATTTCAGCGCTTCGGATTCGGCGGAGAGGCAAGACGTTTGAAGATGGGTGACGACGATGGATCTGTGGAGTTAGTAGGGGAGGGTGAGGGTCGCGAGGTTACCATCCGGGATCATTCCAATAAGATTGTTTTTGAGGGGCCTTGGGTTACACCCCAGGACAAGGCGGCACCGTCTGAGAAGATACGGAAGCGAATTGGACGTGTTGAGAAAATGTTCAGCGGGCGGGCGGCCCGGCAGGCGCGACCCTTTCTCCTGCCACCGCAGGCTCCTAACCCGCCGCCTCGGCGAGGGGTTCCGCCCAAGGGCGGGGCTGAGGATCCCAAACCGTAAGGGTCTTGATTCTCCGGTCTCCTCCCTGCCATTCCGGCCATTGGGCTGCGAGGCTGCCAGGTCGGTGAGGCGGAAGTGCGGGATTGGCAAGGGGGCAGGCATTGGATAGACCAGCTGCGAGGTTCACCCGACCACTTGGAGTTCCCATGCGTTATGCCATCTTCTCAGACGTTCATGCCAACCGGCAGGCGTGGGGGGCTGTACGGGAGGATATCCTCCTGCAGGGGGCAGACACCCTCGTGTGCCTTGGGGACGTTGTGGGGTATGGGCCAAAGCCCCTTGAGGTGCTCTCCGACGTGCGTGGGTTTACCTCCAATTTTGTCCTCGGGAATCATGATGCCGCGGCCTGCGGTCGACTTGATCCCTCGATCTTCAATGAGCGGGCCCGCCTCGTGATCGAATGGACTCGTGGTCAACTGGACCAGGACTCTCTCGATTTCCTCGGGCAGGTTCCGCTGCAGATGGATGGACAGGAACTACAGTTCGTCCACGCTGAGATTATCAAGCCAGGCGAGTTCGGATATGTAGACGGGATTGGCGCGGCCGAGGTTAATCTGCAGGCCATGACGGCCTCGCTTGGCTTCATTGGCCACACCCACCTGCCGCTGGCCTATACCATGCCTCGCCGGGGTGGCCCGGTGAAACAACTTCCTCCCCGCGACTTTACGGTGGAGCGAGGGCAGCGTTACCTCGTCAACGTGGGATCGGTTGGGGAACCGCGCACGACCGATGTGCGGGCCAGCTATGTGATCTACGACGACGTTGCACGAACGGTATCCTTCCGCCGGGTAGCTTTCGACGTAGAGGGATACAAGGCAGACCTCGCCAGTAGTGGTCTCGGGATCCTGCCCTATTTTGTCCAGGTCGTGGATGCAGGCAGGGTTGCGGGTGCGCCACAACCGGCGGCTGCGCCCCAGCTGGCTCTGGCCCAGCTTCCCAGGGTGACCGAGGTGGTGTCCGGTGCTCACGCGCGGCTGGTCGTAGGTGCGCCTGCCGGAGGAGTCGTTCCCGGGCGTCCACCGGGCCGAATGCCCATGGTGGTCTCTCGCCCACGCTCCAGTGCTCCCTGGGTGATTGGGATCGGGGCCCTCGTTGCGGTCCTCCTTGCTATCATCGCGATTGCGGTCCTGCAGAAGAACCCTGATGCGATTGTCGCTCCTGCGGGTGAAGGTGGAGGAGTCTCGCCGGCAAAGGACCGGGAACGCTCCAGCCGTGATCAATCCGGGAAAAACGAGGTGGAGACTGACACTGGAAAGAGCGGACCGATCCGGGATCTGAAGGTGCGCCGCTACGACAGGACTTTCCAGAACCTGGGGGAACTGCGGGCTGCCGCTGCCGAGGAGCACAGCGAGGAAGAGGTAGGCGATGGGCTGCTCAACCTGGTCCACGCTGGGACGGGTTCCTGTGGACTGGTCTGGGAGGGCGACCTGCTCGTGCCGGAATATGGTCTCTATGAGTTCACCCTGCAGGCCAGTTCGGGGGCGGCGCTCGTGATCTATGAAGAAGAGCAGCTCGTCTCGGAGGCCGGCTCGATCGTCTCCGGGCGGACCCTTCTTCGTAGCGGACATGCGGGCATTCGGGTGGAGTTCTTTCAGAAGAACGGAGAGCCCAAGCCCTCCCTTGCGCTCCGCTGGTCCGGGCCGGGTCTGGAAAAGCCAGTGCAGCTGGTGAGGCAGGGTGCAAGCAGCGGAGGGGAGGTCGTTCTCAAATCCCCGAAGCTGCCACCGGAACCCGAGCCTGGTGCTTCCATCCCGGACCCTGTGGAGCCCGGGCCGGTCGTCGAGCGGAAGGCTCCGGAGAACATATCGGAAGAACTTTTCGCCTATTGGGCGTGCGACCGGCGGGATGAGAAGCCCCATGACGAGTTCGTCCAGAAGGGCTCGGACCTGCTGGAGACGCTCATCAAGGCGGGCCAGCCTATGCGCTACCTTCGGCCGTCTGCTGACCCCGGCAGCGTGACCAGATGGACCAAGCGTGAGTTTGATGACTCAGCCGATTGGCTCGACGGCGAGAACGGGCTGGGCTACGAGGACCGCCCCGGCGAATACCGGCAGATACTTCGCACCACGATCGAGACCACCCAGGGTATGCACCCGCACAGCCTTTACGTGCGTATTCCCTTCGAGGTGAGAGATCCTGCCGACTACAAGGGGCTCGAGCTCAAGATGCTCTACGACGATGGATTCGTCGCCTACCTCAATGGTTCGGCGGTCGGCAGCCGCAATGCACCCGCCCCTGTGGCCTGGAACTCGGGGGCAACCGAGAAGAGGAATGACCGGGAGGCGAAGAAGCCCGAGCGGGTGCCCCTGAACGAGAAACGGCTCGAAGATCTTGTCCCAGGAAAGAACGTGCTCGCCATTCACGCCCTGAATGGGGGTGGGAGCGGAGATCCTAATGATACCAACACGGGGTGTAGCAGCAGCGACATGCTGATCATGGCTAGTCTGGTGGGCGTGCTCAAAAAAGATCGGTTGCGACTGCAGGCCAGAAAACCAGGCAAGCATGACCGTTTGATCAGCCAGTCCATGATCAGGGGCACCGTGACGCAGGGAGAAGGAAAGTTCGGGGAATCGTATAATTTCGAGGGCGGTAGTCTGGATATCGGGGGTAAGAACGAATATGCGATCGCGAGTAGTTCCTATACCCTCAGTCTCTGGTTCACCAGCAAACCGGAGACAGCTGACGGAGAGGACCGCTTTCTCATCTCGGCTGGGGGTAGCTCAGCCGAGGAAGCTGGGTGGGCGCTCTGGATCCCGCCGGATGGCAACGGCCTGAACTTCCGGCTCAGTGATGGCGACCAGGCCTCTGACTTGTCCGCGAGGCGGGAGGGGCTGACCGACGACAAGTGGCACCACGCGGCGGTAACTATCGACCGTGAAAACAAGCAGGTGCACCTGTTTATCGACGGTGTGCCGTCAGCGGATCCGATGGGCATCGATTGGGTGGTGAAGACGCTGGACTCCGGTTCCGGCTTGTGCATCGGGGGGAAACCGGGTGGAGGGCACTTCCACCGGGGCGCGGTAGACGATGTCGCGCTCTGGCACCGAGCGCTCCTGCCCGAGGAAATCGAGAAGCTCTTCGAGGCCGGGACTTCCGCGGGCGATCTTTTCGCGACCGAGGAGCAGTAGCAGCGGCTTTATCTGCGGCGATAGGCCCAGAGGTGCTTAACGCCCCGCACGTAGATCGTATCAGCATCGAGGGCCGGGGAGACCGAGGCTTCCTCGGGAAGCTGACATCGATGAACCAGTTCAAACGTTTCCCCGGCCTTGACGACCGAGAGGGCTCCTTGGTCGGAGAGAAGGTAGAGGTGGCCGTCGGCGGCTACGGGGGAAGCGCTATACTGGCCCGTGCCCCCGAGCCTTCCACGGTAGAGCAGCTTTCCGCTGCTGGGATCGACCGCGGCGAGCGTCCCTCCATTGCGAACCATGTAGACCTGTCCACGATAGAACAGCGGGGAGGGAATTTCGGGAACGCTGCGATTCAGCTCCCAGGCGATCTGGTCGCTGCCGAGCTCCCCACTGCCACCGGGTGTGATTGCCATGAGTATTGGCCGGCCGCGGCGATTGGACATGTGGGAAGTCAACTCCTTCTCCGACCAGAAGCCGTCGCGGTCCTGGTCCACCCAGTTAAAGATGCCCTGCTGCCGTTCATGACGACGCCCGGGGTCGCCCGGGAGCGGGAGCCCCCAGCCGGGATGGCCAAGAGGCAATTCGGGTCGCAGCGGCCAGGTAAAGTGTTCAGTAATTTCATCGCGGGCAAACTTTCCATCCTTGTTCCGGTCGAACTTCATCATGGCCTCCCAGAAAGGCCTCGGATCAATCTTGGCGTCTGAGACGCCGCCAAGCTGGGCCGAGGAGACATACACCCTTCCGTCACCCTGAATTGGAACCGCGATGGTTTCGCGTGAAAATCCCTTTACGAACCACTTTTCCCTGCCGTTGGCTGGGTCATAACTTACGACTCGTCCATGTCCGAGCACGACCAGCTCCTCACCTTTTTCGTGTTCCCAGATCGTAGGTGTTGACCAGCCGCTCCGCAGAAAAGGGCGAGGAGTTTCCCAGGCGAGTTCGCCACTCGACCGATTCAGAGCAATGATCCTGGACCTGCTGAGGTTGCTCTTTTCCAGGTTTGCATCGTTGTCAATGACGAGGATCAGCAGGTCCCGGTAGGCGATCGGAGAGGTGGAAGCACCGTAAAGGCTGCGGGGAGTAGGCAGGTTTTTTTTCCAGATCTCGGTCCCATCGTGGCGGTAAGCGATCAGGCCGTAGGAACCAAAGTAGACGTAGACGTTCTCTTTATCCGTGAGAGCAGAAGGAGAGGTCGGCGTGTTGGCCTTATGAACTTTTTCGATGGCTACCTCCGGGGCCATCCGCCGCCACAGTTCCCGGCCACTCTTGCGATCAATCGCGATGGTTACCAAACGTCCCCCGTCGAGGGCCGTCAGGAAGATACGGTTCCCCGCCAGAACCGGGGAGGAAAGTCCGGAAGGAAGGGGGGCCTTCCATGCCAGGGAGTCAGGTCCGATTTCAATGGGGGGCCTGGAGTCTTCCGCTACCCCGGATCCACCGGGTCCGCGGAATTGACTCCAACCCTCGGAGCCTGACGCGACCGCCGCCGGGAGGAGGAGCAGGAAAACCGGTAGAACGAAGGCGGGCGGTGTAGGGATCATGAGGGTAGAACCCTCTCTCTGGAGGCCGCAGGAACCAAGGAGATTTTACGCGCCCCCCGGCGAAGGAGGCCTTGATCCTGAGAGGTGAGGATAAATTGGTGGCCCGGCCTTCTTCGAGGGAGCCCTGGATGAGCAGGGGACAGGGCGCGCCTAGTCTTTCCTGCGCAACCGCTGCCTCGCTTCCTCTGAGAGTCCACTGTTCGCCAGCCACTCAGTGGCGGCCTCCTGATTCCGGCGAAAATAATGTCGAGCGGTCTGCACCAGCGTGTCTTCGCGGCGGGCGGGATCGGCAATGGCTTCGGCCCAGGAAACCGCGCTAGCGGGATCCTCGTGCATGACGCGGGTAGCGTAGCCGCTCAGGGCCGCATCCCGTTCCGGGGAACGCGGCATCTCTCGCAGGTAGTTTCCCGCTGCCTCCGGATCGCGGCCTGCCCAGGCACCGAAGGCCGATCCGAAGCCAGCTGTGCGTCCCTTGCTGGTATCCAGGGATTCCAGCCATTGCACTGCGGATCGCGGATTGCGTTCGGCCCACTCCCGGCTCACGTGATTAACCAGTCGTGAATCAGATTTTTCGTCGTTGAATTGGGCAGCCCACTCCGCGGCAGCCTCCGGGTCCTGGCGGGCGAACTCCCCTGCAATACGGTCCCGGGCGAAGACGCGCAGGTTTTCATCGGAGATTTCCGCCGTCCACCGGGCTGCCCCAGCCGCGTCATTGCCGCGAAGTATTTCGCCGGCGATCACATGAACCATGCGCTTAACGTCCTTGTCTCCCTGGGCCCGCAGTTCACTGACGAAGTCGAGCGCGACCGCGGGGTCGGCGTTGGCAAGCCCGAAGACAGCACCCCACTTGAGTCCGTTGCGATCGATGTTTTCCTGGTCGCGTGCCTCGTCGTACCACGCTAGGGCGGCAGCAGAATCAACACTGGCCCAACCGGCGAAGGTTGCCGCCACATCCTCTTCCTCTGTCTTTATGCCGTGGAGCACTGCAGCCTCGCCCGCGAGAGCACCCCAGGCATAATGAAACTCCCGGAACTCGGAACTGTGACCGTGAAGATGTTCGACCTGCTCACGAATCAGCAGGGCGTTTTCCTTCGTCAAGCCATTCAGGAGGCGCGCGTAGGCAAGGCGGCGCTCAATGGGGCTGCTGGACTTGAGATTCTCACCCAGGCTCGCGATGTCCTGCTCGTTCAGAGGACCCGTTCCGGCGAAAGCCATATCAGACGCACGGCTTACCGAGTGGGACCCTGCTAGGACGTCTGAAGAATCCACGCCGCCGCTGGAAAGCGTGAATCCTTGTGGGGAATCTCTGAGACGAGCTTCCGAACTGCGCCTCAGGAGGGGGGCGGGCCCCTCCTCCTCGTTACGGTCGGAATAGAACTGCGCTCCCGCTGCAAACGTCAGAACCGCAGTGCAAGCCCAGCCTGTATGGACCCATCCGGAAATCTTCATGGCTCTAATTACTATGAGAGGGCTGGAAACTCAATCCGGGGTTTGCTGCCAGCCCGAGTCATTTAAAAGATCAAGCCGACTGTTTTCTGCTCTCTAATTGAGGGAATGTTAGGCTGCTCAGGAGAGAAGCGGGGATTCGTTGCAGGGGGTTCCAGACGAAATCCTTGGGAGAGGCGGGACGAGGGCGGGACTTGATAAACGATCCGCAACAAGACGTGAAAGTAATGAACAGGGGGGTCTTGGAGTTCGCCATGAGATAGTCTTGAAGGAATCTTAGAAGGTCTGGAAGGCCAGCGTTGGCAGGTGTTGGAAAGCTGGGCCTATAAGTCTCACCCGATACGTTGATCGCGGTGACGCCGTGGGCCGATCCCGCTGCGGAGCCGAAGGCGCTTGCAAGAGTTCATGCAGGCCAGCGCAGCGTCGGGAAACTGACAGGCAGCGAACCTCGATGAGTGAAGCTGGGCGCCGAATAACGGTGATCGGGGAAAAAGAGCGTGGCGAGCTCGCAAGGCCCATCTTTTCTGAAAGGTGCCTGATCCGTTGGAGGAGGTCACTTAACCAGTCGAATTCGAAGAATTAGCCCGCAGGCATCGGTCGCCGGGCCTTTCCACGCAGATGCCTCAGGATCTGGCTCTGAGCACAGGGGAATGCCTACAGAGGCGGGCAGGGGGGCTGCTACGGGGTAGGGCCAACGGGGAATCAGGCTTCGGCGCCCGAGAACATTCAGGGAACGAGGCGACCGGCGGCCACCTGTCGGGTCAAGGGAGCCAGGATTCGTCGTAAGGGAGCATCTAAATTCGACGAAATGAACTGGCGATCGAGTGGTGATTCGCGCAGATTTTGTCCCTCAGGTTCTCGGCCATTTGCGCCTGGTTCCTCGATCTGTATCCTTTTATTTACATAGATGAATCACCTTTCTGGCATCCTCGCCCTTTCTCTCCTGTTTGTGACCGGTCAGGGTTCTCCCGGATGGGGTGCGGCCTGGCCGGAGTGGGGAGGAAGTCCCAGTAAGAACATGGTGTCTTCGGAAACGGAGTTGCCAACCGACATCTCGGGAGGAGACGAGTCGGAGGAAAATGAGGACGAAATCAATCGAGCCAGTGCGACAGGATGCAGGTGGGTGGTGACGCTGGGTTCCGAATCGTATGGCACGCCGACAATCGGTAACGGACTCGTCCTGGTCGGCACTAACAATGAGAAACCACGCAATCCCGCCATCGTGGGTGATCGTGGCGTGGTGATGGCGTTTGACGAAAAAACTGGTTCCTTTCGCTGGCAGCTGACCGTTCCCAAATTACCCGGTGGTGATGAGATTGACTGGGAGTATCTGGGCATCTGCTCGTCTACTCTGATTCATGGGGACCGTGGTTACGTCGTGACCAATCGCGCCGAAGTCGTCTGCCTCGACCTCAAGGGCCTCGCGGATGGGAATAACGGCTTCGCCGAAGAGGGACGCTACATGGCGGGGCCGGGCAAGGAACCCAGCAAGGTGGGGCCCAATGACGCGGACATTCTCTGGACCTTCGACATGATCAAGTCGCTGGGAGTCATTCCCCACAACATCGCGAGCAGCTCAGTGGCCCTGGTTGACGGCAGAATCATCGCGACGACCTCCAACGGCCTGGATGGGGAACATGAAACCATGCCAGCCCCTGATGCTCCCTGCCTGATCTCTCTCGACGCTGCAAACGGAAAGCTCATGAACGTGGAGCAGGCTGGAATTTCAAGAGCTACCATGCACTGCAACTGGTCCTCTCCCTGCATCGGCAGGCACAAGGGTCAGCCGGCAATCTTTTTTGGAGGCGGAGATGGGTTCCTGCATGCTTTTGACCTCGATGGTGCGCCTGGGAAAAAGGGCCTGAAGACTCTGAAGGAGTATTGGCGCATTGATGCAAACTCGAGGGCCTACAGGAAGGACGCAGAGGGTAAGCCCCGCGAGTATCCGACCTTCAAAGGTCCCAGCGAGATTGTAGGTACCCCGGTCTATCACGATGGCAAAGTCTACGTCACCATTGGGCAGGATCCCGAAAACGGTGACGGCGTGGGAATGCTCAGCTGTATCGATGCCGAAACGGGCAAGGCGGAATGGACATATCAGGAGATCGGGCGCTCCCTCTCCACACCTTCCGTGAAGGACGGTCTCGTCTACGTGGCAGACTTTTCGGGGCAGGTGCATTGCGTGGACGCCTCGACCGGTAAGCAAGTCTGGCTGCATGACACTCTCAGCCGGATCTGGGGATCCACGCTGGTAGCGGACGGCAAGATCTACATTGGGACGGAAGACGGTGAGCTGATCATCCT
>MDTG01342344.1_pt1 | contig 21236 bp, 18 predicted proteins | sample 811421 | NCBI WGS metagenome assembly MDTG01 (sample SAMN05326645, study PRJNA326480) | marine metagenome | isolation source: seawater | place: Pacific Ocean: South East | collected 2011 | reverse complement strand
ATGAACAAGAGCTAACTATGGGAAGCCCTTATCATGATTTGTTAGGTAATGTGCCGTCAGGTTGGACAGTGGTTGAATACCAAAATGAGGGAGAGCAAGCAGATATTTCTGATGCAGCACTAGCTATAGAGTCTGAGGCAGGATTAACTATAACTGGCACACCATCAATAGTAGTTGAATTAGAATGCTATACAGGGTTAAGAGATTCAAACGGAGATGAGGTTACAACCAAAGCTAACAAATGGATCTGTATTCCAGTTAACACAGCTAGTAGTTGGACCAACATTACTGATTCAATGACGGAGTGGGTAGCTATGGACGATCAAGCCCATGATGATTTAATAGCTTTAGGTAAACCCTCATAAATGCTAGAATTTGTTTAATTAATAAGCAATACACACCAAAAAATTAAATACCTGTGATATCTTTTTCGCATGGTTTTGCTTAATAAAAAAAAATATATATTTGCTTTTTGCATGTTGTTATCAACACATGCATATTCAGATCAAACAGGTGACTGTACAGCAGGTACTCAGTATTGTGAAAATAATGGCTTGACGACCATTAACACCACCGTTACCACAAATACGAATCATAACAATAACCAAAACGTAAACCAGAATACAAACGTCAATAATAGTACGAGCCATAATACAAACGTAAATAATTCGAGCAACGTAAATCAGAATACTAATATTTCGACCAATACGAATAACAACAACAGCGTTAGCAGCTCGACCTCAAACAATACTAACAATAATTTTAATAATTCAACCTCTAACTCAACTGTAAATTCAACGGTAAATCAGACAGTTAACAATAATACTGTGTCAAACAATACCAACGTAAACACTTCGACCAACACAAATATAAATCAATCTACCTCTGAATCAAATGTCAAAACAAATAATGTAAATCAAAATAACAATAATACGGTTTCTGACAATACTAATCGGAACATTAACGAATCAAATTCGACACAAACTATTAACCAAAATGTAAAATCTGAAGCACCACCAGCCAGTGCTATCGCTCCAAGCATCATGAGTTATTCGCAAGATCTGTGCACGGTAGGAAGGTCGGGAGCAGTGCAAGGGCAATTGTTTGGTTTTTCTACAGGTCGTACTGTTACTGACGAAAACTGTGAACGCCTTAAGCTTGCTAAATATCTCTTTGATGCTGGGATGAAAGTTGCCTCAGTTTCTATACTTTGTCAAGATTCAAGAGTTTTTACAGCTATGGAAATGGCAGGTACACCTTGTCCGTATAAGGGCAAGATTGGAAAAGAGGCTACGCTTGCTTGGACTGAAAACAAAAAAGACCGACCTGACTATAAAGTATGGTACAAAGAAAAGGTAAAAAGATGTAAGGAAGTTTGGCACTCTTCTAATCAAAAGAAAAGAGAATGTATCGCTGCTTTAAAATAATATGTTGTTTATTACTTACAAGTAATTTATCAGCACAATATATACACGAAGGCAATCAAAATTTAATAGACCTTACCAACGAATCTGGAACCACAAACTTAAATGCCGGAGATGATCAATTGTCTTCTGCATTCAATTTAGATTTTACGTTTACTTTTTATGACAAAGAATTTACCGCTGCTCACATGTCAACTAACGGATGCCTTCACTTTGGCTTAGGGAGTGGCAATATAAATAGAAATAATTACTGTGCTGATTATACGCCTGACCCACTTCCACAATATAACTACACATTGTTTCCTTTTTGGACTGACTTAATTAGAGACAATCAGTCTAAAATGTTAGCTAAAAACTTAAGCGATAAGACAGTCTTTGGATGGTATTTTTTAAGAGAATACAACCGCCCATCTGATAATAGTTTTGAAGTTATACTTTGGAAAAATTCTACATTTGAGTTTAGATATGGCGATCTAGATATTATTAATCACGATGTTCTTATTGGACAACAAAAAGATTCAGATACTTATTATCAATACTTATATCACGATGAATGTAATATAGGGACAACTAATACCAGCTCTTGCGTAAATAAAGATTGGAACAACACAACATCAAATAATTTATTAGAAGATGGTGGTTCATTGTATGGTACTAGTGTAACTATTGATTGTAGTAATCCTTTAAATGACACAAGCTGTGCAGGTTATTGGGATGCTTACGATGATTTACAGTGTGACCTAGACCCACAGTATGGACCCTTTTGCCCGGGATACAGACAAGAACAAGATATAGGTTATTATCAAGAAGAAGAATATTTTGACTACGGACTTGAAGAAGAAATGTTTGATTTTGGTTATGAGGAGTATGACACTTTGTATGACACTTTTGAAGAGCCGCTTATATTTGAAGAATTTGTTTATGAAGAAATAGAATTTGTTTTTGAGGAAGAAGTAGTTTTTGAAGTCTATGAAGAATATATAGAGCCTTTTGAAATAGGACTAGAGTTTGAAAACTTGTTAGAACTTCCCTTGGAAGATTTAATGGTAGAAGAATTTATATTTCAAGAAACATTTTTAGTAGAAGATTTACCTGAACCAGAAACTTTATTTGAAATAGAAACAATTGAAGAGCTTGAAGAGTGGTTTGAGGAAGAGGTTGCCCTTGAAGAAGATCTTGCATTTAATGAGCCGGAGGAAGAAATAATTGAAGAACCTATAGAAGAAGATTCTATAGAGGAAGACATAGAAGAAGATATTGTTTCCGAAGAAAAGAGTTCTATAAGTAGAGCAACCGCTATGCGAGTTGTAGCATCAACAATAACAACCGCAAATCAGAGTGTTAGAGGTGTAAATTCTGGAAACAAAGCTGCTGCCCAAGGTGATTCAAATACTAAACAATCTAATACATCAGGATCTTCTGTAGGTATAAGTACTAGCAGCTCTCCAAGTATGTCAGATCAATTTGCTTCTTCAACAGCACAAAACAATCAAGTATTAGACATGAGCAGCAATATCGTTAATTCTTCTACATCAGATTCAGCTGTTATTGAAACAGTTGATGTTGTTGTTGATACTAGCTCATCACAGACGATTCAAAATCAAATAGATATATCTATGACTACAAATTCAACAGATACCGAAGCAGAACAGATAGTTGAAGATATAATTGCACAAAATATGCAATCTGCTCAAGAAGAAGCACAAGCCACGCAAGAAGAAACTGGACAGTACGGTTCAGAGGATATTGTGATATCTTATATGGGATTTCTTCCCGGGTTTGAAAATTATAAAAATGTATCTATACCGGGCAAAGAATTTTGGTATGAACCTAAAATTATTTATACTAATAATACTCTACCAGATAATAATGAAGCATTTTATTTTATGGCAGGACAAAGTATAAGGACATTAACCGATTTAAAAGAAATGCAACCAAAATTATAGGAGACTAATATGAATTGGTTTGAAAATAAAACAACGCAACTTATAGCTCTTGTTGGTATTGTTACAACGCTTGCTGGCTTTGGCTATCAAGGAGCTCAGTATGTTAATAGATTAGATAACCTAGAAGCTCAAATAGGCGGTATAGGTGATACCGAACAAAAACAAAAAGTTATTGAGGAAAGATTTGCAGGTATAGAAAAGTCTGTACAGTATTTAGAAAAACAAATAGACGGCATTTCTGTTCCAGATGTTACTGAAATAAAAACAGATATAGCTACAATTAAAGCTGACATTCAATCTTTGAACAAAGAAGTAGATAAGATAGAAGCAAAGATGAATGATAAAAATCCATTAGCGGGGTAAGTATGAAATTTGATGCAATAAAAAATTTAGTTGGAGCTTTGGCTCCTACTCTTGGGTCAGCCTTGGGTGGACCCCTAGGTGGGCAAGCTGCTTCTATTGTTGCTGATGTTTTGGGCTGTGCCCCAGAACCAAAAGCTATAAATCAAGCTATACAACAAGCAACTCCAGAACAAATGCTTGAGCTTAAAAAAGCTGAACAGAGTTTTGAAGTCCAAATGAAAGAGCTCGAGGTAGATATATTTGCACTTGAGGTGCAAGATAAACAAAAAGCAAGAAGTAGCTTTTCAAGAGACTGGACAGCAAGAATTATGGGTACAGCTGTTGTTGGTGGATTTCTTGGGTATATATTTTTAGTAACATTGCAACCACCCGAACAAAATTCTGAAGCATTGATAAATTTAGTTCTCGGTTATCTTGGCGGGTTAGCGTCAGCCGTTGTTAGTTTTTACTTCGGAGCATCTAATTCTTCCGACAAGGAATAACCGTGGCGGGCTTTAAATTACAAACATTTACTGGACTTAATGAAAAACTTAGCCCTAGACTTTTACCGGAAGATGTAGCTCAAGATACACAGAACGCTTTTCTAGACCGAGGAAGATTAGAAGCACTTCCGCAAGACACTAATGATTCTTCAGAAACAGGACCCTCACATCCAGCTAGTCATATAGGTTCAACCACTAAAACAATATTTAAAGCCACTAATGCTGAGTGGTTTACCTTTAATGATGAGGTTGACATAATTAAAAGTCCTATTAAAGAAGATGTGCATGGACGTTTTTATTTTACTGGTATTGGAGGAAGCTCAGGATTTCCAAGAATGACCAGTGCATCATCCGGTATATCAGGCTCTGGTCCATATCCAACAACCACTTTTAGATTAGGATTACCAACCCCTCCAGCTTTTACAGCTGGTCCTAGTGTAAACAATGGCACTGCCGCATCCGGAGCAACAGAATCATCAAGAGCTTATGTGTATACAGAGATTACCGCATTTGGGGAAGAAGGACCGCCCAGCACAGTTGCAACCACTGATATTGTAGATGCAGCGAACGGAGCAACAGTAACTTTATCTTTACCAGCTGCAACAAGCGGCACATTTAATATTTCTAAAAGAAGAATTTATAGAACGGATCTTAATGGTATATTTAGATTTGTTAAAGATGTAGCTGGAACATCCGCCGGGACAACAACAGAGGCTGTTCTAGATGCTGATCTCGGGGAAGAAATAGAATCAGTTGACAATTTAGCACCGCCAGACGATACGTCTTCATTGCATCCAGATGGACCAATGCTTGGAATTACAACAATGCCAAACGGCATTACAGCTGGTTTTAGTGGTAACACATTATTGTTTAGTGAGGCTTTTTTGCCACATTCATATCCACTATCTAATCAAATTACAACCAAAGATGACATAGTTGGAATAGCTTCTATTGCATCAGGATTATTAGTTACAACAAAAGGTAAACCCTTATTAGTGTCTGGAACAGATCCATCAGCGATGGCTATGGTTGAGATAGATGCAAATCTACCAAATAGTAATAAGCGTTCACTTGTTGATATGGGTGAGTATGCAATCTATTCATCTCCTGATGGATTAGTATTAGCATCAAATTCAGGCATCAACCTTGTCACCGAACAGATTTTTACAAGAGATCAATGGCAAGATTATTTTCCTTCTCAGGTTGAAGGGTATGAATACGAAGGCAAGTATCTTGGCTTCACCTTCGATGGATCAGATTCAAACACAAAGAAAGGTTTTATCTTTGATCCCCGAGGAGGCAAGAATGCTTTTGTCAATTTAGACTTTTATGCACACGCTGGATATAACGATAGAGAAGAAGACGAGCTGTATCTAGTTATAGATGGCACTCTTAAAAAGTTTGCTAGATCAACAAGCAAGAGAACTTATTCATGGAAGTCTAAAGAGTTTTATACAAACAGACCTATATCACCGGGTGTAGCAAAAGTAAGTGCTGACTCTTACAACAGCCTTACATTTAAACTTTTTGCAGACGGTTCTTTAAAACATACCCAAACCGTTACCAACAGTAATATTTTTAGATTACCCGGAGGATACCAAGCTAAAGCATTTCATATAATTCTTGAAGGAACAGATCCAGTTAATGAGGTCTGCGTATATGAAAGCCCACAGGAGATTACCTGATGGCTAAGGCTAGAGGTACTTTTGTTGTACCAAGAGGATTTGATCCAGAGGCAAAAAGATTTGCTACCATTGTTAATGACTCTATTGCACAAATAAAAGGTGAGAAGGGAGATCCACTAGACGCAGCGGTAACCTTTAGAGATTTAGTTGATACCGGAATTGCAAAAAGAAATGTACGCATAAATTCTGACGGTAGAATTACCGGGACCAACTCAAATCAAATTGTTATTGGTGACGAAGAGGTTTTTGATACTCCGCCTCCACCGACAGGAGTTAGTGCTTCAGGTGCGTTTCAAAACGTAATTATTTCTTTTAACGTAGCAACCTTTGCTAATTTCTCACATGCAGAAGTTTTTGCAGCCAGCAGCAATAGTTTTGCAAGCAGAGTTTTTATTGGGCAAACAACAGCTGGGGTTTTTAGTCATTCAATCGGAACCGGACAAACAAGATACTATTGGGTAAGATTTGTTAATACTCAGAACACCGCAGGACCTTTTAATTCAACAACAGGAACTGTTGCATCAACAGCACTAATAGATACACAGCACATTGCTGATTCTTTAATCACAGCTGCCAAGCTTGTTGACGGAGCAGTCTCCGAAGTTAAGGTGGCAACAAATGCGATAACTGAAACCAAGATATCGAACAATGCGATCACAACGGATAAGCTGGCAGCAAACTCTGTGGTAGCAGATAAAATAGCTGCAAACCAGATAACTGCCGCTAAAATGGTGGCAGGTACTATTACCGCAGCATCCGGTATTATTGGCAACCTAGCAATTGATTCTGCACAAATAATTGATGGTGCAATTGTAAATGCAAAAATTGGAAACTTGGCTGTTGATGATGCAAAGATTGCAAACTTAAATGCGACAAAAATAACCGCAGGTCAGATAGATACAGCACGAATTAATGTTTCTGGTTTAATTACTGCCGGGTCATTAATTACTGGAACCAATCTTTCTACAAACGGTCAAACATCCATTCATGGTGGCAACATCCTGACCAATACAATTCAAGCAACCAGCTTGACAATTACACCGCTTGAAACTGGACAGGCTGCGGCAGATATTAACAGCAACACAACTTTAATTGACGGTGGAAAAATTACCACGAACTCCATAGCCGCTAACAGAATAATCACTACTGATTTAGTTCTCCCTTCTTCTGGTGGTCTTGTTTCTGGTAGTACTATTGGAAACTTTAATAGCAACTCTAAAAGGTATGCAGAAATAACTACAGTCGGAACAGGAGCTGGTTTATATCAAGGTTACGTGCGATTAGTTGGAGGCAACGGTCAGGTTAAAACCATACATTTATTGTTTTCTGATGGTACGGTCAACACTACAGTCACATCAGGCGGAACTGATACGGCAGAGTTATTAGATGGCAGTGCTGGTGTAGTTTACAGAACTCCTGACATACAGCACTTAAATACAAGCATAACTAACTCTAGATTAATAAGCAGTGCTGACACAGCTAACATACCAATAGTGTTTAGATATACAGGTAGTGGCACAGTAAAATGTTATATATATGGTCAAGGTGATTCAAATGCTAGGCAAATAGGATCGGCTGATGTTAGATTTGTTAAGTTTAGTGCGAGTTAATTATGGCATTTTTAAAAAGATACACAGCTAATTTTACTCCAGATGTTATAACTTCTAAGGAGATAGTTGAAGGTGGTAAAACATTAGTAACAGAAGTTGAATATACAATAAACGCACACGAAACTGCTGACTCTAGCAATACTCTTACTGTACCAAAACAATACATAACTTTTAATTACTTTGATAAAGATACTAATGACGTTGACTTTGTGCACATAAGCAACGTAACGGATAGTGTTGTACAGGGTTGGATTACTAATCATTTTAGCAGCAAGGAGCTAGAGTTAAATGCTCTTCTTTCTCATCTAGATGGAATAACATGGTCAACACTGGATGATATTGACCTTAGTAACCCATACGGATAATTACAATACTGTGTAATATAAGGCTACATTAATGGTAAATTTAGTGATATCTTACGGACAGAATGCTATCTTTAGTTGATGTAAGATTATATTGGGATGACATCCTCCCCGGTATTAAAAAGATCAAGGATGAGTCACAACCAGAGTGGCGGATTGAGGATGTCTATGCATCACTTGTTTCTGGGGTAGCTGAGCTGTATGTTGATCTTGAACAAAGACCAAATACAAGCTTCATTGTGTTGCAAGAAAAGCCCTTGATCTTCAAACCGGGAAAAAGTTTATTAGTCTGGATTGCCTATGACGACAGGGCAAATGCAGCAAAGAAATATATGGAAGAGGTTGAAATGATAGCTGAAACAAAAGGATGTTCTAAAGTAGAGTTTTGGACTCCTTGGGATGGTTTAGTTAAAGCACTAAACGCTAGAGGTTACAACCTTAAATATTACATAGTAGAAAAGGAGATCTAATGGGCGGTGGCGGAAGCACAAAAATTAAAGATACCCCAGCACAAAAGTCATTGGCTAGAATTGCTGCACAAAGGTTTAATTTATATCAACAGTATTTTGTACCTTTAGAAAATCAATTTATTTCAGACGTTTTTAGAATGAAAGATCCATCCGCTTACGAAAGCGTGGAGGGTTTTGTTAATGCAATCCAACAACCTGAGTTCCAAAAGGCTAGAGGTCAATTAGAGCGACAATCTTTTCAGCAGGGCATAGATCCAACATCCGGACAGTTTAGGGGTACGTCTCAACAATTTGCACAAACACAAGCACGAGGCATGGGTCTTGGAACGGCTGAGGCTTTATCGGGGCAAACTGATAGATATTATCAAGGACTACAAAACATTATTGCATTAGGAGAGGGTCAGGCTGGTCAAACTATGTCAGGTCTTGCAGATGTTGCTGATATAGCAAGAAAAAGATCAACCGCAGAAGCAAAGAGTGAGTTTGCAAGATCTTCTATGCTAGGAGAAGTTGCTGGTACGGGATTAGGTCTAGGTGCTGGACTTGCTTTTTCTAATAGATCTGGAGGTGGCGGTTATGGCTGATCCTATGACAAATCTATATCAAGGAGCATCATTGGGGTTAATGCCACAAACAAGAATGAATTTTGATGTTGATCGTGGAGGATTTCAGATGCCAAACCAAGGTCAATTTTTTGTTGATCCATTTAGAACAGGAGATCAGGCAGCACAGGAAACCTTGGCAGAGTTATATGAAGCAGAATATGCTGATTATTTAGATAGATTTTTTCCAGTGCAACAACAACTTATATCAGAGGTTACAGATCAGTTTCCCGGCTTGAGACAAGAAGAAGTTTCACGGGCTCAGCAATCTGTAGCTAGAGCTTACGCAAATATATCTGGTCAACAAAGAAGAAGACTGGGTGGTTTTGGTTTAAGAGAATCAGAAAGTTTTTATAGAGATTTAGAAAGATCACAAACATCTGCAACTGTTGCGGCAAGAAATCTTGCAGGACAAAGAGCAGATGAGAGAAGAATGGAATTAATGTCTGGGAACATAGGAGGAGCTCTTGGAACCAGAGCAATCGCAACTCAAGGAGGAATAGGTGGCTAGTTTATTAACAACAGGTAGACAGATTAAAGGGTCGGCTATGGCTGGTCTTACTTCAGCAGCAAGATCTGAGTCGCAAAAAAACATTGCAGAAGAACAATTAAAGCAAGCAAGATCAGCACAACAGGCTCAATTGCTTGGTACCGGTCTTGGTATTGGTGGTGCATACATGATTACCCAAGGTGCAGGTGCAGCCGCCACAGGAGCAGGAACAGGAGTTCTTGCGTCTCCGGTTGCCGGTGGAGCAGCGGGAGCAGCGGCAGCAGCTAACCCCGCAGCAGCAGCCATGGGATTGCAAACTGGAACAGCAGCAGCAGGAGCTGGAGCTGGAGCTGGAGCTGGAGCTGGAGCTGGAGCTGGAGCTGGAGCAGGAACAGGAGCTGCCGGTGGTGCGACTGCATTGCTAACAAACCCTATGACTTGGGCTGTAGTTGCTGGATTATATTTACTTAAAAAGGTGTTTTAATGGCATTTGCAGACGGATTACAAAGCGGATTTAATTTTGCAATCAACGCACACAAAATGAGGTTGCTTGATGAAAAAGAAAAAAGAGACTCTGAAGTTTTTGAATTAGAAAAACAGGCAAAGCAGGCTGATATAGATTATAGAGAATATTTAATGTCTCAAAAAGATATGCAAAGAAAAGAAAGCGAAGCTCTTATAGAAATGAGAACAGCATCTACAGAAAGAGATCGTGCATTAACAGAAACAACAAATTTTAATTTAACTCAAGCAAAAGAAAAATCAAAACAAGATGAAAATTTAAGAAGTGTTTTAGCCTCTTATTCAATTCTAGAAGATATGCAGGCTTGGGCAGATGATCCTGAACTCAACAAAAGAATTAATACACCTGTTTTCGACACATGGGCTTCTAATACTAATGGTGCAATTGTTGAACTTAGAGAACAGGATAATGGCTACGACATTTTAGAAATATTAGATTATAAAACAGCAAGAGCTTTAAATAATTTAGCACCAATATTAGATAGTAGAGACTTTTCTCAATTAGGTGAATCTAATTCACAAGACCTAACACAACTGTTTAAAGGCAGTATCAATAAATTTTTAGGTAAACAATTTAAAGATACAGATGTACAAGGTGAAATTATTGATGTCAACCTAACCGGAAACTTTCAAGCAATTGAAAATGGTCAGAACACTTTGGTTGAGGCAAGGTATACCGTTTTAGATAACAATGGTAATAAAGTACAAAAAGTTGGTTTTCTTCCAGATACAACAACAAATATTATTTCTTCTGAAATAGAACCATCTGATGCAAAAGCTGTTTCTGTTGCAGACCTTGTTGATGTTGCAGCTGTTACATCATCAATTCTTACTAAAGCTTTGGAATCTCCAAGAATGATCGATGTTGCATTAAAGTTAAATCAAAGAACAATTAAGGGATATTATCCCCCAGACCAAGCTGGAGAAGCTAAAATGGCTGTAGCCGCCAATCAAATATATAACCAAGCAAAAGAGTCTTGGAGTGCAGCATTAGCAACATATGGAGGAACTGATATTGCCGATACCAATTTTCAAGATCCAGCAGAAGTTGATGAGCTTCTTAGAACTTTAAAAATTGGTTTTCCAGATTTACCAACAACAACCAAAACAAGCGAAGATGGCTCACAGTTGTTAGCAATTCCTAATGGTTATGAAACTATTTTTGATTTAACTGGATCACAAATGCTTACCTATGATCAGGCTGAAGAGCTTGCTAGAAGAGGTGAAAGTGCTCTTACAAGAAACATATCAATTAGAACAAGACCAGAATCATATGTTTTTGGGGATCTTACAATACCATCAGACTCTGGCAGAGCCACATATACTGATCGCCTATCAGATCTATTTGGAGACGATATTATACAAACCCAAGTTAATAAAATTGAGGAAGCATTTAAAACTGAATATGGTAGAGAGATAAGAGACGAAGAACTTCTTGATCAGCTCAATCTATTGCTAAGAAGGAGACCTTAGTGTGGCAAAAGAATATCAGTTTGGCGTTCCCCTTCTTGATGAAGAAGAGGAATTAAACCCTTTACAACAACCGGAATCTAAAGAAGAACAATTTAAGTCTTATGAATATGGTGTATCTGTTCTTGATTCACAAAATAAAAGAGACCCCTCTTATAGAAAACCATCTGTTGATTTAAAAACAGGGGAATTTTCTGGAGATATTCCCGAGATTGCAAGACCGGGAACACTACGCAAAGCAATTGATATTGGTAGTGTTGCTTTAAAAATGATACCCACCAATGCACAAAAAATGATTAATGGGTTGCAAGACACATACGCTAATGAATTTCTTTCGCAAGATCTAAGCTATGATCCAACGAAACCGCTTGTAACAACATTAGGTGAATTTGCTCTGAGTAAAGTTCCTGTCATAAAAGGAGCCGCAGAAAACTTATTAAAAGAAAACGAAAAAGAATATAAAAAACTAGAAAAGAAATTAAACAAAATATATAAAGACGCAGACCTAAGCGAAACTCAGATGGCTGTTGCTTCTGGTCTTTCTAGTTTTGTAACCCAAGCACCATTTTTACTTGCAACAGCTGTTACAAGAAATCCAAAGTTTGCTTATACGTCTCTTGGTTATTTTGGGTTGCAAGAAAAAGGCTTGTCCTATAAGGAGGCTAGAAAGCAGGGGCTTGACCACAATACAGCTGTAGCTAATTCAAATCTAAATGCAATGTTTGAAATTGGAACAGAGCTTATTCCAACAGCAACTTTTACAAATTCAATGCTTAGATATCTTAAGGGCAATGATCGAACAATAAGAGGATTTTTAAAAGATGGTGCAACCACCATGATTACAGAAACAACCTTCGAAAATTTAAACACTTTTTTACAAGAAACTAATAATGCTTTATTCGGCATACAAAATGAGTTAAGAGTTGCGTGGGATAATCAAGACAACCCACTATACAACGGACCCACTGTGCCACAAGTTTTAAAAGATCAGGCTTACCTTACAACAATATCATCTTTAGTCAGTGGCGGAGCAAACGTAACGCTACGTGGTGCAGTCCAATACGCTGAAGATGTAAAACAAACTCTTAAAACCAAAGATCCTACTGATGCAGAAAATATTTTAAACCAACTTAATACTTTGGTTAGAAACAACGAAAGAACTTTTCAGGCATTCGATCTAATGGCAAGAGAAGCGTTAGACGCAGACTCTATTGATGATAGTCAGTTTGATCCCTTAGATTATTTTTCTGAAAAATATATTAATCTTAATTTAGAACAGCCCAAAGCCGGAAAAGAAAAAGAAGAAAAAACTATTGAAAACTTTAAAGGTCCAGCAATTAAAACTGCTGCTATGAAAGAGTTTGCTCCAACAACAACATCAATTGATGAATCTACAGATCCAGCAAAATCAGAAGATATACAATCTATTATGGATGACATTGGTGGAGATATAGATGTTGTAGGTCCTGTTGACGTGAAAACATCAGACTTTGATGTATCTCAAGAGCCTGAGATTAAAAACATCAAAGACTTTATTCTTGATACAAGAGTTTATTCTGAAGATATGATAGAAAACATTACATCATCGAAAGAAGATTTTGTACAAGAGATGGATAGATATAGGGATTTAAGCTTACAAGAATCCTTTAATCTTTCTACTACATTATATAGATTAGAACAGGCTGGCATGCCTCTTAATATTTTAGAAGATTTAGATTTTATTGGTGTTTTTGGTGTTAATGAGCTTGGTGGTAGAGATCAATCATTTAATGTTGCAGAATATCTTGTCGGTGGTAATACGCTGGGTCTAAGTGGATTAACAAAAGTTGGTCAGCTTGTTACACCGGCAGATAGGGCTTATTTAGCTCATGTGGTTGCACATGAGCTTGGTCATCATTTAGATTATCGGTATGGCGAGGTTACAGATAACAGAAAGGGAGAGCCTGTTATATTACCCCTTCATTATGATAGTCCGCTTTTTAATATACCGGAATATACAATTAAGTCTGACCCTCTAGGAGACAACGAAAGAAGAGTTAAAATTGGAAAAGACGCAAGACCCCCAGTGCTTGAAATGGTTGAGGGTCAAGAAGAAGGTGTCATTATACAAGAAGCCTTCAATGTATTTCAAAATATGCGTCTTCAAATTAAGCATATGAGGCAATCAGATGGAAGATATTTTGATGGTCATCTTTTGACTTATCCATTGTCTCAATTTTCTTCTATGATGTTTGCTCGTGCTAGAGGAGATAGTAATAAATTAATTATTGATAATAATTTACAATTTCTTAAAGGAGAAATTTTTGCACAGATGCATTCCTTGTATTACACTAACAGGGAGTTACTGGAGAAAAATGCACCAGAAACAATAAAACTTATTGAGAGAATTTATGATGCAATTGCAATTGACGGAATTGGAAATAAAAGCGGCAGACTACTTGCAGCGTTTCAATCACCCCGTACCAGCAGAAATCTACAGGTCCCTGCCTCCGAAAGTGCTGGTCCAACTGATCAACCAGTCACTGGAACAGAACCAGCCGGTCAAAGAGTGGGAACAACGACAATACCAACAGACGGGGACCCCGGCAGATTACCAGTACAAGAATCTCAACAATATGTAGAGATTGGACCCCTTGTTCCCAAAAAGGACAATACCTATGATGGTGCTCCTAAAAATAAATTAGGCAAATTTAAAAACACACAAAAAGATTTTGATAATTTAGCTCAAGAGCTTGTTTCTTTTGCTGAACAAAAAGATCTATCTTTACCAGATCAAAGCAGGGACTGGTATAAAAATGCTTTAGATTCTATTGATGAGCTGACTCAAGGAGATGCCAAGCTTAAAGAAGATGTCTTGCGAATGTTTGTTATTTATTCATCACAAACACCAGTTGAAACAAACCTTGCATATGTTCTAAGGTCTTTAGTATCTATGGCAAAAGCAGGCGATCCTTTGCCGGGATTTCAACCGAAAGCTGGAGAGTTTGTTACAGCAGCAATAGAGGCTGATGACTTTGGTCAAAAACTACCCGGTGTTGGTTTTAAATTACAAAGCTTTTACGACAACATGACCGGAACAAAAACTGATTCGGTGACCATGGATACGTGGATGTTTACCATGCTTGGATTTCAAAAAGACCAAACAAGCATTTCAAATCATAGATACGGCACATCTGTTATTCAAGAGGCTACAAGACTTTATAACGAAAAAAATAATGACAACATGACACCAATGCAGTTTCAAGCTGTTCTTTGGACTTATGCTAGAAATAAAAAAATGCAAGAGCAAGGCAAGCCTGCTGAATATATTGGTTATGAAACTTATATTGATAAAGCTATGGCTACTGTTACTGGTGAAGTTATACCTAGTACCTCAATACCAGAACTTAAATTTGCAGACAGTTTAGATCCAACAGCAAAAATGCAGCTTACAAAAGAGCTGCTGGAGACAATCACCACAGAAGAAGGCAAGAATGAAATTATGAACCTTCTTCCCGGCACTGGCTTGTATAAGTTTTCACATAGTTTTGGTGCTTATGACGGAAAAATAAATCCCAATATAATAAGCAGCTTAGTATTAGAAAAAATAAGTGGATCAAAACAATTTAACAAATTAGATCTTACTTATGCTGATGATTTTTTACGAGCTTGGGGTTTTGTTTTTAGACAGGATGCAATGCCTTATTTTGTTTCTGATGAGTCAATATCTGATACAGATATAAATGATCTATCTAATGAGTCTGTAAATATTGGTTCGGAAGTACAGCTTATAGATACACAAACAAATCAGCCCATTGAAATGACTGATGTATTAAGAAATCAAATTAATACTGAGTTGGCTAAAGAGGGAATTAATGGGTTTACACAACTAGATGCTGGCACGATTGGGTTAATTAATTTTAAATTTGATAATGCTATTATTGAAAACTTCAATGAAAAAATAAAAGATGCTCTATCCCGTGTTAACATAGAAAATGTAAGGGCTGATATTACAGAAAATATAAAGTACAATACACAATACCTTACAAATAATTGGGAGGAGAACCCAGATGGAAGTAAATATCTTACAGGAAGACTCGAAAAAGAAAGCATACGAGAGGGGCTTGTACGTCTCAGGACAAAGGTTGATGAAATCTACGCCAAGTACAGAGAAGGAAGATATGATGACGACCCCAGCGGAGGATTCCCCACAACCAAACCAGACTCAACCACAGAGTTAAAAGAAGAATCCCAACCAGTACAAGAGCAAACACCCCCGCCGCTTAAGCCGGCAGGCATGGCACCACCCTCAAGACCCCCATCAGGTAATGAAACTGATATTAATAACCAGTGGACTATGGGCGATGAATCAAATGCTTCTTTGTTCTTGCAAACTTTTAGAGAAAAAATTGTTAATAATTTTGATAGAGTTGTTCAAGTTGAAAATAAGATTGAAGATCAATTTGGTGCTCCGGCTATGCGGGGAAAAAGAGTTTCTCAAAAAACAGATTTATTTCACGGCAAAGTAAAATATGGATTAGATGAGGCAATGGAAGATGTGGACTCTCTTCTTAAGTTTCTTGTAACAAACAAAATAGATCTAAAAGACTTTAATGTATTTTTACAAAACTTACACGCACCAGAAAGAAATGATTACATAGATACTTTAAGAGAGCCCGGTAAACCCGGCTCTGTTAAATACAAGGGCAGAGGGTCTGGCATATCAACCGAAGATGCTTTAGAAAAATTGAGATCTTTTGGTGTTGATATTATTTCTGGAGAGGCAACAGCCATTAATGATCAAGGGGCAAAATATTTAGCTGCATTTAAAGAATTAAAAAAATTTATTGAAGGTACGATAAATATTTATGACAAAGAAGGCTTGCTTGAAGCAGGCGTATCAGAAGATTGGAGAGGTCGTTATAAATATTATGTGCCATTAGTTGGTTTTGCTTCTGATACTAGGGAAGATCAAAGACCATCCGCAAGTGGAAAAGGCATGACCATATATGGACCCGAGTTAAAAAAAGCAAAAGGAAGAGTTTCTATATCTGGTCCTCCGCTTGAACAAGCAATTATACAAAGACAAAACGCTGTAGTACGAGCAGAGAAAAATATTGTTACAAAACAATTTGCAGATCTTGCTAGAGAATTTCCTAATCCTGAAATGTATGAAGTTATTGAAGACGCTCCACAAATTCAACCAAAACTAACCGACTGGAATCCAGACAAAGGATCTTATGTTGGATTTAAAGAAGACGGTAAAATTAAATATGTGCATATCTTTGATGAAAGACTTGCAAGAGCTTTTCAGGGATGGTCAACATCAGACATACATGGATTAACAAGAATGGCTTTAGGATTTACAAGATACTTATCTTTAATAAACACTGCTTATAACCCAGAGTTTATGGTAACGAATGCTATGCGAGACATACAAACTGGATTTTTTAATTTGCTGGCAGAACAAGAAATACCCGGCGGTAGAGCACAAGGTTTAAAAATTGCAAAACAAGCCTTTAATCCAAAAACTTTAGCATCGAGAATGAAAGATTATTACAGAGGGTCTAGAGGTAAAAATATTAAAGATAATGAAATACAAAAAATGTATGACGCTTTTATTAAAGCTGGTGCCCCAACAGGATATATTGATCAACCTACTATAGAAGATTTAACTAAAAATTTAGATAAACTAATTGCAATGCATCAAGGAAAAGTTGGGAGAAAATTAGCCAGCATTTCTTATGAGCCTGTACTGAATCTTATATATGACTCAAATACAGCAATTGAAAATGCTGCAAGGTTTTCTGTCTTTATTGAATCAATTAATGCTCAGGGCGGTTTAAATAAAGTAGACGAACAAACTATAGAACAAGCCGCAGTGTTAGCCAAAAATTTAACTATAAACTTTAATAGAAAAGGAACTTGGGGACCGGGATTAAATGCAACATATATGTTCTTTAATGCGGGCGTTCAGGGATCTGTAAATTTCTTTAGAGGGTTTCTTCCCGGAAAAAGATTTTCTAAAACAAAAGCTGCCGCAGCATCTGGTATTGTTATGACTGCTTTTGCAAGAACAATGTATAACATGTTAATTTCTGATGAAGACGAAGATGAAAATCTTGTATATTCCAAAATACCAAGTTTTGAAAAAGAAAGAAATATGATCTTTGTATTGCCCGATGTTGTAGGACTTAAAGATGGAGAATTTAAAGTAGAGAAATTTGGTGCTATTAAAAAATATTATCAAGGCAACATACCAGTCGCTATAGCAATACCTTTGCCTTATGGTTACAACGTGTTTGATAACATAGGAAGAATAACTGCGGAAATGTTCGCACAAAAAATGTTTGATCTGAAAAATCCTGTGTTAACACCATCTAAAGCAGGTATTGAATTGACTGGTGCTTTTGCAGGCTCATTCTCTCCAATTGGTCTAGGCTTTACAAACGATGAAGGTATACCGGGGGTTGCAAAAAGATTAGGCAAAACAGCAATACCAACTTATGGCAAACCTTTTTATGAAATTTCTATAAATGAAAATTGGTTTGGTGCTCCTATAACAAAAGAACAATTTCCTTTTGGACCACAGTTACCAGAGTCAGGATTAAAATTTAAAAGCACGTCTGATGCATATGTTTGGGTAACAAAAGAATTAAATGAGCTTACTGGTGGCAATGATTATTATTCTGGGTTTGTTGATATTCAACCAAACACATTGCAATACTTTACAGAATTTTTAGGTGGTGGTGCTTTAAGAACAGTAAATAGAACTACTACATTTTTTAAAAATGTTCTTGATGGAAAGCTTGATCAACAAGAGCGAGGAGAAATTCCTTTTGCAAGAGTGTTTTCAGCAGAACCTCAAGGCTTTGTTAACGGAAGAAAATATTTCGAAAATTCAGTTGAGGTTGAAGAGTTAGCAAATGCTTATGCAAACCTTACAGGAGACGAAAGAAAAGAATTTAAAAAAGAAAAAGGCTGGGACTTAATTAAACTTGGTCAATGGAGAAACGACATGGAGAAGGCTGCTTACAAAAAAAGCACCGGCATGTCATTTAAATCAGAGCTTGCAAAAGCAGAAGATAAATTAAAAGAGATAAGAGAAAAAGAAAAAGCTGCGAAGATCAGATTTGAAACAAAAAACCCTGAAAAATTTGTCAAACTTATGGACAAGTATGAAGAAGACAAGCAAGAAATATATTTAAAATTCAATAAAATTTATAACAGAACAATACAAAAATCTGAATAAAAAAAAGCGGAACCGCCAATATAGTGAGACATACAGTTAAAAAAAGGGGGAATTATATGTCGACTGGCAGCCCCGCAAGAAGGTATCAAGCCTCAAGATATCAAAGATATAGTGTTCTCACAAGCTTCATTAAGGTAATCTTTTGATAGGTGAGCATACCTATTTACAATATTAAAGTCGGACCACCCACCAAGATGTTGCAGAGTGTGCAATGGAGTACCATTCTGCACATGATGAGTAGCCCATGTATGTCTAATGTCATGCCACCTAAAACCTTCTAAGCCACATTTTTTAAGTGCCTTATACCATCCAGTGTTTGATGTTCTTGTAAGCTTCCTGCCAGCGTATGTAAAGACGTAAGGACCAACCTGTTTTATATTGTTCAATAAATCTTGTGCGTCTTTATTTAAAGGAACAGCAAGAGATCTGCCGTTTTTTGTTTCGTCTGCATGAATTGATACCCACCCATCTTGTATATCTTTCCATTTTAGGTTTAGGCAGTTGGACATCCTGACACCTGTTAACAAGGAGAAAACAAACACAGGTTTTAGATGTTCAGGCAAAGCCCCATGCAACCTAGCACATTCCTCAAGCGTAAAGAACTTCACCCTTTTGGATGGCTCCTTTACTCTTTTGAGAGTTGGCTTTGTGTCCAACCAGCCTAAATCTTCATAGCAGTAATTAAGAACTGCTCTTAAAAAGTTTATGTATCTATTAACAGTACCGGGAGATTTTTGAATACCCGCCCTAGCGTTCGCTAAATCTTCTTTAGATAGCTTATTAATATTCTTTTTACCAAAACACTTAGTAAAATATTTAATGTACGTAGGATCATTTTTACCGGGATCTTTAACATCGTAATATCTTTGCACAGCTTCATTAAAATCTTTCATTTTCCTTGCCCCCTATATTTTTTAAAATTAGATTTTTTCTTTTTGTTCATACCAGAACCATAACTAAGTCTTGAGTTTCCTATAGAGGTTTTTTTCTTAACCGGGGTGATTGATTGTACTGTTTTTGATTTAGCCACTATTCTACCCTCCACACTCTGTAACATTCTGGATTACCATCTTTATCTCTTATGGTTCTGAGTGCAAACTCTTTATCAAATCCTTTCATTGATTTCTTCATACCAGCAGCTCTTGATCTAAACTTAGTAGCTTCATTGTAATCACGAAAGGTTACGCATTGACCCGGCTTCATTGCAAAAATTGTTTTTCTGATTGAATCGTATTTGGTTCTGCCGCTGCCAAAGGACTCAGAAGGTTCTGGCATTGGTATATCACTTTCTATTTTTAACATATAACTCCCTTTGTATTTAATCTTCAATTATAAATACTTTGTATACATAGTCAATCTTTTATTAAATACTGTTTAAATAAATTTATTGGAATTAGGCAAGCTCTTTTTAATTCGTCATCACCATCACCAAGAATATCTATTGATTCAATGTTATTAACCATAATGCATTCCATGATTAATCTTGGCGTTGTCCACATAATTTCTTTGCCAGTATAAAATACCCAATAGTCAGCCTCTGTAGATAACAAAGCAGACGGTTTATTAAACATTTTTAACTCAATCAAAATATTATTTGTCTCTAAACTTTTATAGTCTGCCTTAACCTCAATCTTGTCTTCGGTCTCAGGTATAAATATGTCATATGGTTTAAATTTTCCGGGAATTAAAACAGCCGAGGAATATTTTTTTTTAATAAATTCAAGGATCTGCACTTCAAGTTTTTGTCCAACTTGAAGGCTTCTTCTAAAAGCTTTACTCGAATTTAGCTTTGATTGTTTTATAGTCATCTTCTGAAAGAATTGACTGAAGCGAGATGTCATTAAACTTATGATCTGAAGTAATGATTTTTGTAAGTATAGCAATACACTTATGATCTTGATCAAACATTTCGCTTTGATTAGTAGCTACAGATAGAACTCTCTTTATAGCATCTCTAATTGTAAGGTTGTCTATAGTTTTCAATTTCTGATACTCCGCCCAACGCTCGTCTTGAGATTCAAGCTGCCTAATTTTAAAACCTGCGGCAGCATTTTTGATGTTAATTAGTTTCTTTTGATGAGAAGACAATGTGTTCCATTCAGTAATCTCTGTTTGAGTTCTGCCGCAAGTGTGACAGTGAAGATCACCATATGTCGTAGAGCACACTCCCCTACAAGGGCTGCCGTCTAATCTAGCCTCCCCTTGGAGTGAAGCAAGCCTCTCATTAGATGGGAGGCTCATATTGTCTCTTAGAGTCATTTCAAATACTTACGAATCTTTTTTTGTCTCGCTTGTATTTGATTCTACTTCATCCCCTTTACTTTGTACAACGGTAAAACCCTTCTCAGGCAGCAACGGCTGAAGCTCTGTGTTTAACGATTTTACGCCCATTTGTAACAAAGCAAGCTTACTTGCCTGCGTATTTATAATATTGTTTGATATATCTATATCACGCAGTTTTCTTGTTGCGGCAGGAGAGAGAGTACTTAATTTGTACTCTCTCTGTTCACCATCAACAAACACAGTAACGATATCTGTTTTATTTTCTTCAGTCATTAGAATGGTAAATCTTCTTCTTT
>MDTG01270715.1_pt1 | contig 21238 bp, 17 predicted proteins | sample 811421 | NCBI WGS metagenome assembly MDTG01 (sample SAMN05326645, study PRJNA326480) | marine metagenome | isolation source: seawater | place: Pacific Ocean: South East | collected 2011 | reverse complement strand
GCGCAAAAAAAACGGGCCCCGGTGAGGCACCACCCCACACCGAGGCCCATCCCTGCCACTGGGCAAACGCCCAGGCGTTTCTTTCCACCGGTCACCTGTATGCACACGGCGTGCCGTCGCGATCGGAATTGCCAGTTTCTTTCGGCCTTGACCGTTATCTCATGATCTACAGCCGCTAACGGCTGATCGATGCGTCGACGCCACAGCCAGGGACCGGTCGCTTTTGAGCCTCCGTCGGGAAACCGACGCGGCCAGCCGACGTCGCGACGGCGCGCCGACGCCTGCTCGACGGCGCGCCGGGGGCGCTAGTCGCGGGGTTCGCTCTTCGCACGCTGCCACGCCACCTCAAGCTCGGCCAGGGTGCGGTCTCGTAGGTCGTAATCATAGGTGCGTTCGACAACGCCGAAGCGCCGCTGGAACTTGTCGGCGGCGTCGGCCAGGGCGGTCTCCGGATTGATGCCAAGGTGGCGCGCGAGGTTGCAGACACTGAAGAGCACGTCCCCAAGCTCCTCGGAAACAGCGTCGTGTTCGCCGTCCGCGACGGCTTCGTCGAGCTCGGCGATCTCTTCGCTGAGTTTTCGTCGCGGACCGCCGCTATCGGGCCAGTCGAACCCGACCTTCGCCGCCTTTTGACCCATGCGGTAGGCGCGCAGCAGGGCCGGTAGTGCGCTAGGGACCCCTGAGAGCGCGCTGCGGTCGACGCCGCGCTCCGCCTTCTCCTGCTGCTTGCGGCGTTCCCACGTCTCTAGGGCGATCTCGGCGCTCTTCGCCTGCTGGTCTCCGAAGACGTGCGGATGTCGGCGAATGAGCTTCTCGGCGGCGTCGCGGGCGACCTGATCCGGTCCGAAGCGACCGTCTTCGTCGGCGATCTGGCTGATCATGGCGACGTTGACGAGCACGTCACCGAGTTCTTCCTTGGACTCCTCCGTCGCGCGGCGGCGCAGCGCGTCGCTCGCTTCGAACGCTTCTTCGAGCAGGCACGGCGCCATGCTCTCTGTGGTCTGCTTCCGGTCCCACGGACAGCCGTCCGGCGCTCGCAAGCGCGCGATCGTCTTCAGCAGCAGAGAGAATCCTGGGAGCTCGGCCATGTTAGAGACCATTACGCGAAGGCTCGGATGCAGCGAAACGGTTTCGGTGCGGGCCGCACATGTCCTATCGTCTGGAGCGCGAAGCCTGCCTTGCGGCCGCCGGACCGCGGGGGGGCGCTCCTCCATCCCGACGCCAGCCGACCCGAACCCCACGCGTCCAGAGCCCATCGTGACGTCAAATCGTCGCCGCAAGCAGAGAGCCCAGCCTTTAGGGCTTACCGAAGCCGAACGTCAGCTCACCGAGTTGCTCGGCAAGGTGCTGGAGTTGTTCGGGTGGAGCCAACTGCGCGGCTGCCGCAAACCATACCTGCTGCACGAGAAGCTCAGCTTTCCTCCTGAGGAACGGCATCTCGTCATGAAAGCCGCCGCTGGCGCTCGGGAGGCGTCGAGTGGCTGACGTCGCGCGTGCGTCGATCAGCGGCTGTGTGATTTGCTATCAGGAGGCTGATCGCATCTCCGACTGTCTGCGGTCGCTCTCCTTCTGCGATGAGGTCATCGTCGTTGACAGCGGCAGCGACGACGGCACCCAGGAGATCGTCGCGCAGCACGGGGCTCGACTGCTCACCAACGTTCCGTTCCCTGGGCATAAGCAGCAGAAGCAGTTCGCCGTTGAGCAGGCGAGCCACGACCTCGTGTTCTGCTTGGACGCGGACGAACGCTGCACGCCAGCGCTCGTCGAGCAGATCCAGCGGCTTCGACGACGGGACGACCGAGCGGACGGATATGAGATGCCCCGCCAGAACCACTACCTCGGTCGTGTCCTGCGTTTTGGATTGCACGTGCCGGACCGCAAGCTGCGTTTGTTCGATCGTCGCAAGGGGCGGTGGGGCGGCCGCAACCCCCACGATCACGTCGAGATGGCGGCAGGGTCGCGGGTCGAGCGCCTCGACGCGGTGATCGAGCACCTCAGCTTCCGCGACTTCGCGCACCATCGACGGACGATCGACTCGTTTACGCGGATCTCGGCTGAGGCGATGGCCGCTGAAGGTCGCCGCGGCAGCCTCCTCGACCTGCTGATCCGACCGCCGGCCGTGTTCGTTAAGAGCTTGGTGATCAAGCTTGGTGTCTTCGACGGTTGGCGCGGCTTGCTGATCGCCTCGATGGCCGCGTACACCGACTGGATCAAGTATTGGCGCTTGTTGCAGCAGCCGCGTCGATCGCGGCAGGGGTCCAAGTGAGCGAGCTCCGCGTCTTGCACCTGTTCGCCAACTACAAGTGGACCGGTCCGGCGGACCCTGCAATTCGGGCTGCCGCGCGCCTCCGCGGGCTCGGTCTGGACGTGCATTTCACCCAGGCCGACTTCGTCCATCCAGGCGGCGAGCACCGCGTCGCCGAAGAGCTGGCGCGTTGGCAGGTGCCAGCCGTCACCGGCTTGGAGCTTCGCAAGCACTTTCACGCGCCTTCTCTGCTGCGGGACGTTCGCAAGCTACGCGCACTCCTCGATCGCGATCGCTACGACGTCCTGCACTGTCATCAAGGTGGAGACCACCTGCTTGCTGCGCTGGCGGTGCGTCGGCTCGGGCGCAAGCCTGTCGTGGTGCGGAGCCTCTACGACCCCGAGCCTCCACGGCGCGGTTGGCGAGAGCGGGCGGCCTTTCGCAGGACGGACGCTGTCTTGGCGCCGACGACGCAGGCTCAAGAGGGCGTGCGGCGGAGGTTCAAGCTGCGTGAGGATCGGGTGCTGTTGTTGGAGCCCGTGACGGAGCCCCGGGCGATGCATGGTCCCGACGCTCGCGATCGGTTCGGGGTGGAGCGTGGGCAACTGGTAGTAGGGATCACCGCCCGAGTCCAGCCGCACCGACGCTTCGAGTTGTTGTGGCGAGTGGTCGCCCAGGTCGCGCATGCGGTGCCGGAAGTACGCTTCGTCCTGTTGGGACGGGGTAACGACGTAGACATGCGCGCTCTCGTGCATGAGCCCATCGCGCGCGCCGGTATCGGCGCGCACGTGGTCCTGCCCGGCTACCAGAAAGGCGCGGCGTACGAGGAGGCGCTGCGCGCGCTGGATGTGTTTTTGTTCCTGGTGCCGGGTAGCGACGGCACCTGCCGCGCTGTCTGTGACGCGATGGCCTTTGGTTTGCCGGTCGTCGCGACGAGGCGTGGCATCCTGCCGGAGCTGCTGGCCGCGCGGCGACAAGGAGAGGTGCCCGGATTTTCCGTCGAGGAGACGCCCGAGGCGATGAGCGCGGCGTTGATCTCCCTGTTGACCGACGCGCATCTGCGCGCGCGAACCAGCGACGCTGCGCTCGGTCGGGCGCGCAGCGACATGGATCCAGAGCGCGCGGCGCAGCGCACCAAGGCGCTCTACGAAGAGCTGGTTGGAGCGCGTCGATGACCGCGACGATGTGCGAGGAGTTGCAGCGGTGGTGGCGAACGTTCGTCTCGACCGGGGCGTTGCCCGCTGGCTTGGAGCCCGTGCAGGGTCGCCTCATCCGGGCTGTGCACCGCGGCTGCATCGGCGAGGTCGACGTGTTCGTCAAGACGATGACGTTCCCCCGCGCGAAGGATCGGCTCCGCTATCTTCTTCGCCCTCTGCCAGCCGACCACGAGGCGGCCATGTTGCGCATGGCCGCAGCGGCTCGCGTCACCTGCCCTGAGGTCCTCGCTGCGTTCACCCATCGCTCGGGCGGTCTGCCCTGTCGTTCGATGCTGGTTTTGAGGGCGCTGCCCGTCGTCGCCGAAAGCGCTGAGGAGGAGCGACGGATCGAAGACGAGGTCGCGCTGGCGATGCAGCTGCTGGGGGCGGGGATCTGTCACGGAGATCTCCACGCCGAGAACTTTGTCCGGCTCTCCACCGGGCCCCTCGCCGTGCTGGATCTCCAGTCCGCGCATGCGTTCGACCCGGGCGGTGGTGGGGCGTCGCGGCGGCGGCTGCAGGTGGCCGCGCGCATGCTGCGTGAGCGGGAGGGCCGCTCCGAGCGCCTGGCTGTCGCGGCGATGCGGGCATCCGGGATGCTGCAATCGGAGGCTGAGGTCGACAGCGCGCTCGCGCTAAGGAATCGCGTAAGAAGGCGCTACGAAGATTCTCGTATTCGTCGGTGCCTGCTGACCTCGACCGAGTTCGAGCGCCGCTTGTCCTGGGCCGGCGTCCGCTACCGCCTTCGCTCTGCGCCCGCTGGCGGCCGCTGGGTCCACGGGCCTCGCGGGCTCCGCGACGCCTGGATCGGCCAGCGGATCTTGCAGCTGCAGGCTGCAGAGCCCGCTTTGTTCGGCGGTTTCTTCCAGAAGTGGTGGTGGCTCGGCGGCGGTTGCTCCCTGTATGTTTCCCGCCCGTGCAGCGACGATCGAATCGACGCGGCGGTCGCGGCTGCTTCGGCGGCCACCCGGTCGCTGGAGTCTGCTCGCGCGTCGCAGCCCCGACGGTCAGAATAAGCCGTGGATCTGCAACGGATCCGTGGAGGGAGAACGGGTGAAAAACGACGGACAAGCTTCAAAGCGCAACGTCCCTGACGCAGGGGGCGGCGAGGACGGCGTGATGAGCTCGATGTCGCGTCTCGGCTTTGTCAGCAAGCCCGACGTGCGTTCGCGCTTAGGCGCTGCCCGACGCGTTCTCTTCTTTGGCAAAAACATGTCGCGTACGCGGTGCACGGGCGCGCTGGTCGAGTCCTTGCGTCGCTACGGCGTCGACGTCCGTTGGCGCAACCTCGTCACGTGGCGGCGTTGGTTCGGGACTCAGGTCGCGAACAAGCTCTGCAAAGCCGAGTTCAGGCGATTTCAGCCGGACGTCGTGTTCGTGTTCTTCCGCGACTTGCCGCTCGCCTTGATGTCTGAGTTTCACCGCTCGGCGCGCGTCGTGGTCTGGTGTGAAGAGGCTCTAGAGACGTTGGACGCTTCGGTGGTCGACTACTTCCGTAAGGCCGACATCGTCTGCATGAGCAACCCGGCGCGGTTCCCGTGGTTGCGAGAGCACGGCTTGGAGAACATGACCTTCTTGATGAGCGGCTTCTCGCCGCGCTTCCACAGGCCCTTGCATGCGCAGCGCCCGCTCCGGGATGTCGCGTTCATCGGCGGACCCGGTCGCCGCGGGCAGCGGGCTTCGCTGTTGGCCCACATCGCTCGTGAGTTCGACACCGAGGTCTACGGCCGCCACTGGGATCGTTGGGCAGGCTCCCATCGCCACCTACGAGTGCACGGCCAAGTCAACAACAAGGGGTATGCGCGGATCTGTGCGACGTCGCGCATCGTGCTCGGGGTCAACGAGGTCAACGAGGACGACTACTACTGCAGCAACCGCACGTTCCTGACGTTGGCTTGCGGGGCGTTTCACCTCACGCACTACGTCCCGCGACTCGACGAGGTGTTCGTCGATGGCGAGCACTTGGCGTATTACCGTGACGAGGCCGACGCGCTCGAGCAGATCGCCAAGTGGCTGCCGTTGGTCGAAGAGCGGGCGCACGTCGCCGCCAACGGGCACGCTGAAGTGATGACCCATCACCAGTACTACCACCGTATCGCTCGGATCTTGCACTGGCTCGAGCACGGATTGCCGCGCGAGGATCAGCACCTGCTGCCGACCGAATCGCTGTCCTCGCGGCCCGTATCGACCCGGGTCGACGCGTGACGCGCGCGTAGAGTGCAGGGGGGGGCTGACCGCCATGTCGCTGCAGGTCGAGCTCGTCGCGGGCCAGGGCGGAGTGGATCCCCGTTTAGTGGATGAGGGCGAGGAAGTCACGGTCGAGGCGCGCGCGAGCGCCTCTGCGCTCGCCTGTCGCGCTGTTTGCGCCTAACATCCCGGCATGAACAACCTGACGATCGTCTTCGGTATGCCGCTGCTCTTGGTTTCGGCCCTCCTCCCTGCGCAGGATGGTGACAAGCGGGCCAAGGCGGCCAAGCTCAAGACCACTCAGGACAAGGTGGTTGACAGCAAGCTGACCCTGAGCGACCCGGCCGTCCGCGCCATCGACAAGTTCATCAAGAAGGCGTCGGTTAGCACCAAGAAGCGCGGCTGGCGTCAGTCGCTCGCGGCGCCGCCCAAGCAGGACTTCCAGGCGAACATGGATTATCTGTGGCACGTCGAGACGTCCGAGGGGTCGTTGACGATCCGATACCTCGTCGACAGCACTCCGATGCATTGCACGGCAGGGATCTACCTCGCGCGCCTCGGCTACTACAACGGGCTGAACTTCCACCGGATCATCCCAGGCTTCATGGCGCAGGGCGGCTGCCCGACGGGCACTGGATCTGGCGGCCCTGGGTTCTTCATGGACGGCGAGTTTCCGAAGCAGGGGATGCGCAAGCACGACCGTCCAGGCCTTTTGAGCATGGCGAACACGGGCCGCCCGCGCAGCGACGGCTCCCAATTCTTCCTAACCTTCGTCCCGACACCTCACCTCGACGGGCGGCACACGGTCTGGGGCGAGGTCGTCGACGGTATGGATACCGTCAAGAAGTTGGAGAAGAAGGGGACGCGTCAGCGCAACGGCATGCTGGGCGCTGCAGGGCCGAAGATCGTGCGGACGTGGATGGAGGTCGTGCCGAAGAAAGGCGCTGCGAAGGGAGGCGCCGAGAAGAAAGGCGCGGACAAGAAGGGCACGCGCGACCAAGGAAGCGCTGGCAAAAAGACGCCGCGCGAAGGCGGGCGGCGCTGAGCAGCGCTGCCTGCGGCTGCTCGCCAGTTCAGGGGCGCGGCGCGCCGGCCTACTCGGCCCAGCGGCCAGCGGCTTTGAGGCGGTCCGAAGCTGAGCCGTCGGGGTCGTAGCCGCGTCGATCGCCGTATTTCTCGGCCAGCGCGTCGATCGCCGTTTTTCGCGCGCCGGAGTCGGCGCTGGCTAGCAGCGAGACGAGGTCCACGCGCGCGTCGAAGTCGCCGAGCATCAGGCGGGTCCGCGCCGCTGACGCCAGCAGCGGATCCGGGCTTGGGATCGACTTGGGCAGCGCGCCCGCCCTCGCCGCTTGGCGCACCCGCGCCTCGAAGCGACGCAAACCGGCGAGGCAATGTTCATCGCCGACCTGTTCGAGCGCTGAGGCGGCCCAGTGTGCGACGCCGAATACGGGATCTCGAAGCACGGCGTGCACGAACGGAGCGGCCCGTTTGTCACCGAGCCTCTGCATGGCGGCGAGGATCGAGGCGCGCTTGGCGGCGAAGCCCGGCGGAAACTTGAGGCCGCGGATCAGCGCGGGCAGCGCGTCGGTGCCGTCGGCCAGGATGCGGTCGATTGCGTCCTGATCGTTCTCGGCGGCTGGGATCAGGCCGGTTCCGCCGCCGAGCCGCTTGACCAAGTGGAACGCGTCGCGGTCGACGTTCGGTTCGGGGAGCGGCCAAGACTTCGGAGTGAACCGCGCGCCTTCTTTCATCCACCAACCTTGCAGGCGACCGATCGCCGCGAGGCGGTCGGGACGCGGCCCCATAGGCTCGTATCCCATGTATTCTTGCGTGACCTTGAAGAACCCCTCAAAGGCCTTCTCGCGGATCAGGTCGTCGTCGTAGTCGAGCAGCGGCAGCAGGTCGGCGACGCCAGCGGCAGAGCCGAGGCGACCGAGCACCACCGCGAGGTCGACCTTCATCTCGACGAACGAGTGGCGCCGCCGCGCCGCGTCGATCGCGTCGATGCTCTCGGTGTCTCCCATCTCGGCGAGCGCGATCGCCGCGGCGCGGACGATGTCCGGGTCGAACTCGGTCAGGTGCATGCGGATGCGCTCGACCTGGTCGCGCGCCAGCAGGCGTCCGAGCAGCTGGATCGTGGTCACGCGGTCCATCGCGTTCTTGCTGTCGAGGCCCAGACGGACCTCGTCGATCAACGCCTGCTTGTCTGCAGGCAGCGGCAACTCACCGAGCAGCTCGCGGCAGTGGACGCGGATGTAGAGGTTTTCGTTGGTGATCTGCGCGCGCACGAGATCTACGGCTGGCCTCCCGATACGTAGCAACGTGGTCTTGGACTTGTCGTAGGTCTTGTTGTCCCACGAGCCGAGCGCCTTGATGAGGGCCGGCACCGCGGGCCTGCCGATCTCGACGAGGCGCTCCATCGCCTTGCGGTTGGCCTCGGGCATCTGGAAGTTGTAGAGCGCGACCAGCTCATCGATGTCTGCTTGCGTGTCGCCTTGTGGGATCTCGAACGTCACGGTCCCTCGGACGTAGTCCGAGAGCTCAGGCAGATCGCTTGGGCTTGCCTGCTCTGGTGAGATGCCCTCGGGCGTCTTCACGTCGGCGTATGGATCGGTCTCGACCTCGTCGTCGTTGGGCTCGATGTCGGTGAAGACGAGCGTGCGGCGCTCAAGGCGGTTGGCCAGTTCGGGGTGGTTGTCCTCGATCGGGAAGTAAAACTTGTAGTGCAGCTCGCAGATGACCGTGCCGTTGGCGACGCCGATCGGCACGCGGTGTTCGCGCTCCTCGCCGCTGGGGATCTGCGTGTTCGTCTGCAGCGTCATCCCATACGGTCGCTTGTAAGGGTCGCGGAAGACCTTGCGCGACCGCGCGATCTCGTTGCCTTCGGCGTCCTTTACGATCACCAGCGACTCCACCGATCGCTGGCGCAGCTCGGTCGGGAAGTTGTGGCCCGCGCCGCTGTTCGCGATCCATACGACGGCCTCGTTGCCTTCGATCTCGGCTTCGTAATCGTAGGCCGTCCGGACGTGATCGACGTCGCGCGCGCCGGGGAAGGCGTGGCTGTAGACGCTTCGCACTGGTCCGCCGACCGCGATCGGGCGCGTGACGCGCTCCATGTGGCAGCTGATGCAGGTGTTTCCGGCGAGCTTCCCCTGCGGTGACTTTTCCCACTGGTAGGGGGTGCCGTGGTTCTTGTGGCACGACGCGCACGCATCGACCGTGCCGACGTCAGGGTGGAATGCGGTCCTGCAATCAGCACCTCCTACGAACTGGGAGTAGTCCGTGTCCTGCTGCCAGTGGCAGGTCATGCATGAGTTGCCGTCCTCCAAGCCGAAGTGGCGCCGCCGCGGGTTGTTACCGACCCCTGTCTCGAAGATCGGGCGCGGCGTGTGGCAGCGGATACAGTTCGCCGTGCGGAAGTTGCCGGTGGCGAGTCGCACCTCATTGTCGCTGTACGCCCTGCCGTGCGTGTTCAGCTCATGTTCGGCGTAGATCGCGGGGTGGCACTCGGCGCAGTAAGCGCTGGTCATGACCCGGTCGTAGTGCTCTTGGCTGCCTAGACCAGACTCTGCCACAGGCGCGATATTGTTACCCTCTCGTAGCACTTCGACGCCCCGCCCGCGTGTTTGCAGGCACGATCCCAGGGTCGTCAGCGCGATCGACAGCGCGATTCCCAGGGGTACGAGGAGTCCTTTCATGGTCGGGGAGACGGGGTGTACCCGAGATGAGCAAGTCCCGGGCCAAAGGCACGGAAAGCCTAGGCGAGGATCTGGTCGGCCAGCTGGTCGACGGTCGCTCGCTCTGCGCCTACGACTGTGGCGTGCCCGAGCTTACGTCTCGGCCTCGGCGCCTTGCCGTAATCGTGAACGTGCACTCCTGGCAGAGAGAGCACGTGCTCCCGTGAAGGCATCTGATCGATCAAATTGATCATCGTCGCGCAGCCGCCTTGGGCCATGCGGGTGCTGCCCAACGGCAACCCGTGAACGGCGCGGAGATGGTTCTCGAATTGCGAGCACTCAGAGCCCTCGATCGTCCAGTGACCCGAGTTGTGAACCCGCGGCGCCATCTCGTTGGCGATCAGCGCGCCGCCGACGTCAAACAGCTCTACTGCGAGCAGGCCGACGTAGTCGAGCTCGCCAAGCAGCGTCGCTGCGAAGTCAGCAGCGTTGGCTTGTAAGTCTGCGGACAGGTTCGGGGCCGGCGCTCTGCTGCGACGCAGGATGCCGTCAGCGTGTTCGTTCTCCACCAGCGGGTAGCACGCGACGTCGCCGCGTTCGCTTCGCACGGCCAACACCGATAGCTCTCGGTCGAACGAGATCATCCTCTCGACGATCAGGCCCTGGTCGTAGCCGACGGTCAGCGTGGCCCAAGCCGCGTCTACTTCGGATGCGAGGTCATCGCCCGGCCTCAAGCGAACCTGGCCGCGGCCGTCATAGCCGAGGCGCCTTGTCTTTACGATGCACGGAGCCCCAACTGCGGCGACGGCCGCGCGCAACTCTTCGAGCGAAGACGCCGCGCGGAAATCGGCGACGCCGATGCCGAGTCGCTGGAACAGCGTCTTCTCCTCCAAGCGGTCCTGGCCGACGGCGAGCGCCCTCGGGTGCGGTCGAACGTTGGCGTGCGCGGTCAGCCACTCGGTCGCAGCTACCGGCACGTTCTCGAACTCAAAGGTGCATACGTCGGCTCCTGCCGCCAACCTTCGCAGCGCAGGCTCGTCTTCATACGGAGCTGTGATCAACTCCGAGACGTGGCCAGCGACGGCGTCGGCAGATGGGTCCAAGACGCGGGTGCGCAGGCCGAGCGGCGCGCCTGCCAACGCCAGCATGCGGGCCAGCTGCCCGCCTCCGAGGACGGCGGTGATCATGTCGGTGGGTCGAGGCGCGGATCTTGATCAGCTAGCACCTTAGAGGTCATCGCGTCTCGCCGCGCCCGCACTGCTTCGCGCAGCTCTGGATGAGCGTGGCCGAGCATCGAGGCGGCGAGCAGTGCGGCGTTGACCGCGCCCGGCTTGCCGATCGCGAGCGTGCCGACCGGGACGCCGCCAGGCATCTGCACGATCGACAGCAGCGCGTCCGTGCCCTTCATGACGGTAGCGTCCATGGGGACGCCGAGGACCGGGAGCACGGTCTTGCTCGCGGCCATGCCTGGCAGGTGCGCCGCGCCGCCCGCGGCAGCGATGATGACTTGGAGGCCCCGCTGTTCGGCGCTGCCTGCGTACTCCATCAGCCAGTCGGGCGTCCGGTGCGCAGAGACAATGCGGACCTCATGCGCGACGCCGAGTTCTTCGAGCGTCGCAGCGCAGTGTTGCATCGTCGCCCAGTCGCTGCGCGACCCCATGATGACACCGACCAGCGGTTTAGCAGTTTCTGTCATTTCAGAAGTCACTCTCCAGCGCGAGCGCGATCTTGCGCGCTAAGTCTTCGGCTAGCTCGGCCCTAGCCGATGTCAGGTTCTCGCCGAGCGGCGACCGGAACTCGGTGCGATCTAGTAGTTGCCGATCGATGTGGACGGTGCCGTCGCTGCCGACGAGGCGAAGGTGCACGGCGCCTCGCAGTTCGCCCTCGCGGACGCGCGGGAAGTTCCTGTTGCCAGGGTCCGACGGGTCGCGGGTGCCGATGACGGCGGTCCGCTCGGCCGCGCTGGTCAGCACCACCTGCAGCACCGCGTCGGCCTCTGATCTCCGGGCCAACTGCAGGTCTGTCGTGACCGGGAGCTCGCGCGACAGGAAGCGGTTGATCTCTACTTCCAGACGTTGCCGGTAGCTCTCGTTGCCGACGACCTGGAAGGCGACGGTGCGGATCCCCCGCGCAGCGAGCCCGGTGCCCACCGTGTAGCCACAGGCAGCCCAGGAAAGCAGCGCGGCCAACAGCAGCGCGCGGCTCACGGGTTCCCTCCGCTCGCCGTGGCTGGCTGGGTTTGCTCCGTCTCGAGCCGCTCACGTAGCGCGACGGCTTCGTCGAAGCCTGGCAGGCCTCGGAACTCCTCTCTCGTCGCGAGGCGGGCGTGGTGCAGCTGGCCCTCTGCGTTATCGAGCGCCCCGTAATACGCCACCACGTTCATGTGTCGCTGCATCTGCCACGTGAGCACTCTCTGCAGGGCTTCTTCGGCTTCAGCGAGCATCTGTGGATTCTCTGGGGCCGTGCGCAGGAACGTGCGTAGCTCTGTCACCGCCAGCGACATGCCGTCGAGGTCGTAATCCGGGCCGCGCAAACTCGCGACGATGCTCATCGCGAAGCGATAGTTGGCGTAGAAGCGCCAGTCGCTGTCCGGACGCTCAAGGATGATCTCGCGATAGCGCTCCTGAGCGAGTTCGTAGTCTTCGTCTTCGAACGCCATGTCTCCGAGGATCCGCAGCGCGTCGGCGAGTCGCTGCGAGTCGGGGTGTCGCGTGATCAGGTGCTCTAAGACGTTGCGTGCGCCGTTGCGATCCGACCAAAAAATCCAGAAGCTGCGGTCCCGCTCGAGCAAGGTCTGGCTGATAGACCACAGCATCTTCATCACCTGGGGTCGCAACTCGCTCAGCGGGTGGTTGTCGGAGAACTTCTCCAGCAGCACGAAGCCTGCCCACGGTTGGCCGCGGCCGTATTCGGCGCGCGCATATGCGAGGTCGCGGCGGTCGCGGAGGCGCTTCGGGGTCGCCTCTCCGAGGGTCAGCGCAAGGGTCGCGAGGGCCTCTTCGAAGCGGTCTTCCTGCAGCAGCGCTTCGGCCGTCGAGACGAGCTGTGCAGCGCTGGGTATCGGCCCTTGCGGTGCGGCTCCGCAGCCTACGAGAGACAGCAGCAGGCCTAAGCAGGCGGTCGCTGAGGAGCAGCGGTTCATGCCCCTAGATGTTCGGGGACCGGCGCTCTCGCGGCAACTGTTTGCACGGGAAGCCTAGCCGTGAAGGCCGGGTCTCAGGGGTTGGTCCGCGCTGCCGAGGCCGAGGTGCTGCGGCCTCGGCTAGGGAAGATCAGCGAACGATAGGGGGCGCGCTGCTCGAGCGCCGCAGCGAGCCAGCGGGCGGGCAGCGGCGCTGTCTGGGCGATGGCTCCCTTTGGGTCCAGCTTGGGCCAGTCGCGGCCGGCGCTGCGGTTGAGCTGTTGGAGGAGGTTCAAGGCGCGGGCTGGGACGGGGTTTCGGGGCAGCCCCGCGTGCTGGCGGCACGCCAAGCCCATCGTGTCACCTTGACGGAAGCATCCGGCGCGGAACTCCGCGCCGCACTCGGCGCAGTGCTCCAGGTCGGGCAGCGCGCCCAGCGCGGCGAGGTGGCGGAGCTCTAGGCCGAGCACCACCTGCGGGATCGTCTGTATCGGGCAGCGCTCGAGCAGGTTGAGCCCGCCGGTCAGCAGGTCGAACAACTCGGGCTCAGGACGTCCTTCTTGGCTCGCGACGTCGACGAGCCACGCGACGTGACCTGCGGCGAGGTAGCGTCGGGATCGGCGGAGCGCGCGGCGCTCGCGGGTCAGCTTCGCGCGGATCAGGATTCGTAGCCCGCCACGGTCTGGTGAGAACGTTGCTTCGAGTTCGTTGAGGAAGTCGATCCTGCCGAGCATGGGCGAGTCCGGGCGATATGCGCCCTTCGCGAGGCCGGAGACCTTGCCGTACTCTCGCGTCAGGCACGTCACGATCCGGCTGGATTCGCGGAAGTCACGACGGCGGAGCACGATGGCCGCCGCCGTCGTTTGGCGGTTCGCGCGCCGCTGCGCGCGACCAGCGCCGGTCACCGGTGATCCTCCGCGGTCGTGGTCTCTCTCAGGGTCACGCGCAGCCGCTGGACGCGGCGCTCGTCTGCCTCCAGCACGCAGAAATCGACGTCGGAGACGCTGAATATGTCCCCGGCTCGCGGGATCCGGTTGGCCGCGGCGATGACGAGGCCCGCGACGGTGTCCCAGTCGCCGTCATCGGAGAGCTGAGAGCCCAGCAGCCGGTTGATCTCATGCACCGAGGTGCGCGCGGGGATCTCCAGCACGCGTCCTGCCTCGATGACCTGGATCTGCTCGCCGTCCTGTTCGGACGACGGCGGGTCATACTCGTCCTCGATCTCCCCGACGATCTCTTCCACGAGGTCTTCCACGGTCGCGAGACCGACCGTCGTGCCGTATTCGTCGATCACGATCGCCATGTGTTGGTTGCCCGACTGGATCTGGCGCAGCAGCTGCGCGGCGCCTGTGGTCTCGGGCACGAACAGCGGGTCTCGCAAGATCGATCGGAGGGGGGTCGCGGCGGAGCTCTCCGGTTGCTCTTGCATCATGCGCAGCGCGTCTTTGACGTAGAAGACTCCCACGATCTCGTCCAGTCGCTCCCGATAGACCGGATACCTAGAGAACTCGTGCTCTAGGGCCTGGTCGACGGCTTCGCGGATGCTGATGGACTCATCCAGCGCGGTGATGTCCGGACGTGGCGTCATCACGTTCGCGACGTCTTGGTCCTTGAGCGTGACGATGTTGCCGATCCACGTTCGTTCGGCGTCGTCCAACTCCGTCTCGTCGACGTTGTCGGCAACGGCGGCCATCACCTGCTTCTGAACCTCGGCGGGGTTGGCCTTCGCTTTGCGCTGCATCCGCAGCGCCCGCATCGACAGGTCGGTAAACGCGTAGAGCGGCTTGATCAGCGGCCAGCGCAGCACGAACCACCCGGTGCGGAGCGCCGGCAGGACGTTCAGCACCGTGCGCTCAGCGCGGTGGTAAGCGATCGCCCCGGGCAAGCTCCCCGCGACGAAGAGCATCAGCAGGCACCACGCTCCAAGCGTCCACGGGTAGCTCTCCCGGTCTACCGCTCCTTCCAGCGCGACCAACCCGAGCACCCAGCCGGCAGCAGCGTAGACCGCCGCGACCACGAAGTAGTGCCGGTCGCGTTGGTCTAGCTCGTCGGTGAGTGCGTCTTTGTGCGGGTGTCGCTGCTCGTCGAGCATCTGACGCAGTCGCGTCGGCGAGTAGCCGATCAGGCTGGCTGCGGCCACGGCGCCGTAGCCGCCGAGGAGCGCGGCGGACATCGCGATCCCTAGATGAATTGGCGAGATGGTCGCGTCGATCTCGACGGAGAGGGGCCCTTCTCCGCCGTGCCAAGCCGCGGGCGCGCAGGTCAGCGCGGTGAGGCTCGCGGCAGTCCTCGACGTGACAGCAGGCGGCGGAGGGTCTGGTTCCTCTGGCGGTTGGTCACCAGAGGCTGGGTTTACGACACCCAGTTCGGGTCTTGCAGCGCTAGGCACAGGGGTTGGGAGCATACGTCTGTCCGGATGCTTGTGTGCCCCTTTCCTCGGATCGGCGGGGCGGATCAGGCCGCGCCGCTCGGCGACGGAGGCTCGTCGCGCTTCGGATCGGTGTCATCGACTTCGACGTCGGCCGAGAATCGGTTTCGGCCATAATCCTTGCTGGCATATAGGGCTCGGTCGGAGCGGTGGAGCATCGACTCGACCGTATCGCCGAATCGATAGCACGTCAGGCCGATCGAGATGGTCAGCGGCAGCCCCAAGGCCTCGCCGCGGGCTTGGACCGCAGTGAACATCCGCGTCGCGAGCACCGTCGCTTCGTCCGGGGTCGTGTCGGGCAGCACGATGAGGAACTCTTCTCCGCCGTAGCGGCAGACGGTGTCGTTGGCCCGCACGGTGCTCCGCAGCACATCTGCCGCCGTGCGCAGGGCGGCGTCACCCTGTAGGTGTCCGTGCTTGTCGTTGAGGTCTTTGAAGTGGTCCAGGTCGCACATAAGCACGGTCAGCGGGGACCGGTCCCGCTCGGTTCGAGCGACCGCTTGCTCTAGCGAGAGGATCCCCATGCGTCGGTTGAACAGGTGCGTGAGGGGGTCCGTCAGGGCGAACTTCTGGGCGCGCTGACGTCGCCTCCGGAGCAGCAGATTCTGGACGAGCAGCGACCCCGTCATGCCGAGCGCCTTAGCGGCGTAGAGTTCCTGTTCGTCTCCGATTGGCGTCAGCGTCAGGGAGCGGTCAAGCAGCAGGAACGACGGCTTGTCGAACTCGTGGTTTAGGGGGACCGCGAGCAGCTCATCTGTCGACAGTCCGCGGAGCAGCGTGTAGTCGCCGTTGGGTTCGGCGCCAAAGACCGCGGGTGTCTGGGTCTGTAGCGCCAGTTCGAGACGGTCGCGTTCGGGTGGCGAGACCTGGATGCGGGTCTCCGCCATGCGGCGGTGCGAGGAGTCATGCTTCTTCCGAAGCATGATGGTCGCCGTCTCAGCGTTCCACTTAGCGAAGAAGACGCGGTCGAATCTGCCGCCGTCGCGCGCAGCTACGGTCAGCGTAGTTACGGCCTCGCGGTAGGTCTGTGGTGAGGCGCTGCTCAGGATGCTGAGCACGAGGCTCTCGGGGCCGCGCAGCTGCTCGTTTTCGGTTGAGGTGTCGTTGTCACGTGATGGTGTAGACAAGCCGTCGTGCGCTGGATGGACGCCAGCGCCCTCGAGCGCGGACTCCACCATCTGGCGGAGATTGTCGGCGACCTGCATCTGCTCAGATGACCAAGCTCCGATGGTCTGATGCAGGGCGTCGACGTCGCTGTCGGGATGAGCGAAACCAGCGAACTCTGCCGTGATCTTTGCGGCTTGTATGAGCGTCTTAGCGTCGACGATCTCGTCGGCGCGTTCCGCCTGTTCGGCGGTTGTGCCGTCCAGGATCAACGCCATGAACGGCGCCGGGAGTTGCCAGTGCACGACCCAATCGGTGGGTCGCTCTGCGCGCGGCGACCCCTCGATGCGTTCGATCCAGCTAGGGAGGTCTTGTAGCAGGCCCGCCATGTAGACGGCGTCGGGATCCGCGTGGCCGGTTTGGGCAGCAAACGCGCGGGCTGCGTGCCCGGTCGCGATCGCGTGCAGCCACAGCGCAAGGAGTTCTCCTTCGCCGTCAATGTCACAAGGCTCGTCGTCGAAGAGGCGCGCACCCAATTCTTCGCCCAGCCTTTGTATGATGTCGCGCGCCGATAGCAGCGATCGCTGCGCCCCGAAAACCGACGGGCTAGCTGCGCGCAGCGCCCGCGCTGCAGACAAGGGGTCGAGCTCCAGCATCTTCACGAGCTCGTCTTCGCGCGTCGGCCGCGCCCGGTCTGCGCGCACAAGCCTGCTGCGGAGCGTCGGCACAGCGAGCACAGACGGCAGGCGTCGCAGCGGGTTGCGTGCGTTTTGGAACGGAGACGTGTCTGACACAGTGGGGCCTATGGGTGTTGTTCGGCACTGCACGCGTCGCCGCTCAAGTATCCCTGCCGGCGAGCCACAAGTTCGCCGGTCGCGTTTTCCAGACCTCTCGCAAGTGGGCGCCCGAAAAACGTATTCGGCTAGCGTGCTGTCGCCGCCCTGGCGTGCGCGGCGTCGCCCGGCGCGCCCTTGGCACCGGCCGTTGCGGGCGCCTCGCGGGGTTGGCATCTCTTGGCTTGCAACCGTTTGCCGGTCCGACAAGCTCTCGCCATGACCGAGACCGTAGACCGCCTCTTCGTTCACTGCCGGCAGCTGGTCACCCTCACGGACGGCGCGCCGACAGGGCCGCGTCGACGCGAGGCCATGCAGCCGATGGGGGTGGTCGAGGACGGGGCGGTCGCCGTCAAGGACGGCCGGATCGTCGCTGTCGGAACGACCGACGAGGTCACAGCTGCCTACCGCGCCGAAGAAGAGCTCGACCTAGACGGCTTCGTGGTTATGCCCGGGTTCGTCGACTGTCATACGCACCCTGTGTTCGCCGCGACGCGCGAGCGAGAGTTCCACATGCGCTGCGCCGGCGCGGATTACATGGCGATCGCGCAGGCCGGCGGCGGCATCCTAAGCTCGATGCGTGATGTGCGCGCGGCGTCGCTCGAGGCGTTGACGGAGCGGACCGAGCGCAACCTCTGGCGTTTTCTCGAGCACGGCAGCACGACCATCGAGGCGAAGGGCGGCTACGGGCTGTCCCTGGAGGCCGAACGGAAGAGCATGCAGGCGCTGGACGCTGCCGCGGCGATGGTCCCGCTCACCTTGAAGCGCACGTTCCTGGGCGCCCACGAGTTCCCGCCGGAGTATCGCGAGGATCGCGATGAATACGTCCGCATCGTCTGTGAAGAGATGATCCCGGCGCTCGCGCCGATGGCAGAATACTGCGACGTGTTCGCCGAGCCCGGCGTCTTCACCCTGGAGCAGAGCGAGCGGGTGCTGCGGGCGGGGCTGGCGGCGGGGCTGCGGCTGCGCGCGCACGTGGACGAGATCCAGCCGATGGGCGGCACGGAGATGGCCGTCGCGCTCGGCGCGGACACGGTCGACCACCTCGGTCAGATCTCGGACGACGGCATCGCCGCGGTCGCAGCGAGCGACACGACGGGCGTCATCTTGCCCGGCACGATCTTCTTCCTCGCCAAGACCGGCTACGCGCCCGCCCGCAAGATGATCGAAGCTGGCTGCGCCGTCGCGCTCGCGACCGACTTCAACCCGGGCTCCTCGCACACGCAGTCGATGACGTTGATCCACACCATCGCCTGCACCCAGATGAAGATGTCCGTCGAGGAGTGCATCGTCGCATCGACCATCAACCCGGCGTTCTCGCTGCAGCTCGACCACGAGGTGGGCACCCTGCACCCCGGCAAGCGCGCGGACCTGTGCGTGCTGGACATCCCCAGCTATCAAGCGCTCGGCTACGCCTTCGGGGGCAACCCCGTCGCGATGACGATCAAGGACGGCGTGCCTGTCGTCGCCAACGTCGCGGATCGACAGCCGGACTGGTTCGCCGACGGCGTCGTGTTGGACGGCGAAGACGAAGACGCCGTCTAGCGCGTCAGGGTCGCCGCGCGACGGTGACCATGCGGCCGCTGTCGACGCGGAAGACCTCGCCCTCAGCGCCGTAAGCCTGTGTGTCGACGAACCCCGCGTCGCGCAGCCAGCGGCGCAGCTCGGTGGCCGAGAACAGGCGGAGCGCGTAGCGACAGGACCGCGTGGGCTGGCCGCTCCGCGCGACGTGCCGCCGCACGTGCAGGACGCCGCGGTTGGGGTCGAAGCGGCTGCGGTCGACCAGCAGGTGGCGGCCGCGTTCGTCCTCGAGCTCCTTGCTCGTCGAGGATTCGTGGTCGGTGAGGCCGGGCTCGTGGATGTTGAGCGTCTCCAATAAGAGCAGCCCGCCCGGGCGCAGCGCCGCGTAGAGGCGCTCCAGCTGCGCCCGCGACGCTGCGTCCGAAACGCCGTCGCCGTCGCCATAGCCGAACGAGGTGAACCAGGAGACGACGACGTCGAACTCACCGTCCATGCAGAGCGTGTGCCAATCGCCGCGGCGGTAGTCCACGCGCACGCCGCGACGCGCCGCGGACGCGCGCGCGTGCTCGAGGAACGTCGCGCTCCTGTCCACGCCGACGACCTCGGCGCCGCGCGCGGCCAGCCGCTCGGCGATGCGGCCGTGGCCGCACGGCAGGTCCAGGACGCGGTGCCCCGGCGCGAGGTTGGTCAGCAGCGCGATGAGCTCGGCCTCCTCGTCGTTGAGGCCGTCGTGCAGCTCCGCGGCGTAAAAGTCGAGATAGTCTCGACCAAACACCTCCTCGGGGTCCTGGTCAGGCACCGTCACCGCCCCTGCCGGCGATCGAGCGCAGGTCGTCGCCGGTGGGGCCTTGGAACAGCCGCAGGTCGAAGTCATGGATCGCCGCGAGCAGGAAGTCGAACAAGTCGCCCTGCACGTCTTCGTATGCGCCCCACGCCGTCGTCTTGGTGAACGCGTAGATCTCCAACGGCAGGCCTTGGGGGCCGGGCGGCAGCTGGCGCACCAGCAAGGTGAGGCCTTGGTGGATGTGGGGGTGTTGCTTGAGCCACGCGAGCACGTAGGCGCGGAACGTGCCGATGTTGGTCAGGCGCCGGACATCGAGCGGCGCGGTCGCTGCGTCGGCGCCCTGGTTGCTTTCCGTGAGCTCGCGCTGCTTGCCCTCGATGTAGCTCTGAAGGAGGCCGATGCGGCCTATCCGCTCGACCTCCTCGTCGGTCAGAAACCGCACGGAGGCGCTGTCCAGAAACAGCGAGCGCTTGATCCGCCGGCCAGGCCCATCGCTCATGTTGCGCCAGTTCTTGAACGGCTTGTCGACGAATTGCATGGTCGGGATCGTCGAGATCGTGCGGTCGAAGTTTTGGATCTTGACGGTGTGCAGCGCGATGTCGACGACGTCGCCGTCGGCGGCCCCGGGCATCTCGACCCAGTCGCCGAGTCGGATCATGTCGTTCTGCGAGAGCGTGATCGACGCGACGACGGAGAGGATCGTGTCTTTGAAGACCAGCAGCAGGACTGCGGTGAAGGTGCCGAGCCCGATCAGCACGCCGCTCGGGTCGCGGCCGAATAGCAAGGCGACTGCCGCCACTGTCCCGATGACGTAGACGAAGATCTTGATGAGGCTGATGTAGCCCTTGATCGAACGGCCGCGGTTCTTGCTGTTTAGCCGCCAAAGCTCGTGGCAGGCGTCGACCAACGCGCCGATCGCGAGCATGCCGGTCAGCGTCGTTATGGCCGTGAGCACTTGATGCACCCAGAGATCGATCGGCTTGGCGCTGTCTAAGGACGGGTGGAGGCCAGGCATCAACTCCACAATGGCCGAGCAGATCAAGGTCGGCGGCATGTAGCTGATCCACTGGAAGAACGCCTGGTCGACGAAGACGTCGTCCCACTTGTTGCTCGTTCGCTTGATCAGCGGTCGGATCACCAACAGGCGGAGCATGCGCGTCGCCAGCAGGATCAAGATCCCTATGCCGAGCAGGCTCGCGATCCCGAGGATCTGTTCGACCCAGAGTGGCACGTCGCCGTCCAGCCACCGGAGGTTGCCGGACTGGTTGTCTGCGGCCTGCTCAAGGGCCTTCTTGAGCAGATCCTTCGAGCCGGGCGCCTCTTGCGGGAGCATACGCATCACGGAGTTGATCATCCTCACACATCATGCCCTAACCACGCCCTGGCGCCGTCGTCGAATCTGGACGACACCCGTATGCTGCACACATGGCTTCGCGGCTCGTCTTCCTGCTCATGACGGTGACGCTCTCGGCGTCGTCGCTGGGCGCTCAAGGAGGCGACCCGGTCCGGATCACGGGCGTCGTAGTGGATCAGCGGGGCCGAGCGGTAGAGGGCGCCAAGCTCGGCACCAGCTGGTCGTTTAACTGGCGCTCGACCAGCACGTTTGGCCGGCAGCGTGTCTGGGCGGCCGACAAACCCCGCGCCGCGGCGGGCTGGCAGTTCCTTGCGACGCAGCCAGGGGGCCGCTTTGCCGCGCAGCTCCTGCCGGATCGCCGCACCAAGCAACTGCAGCTGGTCGTCTTCTCGTCGGACTACCGGCTCGGCGGCGTCTTCTTGTGGCGGCCGGGCGAGTCGACCGAGGGGCTGCGCCTCGCGCTGCAGCCAGTCGCGCGGTTCCGCGCGACGTTGACCTGCGACGATCTGGGACAGCGCAGCGTCGCCGCCAACGGCGCATTGTGCGCGTTCGACGGCAGCGAGCTCGGATGCTTCCAGCCAGACGCCGGCGTCGTCGACCTGCGCCTCCCGTCAGGGCACTACAGCCTTCACCTGCGCGGTGACGGGGACCACCTGGTCGCGTCGCGGCGGTTTCCGTTCGCGGTCTCATGCGGCGAGGACGCGCGCGCTCGCGACATCGACATCCCCGCTAGCTGGGTCGCCAAGCACCGCGGCCGGTCGGTGCCGCGTTGGCGCGCGACCGCCGCG
>MDTG01218356.1_pt1 | contig 21238 bp, 20 predicted proteins | sample 811421 | NCBI WGS metagenome assembly MDTG01 (sample SAMN05326645, study PRJNA326480) | marine metagenome | isolation source: seawater | place: Pacific Ocean: South East | collected 2011 | reverse complement strand
TTTTTGGATTATAAATGGATTAAAGAAAACTAAAGTAAAAATCATTTATAATGGTTTTAACATAAAAAAATCAAAGTCTAAAATTCTCAGTAATGACAAAATAGTTTTTACAAGCATTTCAAGGATAATACCATATAAAGGCCATTCACTACTAATAAGGATATTTGACATGCTTTGTAAAAAAAATAAAAATGTTTATTTACAAATCGTTGGAGACACATTGCCTGAATATCAAAAATATTTAAATGATTTGAAAGTTGATATCAAAAAAAGAGGGTTAGATAATAAGATTAAGTTTCTTGGTTTTAGAAAAGATGTTATATCAATTTTAAATAAATCTAATTTCTTTATTCATACACCGATATCACCTGACCCATTTCCCACTGTTATTTTTGAAGCAATAAAGTGTAAAACACCAGTAATTACAAACAGTCTGGGTGGAGCTCATGAGATTCTTGATGGAGGCAAAAATGGATTAATTATTAAAAATGATTTAATTGAGGAATCTGTTCAAAAGATTTTTTCATATTTGGACAACAAAAAACAACAGAACAAAAATGTTGAAAAAGCTTTTAATTATGCTTGTGATAATTTTTCACAAGAACAGTTTAAAAGAAAAATATTGAATTCGATTGGATAAAAAACTTAAAATAGCGATTATTGGTAGTAGAGGATATCCTTATGTGTATTCTGGATATGAAACTTTAGTTAAAGAACTTTCAGAAAGATTAGTAAAATCTGGAAATGAAGTTACCATCTACTGCCATAGAAAATTATTTCATGTAAAACCTAAAAAAGTTAATGGGGTTAATCTAGTTTATACACCTTCTGTAAATTCAAAAATATTTTCACAGCTATACAATTCCTTTTTTTCATTTATTCATGTTTGTTTTTCGGATGTTGATGTTGTTTTGGTTGTCAATTCAGCTAATGGGCCATTTGGCTTATTAACAAAAATTTTTAGAAAAAAAACATGTATTAATGTTGATGGATTGGAGTGGTTAAGGCCAAAGTGGAAGGGTTTAGGATCGATGTATTTTAGGATTGCATCAAAATTAGCAACTCTTTTTTATGATGAAATTATAACTGATTCTTTTGAAATGGACAAGGTATATAGAAATATGTTTGGTAAAAAGTCAACTGTTATTGCCTATGGCTCAACTATTATATTGGATGAAGAATCTAAAATATTAGAAAAATTAAATCTCAAGAAAAATAATTATTATTTGATTGTTGGTAGATTGATTCCGGATAACAATTCTAAATTAATTATTGAAGGTTTTATTAAATCAAACTCAAATAAAAAAATTGTGGTAGTTGGCGATGTTCCATATAATGATGATTATGCTAACGATGTCAAACTATTGTCATCTGAGAAAGTTGTATTAACAGGTTATATTAAAAATCAAGCTGATCTAAGTTCTTTGTATAAAAACTGTTTTGGGTATATTCATGGCCATGAATATGGTGGAACAAATCCTACAATGATAAATGCTCTTGATTTAAATTGTCAAATATTAGCATTGGAGACAGTTTTTAACAGAGAAATGTTAGAAAATAAGAAATCAGTTTTTTTTAATAAAAATTCATTTCCAGAAAAAATAAATGGATTTGAGGATAATTATGATGAAATTATTAAAAAAAGTAACAACTATTCATTACCAAAAAAATATGATTGGAATTTTATTTCTAATCAATACTCAGAAGTTTTCCAAAATTTTACCAATTACCAAAATAAGTAAGCTTCAAGCTTAAGTGAAAATTATTCACATCTCTACCAGCGTGATAATAAGGAGTGGCATAATCATCAAGCTCCCATTGATAATTTAGACTTCTGATGTAAACCAAGTTACTTGAAAGATTAAAATGCTTGAAGTTTTTATTGTATTTTAAATGGAGGTTGATGTCCTTCCAGTACCTCCTAAAGTCTTTTGCTGATGCAAATGCCTCATGATAAAAATCATTATCGTTATCTATGATTTCTAATCCTATACCAATTAATTCTTTATTTCTAATTCTATTCAAAGAAAAATAATGAGCATTTGAACCTGGTCCTACAGAACTACCAAGAACTTCACCCTTGTTAGTATATCCATCAAATACTTGATAGTGTTGATACCATGACCCAGCATTTCTTAGTAGTCTACTCCCAGTTTGCTCCATTTGTGTCCATTCCCAACTAAAAATAAAGTTTTCATCTTTTATATTAAAAATTTTCTGTAATCCAATTGTTGCAGCTCTGCTATGATCAGAATCCAATAATAAATCTCTTATATTCATTTTTGAATCATTGTGGTGATATTCAAAATAGATTTCAGATTTAGAATCTTCCCATAACCATTTAAAAAATATTCCAACAGCCTCATTTGTTTGTTTTTCAACATCAACGTTAGAATTATCTTTTCTAAAAAGAGTAGAAAAAACAGGAAAATATGTGATATTTCCATTGATCCAAGTATACCTTCCTTTAATTAATGCAGAATACATTTGAGCCCATCTGATAAAGCCAATTGACATACCATTTATAATTTTTGGAGAAAAGGATATTACATAACCTTGAAAGTATCGCCAATCATCTTCTTCAAGAGATTGATTTATTTTTGGGATATAAAGTTTTGTTCCAGCAAATGTCTTTTCATGACCTGTTGGTTTAAAGCCAGAATTTTCAAGCCTACCGGTTATGAATTGCCATTCAAAATCCCCGATTGCAGTATTTATCGGTTTTCTAGTATTAAATGTTAAATGTTTAAATCCTTGTGCATGATTACTCATCATAATACTATTCCTTATTGAAGGTCCCCACCAAATATTTTCATTTGACAAGCCAATACTTAAATTTTTCCAATTTAATTTTATACTTGATTGACCTAAGGTAGTTTTGTTATGTGATTTTTCTCCATGACGTTCTGGCATGTCAATTTGATTCCATAATTTATATCGTTTTGCCCAGATTTCTGGATAATGTCCATCCCAAAAAGTATCAAAATTTAGATTTTGACTATAATGGTGTTCTGGTTTAAATTGTATTGCAAGTGGACCAAAAGCTAGATAAATTCCAGGTGAAATTATATGCTGGTAGCCTCTATTTGGTAACATTGTACCATTGTTTCTATTGTATGGATGATTGCTATTATATTCAATAAAGTAATCAATCCCCATACTTTTAATTTCAATGGAATTTGATTGATTGTTATATATTTTTCTAAATTGATCATTAAAAAATTCTGAAAAAAAATTATTGTCTAAAGGTCTGATATTCAATGAAAAATTTGTTTTAATCTCACCAAGTAAAATTGAATTTCTCAAAAAACTATAATTAAAATCATTATTGACATTAATATTTTGAGAAATAGCTGGTGTTAATGAAATAAGAAGAAAAAATAATACTTTTAATCTCATTGATACTTAATTACTCTTACTCTCAAATTGTCCATTGACCAACTTTCGTCACACTTCTGTTGAGAAATTCCATCTTTATCAATGGCATTAGGTTGATATAATTCATCATAAAATCTTATCACAATATTATTACCTGAGCTTTTGAATCCTTTTTCTATTTGATATAATGTAGTTTTTTCTCCAAAAAAACTTGAAAAACATAATTTGGTTAAATTGGTTTTGAATGAACCTGTTTTTGGATTATTCTCAAAAGGATAGTTTTCAGGATAAGATTGTCTCAAACAATAATTTGAAAAGCAAGGACTATTAGAAAAAGTCGTTGTAAAATTATCTGAAAATGGGTCTTTATATAATTGCATATCAGGTTTAAATTCAATCACCCACTTGTCTGGTTTATCGTTATTTGAAAATCCATTTAAATTTCCATCCCATGATCCATGAATGTATAGGTCAAAGGAAACAAAAACATAATCATGATCTCCTACTTCATCAAGAAAGAGGGTGAATCCATCATTATTAAAATTACCTAATACATTAGAATTATTAAATTCCATAATACCACCACCATCAATTGAATTCAAACTTGAATTTTCAAAATCATTTTCATATACAATTTCATTTCTTATCATTTCTGGATATGAACAAGAATTAATAAACAAAAATATTAATAAGAAATTTCTCATTTATTGTTATAAAAGTAAGCAATAGTTTTTTTAATTCCATTTTCAATTTCAACCTTTGGCTTCCAATCTAATAGTTTTTTTGCTAATTTAATATCTGGTCTTCTTACTTTAGGATCGTCTTGAGGTAGATCCAAATATGTAATTTCACTTGAGTTTGGAATAAATTTTCTAATTATAGAGACTAGTTCGTTTATTGAATATTCATCTGGGTTACCAATATTAATTGGCAAAATATATTTAGATCTAAAAGCTTTATATATTCCATCTATTGTGTCATCTATGTAACAAAAAGATCTTGTTTGATTTCCATCGCCATAGATTGTTACATCTATGTTATTTATCATTTGATTGATGAAATTTGGAATAGCTCTACCGTCACGTTTTCTCATGTTAGGTCCATAGGTATTAAAAATTCTTACTATTCTAGTATCAAGATTTTTTTTTGTATGGTAGGCCATTGTGATAGCTTCTAAGTACCTTTTTGCTTCATCATAAACACCTCTTGGACCAATAGGATTCACATTTCCATAATAAGTCTCATCTTGTGGATGTATTAATGGGTCGCCATATATTTCAGATGTTGATGCAACAAGAACCTTAGAATTATTTTTAAGCCCAAACTTCAAAATATTTTCAGTTCCAATTGAACCAATTTGTAATGTTTTTATAGGATATTTTAGGTAATCTTTTGGGCTAGCGGTAGATGCAAAATGCATAATTCCATTAATATTGTGATTAATATTAAGTTTGTCACATACGTCGTGTTCTAAAAATTTGAAGTTTTTATTTTTAAAGCATGATTCTATATTTTTTAAACTTCCGGTTAACAAGTTGTCTATTCCAACAACTTTATATTTTTTCTTGAGCAGATAATTGCACATGTTTGAGCCTATAAACCCACAACAACCTGTAACTAAAAAAGTCTTCATTATTTTAATAAATTAAATATATAAAAGTATTGATTAAATGTTTCTTATTCATTATTTTTGTCCTAGGGTGTGTAACTCCTACAGCGAAGCTTTATAAATGTGTTATCGTTTACTCTCTAAATATTTCTTATTTTGTCACCTCGATTTAGCATTTAATTTATACTTAGAGTATTTAAAAAATGCTTTGACCAAACTTTCAAATCATAGATTAAAGCTTACTGGATTGTATTATTGTTATTTATACAATTCTTTTTAATTGTAATTATTATAATTATGAATCTCAAAAAAGTTGGAGTTATCGGAAATGGTTTTGTTGGTGAAGCACAGGTCTTTGCTTTTTCGCCCATTGCTAAAGTAATGGTTTATGATTTAGATCCATTGAAAACTAAAAATTCAATTCAAGAAGTTAGTGAATGTGATTTTGTTTTTGTTTGCGTTCCAACACCAATGAATATTGATGGATCTCAAGATTTCTCTATAGTTGAAAGTATTTTTGAAAACGCAACTAAAAAACCTATCTACATAATTAAGTCTACTATTCTTCCTGGATCAACTGAAAAACTTATTACTAAATTTAAAGATATTAAAATCATTTTTTCACCGGAGTTCCTGACTGAAAGAACAGCAAAATTAGACATGCTTACTCAATCAAGAGTTGTCCTTGGTGGTGAAGATTCATTAACACAAAAAGTAGAACAACTTTATAAAAGAAGATTCAAAAATAAAAACATAATAAGAACCGATTCAAAAACAGCTGAATTGATTAAATACATGAATAATTCGTTCTTTGCAACTAAGGTTAGTATCATGAATGAATTTAAATTAATTTGTGAAAAAATTGGTGCAGATTGGGAACAAGCTTTGAATGGATTTGTTTCTGATGGGAGAGTAGGTGATAGTCACCTTAATGTTCCTGGACATGATGGTAAATTGGGATATGGCGGTACATGTTTTCCAAAAGATGTAAATGCTATTTTGTCATTTGCTAAAAGGCTTGAAATTAATTTAAATACAATTCAAGGGGGATGGATCACTAATTTAGAAGTTAGAAAGGAAAAGGATTGGGAAAATAATTTAGGAAGATCAGTCAATTACTTAAAAAAGTAATATAATTATGATTAAAAATATATGTTGCATAGGAGCAGGTTATGTTGGTGGTCCAACAATGGCTGTTATCGCATTAAAATGCCCTGAAATTACTGTTAATGTTGTAGATTTAAATAAAGAACGTATTGAAGCGTGGAATGATAAAAATCTCTCAAATTTACCAATTTATGAACCAGGTCTTGCAGAGATTGTGAGTAAAACCAGAGGAAAAAATTTATTTTTTTCAACAGATATTGAAAAAAATATTGATCATTCTGAAATCATATTTATAGCTGTTAATACACCCACTAAAATGTATGGTGAAGGAAAGGGAATGGCCGCTGATTTGAAATATGTTGAGTTGTGTGCAAGACAGATAGCAAAATACTCAAAATCTGATAAAATTATTGTTGAAAAGTCAACTCTCCCTGTAAGAACTGCCGAAACTATACAAACTATTTTGGAATCATGTGAAAAAAAAATCAATTTCCAGGTTTTATCAAATCCAGAGTTCTTAGCTGAAGGTACTGCTGTACAGGATCTTTTAAATTGTGACAGAGTGCTGATTGGTTCTAAACAATCTAAATCAGGATTAATGGCTGCAAAGACATTGGAGAAAATTTATGAAAGATGGATTCCAAAGGATAAAATTTTAAAAACTAATGTATGGTCCTCAGAACTATCAAAATTGACGGCGAATGCCTTTTTGGCTCAAAGGATATCCTCAATCAATTCAATTTCTGCATTGTGTGAGGTAACTGAAGCTGATGTTGATGAGGTAGCTAATGCAATTGGCCTAGATCATAGAATTGGTTCAAAATTTCTTAAATCTTCAGTTGGTTTTGGAGGTTCATGTTTTCAGAAAGATATATTAAATATTGTTTACTTATGTAGGTTTTATAATTTGTATGAGGTTGCAGAATATTGGGAACAGGTAATAAAAATCAATGATTATCAAAAATATAGATTTTCAAAGAATATTATTTTTAATTTATTTAATACAGTCAATGAAAAAAAAATAACAATATTGGGTTGGGCATTTAAAAAAGACACTAATGACACTAGAGAATCTGCTGCAATATATGTTTCTGATCATCTAATTGATAATCTAGCAGAAATTCATGTTTACGATCCAAAAGTAAATAAATCAAAAATCGAAAATGATATGAAATATTTATGGAAAAATAAAGGATTAAATCATGAGGAGATAGAAAAAAAATTAAGCTGCTTAATTGTTCATTCTGACCCATACGCCGCCATGAATGATAGTCATGGGATAGCAATAATAACTGAGTGGGATATTTTTAAAGAGTTTGATTGGAATAAAATTTATTTAGATATGAAAAAGCCAGCATTTATTTTTGATGGAAGAAATATTTTAAATAAACAAGCTTTAACAAAAATTGGTTATGAGGTTAGAAGAATTGGAAGCAAATAGTTTGTTAAATAATAAATTTTTAAATTATTTATATGAGTAAAGTTGCGTTTATTACAGGAATAACGGGTCAAGATGGAGCATATTTAGCAGAATTTCTTTTAAGAAAAAAGTATATTGTACACGGTTTAAAAAGGAGAACATCACTACTAAATACTGAAAGAGTTGATCATATTTATCAAGATCCTCACATTAACAATCCAAGTTTTTTTCTTCATTATGGAGATATGACTGACACATCGAGTTTAGTGAGATTATTGGGTGAAATTAAGCCTGATGAAATTTACAACTTAGCTGCTATGTCACATGTTAGAGTTTCATTTGATATACCGGAATATGTTGCAGATGTTGATGGCATAGGAACACTCCGATTACTAGAGGCAGTTAGGATTTTAGGATTTGAAAAAAAAACAAAAATTTATCAAGCTTCAACATCAGAATTATTTGGTAAAGTTCAGGAAGTCCCTCAAACAGAAAAAACTCCATTTTATCCAAGATCACCTTATGCTGTTGCAAAAATGTATGCATATTGGATTACAATAAATTATCGAGAGGCTTATAATATTTTTGCGTGCAATGGAATATTATTCAACCATGAATCTCCAGTCAGAGGTGAAACATTTGTTACACGTAAAATCACTAGAGCTGTTTCAAGAATTGCTTTAGGATTACAAGATAAATTTTATTTAGGCAATTTAGACTCAAAGCGGGATTGGGGGCATGCAAAAGATTATGTCAAAATGATGTGGATGATTTTGCAGTACAAGAAACCTGAAGATTGGGTAATCGCTACAGGAAGAACAACATCAATTAGAGAGTTTGTAAAATTAGCTTTTAAAAATATTGGAATTGAAGTTGAATTTGTTGGTAAAGGCATTAACGAAAAGGCATTAATCTTGTCATGTTACAATAGTAAGTTTAAATTAAAGAAAGGTAAAGAAGTCTTAGCCATTGATCCAAAGTATTTCAGACCTACTGAAGTTGATTTATTGGTGGGTGATGCTTCTAAAGCAAAAGAAAAATTAGGATGGATCCCAGAAACTTCACTTGATCAACTTATCAAAGAAATGATGGAATCCGACATAAAACTTTTTGAAAAGGAAAAATACCTTAGAAACGGAGGTTATCAAACCTTTAATTATTTTGAATGAAAGTATCACCAAACTCAAAAATTTATATTTCTGGCCATAACGGAATGGTTGGCTCTGCTATTGTAAATTCTCTTAAATCAAAAGGATATAACAATTTAGTTTTTTTTAGCTCTAGTGATCTTGATTTAAGAAACCAAAGCAAAGTACATAGGTTTCTGAATAAAGTAAAACCCGAAATTATAATTAATTCAGCAGCTAGGGTCGGAGGAATTCTAGCAAACAATACTTATCCATATGAATTTCTAATGGATAATATGATGATTCAAAATAATCTTTTAGGATATGCATTTTCAAATAATGTTAAGAAATTTATTTTTCTTGGTAGCTCATGTATTTATCCAAAGTATGCAAAGCAACCAATTTCTGAAGAATCATTGTTAAAGGATGCATTAGAACCAACTAACCAATGGTATGCCTTAGCTAAAATTACTGGTGTTAAGCTTATAGAGTCTTTAAGAATACAATATAATAGAGATTATATTGCATTAATGCCTTCAAACCTGTATGGTCCAAATGATAATTTTAATCTTAAAACATCTCATGTAATTCCAGCTATGATTAGAAAATTAGATATGGCAAAAAATAAAAACTCTGATCAAGTAATATTTTGGGGATCTGGAAATCCAAAAAGAGAGTTTTTGCATGTAAACGATTTAGCTGATGCTGTTACTTTTTTTATTGAAAAAAATAATTTTTCTGAACATTTGGTTAATGTAGGTTCTGGTACAGAAATCTCCTTGAAGGAATTAGCCAATACATTAAAAAATATTATTGGATTTAAGGGAACTATAAAATGGGATAATTCTGTACCTGATGGAACCCCTAGGAAGTTGTTAAATAACTCAAAATTAACTAGCTACGGCTGGGAAGCTAAAATTCATCTCAAAGACGGGTTAGAATCAACATATGACTGGTACTTACAAAACATTAATTCACTAAGAGAAGTAGAGTTTTAAATGAGATCCTCTTCATTTTATTTTAGAGTATATATTTTTTTTTTAATAACGATTGTGGCTATGGGTTCTTTGAATTCATTTCTTTTAACCTTCATTTGGGAAGGTTATGACCCTGATTTTAATAAATTATATACTTACTTAGTTTATTTAATATTTTTTTCAATTGGTGTTTACTTATTTAAAAAAATCAAACAAAGTTTATTTATTGATAAAAAAAAATATACCAGAACTGTTATTCTTGATTTAATTTTTTTCCCAATAATAATTTTTAATTTATATTCCTTAGTTGTTCGCGGCGGATATGGTGGAGCCCCAGTTATTATTCCATTTTCAACCTTATTTAATAGTTTAATTTTTGTAATACCGCTTTTAAAGTATTTCTTAGGAAAGAGAAACCTTTTAACTAAGCTTCAAATAATAATTGCATTATCTATTTTTATTATTTCTGGAGCCCGATTTAATGCTATTTTTTTTCTACTAATATTTTTTTTTATTGAAAGAAAAATTAACCTCATAAGGTTAATTTTGATGTTGGTTATTTTTTTTGGCGCATTATTTTTTAGAAATTCAAATTCTTTAAATGATTCATTTATTGTTAAAATTACTTCATCTTTTGGTTCTGAGATAAGAGATGGATTATCAGTAGATAAATATTTTTATTCGAATGAAATTAGGGAATTAAAGAAGGATTATGTAAAAAATATGATCATTTCATCAATTCCAGGATATTCAGCTTTAGGACTTATGGATGGAAATAAATTTAGAGAAAACTTATTGAGTTACAGGTACACATACAAGTTAGGTTTAAACAAGAGCTTAGGTATAACTGGTATTAGGGTTGGTATTGTAAGAGAGGTTGAATTGTTTTATGGTTTTATTGGAGTAATATTATTGAGTCTTTTTAATGCATTTATTTTATCAAGATTAATTTTATCTAGAGACGATAACATGTTTAAATTTATGTTTTTATTGCTTTCTATAATACCTTTTTATTCAATCTTTGGGCAAGCAGATCTTTTTTTATCTATTTCATTTAATTTAATCTATGCGTTAATTATATGTATGATATTTATTAGTCTAACAATTAAGCCTTATCCAAAATGAACAAGCTAATTAATGAAATAAGTAAGTCATTAATTTGGAAAGTTTTAGCTTTAATATCAACCTTTCTTTTAGTTTTTTCTTTAAATATTCAATTTGAGGGAGTTGTAGAGATTAACAAGCTAGTAGGTATTATTTTAATTCTAAAAACTCTGGATTTTGGAATTATATACTATAGAAGAAATCTCCAAGATTATGATATATTTTTTAAACAAATTTTTTTGTATTGGATTTTATATGTTTCAATAGTAATTTATCCATTAATTACATTTAGATTTTATAGTTTTTTTGAATCATTGGGCATTGCGGTATATGGACTTATGTTTCAAGAGATGAGTTTGTTTTTTAATAAACAACAAAAAAGTTATTTGTCAAATATTCCCTTTCAATTATCGTTGATTTTATCACTAGCTCTAACATTTTTTGTCGGATACAGTTTAACACTAATTATATTACTTTTTTTAAGTATTCAATTTATTTACGGGTTTTTCTTATTTAAAATTCCCATTAGTGGAAATATAAATTTACTTAAATCATATAACTCATCTTCTTTTTTATATTTTTTAATTTCATTAGTTTATATTGGCTACAGTGAATTTCCCGCGTTAGGTTTAGATCATTTTTCAATAAATGAATATTCAAATACTAATATATTTTCAAGGATTAATGCAGGTATTTTTGGGGTTTTTTTGATTTTACCTAATGCAGTATGGAATAATAATTATAATTCTAAAAATAAATTAGATAAATATATACTGAACATAAGGTATATATTTTTATTTTTTATTTTGTTTTTTTTATTTGTTATGGTAACATTTTACTTGTTGATATTGTTTTTGAAGATTAATAATACATCTCTTCTGGTATATTCAAGTATTACTTGTGTGCTTGGTTGTATTAATTTATATCTTATAAATTATTGTTATAGATTTAGTAAAACATCAATTGTTCTCGTACTTACAATTTTTGAATTTTTAGTATTATTAATTTTTACAAAACAAATTAATTTATCTGATGATTTTTTTATGTTAACTACAATAATTTCGTTAATAAAATTTCTCTTGATTTATACTTATATAACATATAACAAAAAACTATCTTAAATATTTGAAAATATGCAGAAAAAAATAGTTTGTTTGTTATCAAAAATCACCAACACATCATCAAGTGAAATTTTACTAAAAGCACAGCTTAAAAATTATGACACTAAATATGTTAGTCTTGTTGAAATTAGTTTGTTCCATAGGATTTATAACTCATTTTTTTTTGAAAGATATATACGTTATGGATTACCTCTATCAATTTTCTTTGAATATTTTTTTAGATATATGTCATTAAATTTTGATAAAAAAATTTTTAAATTGATAGAGTCATCAAATTTAGTTGTATGTCCAACAGGAAATTTGCTTTTGATAAGTCAAGCAGTAAAAATTGCAAAAGTTAATAATTGTCATTTGCATATATCTTTTCATGATGTTCCATCAACATATTATAAGTCCAGCAGGATAAAAAAACATGTAGAAAAAATATTTGAAAAATTAATTTTATTTGCTAAATCTGCAAATTTCGTCTCCGAAAACATGAAATATAAGTACAGAAATTTTATTTCTGGGCCCACAACACTTGGTGTTAAAAGAAAAATAAAAAAAAACATAAATAATACTAAAAAGGTTACAAAAGTTAAGAATATTGCATTTATAGGAAATATTAGATTTAAGTCAGAAATACAAAAATTATCAGATTTTTTATTGCTACATGATAACAAAATTAAAATTCATCTTTTTAGTCCCTTTACAATAAAAAAAAATAATATTATTAATCACGGATATATAGATGAGAAAAAGCTACTATCTAAGCTTAAATTTTTTGAATATGGACTTATCTTTCTAAGAGATAATAAAACAAAAATTCTTAATAAATATTCCTTTCCAAGTAAAACATTTACTTATGTTGAGGCACGATTACCAATAATAGCCTTTTGTGAAGATGAGTCATATATTTCTGCTTTTATTAAAGCAAATGAAATTGGTTTTTGTTTAAATAAAATATCAAACATGATTGAATTATTGAATCTTGAATCAACCTTTAATTTTGAAAAATCAATTCAAATTTTAAATAATAAGCATAAAGAATTACATAAATTATTTGATTAAAAATGACTTCTCCACCCCTTGTTATTTTTTCTTACAATAGGTTATCACAATTAAAAAAGACTATCGCTAGTTTGAAAAAATGTAATAATAGTAAAAATAGAAATTGGTATTTTTTTTGTGATGGACCTAAAAATAGTGAAGATATAATTGCTTGTAAAAAAATTAGAGATTATTTAAACTCAATTCAAGAAAATAATTATTTTCTTTATTTTAATTCGAGCAACATTGGTTTGGCTAAATCAATAATATCTGGTGTAACAAAAGTATTAAATGAATATAGTGAAGCAATTATAATTGAGGATGACTTGGAATTCAGTAATAATTTTTTAGATTACATGGATAGTGCTCTGAAATTTTATAATGATGAAAAAAATATATTAAGTATTTGTGGATACTCACCTAAAACAAATATAAAAACTGATTGTGATATTTTTTTCGGAGTAAGATCCTCATCATGGGGTTGGGCAACATGGTCTGATAGATGGAAAAATATTGACTGGAAAATTTCCGATTATAAAGAATTCAACTCAAATTATCAAATGAAAAAAAAATTTAAAAGAGGTGGAAGCGATATGGTTAAAATGTTAAATGACCAAATGAATGGAAAAATTGATTCATGGGCAATTAGATTTTGTTATCATCAATTTAAATACGAAATGGCATGTGTTTTTCCTGTAAAATCAAAAGTAATTAACAATGGATTTAATTTGAATGCTACTCATACAAAAACATATTATAATCCAAACAAAAATTATAGTAATTCTGAAGCTCATAAATTTAAATTCAGAAAATTTAAAAATTTTAATGAAAATCATTTGAAATCCTTTAGAAAAAATTATTCATTAACATCAAGATTATTTAATAAGCTACAATCTTTACTTAAAACTCCTCTGTAAATAAATGAATTATAAAAAATCAAACGTTTTAATCACAGGACTAATTAGAAATGGTGAAAAAACAATTGAAGATTCGATTAATAAACTCCTAGAATCATTTAGTTTTTTTAATGAAACTTACTTTTATGTGGTTGAATCTGACAGCAATGATAATACTGTAAAAATACTTGAAAAAATTTCAAAAAAAGTTAAAAACTTTAAATATGTAACACTTGGTGCTTTACAAAACAAAATTAGATCGAGAGTAAAAAGAATTACATATTGTAGAAATTACTCTCTCGACTATATAAAAAAAAATAATGATATCTTGAATAATCCATATGTTGTGGTTTCAGATTTAGATGGGGTTATTAGTAAAATAAATAAAAAAAAGATCTTATCGTGCTTTGAGTTAAAAAATCAATGGAGTGTCTTAACAGCAAATCAAAGTGATTTTTATTATGATATTTGGGCACTGAGACATCAAAGCTGGTCAAATGATGATTGTTGGAATAGCTATAATTTTTTTTTAAATGAATTAAAATTAGGACATTATAAATCCTATAATAGAGCAGTAAGATCTAAACAAATTAGAATTGATAAATTTCTTCCACCAATTCGGGTAAATTCAGCATTTGGAGGTCTAGCAATTTACAAGCCTAATGTTTACGTTAAATCATACTACGAGGAAAACACTACAGAAAATAATTATATTTCATGTGAGCATGTAGCTTTTCATGAAAAATTGATAAAAAAGGGTTTTAAGATTTTTATAAACCCAAAACTTATTATTGGTAGAGCACCAAAAAAACATATTCCAAACAAACTATATGTAATTTTTTATCATATACTATTACATCTTAAATTAATAAATAAAAAAATAATAGACTGATTAAATGGGCGCTGAAAAATTAAAAAAATATCGTCATGAGGATCAAATCTAAAATTTGCCAAATAAAAATTTAATAGTTATCTAATTTTGGTAGAATTTAAGTGTAATTTTTTTGATGAAAGATTTAGTATAAAACCAAAGCTACATTCAACTAATTAAAGATATGAAAAAATGAAGAAAAAATTTTTGATGGTATTTGGCACTAGGCCTGAAGCAATTAAAATGGCACCATTATTCCTAGAATTAAAAAAATCAAAACTAATTGATATCAAACTTTGTATAACATCCCAACATAAAGAAATGTTAACGCAGATCTTAGATTTTTTTAAAATTGTTCCAGATTATGACTTAAATGTTATGAAAAAAAATCAAAACCTATTTGATTTGACCTCTATAATTTTAAAAAAAATGAAAGCTGTTCTTAATGACTTTAAACCAGAAGTTGTTTTTGTACATGGTGATACAACAACAGGTATGGCAGCATCATTAGCTAGTTTTTATCATAAATCTAAAATTTGTCATGTTGAAGCTGGACTTAGAACAAATGATAAAAATTCGCCGTTTCCTGAGGAAATTAATAGAAAAATAATATCGAGTCTAGCCGATTTTCATTTTTGTCCAACTACTGAATCAAAAGATAATCTAATTAAAGAAAATATTAATTCTAAAAAAATTTTAGTTACTGGGAATACTGTTATTGACGCTCTAAAAATTAGCATAGATAAAGTTCTAAAAAATCCTTCTCAAAAAATAGTAAATTTAAGTGATAAAATTGGTAATGAAAAGTTTCTTTTAGTCACTGCGCACAGAAGAGAAAATCACGGAATTGGAATTAAAAATATATGTGAAGCAATTCTTGAAATTATTAGGCAAAATGACTCTATTAAAATTGTTTTCCCTGTTCACTTAAATCCAAACGTAAGAAATCCTGTTTATAAGTATCTGAGTTCAAATAAAAATATCATACTTACCGAACCTCTTGATTATGAGGATTTTCTTTGGTTAATGAAAAAAGCATACTTTATTATGTCTGATAGTGGAGGAGTGCAAGAAGAGGCTCCAACATTCGGTAAACCAGTATTAGTACTTAGAGAATCTACTGAAAGACCCGAAGCAGTAAATGCAGGTACAGTTATTTTGGTTGGCAATAACAAGAAAACTATTATTAATGAGGCAAATAATTTGTTAAACAACAATGAATACTATAATAATTTTGCTAATTTAGCAAACCCATATGGAGATGGAACTGCTTCAATAACTATAAGAAATTTCGTTGAAAAAAATTAAAAAAAATTGAATAGACCTGACTGTATTATTTATGGATTAGGGTACATTGGTTTACCAACGGCAGTTTATCTTGCATCAAAAGATTTTAATGTTTATGGTGTTGATATTTCTCTCGACATTGTTGAAGGAATAAATAATTGTAACATTGAAACAAAAGAGGAGGGTTTAAAGGATATGTTAAGTCTTGCTCTAAAGAAAAAAAGAATTAAGGCAGGTCTTGAATATAAAAAATCAAGTACTCATATTATAGTTGTGCCAACTCCATTCAAGAATAAAAATGAGCCTGATATTTCCATTGTTGAAAATGTTGCAAGAAAAATGGGAAATTTCCTTCGTGTGGGTGACTTGGTAATTTTAGAATCAACATCTCCAGTAGGCACAACTGAAAGAGTAAGAGAAATAATTTATGAAAATCGATTGGACTTAAAAGATAAATTGTTCTTTGCTTATTGTCCTGAAAGAGTTTTACCTGGAAGAATTTTTGAAGAGTTAAGATTGAATGACAGAGTTATTGGTGGAATTGATGAAGAATCTTCAAATAAAGCTAAATTATTTTATAGTAGTTTCGTTGATGGAAATCTGCATCTTACTAATGCCAGAACAGCTGAAATGTGTAAGTTGGTAGAGAATGCATCTAGAGATGTTCAGATTGCTTTTGCTAATGAACTTTCTATAATTTGTCAGAAGGCTAAAATTGATGTTTGGGATTTAATTTATTTAGCCAATAAACATCCAAGGGTTCAAATTTTATCACCAGGCTGTGGTGTTGGAGGTCATTGTATAGCTGTTGATCCGTATTTCATTTATTCCCAATATCCCTTGGAATCAAAGATTATTGGTCAGGCAAGAGAAATCAATAATTATAAGTCCTTTTGGTGCTTTGAAAAAATCCAGGATCAAATCAATTCGCTGAAACAAAATAAAGAAAATCAGGACGTAAATGTAGCTATTTTCGGTTTGACTTTTAAGCCTGATATAGATGATGTCAGGGAATCACCCGCTCTTGAAATTGCAAAAAAAGTATTGCAGACTTATGGGTCGAAAAATATCAAAGTTTGTGAGCCGAATTTATCCAAAATTGATAACATTGATTTGAGTGATTTTAGAACATCCTTTAACCAATGTGAAATTGCAGTTTTTTTAGTAAATCATTCAATTTTTCATTCATTGAATATTGAAAAAAGTAAAAAAAATATTTTAGATTTTTGTGGAATTTTAAAAAATAAAAAATGAAAAAAATTTTAGTAACAGGGTCAAAAGGTATTGTTGGCCAAAAGTTAGTTAATGAATTAAAAAATAAAGGATTTAGTGTTTTTGGAGTTGACCTCTTGCATCATTCAGGTGAAGTTGGATTTGCTCAAAAAATGAGTAGTGAAAAATGGACTTACAGTAGATGTGATATTGGTGAGTTTAGACAGATTGAAAGAATTATTGATGAAGCAGGACCATTTGATATTGTTTATAATTGTGCCGCTGAGTTTGGTAGATGGAATGGTGAAGATTACTTTGAACAAGTTTGGAAATCTAACTTAATTGGTTTAAAAAATATTATAAGATTACAAGAAAAACATGATTTTAAACTTGTACATTTTTCTAGCTCCGAGGTATATGGCGACTTTGAAGGTGTTATGAAGGAATCAGTAATGGATAACATTGAAATAAAACAGATGAATGATTACGCTATTTCAAAATGGGCAAATGAAATGCAAATAAGAAATTCAGCTATAATGAATAATACAAAAACAGTTATTGTAAGATTATTTAATACTTATGGTCCAGGAGAATTTTATCATCCCTACAGATCTGTTAATTGTAAATTTTGTTATCATGCACTGTTCAATTTACCTATTACTGTATTTAAGGGACATTACAGGTCGAGTACCTATGTAGATGATTGTGTCAGAACTGTTTCAAATATATCTGAAAATTTCAAACCAGGAAGTGTTTATAATATTGGAAGTGATCAGTTTCATGATATCGAAACTTTAGCTAAAATTATTTGGGACTATACAGGTGCAGATGTTAAATTGATTAACTATGCTGAGTCAGAAAAATTGACTACAAAAATTAAAAAGCTAGATAACTCTCTGTCAAAAAAAGATCTCAATCATACTGAAAGTGTTTCTTTAGAACAGGGTGTTAAGAATACAATTGATTGGATGAGAGATTATTATAGATTGTAATTATGACTATAAATTTAATAACTCCCTTATAATTTATTCATTATCTTACTCTAATTCAATAGGTTTGTGTTTTCTACTTTTTTAAAAATGACCCACTTTATCTTGTATACATTGAGGTAATTATGTACTGATTAGTACTTGCATTTACTATCTAAGTAGGAATTCCTGATAATGTTCAAGACGGTGAAATAGGTTTTATTATGCATAAACAAAACCCAAAAAAACTAGCAGAATATAATATTTTTAGTTCTTCATTAAAATCAATTGATTTAGTTAATAATAAAGTAATAAATACTATTAATCCACACAGTTATTGTGTTGCTAAAAGAGATTTACAATTTAAGGAAGCGCTACTATCTTCTGATATACTTCTTCCAGATGGAGTTGGCATTGTTTTGGCAGAAAGATTTTTAAATGGAAAAAAGATAAAAAAAATTGCTGGGTATGATTTGTTTTTATTTTTGATGAATAAACTAAACAAAGATTCAGGATCTGTATTTTTTTTAGGAGCTTCTAAAAAAACTTTGGAAAAAATTAAATATAAATGCTTAAAAGAATATCCAAATATTACTTTTGGTAGTTACTCTCCACCTTTTAAGACAAGATTCTCAAAAAAAGATTCCAAAATTATGTGTGATAATATAAATTCTTTTAAACCAGATGTTTTATTTGTTGGTATGACAGCACCTAAACAAGAAAAATGGGTTTATGAATTCAAAAATCATTTAGAAGCTGAAAATATTTGTTCAATTGGTGCAGTATTCGATTTTTATGCTGAAAATATTAAAAGAGCTCCAAAGTTTCTTATTATTATTGGATTAGAGTGGCTTTATAGAAGTTTAAAAAGTAAACGATTATTTAAAAGGAATTTTATTTCGAATCCTAAATTTGTTTTAGATATAATTAAAATCAAATTTTTTCACACCAACAAATGAGAATAGTGTTAATAACTCAAAACGAGCCTTTTTATCTTGTTAAAAATTTAAGCTATTTATTTAAAAATATCCCTAAACATTCAAAAGTTGTCGGTTGTGTAGTCACAGATGTTTCGCCCTTCGGAAGAAGAGAATCTTTTTTTTCAAAAGCAAAAAGAACTTTTAATATTTTCGGTTTAGATTTTTTCTTATATTATTCATTCAAATATATAAGTTCTAAACTTAATTCTGATAAAAGTATTTTTAGTTTTCTTAAACTTAACAATATTCCTATAATAACTTTAAATGAAAATATAAATAGTAAATCCTCAGTTGAAAAAATAAAGTTTTACAAACCAGATCTACTAATATCAATTCTTGGAAATCAAATTTTTAAAGATCCTATAATTAATTTAGCCACCAAAGGATGTATTAATCTACACACTGCTCTTCTTCCTAAGTATAGAGGATTGATGCCTACTTTTTGGGTTATGAAAAACAATGAAAAAAAAACAGGGGTTTCTGTTTTCTTTGTAGATAAAGGAATTGATAGTGGACCAATAATAGTTCAGGAAGAAATTGAAATAAAAAATAGAACTCATAAAGAATTAATCACAGTTACAAAAAAAATGGGAATGGAAGCTATAGTAAAAAGTATAGATTTAATTAAAAAAGATAAAGTTGAGCTTATAGAAAATAATCCCATACTTAAAACGTATTACAGCTTTCCTACAAGAAAAGATGTTATTGAGTTTAGAAAAAATGGAAAAAGGTTTTTTTGATGAAAATTTTAACATTTGATATAGAAGAGTGGTTTCATATTTTAGATAATTCTAAAACAAAAGGAAAGAAAGAATGGTTAAATTTTGAAAGTCGAATTCATGCAAATATGGATAAGATTTTTGAAATCATTGAAAAAACGAATACCTCTGCAACTTTTTTAGTTGTTGGCTGGATTGCTGAAAAATATCCTGAAATAATTAAAAAAATTGTTAATCACGGATTTGAAATAGGTAGTCATACTCATCTTCATCAACTTGTATATGAACAGGATAGAAAAACTTTTAAGAATGATGTTGAAAAATCTATTAAGTTTTTAGAAGATTGTAGCGGCAAAAAAGTTACGAGTTTTAGAGCACCAGGATTTTCGATTACAAAAAAAAATAAATGGGCATTTGAAATTCTTTATGAGTTGGGTATTACAAAAGATTTATCCATTTTTCCTGCTGGACGTGCCCATGGTGGCTTACCTAGTTACAGCAATCCTGTTCCTTCGATATTAAAATATAATGGTGTAAAATTAAAAGAATTCCCAATAAATACTCATAATATTCTTGGTAAACCTATAATTTTCTCTGGTGGAGGATATTTTCGCTTATTACCTTACAGTTTTATAAAATCTTGGACTATTGAATCTAAATATGTGATGACATATTTTCACCCTAGAGATTTTGATTATAGTCAACCTTTAGTTCCAGGTCTTTCACTATCCCGATACTTTAAATCATACATAGGTTTAAAAAATTGTAAATTTAAGCTGGAACGATGGTTAAATGATTTTAAATTCATTGATTTGAATACTGCTGATAAAATTATTAATTGGAACAAGGTCCCTTTGGTGGAACTTTAATTTATCATATTAATTTAGATAGAATTAAACTTTTTTAATTACATATTCAACAACTCCCCATATAATTAATTCATTTTCCTCCTTAAGTTCAATCTTCTTGTATTTTTTGTTCTCTGGTATTAGATATACTTTTCCTTTACTTTTTTTTATTCTTTTAACTGTAAATTCTCTATCAATTAAGCAAACTGCTATTTTCCCATTTTCAGGACTTAGTGATCTATCAATAATTAATAAATCTCCATCATCTAATCCTGCTTCTATCATTGAATCTCCACTAACCCTTGCATAAAATGTTGCTTCTTTATTTTTTACTAATTCTTTATCTAAGCTAATTCTGATTTCTTTAAAATCATCTGCTGGCGATGGAAATCCAGCTGATATCCCTTGTTCAATCAACCATTGACCTATTAAATTTTCTTCTCTCGGTTTTAAAAATTTGAGCTTTTCTTTTTTCATTTCACTTTTATAATATCATTTACTTTACATGTATAGTTTGGGCTTAATTTTTCTTGCTTCATTTTCCACCTTTTTCTTAAATCTTGAGAAGCTAGCTTAATTTTGCTT
>MDTG01087554.1_pt1 | contig 21238 bp, 16 predicted proteins | sample 811421 | NCBI WGS metagenome assembly MDTG01 (sample SAMN05326645, study PRJNA326480) | marine metagenome | isolation source: seawater | place: Pacific Ocean: South East | collected 2011 | reverse complement strand
TTTTCTAAATCAGGATGCCCGAGAGTGTTGGGGACCGAAATCGAAGATGTCCAAGTCGCATTCGTTTGTGTGGATTGTGAGATAGGTCCGCTGATGTTCAAATGTGATGAACCAGTGATTTCCAAAGGAGATTCATTTCCTACATCTAGAAATGAGGTTGCATTAAAGTCCGCATTGAAGATTAAGGAATTATTCTGTGGAACTCCATCAATCAAACGAACCATTGTCCAATTTCCATCAGGTAGATGCAAATTGATAGGCGTGTTGGGGTCAACTGAAGTTAAGTTGCCAGATTCATCCCAAAGCAATACTGGACCTGGTGCTTGATTGCTCCAAAGGTGGATTGTGTCACCTTCTGCCTCCACAAGCGGGAATGGTGTGATGAGTAGAATCACGACGATTATGACCGCCTTTCGCATTGAAACACCCCTCATAGACGCGCCCCATCATCAAAGATGATGGTTGAACCAGATGAATCGATAGTTAGTGGAAGGACTTTGTACAATTTCTCCATTTTTCTACGAATTTCTTCTGAGCCTTGGAATAGGAAAAAACCACCGCCACCAGCGCCTAGTAATTTGCCTCCGGAAGAACCCATGCCCATGCCAACAGAGTATATTTCATCAAGTGCTCCACCTGTTATCCCATCGACTAAATTGCGCTTGATTTGCCATGATGCGTCGAGAAGTTTGCCGACAATTGCGTGTTCACTGGTTTGTAATGCATGCCGGACATCGATTGCCTGTTGGCGAAGTAAATCTAAATCTGCTCTTTTTTTATCGGTAGATTCAGATTGCTTAGCCAATATATTGCTCGCTTTTCTTGTAATACCTGTGTAAACTAAGAAGTAATTGGATTTCAATGCATCTGAATCTACCTCTATTGGAGTGACGATGACTGAATTATCAGGCATAAAAGAAATCTGATTTGAACCACCAAAAGCAGCAGCATACTGATCCTGTCGCCCAATCGGTTGTCCAAGAATATCGATTTCAATTCTGCAGGCTTCTTCTGCCAATTGTGCCGCATCTGGTGTTCTTCCTGCATAGGTATGTAACGCATTCAATAAACCAACGGTTAATGCAGAGGATGAACCGAGGCCTGTGCCACGAGAAGGAATGTCTGCGATTGTAGTAATCTCCACACTGTGGGTAACGCCGGTCAATCGCATTGCTTCTCGGACAAGTTCATGTTCTAGTCTCTCAAAATCATCAACAATTTCGGTTTTTGAGTAACTCACTCTGACACTATTGTCAAATCTTCTATTGACAGTGACATGTATGTGCTTAGATAACGCCATAGAAGTCACCATGCCTCCGTTTTCGCTTGTTTCATAGTAAGCTGGAAGATCAGTCCCACCTCCACAAAACGAGACGCGAACTGGCGTCCGACTGATTATCATCAACTCGCGGACTCAGCAATCCCCCTTCAAGTCCTCGGCTCCGATTCCTAAGGAATCGGTCGGTTGTTCCACCCCAATGAATAAAGTCGGGAGGCGTACGAGAGGTTACGGCGAGCCTATGGAAAGCGACCTCATCACAATGGCAGATTTAACTAATGAAGAGATATTATCACTTCTTGATGATGCAGAAGAATTACTCCCAGTGGCACATGGTGAGAGGTATCTCCCCCTTTTACAAGGCAAGTTATTGGCGAACATGTTCTTTGAACCAAGCACTCGCACTCGCATGTCGTTTGAAACTGCGATGAAGCGACTTGGTGGGGATGTAGTTAACCTTGGAGACGTCAAGTCATCATCCGCGGTAAAGGGGGAAACACTCTATGACACCATGAGAATGGTTGATGGTTACTGCGACATTGCAGCACTTAGACATCCTCGTCAGGGGGCTGCTCAGTATGCTGCAGATGCTTGTGAAATCCCAATTATGAATGGAGGAGATGGAGCTGGACAACACCCAACTCAAACTCTTCTCGATTTATTCACTATCCGCCAAGCACATGGCCGATTGGATGGTTTGAATGTTGCATTAGTGGGCGACTTAAGATATGGTCGCACAGTTCACAGTTTATCGCATGCTCTTGCAAGATTCAATAGCAGTCTAGTTTTCATTTCCCCTGAACAATTGCGGATGCCTTCCGAAATCGTTTCTGATTTGACTGCAATGGGTGCCAAAATCGAAGAAACATCTGATCTGTATGGGTCAATAACCGATGTAGATGTGATTTACATGACTCGAATCCAAAAAGAAAGATTCCCAGATGAAGATGAATATTCTAAGGTAGCAGGAATTTACAAATTAACAGCACCTGACCTTTCTGGTGCGAAAAGTGAGATGATTGTCATGCATCCTTTACCACGTGTAAGTGAGATATCTCCGGATGTAGACTCTACTAGGCATGCTCGTTACTTTGAGCAAGCTTTCAATGGTGTAGTAGCAAGAATGGCTTTGATGTGTAGATTATTGGGTGTAGATGTTCCAAGAGGTGATGCTTGATGTCAGGGGGAGAAATGCGTCGTGTAACTGCGATTAACAATGGCACAGTGATAGATCACGTCCCTGCAGGCGCCGCCCTTTCAGTACTGCGAATGCTTGGAGTCTCAGAAGATCGCGCGTCCCCAGTCAGCCTTGTTATGAATGTCCCCTCTTCAAAACATGGAAGGAAGGACATCATCAAAGTTGAGGATAGGGAACTGACTCAAGACGAATTAGACAGACTAGCCCTCATTGCCCCAAAAGCAAGTGTTGCAATTATTCGTTCATATTCTGTTGCCGAGAAGCGTGTTGTTACCATTGGAGAGGAACTTGTCAATGTTGCAAGATGCACATTCTCAAATTGTATTACTACAAATCCTCGAGAGCCGCAAGATCACCGAATCCGAGTTGTAGCCACCGAGCCACTAGAACTACGATGTAGATACTGCGGTCGGCCTCAAGAAATAGCAGACTTAGTCGAGAACCTGATTTGATTATCCTGAGATCTCTTTCAACCAAGTCTGGAATGTACAAGCCTGACAAACAGGTTGACTTGAAGGTGAGCCGCAGTTTGAGCATTCTGACGCTTGACCGGATTTCCATGATTTTGGTGGATTATCGGTAGAACTCCACAGTTTTCTGATTGCGTCCATCGAGTGTACAAGCCCATGCATTGTGCCAGGGTTAGAAGCTTCCATTTCGGCCAAATAAGCTCTATGTTTCTGTCTCAACGCTCCGGTTGCATGTGGACAATCATCATGGTGTATGGGTAACCCTTCTCCAACAGCATAAGCATGAATTTCCCTCTCGGGGACCCAGCGCAATGGAACAATCCTAGGGACAAGGCCATCAAGAGGGGTTGATGTGTGGGGCGCTAAACGAATGATGCGCTCCATCTCTCCTTTCCCTAGATTCATTAGAACTGATTGTGCAGTATCATCCAAGTTATGTCCTAAAGCCATCCACTTTGCACCTACTTTATCTGCTAAGGCGTTCAAACCCTGTCTGCGGAAAACACCACAATAAGAGCATGGTTTCATACCTCGCGCCTCTTTGTGCAATTTGGATAACTGGGGCATTGATTTGACCACTGCATCCATTCTGTCGAAACCTAGGTCTGGATATGCAATCGTTTCGAATCTTAAATTCAGAGACTCAGCAAGAGAACGAGCGCACTCCATTGACGGGGATCGATATCCATCAATTCCTTCATCAACACAACCACAAACGAGTTCAACATCTCTTCTTGATCCAACTATCTTCACCATCATATCTAAGAGAACAGCAGAATCTTTTCCACCAGAGATACACACCAATATCACTGCGGGATTTCCATTTTCATCACGAGCATCAGACGGTAAACCAAGCTGGTTACGGAGTGCCTTTGAAACACGCTTCTTGATTGATTTTTTCAGATGAAATTGGCACAAATGCTGTCCACTGTATATTTGGTGAATCACAGCATGGTGTTCACAGCGACTACATGATTGCACATCTAATGACATGGACGTTATTGCCGGGCGGCCACCCCTTCTTCAATTCGACCGTTAAATACATTTTATTTTTTCAATTGGAAAATAGATTTTTCAATTGGAAATTAAAATATTATAAATATGTATTCCAATGGCTAATAATTGCTACGAATCATGGGTTCCAAAGTCTTGTAAAACAGTAAAACACAGTATTTTTCAGTTGGCGAATTAAATTCACCCACCAAACGGCCCCCAAAGGGGCCGTCAAGGGGCAAGTTCTTGAAGGCGTATTCTGCCTGAGTGAATCTTGAGGATAACTATGTTGAATCGTTTGCTCTCAAATATTGAGCAAATAGACGCTTGTCTCATCACAGGTGATGGCCACCAGATTAGTGGTGAAGGTGAAGCAAACATCGATCTATTGCACCAAGCAATGAAGATGGCAGCATCGCTTGAAATAGGACAGGTTGAAGAAATGTGGTTTGAAGGTGAAGACGTTTGTACAGTCAGGACAATCAAAGGAGGTTGCAGTCTTTGGTTGAGTAGCAAAACACTTCCCGTAGGGCGTCTGAGTCATGAGGCCCGATTTCTGCAACCAGTAATAGAGGATTTAATTGAGGTGTAAAAATGTTTAATCTACCCCCTGGAGATAGTGTCGACGCAGAGATCGATTTGAGCGTAGGTCAAAATCAAATACCGTTTGAAAATGGAGCAATATCTCATTTCAAACCGCGAGCAAAAACTGCTTGTGCGCATCGTTTGGTTTACGGTGGAGAAGTAGTTGGCTGGATGGCTGAAGCGGAAACTAAGCATACTTTTGTCACCGGAGATGCTGCTAAGGCAAGGTTGCTAGAACTTGCAGATTCACATGATTTACGTGCAACTGCAGTGTCATGGAACATAGCCCAATTCACCCAAGTAGCTAGGCAGATACCAGAGTCGTTCTCAGACCCCTCACATCTTGCATCACTTCTCGCTCAAGGCTCAGCAGCGTTACCAATTGACACAAAAGATCTCGCACTACTTGTAGACCGGCTAACAGAATCGAAGGAAGTTCTTGGGGCATTAGCTTTTGAAGAAGGAGTCGTGATACATCATGCTGGTGAATTGCCATCTACGCCCGAGGACCTTGCAATTACCGGCCAAGAACACCTCAGTGGTATATCTGAGAAATTCTCTCAGCCAGAGTCTCTATCTGCCAACTTACGTCTTGAAGGTGGACAACTGATGCTTACAGAAGCAGGGCAAGCATCTGTTGCAATTTGGTGCCGCCATGGTTCCGATGCTCAAGCAATACTTTCGAATGCGGCCACTTTAGTTGGAGATGCTGAAGAGAATTTAGATTTGGATTCTGATGAACTTCCAGCGGGCTTCATCACCAAAGAATCGAAGTCAGGGGTCGACCAACTTCTTTCCCACCTTCGTTTAGCACACGATGATAGGGTAACCGGATACATCACCTCTATTTCAGATACTGATGAGCCGATTTTGATTACTCTAGTAGACGGTGTGCCCAATGGAATCAGGGGTACAAGTGGAAGTGAATTGAGTGATTTAGTGCACACAATGACAACTTCATCTAGAAGGCTACAATCGCATCGATTAGAACGCCGTGCTAAATTAGGTCTGTATGGTTCGACAGTGGAAGACTTTTCTTTGGCCCATATGGTTGATACGATATCTAATTGCAGGACTCGTTCTGATGAGAGGAAGAAACTCGTATTAGGGAGGTTAGAAACTCTACTTGGTTTTGATTTAGGACTAGAATCGATGGAATCAGGGCGAAGGTCTTGGAAAATCCTCGAGAGCAATGCCACAACTGCTAAGGTAACTTCTGATGAACCTGAAGAAGTGGACAATAAAACCAAATTGATGCCAGTATCCAGTGAAAAAGTGCTTACTCCTATTGCAGGAGAAATCAAGAAAAGACTGGAACAATTGGAACACAGTCTCATATCCTTAGAGCGTGAGAAAGCAAGATTAGAGCGTGAATTAAGTGATGCTAGAGCAGCACGTGACGATGCTAGGGATGCTAAACATGAATTGGAAGCAGCTCTAGCAGATGCGCGAGACCAACGTAGCGAATTGCACAGGGAAATAGATGATTTATCAGCAAAGGTTAGAACCACACAGATTCAAAATGATGAGGCGAACTCAATTTCAGACAGACTTTCCAAGAGAATATCAGAATTGGAACATATGGTGGAAAAGAGGGCCGAAGAACTAGCGAGTGCATTAGGTGAATTCGATTCTCGAGAAGAACTACTTTCTGACTTGAGAGAACTATCAAATCAAGAAGCCACCATAAAGTCAGAATTGAGTGCAGCAGATGTTCGGCTAGACGAGGTACGTAAGTCACTTGACCATGACGAAAGATTACAGAGAGTATTGACAGAACAAGTGAGTGCACAACGGGATCGTCACCGCACTGGTCAGGCTGAGATTGACGAATTAGAAAGGAGAATTGAAAGTCAGCGTGCAGAATTGGCTGAACTCGATGCAGAGGGCCATGCCCATCGTCGTTTGATGGAAGAGGAGAGGGGCCGAATGATGGATTCTGAAAGGAAATCCACCATCATGCAATCTGAACTTCGGGAGATGATGGAAGAGCGTCGGTTATTACTCAGAGAACTTGGTGATTTAGATGCGAGGAAGGCCCAATCTGAAACAGAATTACGCATGCTTCTTGAACAAGCTGAAGATTTACAGGAAGCACATGAAATGGCCCTACTTGACTTACAGGAAGCAGATCGAATCAGGGCTCGATTAGCAGAAGAACCCCTGGCTCAAGCACTTTTGGGTGATGAACGAGGTCTTTCTAGCCTTGAACCTGTACTTGACAGAATGGCCAATGCTAGAAGTAGAGGTTACAGTATAGTATTACTCGATCGTGCAGTTGAACGTGCCTTAACCATCGTCCAACATTGTGTTGATGAGGTCGCTAAAACTCCACGACACCTTCTTTCAATGGAAGTTATGGAGTTGCTAGAAAGACAGGCACCTGAGACGGCATCAACTGTCAGAGGTCTAACTAGATGGTCAGTACAATCACGTTTGGAGCATCAACTCGCTGAAACAGTACAACATGTTGTTATTGACTTGGAAGGATTGCTAGATGAGTACGAACGTTCAGTGACGATGCTTGCGCAAATGCAAGACGTACTCAGAGCACTAGTAGATCTTGGTCTTCCTTCTGAGGACATAAAGCCACTAGAGCGATTTAGTCACATGCCTGAAGCATTACCATACATATCAGTTGAAGTGCGTCGTTTAATTCAGAAATCTTTGGATGATATCTATCTAGATGCAGATCGACGGAATGCGGGTGATGCGGTTGGCTTGGCTGAAACTGTGGAAGTGTTAGAATCTCTTCTGAGAAGGCTGGATGTAGCAGGATTGACTGGGGAAGAACCACATGGTTCACTTTGGTCTTTCCAAAAAACAGGAAGTTTGCCATTTGAAGTGGATGGACTTGCTAGACACGAACGTCCTGAAATTAACACAGAAGCTGTTAGGCATATGAATCCGGTAGAAGACGTTTCACAGAGCGATATACCCATTATTCAAGGTAATATTACACCATCTGCTCCATCAACACCCACTATTGAGGAAGCAAGTTCGGCTCCTGCATCTAACTCAACTTGGCAACCAATTGAAGAAGCATCGGAATCAGACGGTGTCGATATTTCGACGAGAATATCAGTTGGATTGATTCCTTCTGACACTCCCGGTTTGACGGAAGAGGCTGCGCTGATGGCAGATATTGATATGGCTCTCGCAGAAGTTGATTCAGCATCAGATATGCGTGAAGGTACAGAAAATGGGGTGACTCCCCCTGCAGATCCGGTTAAGAGAGACGCTCTCGATGATTTAGAGCGCGAACTTTCGGACATCGATATGTGAGGTATGTGCCTTGGCTAATTTTGAAGAAACCCTTACTCTCAGGCAGGAGACACATGGTAAGAGTTATCCAAATTGGTTAGAGAAGATAGGTTTCGTAGTTGCGTTATCCCTCTCAATTTATTGTGGCTATTGGCTTTGGCAGAAATCTGATTTACCCGATATCATATTATGGTTCAGCACATTTTGCCTTCTCCCAATATTCACCCTTCTGTTAGGTGAAACCATCGCTAGGATGATACATTTTTCACAGAAATCCTGAATCATGGATTCGAATTGCCTTTCTTGTTTAGAGCGGCTTCGATTAATCCAGAAACCCTTTGCCATGGTACGATATATTTGAGTCCAGCTACAAATGTAAGGAACAGCATAGCTGAAATCACTTTACCATAAGTAAGTCGTAATTCTAATGATTCCTTAACTTGACCACTCCACTGCCCAGAACCAGTCCAACCTACAACATCAATGATGAGGTCATCGAATTTAAGGGCAAGCATTGTCACAAAACCTACTGCGAAAATCACAACGACAGTATGCTGCATATGTGTATTCAGAATACTTTGGAATTGGCGCACATATTCTGGGTCTTTCTTGCAAGATTCAGGAAGCCGGAATGCATACTCGAGAAACCTGATTGTTGCATGAGCAGTTTCAGAATATAACATCAACAAAACGGCAACAAGTAGCAATTCCCAAACTTGTCCAGAGATAAGGCCGCCAAGTGTGTCAGTTTCACCGATTTGAGTTGGAAGTGGATTCAATCCAGGAGCATTTGGGTTACTCACACTTGAGAGAAGGGCCACGATTCCTTCGTAAGATAGAAGGGCGTACAAACCAAGGAAAACTAGAATGTATGCCATCGACCAATTAATCATCCGCTTCGATAGGCCCCAAATCCCCATCAAGCCAAATAGGACTGGAGCTAGGTAGAAAAGAACGATTAGCAATTGGATATACACAGATAACGGCCAAATCAAATGATTAGCGTGATTGAGTGAATCATCTGCATTTCCAAAGGGCCAATATAGTTCGAATTGAGTAATCATCCCAAATGTCCATGTTAGAATGAACATTCCAGCAAGGAATAGGATCATTGAACCCAATAATGCAAGTGTAATTTTTCGTCGGCGGGCTGGTGGCTGGAAGTTCAGTGCCACCCAACCTGCTGCTATCACCATGCAGAGAATAATTGGAACGTAATAGCGTCCATCACCTTGGTTCCCTAGCCCAGTCACCCAATTGGGTATAGGTAATTTTTCAAACGCCCCCCCTTCTGAAAAACTCATTTCAATTTGAGCAAGGGTCAGCGTATGATCTAGCGCAGGACACCATTCACCGCTAGCAATGTAATCTGGATGACAGTAACCAAAGATACGAGTTAAAGTTAGGAACAACCAGATTAGTGCAATACTTGCTACCAGTTGCAAACCAACAACTCGCCACTCCTTTCTCAGAGTGCGCAGATGAAGGGTAATTAGCCCCTCTTCCTGTTGAGCAACATCTTCTGCCATTTTCACCACCCTACATTTTCACCTGTAATAACGCCTGACTAAGTTCTACATCTGGCATCCAGTCAATCACTCTTGCACCATATCCTGCAACTGCAGACAATCTGTTCTGTCTCTCCAATTTCATTACTTCATAGGACATTCTTGGTATGCGGCTAACAAGCCGCTCATAATCAATACTTGATGGGCTTAGAACCACAACTTCGTGACCCCGTCCTGCTAAATCACGAATTGCGTGGGGAACAGTACCATCTCCTTCAAGGCTTGATATAATGAAAACAGGGCTTCCACGACTAAATCTAGGAGCCAACGAATTAGTAACAGCCTGTAGTGGCATATCACCTTTAGGTGCTACTCCAGCTAGGCTAGATAGGACCTTGAAATACTGTTTATCCCCTCCGTCTGCTGGCAGATATGAAAGACTGTCATCATAAACAGCCAGTGCAATAGCATCCCTTCTCTTGATAAAATATGATGCTAAACTAGCTGCGGCAACAGTTCCCATTTCGAGTGGATTTTTTAGAACAGTTCCAATTCTACTGATGTCTCGAGAATCAAGGAGGATGAATACATCAGTAACAGCATCCCGGCATTTTTCATTGACCATCATTACCCCTGTACGGGCAAATGCTTTCCAGTTGATAATCTTGAATGGATCGCCTGGAACATATTCTCTCAGCGAGTAGAATTCAGAACCCGGACCTGGAGTTCTTAGTGTCATTGCACCAGTGTACATTTTCGGTGTTCGACTGCGAATCATAGCCTCCTCTATTTCACGTACTTGTGGGAATACGATTAACCCCGAACGATGGTCAATATACATCTCTTGGCTGAATAGGTTGAACGTGTTTCTGTATCGTACAGAGACGGGGCCGAAAGAATAGTGGCCACGTAGGGGGCATCTCAGAACATAACGAATCCTAGTTGTTTCACCCGGGCCGAGATTGACTCGCATGTAGTTAAGCCCACTTCTGAGTTTCATTTCATGAGGAACATTGTCGAAGACTTCCAGTTGCTGAGTCCTTCTAAACGAACTATTTGTGATTGCCAATTCGACATACAAATCATCACCTTTGTACAAATTGTCTGCTGATAATGTTCTAACAATCTCTAGATTTCCATGGCCAGATACCCATGAATTTATTGCAAGGAATGCAATGAACATGAGGCCTAATATCATCAATTGGAAGTTCGCTATCATCATACCAATGAGAACTAAGGAGATTCCAGATGTTAGCAACAATGCTGCTTTACGGGTCCACATTACTTACGCCCCCACATCTTTACACGCTTCACAACAGCAACTAATTGTTCCAAACTATAATTCCGATCTTCAAACACGAATTTGATTAATACCGGATCACCAATCATTTTCTGTAACTCTCTAGCAGGCAATGCATCGAATTCATCCCTTGTTAAGGAATTCAGGTTCCTAACCCGTGATAGCAACACTTGTTTCACTTTATTCGCCCGGCCATAATAGCCATATCGTCTTGCATCTCCAAACCCGTAGTAAATGATACTGAACACGTGTCGCCATGGTTCGGGATCAGTTTTCTTGATGATAACTGCCTCAAATGCAATAAATAGAGCAAGGAAAAGGAACAGCATAGCCATCCAATCATTTGTAAAGTAAACAAGAACGTAGTAAATTAGGTTGTACGTGTCACCCATTGCGCTAGTTTGTTGATGTCTACTTTCATCGAATATTACCTGTTTCCCGAGCCCAGATGTACCATTAGTGGTATCATCTCCTGTATGCATTAGAAGTGACTCAGCAATTATATCCAATACCCAACGTCGATTGTCATTCATTGGCATTTGTTGACCATTTAGTGCACCATATCCTTCTCGATTTGTTTCCTCCCAATCATAGATTGCATTCATCAGGATTGATCCATCTGTGACGAAAATTGCGCGACCCATAGGTGGCCCATTGGGTCCTTCAGCACAGTCAGTAATGAGACAAACTTTCACAACAGTGGTAAATGGCCCCTGTTCGTCACTTTCAACACCACCTCCCTCGAAACCGACATCACCTCGTCCGTCATCATTCGTATCAAGATATGAATCTGGACTTGAGCCACCCAAGGCATACCGCTCGTTTTCTACATCTTCTGCAGACCCCTTGTCGAATGCCGATGGAGTATTCATTAGTACGTTGTAATTTGTACTAAAGTTCCAAGTAGTCATCCCATTTTCATCAGTTTCTACGTGATGTGCACAAAGACCAGCTTCCGCTTCCCAATCAGGGGTATCCTGGGCATTGATTGAACTATCGGGGTCAGCATCCAAGCGATTAATGATACCATCACCATCACTATCAGCGAGACATGGATGATAACCAGATGTATCGATATCGTCATAAACATAAGGATTAGTCTCATTCATCCAAACATAGTTGTAATCGAGTTCACGTGCCCAAGCCTCCTCATCATACAGTTGATGTCCACTGTAACCCAAACCAAATTGCTCAGCAAGTCCCGCTGAATATCCAAAATCATCCATTACCAATATGGTTCCGCCAGAAATGACATATTCGACTATAGCCTGAATTTCAGTAGTAGAATACCCTTCAGACTCTGCAAAATCAATAACATCAGCATCATTGGTAAATCTCGGAAGAGAAATAGTATCTTGTTCAACACCGGTAACGATGAACACAGTATCTTCTGGATTCTCTAATTCGCCTAAGAGTACAGGACTAGAAATCATACTTGTGGTATCAACATCCATTGCTTTCAAATCTTCACGAAAGGCTGAAAGATCATCCCAATCATCGTCATATGCGGACAAATGTGGGTCACTGTCTACGAGATATGAATTAGCAACACTCAATAGCAGTAAAGCGAGCACTGCATAGAATGCTAACATCAGCCCTGCGCGCCTAGTTTTGCGGGATTTCAGAAGAGATTTCAGGTCCATTGAACCGAATTTCATCAGAGGTCGCCCCTCACATCCTTCGGATGTGTGAACCATAGACGATTATCCTAACCTTAAGACGGTTTGGGGGAGTTGGGTGCCTTAGTATCAGCCAACATTTCTAACGATTTAGGTGTATGTCCTCATCAATCGTAGCAACTTCTTCAGTTGGAATCACCAAATGTTCACCTATCACTGACCATGGGAGTAAATTAGGATCTAATCCATCATCAAGCTCTAGAAGTAGTCCAAGAATATCTCCACTTGTATCATCTAGAAACAAATCTACCACATGGCCCAAGAAATCTCCGCGATTATCAACAACCCTGCGACCGGATAGTTCCGAAGAGAATGCTGCTGGCATAGAATCACCTTAGACGCTCTCAATTCCCATCAGGGTGTCCGATTTTCGCCGGATACTTTCCAACCCACTGGTCAGTAACCCCTCGAGTTTTGTGTAGTACTCAATCATATCAGGTGTGATAGTCGGCCTCACTCGGGCAATCGCCTCTTCAAAGTGCTTTTTACTGACGGATTTTCGTTCTGCCCTCATTGCGATAAGTGCAGCTTCCCGACACACTGCTTCGACATCTGCACCAGTAAAGTTCTGCATAGAATCTGCAAGACTCTCCAGGTCAAACTTGCCCAGTGGCATATCTTTCGCATGAATTTTCAATATTTTTCTTAGGCTGGCATGGTCAGGTGGTGGGATGTGTAGGACACGTTCGAATCTACCACTCCTGAGTAATGCAGGGTCAATCATTTCTGGACGATTGGTTGCTGCAATAACTATGACGCCTTCCATCGCCTCAACTCCATCCATGCTTGACAACATTTGATTCACAACTCTATTAGATACATCACTACCTTCTCCAGAGTTCGCAGTTCTAGCTCCTGCAATTGATTCGAATTCATCAAGGAAGATGATACTAGGACTGGATTGTTTCGCTTTCTTGAACACTTCTCGGATAGCCTTCTCTGACTCACCAACCCATTTAGAAATCAATTCTGGCCCCTTTACGGTGATGAAATTCGCTTTTGCCTCGTTAGCAATTGCCTTTGCGATTAGCGTTTTACCAGTACCTGGTGCGCCAAATAGAACAATGCCTCGTGGTGGTTTTATCCCGAAATGCTCAAATCGATCCGGCATAGTCAATGGCCATTCAACACTCTCCTTTAGGCGGTCTTTGACTTCTTCTAAACCACCAACATCATCCCAAGAAACTTCTGGGACCTCAACATAAATTTCTCGAAGGGCACTTGGTTCAATTTCACGGATTGCCAAACGGAAATCTCCCATTTGGACCTCCATCTTTTCGAGTACTTCAGGTGGGATTTCATCTTGATCTAAATCAATCTCTGGAAGGTATCGGCGAAGCGCCTTCATTGCTGCCTCACGGGTGAGACTCATGATATCTGCACCGACGAATCCATACGAATTTTCCAAAATCCATTCCATATCAAAGTCATCCGAAATTGGCATACCTCGAGTGTGTATATTCACAATCTCTCTACGACCATTCTTGTCTGGAACTCCGATTTCTAGTTCACGATCAAATCTCCCAGGTCGACGAAGGGCTTGATCAATAGCATCAGGCCTATTTGTTGCACCAATGACAACAACATTATCCCTGCCTTGCATTCCATCCATTAGAGTCAAAAGTTGTGCAACAACTCTGCGCTCAACTTCACCTGAGACATCTTCACGCTTGGGTGCGATTGAATCCAACTCATCGACGAAGATAATAGCTGGTGCATTTGAAGCAGCCTCATCAAATATTTCTCGTAGTTGCTTTTCAGATTCACCGTAGTACTTGGAAATGATTTCAGGCCCATTGATACTAGTAAAATGTGCATTCGTTTCATTAGCAACAGCCTTAGCAATCATGGTTTTACCAGTGCCAGGTGGTCCATGGAGTAAAACGCCCTTAGGCGGATCAATACCTAGTCTTCGAAATAGAATAGGATGCTTAAGTGGTAACTCAATCATCTCTCTCACTTTGAGCAATTGGTCTCCAAGTCCCCCAATATCTTCATACATAATTGACGATACTTCTCCTGATTCCTCATCCTCAACCATTTCCTCTTTGATTACAATTTCTGTATCGGGAAGGACTCTCACTATGCCCTTAGGCCGAGTTGACACGATTGCAAACGGCAATGCTTCTGCAAAGAGTGTCATTCCAGGGATAAATATCCTATCTCCTGCAACCACTGGTCGCTTGTTTAGACCTCTTCTAGCAAAGCCTTCAATTCCTGAACCAAATTTGACTTTCTGCTGTTTTGCCATTACTGGACTTAGTATAAGCCTCTCACAATCAGAAGCTTCAACCTTGTTGATAGTAACACGGTCGCCAAGGCCAACTCCGGCATTCTTTCGAATAATCCCGTCGATGCGAATAACGCCAAGATTCGCGTCTTCTGGCCTACATCGCCAAACGATTGCTGCTGTGGTCCTCTCGCCCTTTATCTCGATAACATCTCCAGGTTTGAGTCCCAAATCATTGTCAAAAGGGACTCTTGCCCGCCCATGTCCAACATCGCTAGGTATCGCTTTTGCAACTCGCAGAGATAGTGTCTTTTCTTCATCATCAGCCATGTAATAGCCTCCAGAGCAAAGGGTGGATTCACTTCCCCTCCTAAAACCCATTCATTTCTTATTCTGGTTAAACCCCAGTCTGAGGGTTAGTCTTCAAGCGCCGAGATGCGAGGATTCATGATGGGGTTTGCACTCGACGAGATATGGCGCACGTCCTCTCAACAGGTTTAGAATTCCTAGAGCATAGCAATCCAAACGACTTACCCTGTGTGAAGGGTTACAATATAATCAATGGCGAACTCAAACTTTCAAGTGATGGTTCGACATTCAAATCAGTTAACCCCGCATGGTTGCAGGATTGTTTGGGTGAATTTCCACTTTCATCAGAAGCGGATGTTCATGATGCACTTCATGCCGCACGTGTTGCATTCACAGAATGGGCAGCAACACCTGCACCCACACGTGGGCAAATAATTGGCAATATGGGTCGCCTTTTGATGGAACATAAAGATGACCTCGTTCGTTTGCAGGCACGCGAAATCGGTAAAACGGTGAAGGAATGTGGTGGAGAAATTCAAGAAGCAATAGACACCTGTCTCTTCTTCCAATCTGAAGGTCGCCGCCTGTATGGTCAGACTGTGAACTCTGAACTTCCAGATAAAGAACTATTCACATATCGTCGACCCTTGGGTGTATGTGGAATAATTAATGCTTGCAATTTCCCCTCTGCAGTACCATTTTGGAAGATGATCCCTGCAATTATGTGTGGAAACACATGTGTCTGGAAATCTCCTCAGGATTCCCCACTTCTGTCATTTGCCCTCGCACGGATAATGCATGAATCTGGTTTGCCTAACGGAGTGATCAATCTTGTACATGGTAAAGGAAGTGGTGCAGGGCAACACTTAGTTGATGCAGTGGATAAAGGCCTAGTCAACAAAATATCGTTTACTGGAAGTACTGCGGTTGGAAAGATGATTGGAGAAGTTTGCGGTCGAAATTTGGTTTCAGCCAGTTTGGAATTAGGTGGCAAAAATCCATTGGTTATTATGCCAAGCGCAAACTTGGATAATGCAGTTGAAGGAGCATATTGGGCCGGTTTTGGAACAGCAGGACAGCGGTGTACTAGTTTAGGCAATCTGATTATCCATGAAGAAATTTATGATGATTTCATGGCTAAATTGATGGCCAAAGTCGAAAAGACGACTATTGGTGATTCTTTGAGAAATGATGGTGTTCTTTACGGTTCGATGTTGTCAGAAAAATATGCTGAAGATTTCCTCAAAGGAGTCGAAATGTGTGAATCTAGTGGTGCACGGAAAATCTTTGGTAACGGACGAATTTCTAATGAAAATAAACCAATAGGTTTCCTTGGTGATGCTTCCGAAGGAGTTTACATGTGGCCTCATGTTTTCGTAGATGTAAGCGAAGATATGCAATGTTTCCATGAGGAAATATTTGGCCCAGCTATTACAGTAGTCAAGGCTAAAAATTTCGATCATGCCTTACATTTGGCTAATGCATCACCCTATGGTCTTTCTAGTGCAATTTATACAAACGACCGCCTTGAGGCTTACCGGTTTAAAACAGGCATAAAGGCAGGGATGACTGGAATAAACAATTCTACAACAGGTGCTGAGGCACATCTTCCATTTGGTGGTGTCAAAGGGTCAGGAAATGGGACTAGAGAATCTGGTATTTGGGTAATTGAAGCATATTCTTACTGGCATGCTGTAAATGATGAATTAAGTGGTAAATTGCAATTGGCTCAGATGGACGTTGATGAAATTGAAATCGAAGAAGCAGAAGTTGATTGGAGTTCTTTAGCTTGAGGGAACCAAATGGAAATTACCAGAGAAACAGTTCGAATTGCAATGTACATTACAGGTACATTGGTTTTGGCGTCATATGTATATGGTGTTGGAAAAATGGATGACCCAAACCAGTTATGGGGCGGGATTCCTGAATCTTGGCGAACGCTGAATGTGGCATGTATGTTTATTTCCGCAGCAGGTTTTCTGATAATGTGGTGGTTCTTTCTTTACAGATGGGATGTGGCAGCAGTTGAGTCGATTCAATGGCCTTGGGCTGATGGAGGAGTAGGAGGTGGCCACAGTCGTCTGTTAATCGCTTTCTTATTGGTCACAGTACCCTCTATGTTGTGGCTGGAATTCACATCATTGCATATTCGTACTGATGGGGCATGGACTCAATGGTTGGTTATCGGGACTCTCTCTTTGGTTTGCCTAGGAAACATCCTGCTTGGTTTACTTGCATGGAGTGCCCACAAACAAGAGATTGCCCCTGATACAATTTGGCCTGTTTTAGGCGCAATTATGCTTGCAATCCAAGTGATTATTAACGATGGAATCCTATGGAATCTGAAATATCCTTGGTGATTGGGGAAGCAGATAATCAGATACAATATGGGCAAGAAATTGCTGGTACGTAGAGTGGAGACAATAATTCCTCTTCATTTAGTGGTTCCCTGCAAGCGAAGCAAACCTCTGCACCTGTGACATTCAATTCAGGATCCACTGCAACTCTTCGATCGAATACAAAGCAATCTCCATTCCAATGAGCCCCACCCATTTTCTCGAAATAACCTAGGATTCCACCTTCTAGTTGACGTACATCACGAAAACCTTGGTTCAACATAACAACGCTTGCCTTCTCACACCTGACTCCTCCGGTGCAAAACATGACGACAGTCTTGTCTTTGTCTAAACTTGAATTGTTAACTGCATCAGGAAAAGTTCTGAAAGTTTGAATATCAAAGTCTACAGCATTTTCAAAACTACCAATTCTAATTTCGTAATCATTGCGTGTATCTAAGACTGTGATGTCGCGCCCTTCATCCATCCATTGTTTAAATTCAGCCGGAGATATATGGGTACCGGTGAATTCAGCGGGTCTGACCTCATCCATTCCCATTGAGATAATCTCTTTTTTTAGACGAACATTCATGCGACGGAAAGCTAGTTTTTCACTATATGAAATTCTATGTGGAATCCCGAAAAAACGCTCATCTTGCTCAAGATATTGGATAAATCCATCGATTCCTTTTTGATCGCCGCAAAGGAAGAAGTTGATCCCCTCTTTACTCAGTAAAATGGTTCCCAAAAGGTTGTTTTTTTCACAAATATCTCGAAATGGTTGACGTAATTCATCACGATCAGGCATATCCACGAAGCGATAACCTGAAATGTTCACAAATTGTTCAGTCAATTCAATCTCCCTCCTCTCTCCAGTCTGGCTCCTGTGCATCCTGTTTAGCCCATAACACATCATCAATTCGTAAAACCGAGATGGCGGCTTCTGTAGCTCCAGAGATTGCATGTTTTGTTACACTGAGTGGCTCGGTAACAGATACTTCTCCCATGTCTGTAATTTGCCCGGAATTTATGTCTAAACCTTGCCAAGCTGATTTTGAATCAGCCTGGGCTGCAGTTGCACGAAGCAACTCATCAATTGGATCCAAGCCTGCATTTGAAGATAGTATTCGGGGAATTGCCTCCAACGCTGCTGCAAATCCTTCGATGGCCATTTGTTCTCTACCTGGAATAGTTTCAGCGAATCGCCGCAATTGTCGTGCTAAAGCAATCTGCGAGGCCCCTCCACCAGGCAATATGTATGGTTCACGAATCAACTGACAAGCAACACCGAGCGCATCATCAAATGCTCTTTTTGCCTCCTCAAGACGTAAATCAGTCGAACCTCTAAGCACCACGGTGTTTCCACTTTTGGTTGGTCCTTCTATAATTACGTGGTCAACATTATTCCATTTTTCTTCATATATACGAGAAAACACACCAACATCCTCATCATCAATATCTCCTAAATCAAAGATAGGTCGGGAGCCTGTTGCTCTACAAATGTCTTCTAAATCCTGCCTTTCAACACGACGATATGCTAGGATTCCAGCATCTGCAAGCATGATATGTGCATCATCTTCAATGCCATCTCGGACAATCAAACAACTGATTTTAGCAGAAACTAAATCATCAACTCTTTTTTGCAAATCAATGTTTTCTCTCTCTTGAAATGCCTTGATAGCACCCAATTGAGTAATCTTGAGGTTGGCATCAATTTCCGGTTTTCTTTTCTCTAACCCTCCATCCAATACGAGAATACGCCCAGTATCGGGTTTCATACTCATTTCGCGATGAACTCTGGATTTTGCCAATACAATCCCTGAAACTAATTTGCTACTCATTATCGAACCAGTCCTGTGTTTAATGATTCGAGTATCTTCAGGTATTCCAGTTCCTTCTCTAATTGCTGCATTATGTGCAAGTTCTGCTAATACATTTTGCAATCCTTGATCTCCCTTACCTGCAAGACTTGTTATTACGGTGTTAAGTGAATCATTACTAGTTGATTTACGCGAGATATCTTTCAATACTTTTTCAATTATCGGTAGACACATTCGATAGCCAGAAGCGATTGTTGCAGGATGGATTCCCCGGTCAACTAACTCTAATGCATTTACGAGTAACTCTGCGGTTAGTATTACTGTGGATGTAGTACCGTCTCGAACCTCATCATCTTGAGCTCTTGATGTTGAAATCAGCATTTGTGCGGTTGGATGCAGTACTTTTGCAGTTTCTAAAACGGTCACCCCGTCATTAGTTACAAGTGTACTACCATCACTTCCTAGTAACATCTTGTCTAGGCCCTTTGGGCCCAAAGTACTCCTTACAGCATCAGCTAGTGCAACAGCGGCTTCGACATTATTCCGAAGTGCCTGCCTGCCTGCAACTCGAGATGTATCCTGGAGGACACTGTCCTGTTCATGTTGCACCATTGACACACGCGAGATACCGCCTTGCCTTGAATCCGCCGCTTTGCAATCCTTCATATATGACTAGACACTGGCACTATACAACCGCGGGTTAAGTAGTGGGTGTTATCATGAATCAAGATGACTGGGAAGAGCAAATTCTGAAGCAGATGGTTGAAATGTTCAATAAAATGGGTCTAGACGTTGATGAGAGCGATCTTTCACGAATGATGGAACAGATTCAATCGCAATTCGAAAGCATGGGAGTGGACCCTGAAAAAATACGTTCTGGCGAGGTCAAAATCAATCTGCAGAGTGATTTTGGCAATCTCAATGAAATGTTTGGAAAGGGAGGAATGCCTGACCTAAGTAACCTCCTCTCCAACTTGGGTGTTGATGTCCGTATGGGTGCAGCTCCAGAGGAAGAAGCAGTCGAAGTACAGGTAGAGGATGCAGAAGAAGGAGAAGTTAGCAAAGTTCCGGTTGCTGATATGTTTGTCCAAGGCGATTCGATGAATATCACAATTGATATTTCAAGACACGACGAACTTGGTTTAGATGATTTGGAACTAAATCTGACAGGTGGAGGTTCAACCCTGCAGTTGATGCGAACAACTCAACCACGTCCACTACAGAGTTTTGAACTCCCAAAAGCCGCTGAAAGTGTTGATGGTTGGGAGTTGAATAACGGTATACTCGATATCACACTTAAATTACAAGACAGAGAGTCTTTAGCACAAGATGGAGGAAATTGAAATGGGAAAAACACCAGTAATTGGAATTGACTTAGGAACGACTAACAGTTGCGTAGCGACCATTGAGGGTGGTGAAGCAGTTGTTATTGCAAATGCAGAAGGAGCAAGAACCACACCAAGCGTGGTGGCTTTTGCTAAAGATGGTGAACGATTAGTAGGGGTTACTGCAAAGCGCCAAGCAGTAACTAACAATGAGCGAACCTTCATCTCAGTTAAGAGAGAAATGGGATCTGATTGGAAAGAAGGTGTTGATGAGAAGGAATACACACCACAAGAGATTTCTGCATTTATCCTGCAGAAGTTGAAAGCAGATGCTGAAGCCTACCTTGGTCATGAAATCAAGCAAGCTGTAGTTACTTGCCCTGCATATTTTACTGATGCACAACGCAAGGCAACTAAGGATGCAGGTAGAATTGCGGGTCTTGAAGTTCTTCGAATTATCAACGAACCAACAGCGGCAGCATTAGCCTATGGAGTCGATAAAGAAGACGACCAAACTATCCTGGTTTTTGATTTAGGCGGTGGTACATTTGATGTATCCATTCTCGAAATTTACCAAGTCGATGGGCAACCTCAAATCGAGGTAAAAGCCACAGCAGGAAACAACCGCCTAGGTGGAGATGATTTTGACGAGAAGATTATCCATTGGTGTGTTTCAGAATTCAAGAAGAATAGTGGCATTGATTTGTCTGGAGATAACCAAGCGATGAGTCGTCTCAAGGAAGCTGCTGAGAAGGCCAAGATTGAGTTATCTGGAACCCAAACTAGCCATATTAATCTCCCATTTATTACGATGAAAGATGGGAACCCGGAGCATCTAGATCTAAACTTGTCTCGTGCACAGTTTGATGATTTGACTGCGCCTTTAGTTGAGGCGACAATGAAACCTACACAGCGTGCGATGAAGGATGCTGGTGTTACAGC
>MDTG01306024.1_pt1 | contig 21239 bp, 18 predicted proteins | sample 811421 | NCBI WGS metagenome assembly MDTG01 (sample SAMN05326645, study PRJNA326480) | marine metagenome | isolation source: seawater | place: Pacific Ocean: South East | collected 2011 | reverse complement strand
TCCATCGGCACCATTGTGGGCGACACGATGATCGCCGTCAAATGGCGGAGCGGGGGACTGGTCGGCCACGTGGAGGAGTATTTCGTGAGCAGCCTCAATCCGGGCGATGTGTTCTGGTTTGGGGGGCGTTGTCTGGAATTGATTCGGTTCCGCAACCTCGAAGCCAAAGTCAAGCCTGCGAAATCCCTCAAGGGCCGCATTCCGACATGGCAGGGCGGCCGGCTGCCCTGGACCTCCATGGTCAGTCGGATTCTCCGGGAGACGCTGGATGATTACGCCCACGGCCGCGATTTGAGCCCCGAGTTGCAGCGGATCACCCCCATGCTGGAATTGCAGTCCGAGCGCAGCCATCTCCCCGTTTCCGGGCAGGTCCTCATGGAAGTGATGGAAAGCCGGGAAGGCCACCACTTGTTCGTCTTTCCAATGGAGGGGCGGATGGTGCATGAGGGTGTGGCTGCCCTGATGGCCTACCGGATGAGCCTGCTGCAGCCCATGACGTTCTCGATGGCCTACAACGACTACGGGTTCGAACTGTTGAGCGACCAGCCCATCCCCATCACTGAGGCCTTTGACAGCGACCTTTTCAGCACGGCCCACCTGATGGACGACCTCGAAGCCACGGTCAATGGAGCGGAGCTGGCCCGGCGTCAATTCCGGGACATCGCCGTCATCGCGGGCCTTGTGTTCCGCGGCTACCCGGGTCAGCCGGTCAAGGACCGTCACCTACAGGGGTCGAGTTCCCTGCTCTTCGACGTCCTCGCCGACCACGACCCGGTCAACCTGTTATACCGGCAGGCCTTTGACGAAATGACCCACCATCAGATTGAGCTGGATCGCCTCCGGGAAGTCCTCGACCGGCTGAATTCGGGAAAGTGGATCATCACGCACCCCGAGCATCCGACGCCATTCTCGTTTCCCATCCTCGTGGACCGACTCCGAGAAAAGCTCTCCAGTGAGCAGCTCGAGGCCCGGATCCGCAAAATGTCCCGTGCCGGTGTCTAGGCCTTCCGCGCCCTACATTCGCGCCATGCAAGGATGGACAATCGGTCGCCGGGAGGCGGCGCGGTGCTGGGCGTTTGTCGCTCTGATGTGGGTGGTTTTCATCGGCGCCGTGTCAGCCCAAGGCACTGTGAAAGGCTTTGTCCGCGCCCAAGATGACGGCGCCCCAGTACTCTTTGCCGCGGTCGTCCTCGAAGGCACATCCTTTGGCGTGTCCACTGACATACAAGGCTATTACAGCCTGTCCAAGATTCCGGCCGGCACTTACACGCTGGTCGTATCCAGTGTGGAGTACAAGCCGTTTCGCACGGAGGTGGTGGTCCTCAACGACCGCGTGGTCACCCGCAACATTGAGCTCGAAGCCGGTTTGATTGAATTGGAGAGTGCGGTCATTTCCACGGAGCGTGGGGAACAGCTCAACACCGTACGCATGTCGGTGGAGTCCATCCAACCCTCGGACATCAAGCGCATTCCCAGCCTCGGCGGAACCCCCGACCTCGTTCAGGTACTCCAGACCCTGCCCGGTTTCGTGTCCACGGGCGACCAGGGCGGTCAGTTGTACATCCGCGGTGGCTCTCCGGTCCAGAACAAGGTCCTGCTCGACGGCATGATCATCTACAATGCCTTTCACAGCATTGGCCTCTTCAGCGTGTTCGACACGGACATCATTTCCAATGCCGACATCTACACCGGGGGCTTCAGTGGCCGGTACGGTGGGCGGATCAGCTCCATTATGGACATTTCCACGCGGGACGGCAGCTTATCTGGCCTCTCCGGGCGCATCGGGGCCAGCCCATTCGGCAGTAAGCTGCTTCTCGAAGGCCCACTGGGCAAGCGCAACGAGCGCGGTGGCGGCACCTCTTTCATCTTAAGCGGCAAGCGCAGCTACCTCGAGGAGAGTTCCAAGTTGCTTTACAGTTACATCGATGAGGACGGGCTTCCGTTCAATTTCACCGACCTCTATGGCAAGTTGACGTTTGCGGGAGGCGCAGGCAGCCGCATGAGCCTCTTCGGGTTCTCCTTCAATGACGATGTGAGCTACCAGGCCTTGAGCAACTTGGATTGGAGCAATGCCGGCGGCGGCGGACAGTTCATCGTCGTGCCCACGGGCAGCGCAGTGCTCATCAAAGGCAACTTTGCCAGTTCCCGCTACCGCATTGACTTGCGGGAGGACGGCTTGGCCGACCGCTACAGCCAAGTCAACGGTTTCAACTTTGGCCTCAACTTCAAGTATGTCCTCGGCGATGACGAGGCGCGGTATGGCATTCAAGCGGTTGGCCTTCGGACCGACTTCCGCACCTTCAACGCCCTCGGCGTGGCTGTCGAGCAGGCCGAGAACACCACGGAGCTCGCTGGGTACTTCGATTACAAGCGCCAGCGTGGCAATTGGATCGTCAACCCTTCCTTGCGCATCCAGTACTACAGCTCGCTGGCCAAGTTCAGCCCGGAGCCCCGCCTCGGCATCAAATACAAGGCGTCCGAGCGCCTGCGCATCAAGGCCGCTGGTGGATTGTACAGCCAAAACCTCATTTCGGCCAACTCCGACCGGGACGTGGTGAACCTGTTTTATGGCTTCTTGAGCGGGCCATCCAACCTGCAAGACCAGCTGATCGGTCCGAACGGACAGGTCAATGAAATCACACACAGCCTCCAAACCGCAGCCCACGCGGTGGGCGGCTTCGAGTTCGACCTGACCGAGCGCATCAACATCAATGTGGAGGGCTACACCAAGTGGTTCACCCAGCTGACCAACCAGAACCGCAACAAACTTTTCCCGGACACATACGAGTTCGCCAGTGTGCCCGAGAGCCAGCGCAAGGACTTCATTGTGGAGACCGGCCGCGCTGAAGGCGTCGACCTGGTGGTCAAATACGAGGACAAGTTCAACTACCTCTGGATTGTCTACTCCTTGGGCAACGTCGACCGTTGGGACGGTTTCCGCTGGTATGATCCCGTCTTCGACCGCCGTCACAACATCAACCTGCTTGCTTCCCGCAAGCTGGGCAAGCAGCACAAGACCGAGTTCTCTGCCCGATGGAATCTGGGGTCCGGTTTGCCGTTCACCCAGACGCAGGGCTACTACCAGCCCATCGGCATTTCCGAAGGCATCGACGAGAACTACGTGAACAGCAATCCCATCGAGCTGGGCATCGTCTACGCCGAACTCAACGCCGGCCGCTTGCCGGTGTACCACCGCCTCGACCTCAGCTTGCGCCGGACTTTCAAGCTGGGCGAACGCATCGAGCTGGATGCCAATGCGAGCATCACCAACGTGTACTCCCGTGCCAACATCTTCTACATCAATCGGGTGACCGGAGAGCGGGTGGACCAGCTTCCATTCCTGCCGTCCATCGGCCTAGATATGAAGTTCTGAGGGCGCTCAGCCCATGAGGCTGCGGGCCTGTGCCCGGGCCGCTTCTCCGACCTCGCTTCCGCTGAGCATGGCGGCCAATTCCTCGATGCGCCCCTCTGCGTCGAGTGCCTCGAGCCGCGTCACCGTTCGCGAACCTTCGTCTGCCTTGCTCACCTTGAAGTGGTGGTCAGCCCGGCCGGCGACTTGAGGAAGGTGGGAAATGGTGATGACCTGTGCCCGGGTGGAAATGCCGGCCATGAGGTCGGCCATCCGCGCTGCTACGTCGCCACTGACGCCTGCGTCGATTTCGTCGAGGATGAGCGTGGGCACTTCCAAATGTTCGCTCAGGGCCGCTTTAAGTGCGAGCATGACCCGACTGCGTTCTCCGCCCGAGGCCACTTTGGTCATCGGTTGGGGGGCGAGTCCGCTGTTGGCGGTGAACAGCAGGGTGGGACGGCATGGACCCGCAGCCTCTGGGCTTGGGGAGTGGGCCCAGTCGAAGTGGAGCCGGGCCGCCGGCATTTTGAGGTGGGCGAGGTGTTCTTGCAGGGCGTCGCAAAGGGAGGCCCCTGAGGCAGCACGGTGCGCATGCAGCCGCTTTCCGATGCCATCGAGCTTCTGACGAAGGGTATCGATCTGGGCGTTGCACTCGGTGAGTCTCCGGTCCCGCTTCTCGGCGGAGGACAAGTGCTCTTCCATGTCCGCCATGCGGGCCTGAAGCGCTTCGAGGGTGTCTGCCCGGTGCTTATCGAATAGGCGTTGCAACCGATCCCGGTCGGCTTCTGCCCGAGCCAAGGCTGCGGGGTCGAGGTCCACGCCTTCGCCTTGGCGCTCGGCTTCTCGGGCGGCGTCGTCGAGTTCGATGCGGGTGCTGCGGACCCGCTCCAACAGGTCGGCCGCACCGGTGTGCACGGCGGCCACGCCATCGAGCGCCCGCTCGGCGTCGTGTAAGCGGTCAATGGCGCCGCCTTCGTCTTGCAAGACGGCGTGTACATGGCCGAGGGCTTCCTGAATTTCACGGGCGTGTGACAGGGCGTCCAAGCGCTGGTCGATGTCGCGCAGCCCAGCATCCTCGAAGTCGACCTGGTGGAGTTCCTCGAGCTGGTAGCGCAGGTAATCGGCGTCGGCGTCAGGCAAGTGCCCAGCTGCTTCGAGGGCATCGCGCTCACTGACGGCGTTGGACCACAGGCCGTGCGCCGTGCGCCATTCGGCAGCGGTGGCCGTTGTTTCCGGGGAGAGAGCATCGACGGCGTGCAGCAGCCCTGCTGCGCTCTGGAGGCGTTGACCGTCTTGTTGGCCGTGCAAGTCCACGAGCAAGGGCGCCAAGGATTTAAGGAACTGCAGTTTGACGGGTTCGTCGTTGACGTAGGCGCGGGACCGCCCGGAGGGAGTGATGCTCCTCCGCAAGATGCATGTTCCGCCCTCATCCAATCCGCCCAGCAGCGCGCGTGCTCCGGGGGTCAAGTTGAATTCGGCCTCCACGATGCATTTGTCTTCCCGAATTTCAATCCCTTCGGCGCGGTCCCCCAAAACGAGGCCCAAGGCACCGAGCAGGATGGACTTTCCGCTGCCAGTCTCGCCGGTCAGCACCGTCCAGCCATCGGCCACGGTCCATTCGATGTGGTCGATGAGGGCGAAGTGACGGATGGACAGCCGGCGGAGCATTAGCCGAGGCCCTGGTCGTAGACGGGAATGTTGCCCGGATCAATCAGCTTGAGCACCGGCAGCAGTCTGGCGCGTTCGCCTTCGGCAGCCTGGCCAAACATCTTGACGATCTCGTCCTTCTTAGCTTGAAAGAACGTCTGCAGGTTGTAGTTGGCCGGTCGGATGCGGTGGACGTTGCGCAGACTGATGAGGGCGTCTGCCATGGATTGGCGGGCAGCAGCGGGGTCATTGAAGGCGACATCCATGCCGAGGCGGTGGTACTCGTAATAGCATCGGCGCAATGGACGGAAGGTCTGGCTGAGGATGTTGTCGATGAGGCTGTAGCGGCTCTGCTTGCCGTCGGCCGCGCTCCATCCGGCAGGCGGTGAGGAGAGACCCTGCGCATTGGTCACGACCGTCTGGGCCTGGGTGTACAGGTTGGTGCCGCCTTCGAGGGAGAAGGAGTCGTAATCCATGGCCAAGATCATGTAGGCGTAGAAGGCCAGCACACTGGTCAGGTTGTCCCGGAATTGGTCCTGGCTGTATTGCAGCAGGTTGCCCGGTGCGTAAGTGAAATCAAAGTCGTTGTCGTTGACCAGCAACACGGGTGCGTTGTAATCGCTGTTGTAGATGGGGCGGCTGCTCTGGACTTGAATGGTGCCCTCGAAGTTGGTCTGGGAATTGGCCTTGTTGATGGTGATTTGCATCGTGCACGTCACGCGCTCGGTCAGGGTGAATTCATCGGTGGTCCAGCGGCGGCCATTCATGAATTCGGCAATGGCCGTTTCCAATTGCTCGAAGACTGAAGCCTCCACATTGTTGACGGTCGGGGCGATCACGCTCACCTGACAGTCAAGTTCCTGTGCCCGGCTGGACAGGACCGTGCCAAGGCTGAGGCAAAGAATCAAGGTGCGGAGCCAGGTGCGAAGGGCGGGGGGAAGGGGAGTCATGGGGCGGTGGGCATCTCAGAAAGTGGGGCCTCCGAGCAGGCGCGATTGGATCACGTCGGCGAGGTCGGCGGCCACGGCTTCCTTGGACTTCAATTCAAAGCTATCGATCCTGTCGGGACCATAAACGAAACGGACCCGGTTTGTCGTGTGTCCGAAGCCTGCGCCTTTGTCGGCGAGGGAGTTCAGTACCACCATGTCGCACTGTTTGGCCCTCAGTTTGCGCAGGGCGGCTTCGGTCCCGTCGTCGTGGGCAAGGGCAAACCCCACTTTGAAGCAGGCGTCCGGTGCGGCAGCGTTCAGACCGGCCAGGATGTCGGGGTTGGGCGCGAGTTCAATGGAGGTCGGCAGGTCGGATTTGGCGGCCTTGCCGAAAATGGGGTTTGCGGGACGGACATCGGCGACGGCGGCGGTGCCGACGATGACATCCGGAGCATGGGCCGCCAGCGCGGCTTGGGCTGCCGCTTCCATCTCAAGTGCAGTTTGCACGTCCATGCGGTGGATGCCGGGGTGATCGACCTCGATGGCGAGGGGACCGGCGATCAAATCCACGGTCATGCCGCGCCGTGCGAGCTCTTCCGCGATGGCCACGCCCTGGCGACCGGTGGAGCGGTTGCCGAGGAAGCGCACGGCGTCTAAAGGTTCGTGGGTGGGTCCAGCGGTGATCAGGGCCCGACGGCCGAGCAGTGGCGATTGGGTGCGGAACCAGGCTGTTAGTTCTTCCCGGATGCGCTCGGGCTCGGCGAGACGTCCTTTGCCTTCCAGGCCACTCGCCAATTCGCCCTCGTCGGGATCGATGACATGCACACCACGGCTGCGCAGTGTGTCTAGGTTGGCGGTTGTGGCTGGGTGGGTGAACATGTCCCGGTCCATGGCGGGGGCCACCACGGCGGGGCACTTGGCGCTCAACAGCACGGTGAGCATCAGGTTGTCTCCCCGGCCTTCGACCATGCCGGCCAGGGTGTGGGCCGTGGCGGGGGCCACGAGCACGACATCGCCCCACAAGCCGAGTTCCACGTGGTCGGTCCAAGTGCCAGCATCACGGTCGTCAGTCAACTCGCTGTGGACCGGGTGGCCGCTGAGCGTTCCGAGGGTGAGGGGGGTGATGAATTCCCGGGCGCCCGGCGTCATGACGACACGCACATCCGCACCGGCCTTGACCAGTTCACGAACGATGAGGGCAGATTTGTAGGCGGCGATGCTTCCGGTGACGCCCAGGACGACCCTGCGGCCCTTCAACATCGCCATGGGGCGAGATCAGTCGCGGTTGAACCGGCGGTTGCGACGCTCTTCGCGCTCCCGACGGATTTCTTCTTGACGGGCGGCTTCAGCAGCCAACTCCTCGTCGGTGGGCATGCGGAAGTAGACCTTGTCTTCTTCGAGCTCCTTGATGGCAATGCTGTGCGGTTTCGGCTGGCGCTCGTAGTGCTTGGAGATCTCGATCTGCTCGCGGTTTTCGAACACCTCTTCGAGACTGTCGGTCACGGTTGTGAATTCCTCGAGCTTGCTGTTGAGCTCCTCCTTAATCTCCTGTCCCAATTGGGTACTGCGCTTGGAGATGACGACGATGGCCTCAAAGAGGTTCCCCTGGACCTGCTGGTCGAGGGCATGGGTGTCGCGGGTGACCGTATTGCGGGCGGCCTGGAGGTTCTTGTTGGCGTTCATGGGCGCTGTGCTCGGCGTTGTATTTCCGTCAGTCCTGAGAGACCCGCTCGAGCCCTTGGCGGCTTTTGCGGTAGAATTGTTCCGCATCGCGGAGCCATTCACTTAAGGGAAAACGGGCCGCAAAGGTAAAGTAGGATTCAATGGCATCCGCATACCTTTCGGCTTGGCGGCGCTCCGTACTCTGTTCGGCGTAAAGGAATTGGGATTTCAGGATGAGGAATTGGGCCTCCTCGGCGTAGACGCTCACCGGCCATTCCCCTATAAATTGAGCCAGGGCCTTGGATGCGCTCTGGAATTTGCCCGTGGTGTAATAGAGTTTGGCCCCGTTCCACGCCTTGGTCTCCAGTTTGGTCCGCAGGGCGGCAATCATCGAATTGCAGGTGTCGCGTTTGTCGGACTGCGGATGGCGATCGAGGAACAGTTGCAGCTCGTCCATGGCGGTGCGGGTGTCGCTCTGATCGAGGGAGACCGCGGGGGACAGGCGGTAGCTGCACAGGGCGGCCTGGTACTCGGCTTCTTCCGCGCGGTCCGACGTGGGGAAGGTCTTTGAGAAATTCCGCATGGTGTAGCGGGCCATGTACCAATCCTCAATGCACAGGTTGGCCTCAGCATACATGTAGTAGACGTCTTCCATGCGTTCCGTACCGCGGAAAAGGCCGATCAATTCCTGCAACAGGGGCAGGGCTTGGATGCACCGTTCCTCGGCAAAGTACCCCTGGGCGCGGGTCCATTTGAGTTCTGGATCGGTGCTCTTCAAAACCTTCTGGTAGTCACCGCACCCGGCGAGCCAAGCACTTCCGAGGACCATCAGAAGCAATGCCACCAGGCTGGAGGAGCGGAGGGCGTGACGCAGCATGAGGGCGAAAATAGCGGTGTCCGTGCCCTCCGCTGGACCCTTGGGCCCCGAGAACTGCCAACACTTGTTGCACAGAACGAGGGGTTCACGTTGAGGTTCAATACCTTCGCGCCTTCGATTGCTCAACGGAACACCTACGTTTTGGACATTTTTGATCGCATCCGCGGCAACCGCGGACCCCTCGGACAGCACGCCAAGGACACCCATGGCTACTTCACCTTCCCCAAGCTGGAAGGTGACATCTCCAACCGGATGACCTTCCGGGGCAAAGACGTGCTCGTCTGGAGCATCAACAATTACCTCGGCCTTGCCAACCACCCTGACGTCCGCGCCGTCGATGCTGAAGCGGCCAAGGAGTGGGGCATGGGCTACCCGATGGGCGCCCGCATTATGAGCGGCCAGACCAAGTTCCACGAGGAGCTCGAGAGCAAACTGGCCGAGTTCATGCAAAAGGAGGATGCCTTTCTGCTCAACTACGGTTATCAGGGTTGTCAAAGCGCCATCGAGGCCCTTGTCAGCCGCCACGACGTCATCGTTTATGACAGCGAGAGCCACGCCTGCATGATCGATGGTGTGCGCCTCCACCAGGGCAAGCGCTTCGTGTTCAATCACAATGACATGGAGAGCTTCGTCAAGCAGCTCGACCGCGCCCGCGCCCTCACTGCCCAAACCGGCGGCGGCATCCTCGTGGTGACCGAGGGCGTGTTCGGTATGGCCGGCGACCAGGGCAAGCTTGCCGAGATTGTCAAGTACAAGAAGGAATACGGATTCCGCCTCTTCGTGGACGATGCCCACGGATTCGGTACGGTGGGTGAGAACGGCCGCGGTGCAGGCGATGAGCAAGGCGTTCACGAGGAAATTGACGTCTACTTCGGCACCTTCGCCAAGGCCATGGCCACCATCGGTGCCTTCGTGGCCGGTCCGGAGGACGTGATCGACTACCTGCGCTACAACATGCGCTCTCAGACTTTTGCCAAGTCCCTCCCGATGCCGCTCGTCATCGGCGCCCTCAAGCGCCTCGAGATGATGGCCACGCAGCCGGAGCACAAGGAAAACCTCTGGAAGGTGGCCAGCGCCCTGCAGAGAGGCCTGCGCGAAGCGGGCTTCGACATTGGCGACACCAACAGCTGTGTGACGCCGGTCTTCCTCAAGGGCGGCCTGGGCGAGGCGACCAACCTCACCTTCGACTTGCGAGAGAACTACGGCATCTTCTGCTCCATCGTGGTCTACCCGGTGGTGCCGAAAGACGTAATCATGCTGCGCCTCATCCCCACGGCGGTACATACCCTCGAGGACGTCCAGTACACCATCGACACCTTCAAGAAGGTTCAAGAGAAGCTTCAGGCCGGCGAGTACGTTGGAGAAGGCATCGCAGACTGGGCCTGATTCGCGCCCGATCCCGTGCGTTGCTTTATCGACCTGAGCTACGACGGATCGGCCTATCACGGCTGGCAACGCCAACCCGCTTCTATTTCTGTCCAGCAGGTGCTGGAGGAAAAGTTGTCTGACCTGCTCGGGCAGGAGACGCCAGTTCTCGGCTGCGGCCGAACGGACACCGGCGTTCACGCTTCAGCGTTCTACGCCCACTTTGATTGGCTGGGCGAATTCGGTGCCCGGTTCGCCAATTGGGAGCAGGCTGCATGGAAACTCAATGGCATGTTGCCCCCGGACATCGGGGTCCGGCGCATCTTCGAGGTGAGCGGGGCGGACCACGCCCGCTTCAGTGCTGCCGAACGCGCCTACACGTATTGGGTGCACACCCAAAAAGACCCCTTCCTCGAAGGGCGCAGTGCCCGTGTCTACCAAGAGCTCAACCTCGACGCTATGAACGCAGCTGCAGCGCAGCTCGTTTTCCATGGCGAATTCGATGCCTTCCAAAAAACCGGTGGCGGTCAGAAGACCACGATTTGCGACGTGCGCCACGCCCATTGGACGCGCACAGACCCGCACCGGCTTCGGTTCGACATCACGGCCGACCGCTTCCTTCGGAACATGGTCCGCGCCATCGTCGGCACCTTGCTCGAGGTGGGCAAAGGCCGACGGGGGCCAGAGGGCATGGCCGCGCTGATTGCTTCCAAGGACCGCAAGCAGGCGGGGACCTCGGCGCCGGCTTGTGGCCTGTACCTTTCGCGGGTCGACTACCCCTTTCTGCAGTGAGCGCCTCCGCCCCCGAAACGACTGGCAACATCTTTGACGCCAAGGTGCTCCGCCGCATTCTGGGCCAAGTTGAGCCCTACCGAAACCGGTTTGTGCTCACCGGGCTAATGGTAATCCTGCTTGCCGGATTGGCCTGGGTGCGTCCGTACCTCATTCGTGTGGCCCTCGACGACCACATCGCCGTTGGAGATGAATCGGGCCTGCTGCGCATTTTCCTCTGGGTCGTTGGCCTCATCGTCATCGAGGCCTTGCTCCAATTCTGGCAGACCTATTGGGCGAATTGGGTGGCGCAAAGTGTCACACTGGACCTGAGGTCCACGCTCTTCCGGCACGTTTCCCGATTCCGGCTGCAGTACTTCGATCAGACCCCGGTTGGACAGCTCGTCACCCGACATATCAGCGATGTGGACGGCATCGCTGACGTCTTCTCCAACGGCCTGCTCAACGCCATCGGTGACATCCTCAAGCTGGTCGTGGTCATCGGGGCCATGCTCTTGATCGACGTCAAGCTCACGGTCTTCGTCTTGCTGCCTATCCCTGTTCTGTTGGTGGCCACCCGCGTCTTCCAGAAGGCCATCAAGAAGGCCTTTGTCAGCGTGCGCAATGAAGTGTCTCGGATCAATGTCTTCGTGCAGGAGCACGTCACCGGGATGAACATCATCCAAGCGTTCGGCCGGGAAGCGGCAGAGCGCGAGAAGTTCGACGTACACAACCGCGCTCACCGGGCGGCCAACATTCGCTCCATCTGGGCCTTCTCTATCTTCTTTCCCGTCGTTGAAATGCTCTCGGCCACCAGCGTTGCCTTGCTTTTGTGGCTGGGCGTAGAGGGCGTTGCTGCAGGGGAGATGACCCTCGGTGTGGTCCTGCAATTCATCCTTTACGTCTTCATGTTGTACCGCCCGATTCGCCAGTTGGCGGACCGCTTCAACGTGCTGCAGATGGGCATTGTCAATGCGAGCCGCGTGTTTCACCTGCTCGACAGCGACGAGCGCATGGCCGAACCGCTGACGCCATCGGACATGTCCGACCAGCCGCCATTGAAGGGCCACATCGTCTTCGAGGATGTCTGGTTCGCCTACAAGGATGAAGACTGGATCCTCAAGGGCTTGAGTTTCGAGGTCAAGGCTGGCGAACGCATCGCCTTTGTCGGCGCCACCGGAGCGGGAAAATCGAGCATCATCAACCTGCTGAGCCGTCTCTACGAATTCCAGAAGGGCCGCATCACCGTCGATGGGCAGGACATCCGCGCGATCCCGCTCGACCGGTTGCGCGCCTCCATCGGAGTGGTCCTCCAAGACGTTTTTCTCTTCACCGGCTCCCTCGAGGACAACATCACCCTCTACGACCCGGCCATCTCGCGTCAACGGGTGGAGGAGGCCGTCCGGGCGGTGGGCGTCCAGGGCCTTGTTGATCAATTGCCGGGTGGTCTTGCCTACGACGTGAAAGAGCGCGGCGTGATGCTGAGCACGGGCCAGCGCCAGCTTATCGCCTTTGTCCGCGCCTACGCCCAGCAGCCGGGCATCCTTGTCCTCGACGAGGCCACCAGCAGCATCGACCCTGAGAGCGAGCAACTCATTCAAGCCGCCACCGAACAACTGACGCGGGGCCGCACCAGCGTCTTGGTGGCGCATCGCCTGTCCACGATTCGCGACGCAGACTGCATCCTCTGCCTCGATGCCGGCGAAATCGTGGAGCAGGGCAGCCACGACACCTTGCTCGCCATGAAGGGGGCCTACCACCGCTTGTTCGAGCTTCAATTCGACAACGGAAAAGACTGACCGAGCTGGTCTTTCTGTGCTGGTCGGTCAACCCGCTGCTGGATGCGAGCGGATGGCTCACGCTGGAAGTCCAGTCCGCCGAAGGTTGAAGGGCCCCTTGGCCCGGAGTCTGCTCATCAGATGCACTTGAAGTGGTCGAAAGGCTCGGAGCACACGGTGCACCGGTAGTGGGCCTTGCAGGCGGTGGAGCCGAAGAGACTGATGAGCTCGGTTTCTGAAGCCTTGCATTTCGGGCATCGCACAGCAGGTGCTTCCCCGTTCAAGGCGCGCTTGTCCGAGGTTTTGCCGGGCGGAGCGATGCCGTATGTTTCAAGTTTGGCTTGGGCTGATGCGGTCAGCCAATCGGTGGTCCACGCCGGGGCGTAGACGAGTTCCACTTCGGTCTGGAGGCCTTCTTCGGCGGCAGGCTCAGCGAGGCGTTCGCGGATGTCGTCCGCAATGGCGTCCATGGCCGGGCACCCCATGTAGGTCGGGGTAATGCGAATGATCAGACGCTCCGATTCCGGGAGGACTTCCCGGACGATGCCCATTTCGACCACGTTCAGGACCGGGATTTCCGGGTCGGGCACGTCTTGCAGCATCGCCCACCATTCGTCCGCGGACCGCTTCACCACTTGGCGTCAGGGTAGGTGCGGGGCAGGACCTGCATCTCTGCGAGCAGGTACGAGAGCTTCTCGGTGTGGGTGCCGCGACGTCCACCGACCTGTTCAGGCGCGGGTTCCGGACGGCGGAGCCCGCTCTCTGCGAGCATGGATTGCAACTCGGACTCCCAGGCCTCGCGCAGGGAGGCCGGGTTTACTCCCCAGCCTTCACGGGCAGCTGTTTCGGCCACTTCGTCACCGACAAACAGGTCGCCGACAAAAGGCAGGAGGGTGTCGAGGCTCTCCTGGACTTTGGCGTGGCTTTCTTCCGTGCCGTCTCCGAGACGCACCATCCACACCCGGCTGTGGCGCAGGTGGTAGGCGCTTTCCTTGGCGCTTTTCCGGGCGATGGCGGCGATTTCGTCATCGCTGGACTTTGCCAGCGCAGCGTGAAGGGGCACGGCGTAGGCGTCAAAGAGGAATTGGCGGGTAATCGTATCACCAAAGTGGCCGTTGGGCTGCTGGACCAATTGGGCACAGCGGAAATCGCCTGGGTTTCGTTGGTAGGCGAGTGCGTCCTCGTCGCGTCCGGCGCCCTCGGCGCGTCCGGCCATCGTCAACCAGGCGCGGGCCTGGCCGATCTGGTCGAGTCCGATGTTGGTCAAGGCAATGTCTTCTTCGAGGACCGGTCCGTGGCCTGTCCACAAACCGAGTTGCTGGCCGAGCAGCAGGGCATCGTCACCGAGCCGGAGCAGGTATTCGAAGCGCGTGTTCATGGCAGGCCTCACATGTGCTTGACCTCGTCGGGAAGGTCATAGAACGTGGGGTGGCGGTAGACCTTGTCATTGGCCGGGTCGAACAGCACGTCGCGCTCATCGGGCGAGGACGCGGTGATGCTGTCGGCTGGGACGACCCAGATGCTGGCGCCTTCCTGGCGGCGGGTGTATACGTCACGGGCGTTTTCAACGGCCATCTCCGCGTCGGCGGCGTGGAGGCTGCCCACATGGCGGTGGGAAAGGCCTTGCCGGCTGCGAATGAAGATTTCCCAGAGGGGCCAGTGTTTCTTGTCCACGGACGGGAAGTTAAGCGGCAGCAGTTTCGCCATCGGCATCGCGGCGCGCGGCTTGCTTTGCCGCGTGGGCTTTTGCGGCATCGCGGACCCAGGCACCATTGTTCCATGCATTGCGGCGGGCATCCAAGCGCTCTTTGTTGCAAGGGCCATGGCCGGAAATCACTTGCATGAACTCGGTCCAATCGATTTCACCAAAGTCGTAGTGTCCTGTCTCTTCGTTCCACTTGAGATCTGGATCCGGCAGGGTCAAGCCGAGAAGCTCGGCCTGCGGAACGGTGAGGTCCACGAACTTCTGGCGAAGCTCATCATTGGAGAAGCGCTTGATGTTCCAGGCCATGGATTGTGCGCTGTTTGGGCTGTTGTCGTCCGGCGGCCCAAACATCATGAGCGATGGCCACCACCAGCGGTTGAGGGCGTCCTGTGCCATGGCCTTCTGCTCTTCCGTGCCGTTGGCCAGGGTGAGCATGATTTGGAAGCCTTGGCGTTGGTGGAAGCTCTCCTCCTTGCACACACGCACCATGGCGCGGGCGTACGGGCCGTAACTGCACTTGCAAAGCGGTACCTGGTTCATGATGGCAGCACCGTCTACCAGCCATCCGATGGCCCCCATGTCCGCCCAGTTGAGGGTAGGGTAGTTGAAAATGCTGCTGTACTTGGCCTTTCCGCTGTGCAGGTCAGCGAGCAAGTCGTCACGTTCCACACCCAGTGTTTCGCAGGCACTATAGAGATAGAGACCGTGGCCAGCTTCGTCCTGCACCTTGGCCATCAGAATGGCTTTTCGCTTCAGGCTGGGGGCTCGACTAATCCAATTGCCTTCGGGCAACATTCCGACGATCTCGGAGTGCGCGTGCTGGCTGATTTGACGGACCAGGGTTTTCCGGTATTCATCCGGCATCCAGTCCTTGGGCTCAATCTTCTTCTCCGAGGCCACATAGGCGTCGAAGCGTTGCAAAAGGTCCATTTCCATGCTTGTCAAAAATACAATGCTTGACATGGGGAGAACCGACCGGGGTCACAAAGGGTTCTCCACTCAACCGGATTCATTCCGAGATTCGCAATTCTATGTCTGACCGTTTCCATGATCTGACCGTGGCTGAGGTGCGCCGCGAAACCGCCGACTGTGTGTCCATTACCTTGGACATTCCGGCCCATTTGTCTGAAGCCTTCGCCTTCAAACAAGGCCAGTACCTCACCTTCGATCAGGAGATTGCTGGAGAATTGGTGCGCAGGAGCTACAGCATCTGCGCTGGGGTCGGAGAGCCGCTTCGCGTGGCCATCAAGCAAGTGCCCGAGGGCCGGTTCAGCACCTGGGCCAACACCGCGCTGAAGGCCGGTGACGTCCTGCGCACCATGCCGCCCAATGGCCGGTTCTACACCGAATTGGACGCCGCGCAGTCACGTCATTACGTGGCGTTTGCTGCAGGATCGGGCATCACGCCCATTTTGAGCCACATCAAGACGGTTCTCAATGAAGAGCCGGGAAGCACGTTCACCTTGTTCGATACCAACAAGGACCAATCGAGCATCATTTTTAAAGCTGAACTGGACGATTTGAAGGACCGCTTCCTCGACCGGCTTCGCGTCTTCCACTTCTTCACCCGTGAACCCGTGGACGTGCCCCTGTATGGAGGACGGATGGACGAGGCCAAGGTGGATGCCGTGTGCAATGCGTTGTTGGATGTGTCCACCGTGGATGCGGTGTTTGTTTGTGGTCCCGAAGCCATGATCCACGCGGTCAAGGACCGGATGGCCGCCGCGGGAGTGGCCGCAGATCTGATCCATTTTGAGCTGTTCACCTCGCCAACGGCCAAGCCGGCCGATGTTGTCGAGGCTGTTGCGCCGGTGGACAACGGAGATGCCGGTGCCCAAGAGGTGTTCGTGGTCATCGACGGGTCCACCCACAAACTGGATTACGACGGCACCAAAAGCATCTTGGATGCGGGATTGGATGCCGGAATTGACCTGCCCTACAGTTGCTGTGGCGGTGTGTGCTGCACGTGCCGAGCTTTGGTAACGGAGGGAGCCGGAGAAATGGACGTCAACTACGCCCTAGAGCCAGGTGAAGTGGAGCAGGGCTTCGTGCTCACGTGCCGAACCAAGCCCAAGCCGGGCGTCCGCTTCGTGGTCGACTTCGACCAGCAATAAGGCCCGGGGTCAAGCCCGCTCGTCGAGCTCAATCCAGCGCTCTGTCTTGGCTTCGATGTCTGCAGTCACCTCGCCGAGCTTCGTGGCGATCCGCCCCATTTCCTCGTGGTCCAGACCAGGCTGTGCCATGGCCGCCTCTAGGGCTTCCTTTTCGGATTCCAACCCGGCGATCACGTCCTCAAGTCCCTCGTACTCCCGCTTTTCATTGTAGCTGAGTCGCTGGGAGTAATCGCCTTTGGGTGCGGCAGGACTTGACTCTGCCTTGGCGGCTGCAGCCGCTTTCGCCACTGCGGCACGCTGGGCTGATTCCACCTTTTCCTCGGCGTCGGCCGCCATCCGATATTGGGTGTAGTTCCCCGGATAGTCGCGCACCCCGCCTGCACCGTCGAGAATGAAGACGTGGTCGACCAGCTTGTCCATGAAATACCGGTCGTGGCTGACCAGCAACAGGCACCCGGAAAAGTCCAGCAGGAATTCCTCCAAGATGCCGAGCGTGAAGACGTCGAGGTCGTTGGTCGGCTCGTCGAAGACCAAAAAATTGGGGTTGGCCATCAGCACGCGCAGCAGGTGCAGGCGTTTGCGTTCGCCACCGCTGAGCTTGTAGATGAAGTCGTGGTGCCGGTGGCGCGGGAAGAGGAACCGTTCGAGCAGTTGTGCAGCGGAGAGCTTCTTGCCCTTTTTGAGCGGCATGAACTCTGCGATTTCGTAGAGGGCCTCAATCACCTTCATGCCCTCTTCAAACTGCGGCGGCTCCTGGCTGAAGTGACCGAACACCACCGTGTCGCCGATGACCACCTTGCCGCCATCCGGTTCGTCTTCGCCGGTCATCAGGCGGATGAGGGTGCTTTTTCCGGCCCCGTTTTCTCCCACGAGGCCCACGCGTTCTCCCGGCTTAAAATGGTAGGTCCACCCGTCGAGGATGATCTTGTTTCCGTAGGCCTTTCGAACCTTGTGCATCTCCAGGATCTTGCCGCCGAGGCGGGCGGGGTCGAGCTCGAGTCGCACTTCGTCTTCTTCGAGCCGCACACTCGCGCGGGCCTTGAGGTCTTTGAAAGCGTCGAGCCGGGATTTGCTCTTTCCGGTTCTGGCCTGGGGCGTGGCCCGGACCCATTCGAGTTCGCGCCGCATGATGGAGCGGGCCCGGTCGCGCTGAGCATGATCGTTGGCGGAGCGCTCAGATTTCATTTCGAGGAAATCGCTCCAGTTGCCCGGGTACTTGTGCAGTCCGAAGTTGTCGAGCTCAAAAATCGTATCGCACACCACCTCGAGGAAGAAGCGGTCGTGTGTGATCATCAGTAGGGTGGTCTTGGAGCGGGCCAGAAAGCCTTCCAGCCATTCGATCATGCTGAGGTCAAGGTGGTTGGTGGGCTCGTCCAGCAGCAACAGATCGGGCTGTTCGATGAGGCACTTGGCCAGGGCGACCCGGCGTTTTTCGCCGCCGCTGAGTTTGTCGACGAAGCGGTCGGTGTCGTGCAAGCCGAGCTTGCCGAGAATCTCCTTGGCTTGTGCTTCGTAATTCCAAGCGTCGGCACGGTCCATGGCATCGTAGGCCGCTTGCAGGGCTTCGGCATCGTCGGCCTGGGTGGCGGACTCATACTGGCGGATGGCATGCATGGCCGCGTTGTCTGCCGTGAAGAGGTTGGCCAGGATGGTGCGGTCGAGGTCTAAACCGTGCTCCTGGGCGAGGTGGGCAACGCGGGCTCTGCCGCTGTAGGTGACCTTACCGGCGTCCGGGGCTTCGAGGTCGAGCAGCACCTTCATCAGGGTGCTTTTGCCCGTGCCGTTCCGGGCGACCAAGGCTGCCTTCTGCCCAAGTTCCAACCCGAAGTGCAGGTCCTCAAAAATGAGGCGCTCTCCGAAGCGTTTCGTCAATCCTTCCACCGAGAGCACATTGCCGCCTGCCATGCCGCAAAAGTAGCGGGGCAGAGGCGCTACTTTTCCGACATGGAATCCACAGTACCTGAAGACATCGTCTGGCATTGCCGTCCTTGGTCCGAACTCGACCGGGAACAGCTCTATGGGCTTTTGCGCTTGCGGGCAGAGGTCTTCGTGGTGGAGCAGGATTGTCCATACCAGGACCTCGATGGCAAAGACCGGCAGGGGTTGCACCTCTGGGCTGAGTGCAGGAACGCCCCCATCGCGGAAGGCGGGGAGGCGCTGGCCACGACCCGGTTGTTGCCCGCGGGCGTGTCGTACACCGAGGAGGTCAGCATCGGTCGGGTGGTCACCTCGCTGGAGGTGCGCCGAACCGGAGTGGGCAGGGCCTTGATGGTGCGCAGCTTGGAGGCTTTGGCCGACCATTGGCCTGGCGTGCCCATCCGGTTGTCGGCCCAATGCTACCTCGAGCGGTTCTACCGGGAATTCGGCTTTGAGTCCGTGGGAGAACCTTATCTCGAGGACAACATTCCGCACATCGCAATGGTGCGTCCCGCCGGGAGGCCTTGAGCCTATCTTCGCCGCCATGCCTGACGACCCCTGTGCCTCGGTGGTGATTCCCTGCCTCAACGAGGCCGCCCACATTGGTTCCTGTCTGGACGCGCTGGCCGGGCAGCAATCCCTGCCGGGGCCACTGGAAGTCCTAGTGGTGGATGGGGGCAGTACGGATGGCACAAGGGACATTCTCGAGGGCCGAGCTGCACAAGCAGTGTGGCTTCAAATGCTGGACAATCCACAGCGCATCACACCTGTGGCCATGAACCGGGGCATCGAAGCGGCCCGCTCCGATGTGGTCATCATTCTGGGAGCCCATGCCGAGGTGGCTCCAGATTTTGTGCGCCGCAACCTCGACGCCCTGACGGCCCATCCGGAGTCCGGCAGTGTTGGTGGGGTGGTGGACCAGGTGCATGGGGACGAGCGCACACGGCGGATCGGCCTCGCGATGTCTTCGCCGTTTGGCGTGGGGGACGCCCGGTTTCGGACCGGTGGATTGGCGGGACACGTGGACACAGTGGCCTTCGGGGCTTACCGCAAGGTGGTCCTCGATGAAATTGGGGGGCTGGATGAATCCCTGGTGCGCAACCAGGACGATGAGCTCAATTACCGCCTGACCGAGGCGGGGTGGCGCATCTGGTTCGATCCGCGGATTCGTTCTACTTACCATGCCCGCTCGAGTTTCGGACAGCTCTTCCGTCAATACCGACAGTACGGGTACTGGAAGGTCTTCGTCAACAAGAAGCACCTCACCATCACGACTTGGCGTCAGCTCGCTCCGGCGGGCTTCTTGCTGGCCGTAGCGCTGTTGGCCGGATTATCGGTGTGGGCGCAGTTCCAGCCCCCGGCGGGGTGGCCGGCCTTGGCATTGCCGGCTTTGTGGACCCTCCTCGGGCTCTGGTTGCTCGGCGCCATTGGTGCCTTTGCGCTGTCGGGAGGCCGCCTTTCGGATGCGCCAGGTGTGCTTCGGTCCTTCTTTACCCTCCACCTCGCTTACGGATGGGGATATTGGCAAGGAATCTGGCATTTCCTGATTTTGCACCGTTCGCCCAGCCCAGCATTCAAGGCGTTGACCCGATGACGCTGACCCGGGCGGAATCTTGGGCCTGGCGTATGCTCATGCCGGCCCTGTTGTTTGGAGGGGTGGCCGCGTCATGGGTCATCGTGGTGGTGGCCTTGTTGAGGGTGACGTCATGGTGGTGGAATCACCGCAGTAAATCGTGGTCCTGGAATTGGGGAAGTGCAGGCTGGCTGCTGTTTTTCGGCTTGCAGGTCGCCGGCGGGATGTGGAGTGAGAATGTGGAGGCGTGGCGGTTCAGTTTGGAAGTCAAGTCGTCCATGTGGGCACTGCCCGTGTTGGCCGCAATGCCGGGACGCAGCATGATTCGGGATTTCTGGTGGTCCGTCGGATGGTCCGTCTCGGCCTACCTCCTTTGGCGCTTGGCTCGGGCCGGATGGCACCATGTCGTGCTCGACGACGCTCGTCAGTGGCATTATGCACGCTTTGCAGGGGACGTACACCCGACTTATTTGAGTTTGCATGCCGCCGTGGCGTGGGTGGGGTGTGGCCGTCAATGGGGAAAACCCAACGCATGGATGTGGGGGTGTACAGTCCTCGTTGCCATTGCGCTCGGTTTGATAGCCTCCAAAGCGGGCATCATTGCGGCAGCAGCAGTGGCTTTGATTGGTATGGCCTTGCCAAGATTGTGGGGCCGGGCAGACCGCTTTGCTATGGGTCACGGCGCCGCTTTTCTGGTGCTGCTCGTTGGCGTGTCTTGGGGCGCTTCCAAGAAACGGTTCGAGGAAATGGGCACGGCCGCAGCCGCTGTCCGGTCGGAATCTGCTCCGGTCCAAAGCAGCAGTGCCGGGCGGGTCGCGGTGTGGCGCGCGTCCGCTGAACTCTTGGCAGCAAACCCGTTCGGCGTCGGAACAGGAGATGTCACAGACGCCTTGGTGGAACTGTACGGACGGGATGGTGTCACCTACGCGAGTGAGCGGCGGTTGAATCCGCACAACCAATGGCTGCAGGCCGGGGTGGCGTTTGGCTGGCCAGGCATGCTGTTGTGGACGGCGGTGTTGTTGTGGTGGGGCTGGTATGGCTGGCGCCAACGCAGCCGATGGGGTGTGTTGTGTGTGCTGCTCATCGGCGCCCACACAATGGTGGAATCGATGTTGGAAGTGCAGCGTGGCGTGGTGTTCATCTTGTGGTTGTTCGCCGCTGCTGTGGCGCCTCCGCATGATCCTGAATTGAATGGGAGTAAACCCGATTGAAGTGCACCGGCCTGGCCCACAGTACGCTCAGTCCGATGTCGCATTCAACTCTGATCATCCACTGGTGTTGCGGCATGGCGCCTTTTCCATGGACGCCGGATGATGTAACACAGTTCCAGCCCTTGAACCGAGCTGGGCAGCTTTTCATAGAATGCTTGGAGGATGACGGCACGCACGCCACGCTGCCCGGTTCGTTCCTTGGTCAGTCCTTGCAAAAGGAATTCCGCAATGCTTTCACGACGACGGGCAGGGTCGCCTTCCTCAAGCGTGACCCAGAGGAGGGTCAGGCCTCTGCGGAGCCTTTGTTGCCTGCTTTGACGTCTGAATTGAACTTGGCCTTG
>MDTG01343334.1_pt1 | contig 21240 bp, 21 predicted proteins | sample 811421 | NCBI WGS metagenome assembly MDTG01 (sample SAMN05326645, study PRJNA326480) | marine metagenome | isolation source: seawater | place: Pacific Ocean: South East | collected 2011 | reverse complement strand
TTCCCATAGAGCCGTAGTAGACCACTACGTTGATAGGCTGGATGTGTAAGCGCGGTAACGTGTGTAGCTGACCAGTACTAATAGCTCAATTGGCTTGATTTATGCACTGAAAAAAATTTTCCAAAAATGCTTATAAAACCTTTTAAACAAAGCTTAATTTTGAGTTGACAGTTCAACTATTGAACGATAACGTTCATTTGTTGAACAAAAAATAATATGAAAAACACTCAGGATCATTTTGAGGTTCTTAGAAAAATCCAAAAGAAGCCAGACGCGTCTCAAAGAGAATTAGCAAATGAGCTTGGTTTCAGTCTAGGAAAATTGAACTATTGTCTAAAGGCTCTTAGATCCAAAGGTTTAGTAAAGATCGATAATTTCACCAAGAAAGACAACAAACTAAGTTATATTAAATACGTTATCACCCCAAAAGGAATAGCGGAGAGAACAAAACTAACTTTAGACTTCATGAAAAGAAAAATGAGAGAATATGATGAGCTTAAAAAGGAGCTCGATTAACATGTGGGCTATACTTAAAATTGATAAGAGACAATTGTATTTATTGAAGAATGATCTTGAGGAAAAACTAAAATCAAAAGTAAAATTTTATAATCCAAAAATAAAAATAGAAAAAATATCAAAGCAAAAAACTAAACAAGAATTTAAATATGATATTTTAGGCGACTATATATTTTGTTTTTCTGAAAAATTTAATTTAAAGACTAATATTAATTTACTTAAATATTCACGTGGGTTAAAATATTTTCTTAATGGATTTGAAAATTCACAAAATGATATTGAAAAATTTATAAAAATTTGTACGGACGCTGAAAATAAAAATGGATTTCTGACGCAAAAGATATTTGAATTAAAACTTAACAAATACTATAAGTTTGTTAACGGACCTTTTGCTTCAAAAGTTTTCCAGCTTATAGAAATACACAAAAATAAAATTGAATTTAAGTTGGGAAAAATTAAATCTTATATTTGTAAAAAAGATATTTTCTTTAAACCAATATAAGAAAAGAAACTTGATGATAAACTATAATGCAAATCAATTTTTTGCAAAGTGCGGAGCATTGTTTAATTGTTACTAGTTATTCAAGCAAGATCTAGTTCAAAGCGTTTCCCTAATAAAATTTTATATAATATTAAATCAAAACCAATTATTTTAAGAGTAATTTCGAATATCTCTAAATCAAAGATGATAACAAATGTAGTAGTTGCAACTTCAAAAAGTAAATCTGACGATAAACTCGCAGCACTTCTGCAAAAGAAAAAATACAAATTTTTTAGAGGAAACTTAGATAATGTAGCTTTAAGATTACTCAAAGTTTCACAAAAATTCAAAAAAAATTTTTTTATAAGAATTAGTGCTGATAGTCCTTTAATTGATTATAAAATAATAAATAGAGCTATTAAATTATTTAAAAAGAATCGTAATATAGATATTATTACAAATGTTTTTCCTAGATCATATCCAGAAGGTCAATCAGTAGAAATTATAAAAACAAAAGTGCTTGAAAATAATCTTAATAAAATGAGTAAATTGGAAAAAGAACATGTAACTACCTATTTTTATAAAAATTATAGTAAATTTAAAATTTTAAATTTTTTAAATGATACAAAAAAATTTAAAAATATTAATAAAATGACAGTAGATTACAAATCCGATATCAAAAAAATTATCAAATTCTTTAAATGATAAAAGCTGGAATAATTGGGACTGGAGTAGGTTTAAAACACTTTGAAGCTATAAATAATTATAGAGGCTCAAGAGTGGTTTGTATTTTTGAAAAAAACCAAAAAAAAATAAAAAAGCTTAAAAAAAAAATTAAAAACGTCGATTTTATATACAGCGAGAAAAAATTTTTTAATCGTAAAGATATAAATTTTGTATCTATAGCAAGCTATGATGAGTATCATTATTTTCAAATATTGAAGGCAGCTGAAAAAAAATTAGATATAATTGTAGAAAAACCAATATGTTTGAATTTTAAAGAATTAAAAAAAATCAATTCCCTAATTAAAAAAAAAAAATAAATTTTACATCTAATTTAGTATTGAGAAAGAACTCTCTCTTTTTGAATCTTAAAAAAAAATTGAAAAAAAACTATATTTATTATATTGAAGCAAATTATTTTTGGGGGAGGAAAGACAAATTATTTCAATGGAGATCAAAAACTAAACAATATAGTTTAACACTCGGTGCAGCAATACATATGCTTGATTTAATTTGTTGGTTGCTTAATTCAAGACCAATAAGTGTTTTTTCAAAATCAAGTAATAAAGTCACAAAAGGAACTAAATTCAAGAAATTTTCTTTTGCAACATATCTATTTACTTTTCCTAATAATGTGCTTGTTAAAATTTCTGCAGATGGAGTCTGTGTGCACCCACATTTTCATACTTTAAAAATTTATGAAAAAAATCAGACTTTTATATCAGACATATCAGGACAATTTCACATTAAAAAAATAAATAAAAAATTAGGTATTAAAAAGATGAATTTTGAATATCCCGATAAAAAAAATAGAAAAAATTTAATTAGAGGGTTTATAGACTCAATCTTAGACGGCAAACCTATAAATCCATCAAAAAAATCGCTGGTAGATGTGACGACAGCATGTCTTTTTGCTGATAAATCTTTAAAAGAAAAAAGAGAATTAAAAATAAAATATTTAAAATGATAAAATTTTCTAAAGCAAATATTGATAAAACAATTTTGAAAAATGTCAGTCAAATTTTACGAAGTGGCTGGCTTACCCATGGTAAATTTACTGAGAAGTTCGAGAAAGAAATGATAAAATATACAGGTGCTAAGCATTGCACATTAGTTTCAAGTTGCACCGCTGCACTTCATCTTTCTTGTTTAGCTTTAAAATTAAAAAAAGGAGATGAAGTAATAGTACCTGCCATGACGCATACAGCAACTTCACATGCAGTTGAATATACTGGAGCAAAACCCATTTTTGCTGACATTAATTTTGAAACTGGAAATATAGATATCAGCTCCATAAAAAGATTAATAAATAAAAAAACCAAAGCTATTGTTGTTGTTCATATGGCTGGGCGTTTATGTTTAATGAACAAACTCAAGAAAATTTTAAAAAACAAAAAAATTCATATTATTGAAGATTGCGCTCACGGATTAGGTACCACTGATAGTCACAAACATTCTGGTAATTTTGGAGTTGCAGGGTGTTTTTCCTTTTATCCTACAAAACAAATAACAACTGGCGAAGGTGGTGCTATTATTACAAATAACTCAAAATTTTATAAAAAAGTAAAAATACTTAAAGCTTTTGGAATTGACAAAGATATCACTGAACGAAAAAAACCTGGAGAATATGATGTTAAATCTCTTGGTTTTAATTATAGAATGACAGACTTCCAGGCAGCCATGGGATTTTTACAATTAAAGAAATATTCAATTAATTTAAGACGAAGACAATATATTGCTAAAAAATATATTGGTCTATTGAGAAATAATAAAAATCTTATTTTACCGCGATTTAGCAAAAATGACTCTTATTTTGTTTTTCAAATATTGCTAAAAAATAAAAAATTAAAAGATGAATTAATGCAAAACTTTAAGAAAAATAAAGTTGGTATATCGGTTCATTACGGGAGAGCTTTACCTGAAATGAACTATTATAAAAAAAAATATAACTTACCCATAAAAAATTTCATCAATTCAAAAAAATATGCAGAAAAAGTTATTTCCTTACCAGTTTATCCAAAATTAAGTGATAAAAATATAAAATATATTTGTAGTTTAATAAATAGTTTATCCTAATGAAAAAAAAAATCGCATTAGTTGGAGGCTCGGGTTTTATTGGTCATAATCTAGCAATTTTTCTTAAAAAAAAAGGACACGATATATATATTGTAGATAGTCTTAGTGTTAATAATCTATATTCTTTCAAAAGCGAGGAAGTGGAAAATAAAGATTTATATAAATCTATTCTCAGAAATAGAATTGATTTAATTAGCAAAAATGATATTAACCTTCATATCCAAGATGCTAGAAATTATAATTCTTTATCTCAATACCTAGGTTCAATTAATCCAGATATTATTATTATGTTAGCAGCAGTATCTCACGCTAATAAATCGAATAAAGACCCGCATAATACATTTGATCATAGCATCAGAACATTAGAAAATTGTCTGGATATTGCTAGAGGTATAAATAAAAAAAACAAATTTTGTCATTTAATTTATTTCTCATCGAGTATGGTATATGGAAATTTTATTTCTGAAAGTGTTAATGAAAAAACTAATTGTAAGCCAATAGGTATTTATGACACCTTGAAATATTCAGGCGAGCTTATTGTAAAATCTTATAATAGAGTTTTTGAGCTACCTTATACTATAATTAGACCCTCAGCTTTATACGGCGAGAGATGCGTAAGCAGAAGAGTAACACAAATTTTTATTGAAAATGCAGTACAAGGAAAAGATATATCAATAAAAGGCGATAAAAACAAAAAATTAGATTTTACATACATTGAAGATTTACTTCATGGAGTTGAACTTATTATAGAAAATAAAAAAGCAATTAACGAGACTTTTAACATAACTTATGGTCAATCAAAATCTTTATTAAATTTGACAGAAATTTTAAAAGATAATTTTAAAGGTATAAAAATTAATTTTGAAAAAGAGGAAAAATTTGTACCCGCAAGAGGAACATTAGACATTTCAAAAGCTCAAAACTTATTAGGATACAAACCAAAGTTTCCAATCGAAATAGGATATATAAACTATATCAATTGGTATAAAAAATATTGGAAAAATAATTTTAGCTAATTTTAAAAATTTATGTGTGGTATAGCAGGATTTTTTGGGAAAAAAGACATTCCTAAAAAAAAAATCAATCAAACCATTAACTTAATGGCTAAAAGAGGTCCTGATGCATCTAATCACAAGAAATTATATTTTGGGAATAATCAAGTCTTACTAATACATACAAGATTAAGTATTATAGATTTAGATAACAGAGCAAACCAACCTTTCTGCGACAGTGGAATTTCTCTAATTTTTAACGGCGAAATATATAATTATATTGAAATTAGGAAAAATTTATCAGAAAAAGGCCATAAATTTAAAACTAGCTCAGATACCGAGGTGATTTTGAAGGCCTACCTTCAGTATGGCACAGAATGTGTGAAATATTTTGAGGGAATGTGGGCATTTGCAATTTGGGACGATAATTTAAAGAGGTTATTTTTATCCAGAGATAGATTTGGGGAGAAGCCTCTCTATTATTATAAAAATAATGAAGGTTTTTACTTTGGTTCTGAGACAAAATTTATAAAAAAACTTTGCGAGGATAGATTTTATGCAAATAAAAAAAAATTGAATAGTTTTTTTATTAATGGTTACAGATCAATACATAGAAATAACGATAGTTTTATCGAGGGTATCTTTTCAGTTGAGCCTGCAACAAATTTAATTATCTCCAAGAATCAAGAGTACAAAAATAACAAATATTGGGAAATAAATAAAAAAATAAACAACTCTTTAAAATTAAAGGAAATAATTAATGAAACAAGAACTAAAATGATACAGAGCATGAAATTGAGGTTAAGAGCGGATGTCCCAATAGCTTTTTGTTTGAGTGGCGGCATAGACTCATCTTCACTTGCATCTATCGCTGTTAAAGAGTTGAATAAAAAAATTTCTACATTTTCGATAATCGATACTGATGAAAGATACAATGAAAAAAAAAACATTGATATTATTACTAAAGATCTAAATTGTGAAAATCATTCAGTTCAGCTTGATAACAAAAATAACTTAGAAACTTTAATAAAACTTATTGATTATCACGACTCACCAATATCTACAGTCAGCTATTTTGTTCACTCTTTTTTATCTAATTTAATTTCAAAAAATAATTACAAAGTTTCCATATCGGGCTCAGCTGCAGACGAAATCTTTACTGGATATTATGATCACTATTTACTTCATTTGAATGAAGCTTCTATGGATCAGGAAGAGTACCATATAGCTCTTGAAAATTGGAAAAGGTTTGTAAAACCTTTGTTGAGAAACCCTAGATTAAAAGATCCAAATTACTATAGTAAAAATCCTAAGATTTGTGAGCTATCAAATTTTGATCATGGCAGAATAATTTATGATAATTTATTTAACAAGCATGAAAAAAACCAACCACTTAAAAATTTTTCTGATAATTATATGAAAAACAAATTGATGAACGAGCTATTTCATGAAACAGTTCCAATATTCCTTGACCAAGACGATTCGAATTCTATGTACAATTCAGTCGAAAATCGATCACCTTATCTTGACAGCAATTTAGTAAATTTTTTATTCACTGTACCAAATATTTTTTTAATCCAGAATGGATTTAATAAACATATTCTTCGAGAGTCAATGAAAGGAATTTTGCATGACGACATTAGGCAAAATAGAGAAAAAAAAGGATTTAATGCATCTTTGCACTCTTTATTCAATTTTAAAGATAAAGATTTTTTAAATTTTTTGATGGATGATAATTATATTTTTCAACTAATTCCTAAAAAATTTTTTCAAAAAATTGTAAAAAAAGAAGTGTTTGATAACGATGAAAATAAAATAGTTTTCAATGCACTAAATATTAAGATTTTTTTACAACAACAAAACTTAAATTAATCATTATAATGAATTTTTGTAAGATTTGTGTTCTGCCTGATACTAGGCCAAATTTAGTTATTGGTGAGGATAGAATATGTAATGCATGCAAAATTCACAATAAAAATTTTCAAATCAATTGGAAAAAAAGAGAAAAAGAATTTTTAAAAATAATCAAAAAATTTAAAACAACTAACAATTACGATTGTTTAATTCCTGTAAGCGGGGGAAAAGATAGTACTTGGCAAGTTTTAAAGTTGCTTAAATACGGTTTAAAACCCTTAGCTATCACTTACAAAACACCAGGTCGGACTAAAATTGGTGAACAAAACTTGAAAAATCTTAAAAATTTAGGAGTTGATCATATTGATTTTGAAGTAAATCCTAGGGTTGAGTCAGAGTTTATGCTTCAAACTTTAAAAAGAAAAGGATCTACCTCTATACCTATGCATTTCGCTATTTACAATATGCCGTTAAGCATAGCCATTAATCTGAGTATACCTTTAATAATCTACGGTGAAAATTCTGCAAAAGAATACGGAGGAAAAGAGAAAGATAGTAATAAAAAATTAGTAGATGTTGACTGGTTTTCAAAATATGGCGCTACCAATTCGACAAATCTAAATTTTTGGTATTCAAAAAAATTAAAAAAAAAAGATCTTATTATTTATCAAAGACCTTCAGAAAAAATTTTAAAAAAAAATAAAATTACTCCTCTTTTTTTAGGCTATTTTTTTAAATATGATCCTATAGAAACTTACAAAACAGCCAAAAAATATGGATTTAAAAATTTTCAAAATTCAAAAAAAACTGGTTTGTACGATTTTGCAGACATTGATTGTGATTTTATTTCAATACACCACTGGTTAAAGTGGAACAAATTTGGTTTTTCGAGATTAATGGATAATTTATCAATTGAGATTAGAAATAAAAGAATAAGTCGACATGAAGCTCTTAAGATTATAAAAAAAACTGGGAATAAACTTCCGATAAAAGATATTAAAAAATTCTGTAGTTTCACTGAAATTTCATTAAATCAATTTTTCAAAATATCGGAAAAGTTCCGAAATAAAAAAATCTGGAAAAAAAAAGGAAACAAATGGTTTATACCTGATTTTATTGAACCTAAATTTTTTAGATGAAATATAGTTTATACAAAGAAGTTGATAAAATAGTAAATAAATCAGTTCATATTATCGGAGCTACTAGAAGCGGAACCACTTTTTTTGAGCTCTTAATTTCTTCTCTTAGAGAAACAGAGACTTTTGACGAGCCTCCAATGTTAAGAGTATTAATGCCTTTAATTGATAAGTTAAAAAAAGAGGATTTCAAGCTTCTGTTTAATGCATATCTTTTTGAAGAAAGGTTAATGTGTTCGATCCCGGGTAGAAATTTAAATCTTAATTTGAAAGATCAAACTTCAATTTATAATTCAAAATCAAAAGAGGAAATTTTACGAAGAATTCAAAAATCATATAGAAGATTAGAAATTTTTCCTATGGCTTTGAAAAGCACTATAGCTTTCAAGCAAGTTGAAGTTGGGCAATATTTAAGTAAACTAATAGATTATTATCCAAATTTTAAAACAATATTAATTTTACGGAAACCAGCAGGAGTTGTTTCTTCAATATTGGAAAAAAAGTGGTTCAGTAAAAAACAATTATTTAACAAATCCGGAAAATGGTTTTTTAAAAAAGGAAAAAAATGGAACGTTCCGGACTGGCTTCCCAAAAATAAAGAAAATTATTTTTTAAAACTTAGTGAGGCAGAAAGATCAATATTGTATTATATTTACGAATATAAGAATTTTAAAAGTATTTTGAAAAAGAAAAAATTTAAACCAATTGTTGTAGATTATGACGATTTTACAAATAATTCTAAAATATTATTCTTAAAGATCTCAAAGAAATTAAATTTAAAATACGGGTCTTTAACAAAGAAATTACTAAAGGAAGTGAAAGTTAATAAAAAAAAGAATAAAATATCAAAAAATCTAATTAGATCTAAATTATATCTTCAAGCAGTAAAACTTTATAACGAACTAAACCTATATTCTATAAAGTAAATCTAAAATGAGCTCTGAAAAATCTAAATTATTGTTAGTTCCAATTGAAATTTTAGCAAGAGAGAGAGACTCTAGAATCTTGATTTCTTTAAAATTGTTGAAATTGAATCCTGAATGGAAAATAATTTTAGGAAGAACTGATATGGTTGGTAGCTACTGGCGAAATAAAAATGACAATAAAAAATTTATATTTTTATCTAAAGGTCCGAATTTTTCCAAATCCTATTTTCAAAAATTAATAAATAAAAATGGCTATTATTTTTTACTTGATGAAGAGGGAGCAATTTTTTCAAAATTCGTTGAGAAAAATTGGAATAGAGGAGGTAAAAATAACGATTTAGTGAAATATATATCTAAGATTTTATTTTGGGGAAATATTACAAAAGAAAATTACTTCCAAAATCATAAAGATTTTATCAATGAAGAAAAAATAGAGATATGCGGAAATCCCAGATTCGATTTAGGTAAAAAAAACTACAGAAATTATTTTAGATTTTTATCAAATAAAAATGATCAAACAAATTTTATAATGATTGATACTGCATTTGCAGTTTATAATAATATTGTTTCACTAGATGCTCAAAGAGAACATTGGACAAAGGTAATAAAATATACTGGCCGAGGAGATATTGCAGCCAACCAATGGTATAATGTAACAAAAAAAACTTATGATTTTCAATCTAAGTTATTTCCAAAATTTATTGAAGGAATTAAATATATTGCTCGAAAATTACCAGATTATGATTTTTTGCTTAGGCCACATCCATCTGAAGATGTAAATACGTATAAAAGAAATTTGGAAGAAATTAAAAATATTAAAATTTCAAATCATGACTCAGCAGTAAGTAAATTTATTGATGCCAAAATGATTATTCATAATGGATGCTCTACTGCTGTAGAGGCCTGTTTAGGTGATATTCCCAGTATATGTTTCTTACCTGAAAATAGCGTAGACCAAATACAAGAACTTCCAAGAAAAATAAGTTATATTGTAGAAAACAAAGAAGATCTTTTAAAAAAAACTTTAAATATTTTTAGCGAAAAAATAGATAAAAAAGAATTTTCTATTTTTAAAGAAAAGATTAAGCCTCATATCGATAATATTGATTACGATTCTAGTGATAAAATAGCAAAAATAATTAATAATTTTGATTTTAGTAGAAATTCTGAAATAGATTTCGACAAAACTCTTAAGGGATATTTAGAGAAATATCTTCCAAAATCATTTTTTAATATACTTGTTTCATTTAAAAAGTTATTTAATAAAAAAGATAGGGCAAGTACAACTGCAGCTTTTAAAAAAAGGGATAAAATCAAATTTGAAAAATTAACTTTGAGTGATTTGCAATTAAGAGTAAATGCATTTAGCGAAGTTATAAAAGATTTACCACATATTAAACTTGTTGAAATAAATAAAGATTTATTTGAATTAAAAGTTGACTGAATTAAAGTGTAATAATTAATGAATATTTTGATAACAGGCTCTGCGGGATTTATTGGATATAACTTAGCAAAAAAATTAATAGGTAAAAAAATTAACGTTGTTGGTTTAGATAATTTAGATTTTAGAACTGGAACAAAATTAAAAATAAATCGATTAAATAGTTTGAAAAAAAATAAAAATAGAAAATATTTCAAGTTTCATAAATTAGATATTTGTAGTCGATTACAATTAGAAAAAATATTCAAAAAATATAAATTTAAAAAAATTATACATTTAGCAGCTTTAGCTGGGGTTAGAAATTCATTTTTAGTTCCAGAAAAATATATAAAAGTAAATATTATTGGAAGTTTTAATATTCTAGAAAATGCTCATAAATTCAAAATACCTCATTTAATTTTAGCTTCCACTAGTTCAGTTTATGGGAAGAAAAAACAATTTCCCATCAAAGAGGAACATATTACTGATTTGCCGCTTTCTTTGTATGCCGCAACAAAAAAATCAATGGAAGTGATTTCACATGTTTACGCTCATAACTTTAATTTAAGTGTAACTATTTTAAGATTTTTTACTGTTTACGGACCTTACGGGAGACCTGACATGGCTTTATATAAATTTGCTAAATCCTTTTTTGACAAAAAACCCATTGAGTTATTTAATAAAGGTAAACATACAAGAGATTTCACTTATATAGATGACATAGTAAATTCAATTGAAAAATTAATTGCTTCAAAAAAAAAACCAAAATATTACGATGTTTTCAATTTATCAAATGGTAAAGCCGTGCCTTTAAGCAAATATGTAAAGGAAATAGAATTTAACTTAGGAAATAAATTAATTAAAAAATTTATGGGTCTTCAAAGGGGAGATATTCACAAAACTCATGGAAATAATTTGAAATTTAAGAAAAAATATAATTATTCCCCAAGAATAAGTGTAAATCATGGAGTAAAAAATTTTATTCAGTGGTTCAAAAATTACCATAAGAAATAATTTTTAAGATTAGTAAATGAATTATAAATTATCTTATAATACTTGGTCCGGGGAAGAAACAAAAGCCTTACAAAAAGTAATACAATCTGGAATGTTTACGATGGGTAAAAAAGTAAATACTTTTGAAAAAAATTTTTCAAGATATTTAGGGAGAAAATACTCAGTAATGACTAATTCTGGTTCGTCAGCAAATTTAATTTCTATTGCCTCCTTTTTTTACAAAAAAAAACATTTTTTGAAAAGAGGAGACGAGGTAATCGTCCCAGCAATATCCTGGAGCACCACTTACACTCCACTACAGCAATTTGGATTAAAACTTAAATTTGTCGATGTAGATATAAATACACTAAACATTGATCTTAAAAAACTTAAAAAAGCAATTACAAAAAAAACAAAACTTATTGTCTCTGTAAGTATATTAGGTTGTCCGTCAGAACTAGTAGAGATTAAAAAATTATGTAAAAAACATAATTTACTTCATTTCGAGGATAATTGTGAAAGTCTTGGTGCTAAAATTAAAAATAAAAAGACTGGCACTTTCGGTGATATTAGCACGCACAGTTTTTTCTTTTCTCATCACATTAGCACAATGGAGGGAGGTATGTTATCTACTGATGATTACGAAATATATTGTATTGCTAAATCATTAAGAGCACACGGTTGGACTAGAGATTTGCCCCAGAAAAATCCACTTATTAGTTTAAAAAAACAAGGAATTTTTGAAGAGTATAAATTTATTTTGCCAGGATATAATGTTAGATCAGGTGAATTGAATGCAGCGGCAGGATTAGTACAACTAAAAAAACTTAGCAAAATGATATCTTTAAGGAGAAAAAATTTTAAATTATTTAATAAATTATTTAAAAATGACGAGAGGTTTATTATACAAAACACCGAACATTACCACTCAAGTTTTTGCTTTCCTTTAGTATTAAGAAAAAAATCTCAAAAAAGTAAAAATAAAATACTAAAAGCATTATCTAAAGCAAAAATTGAATTTAGACTAATTACTGGAGGATGTTTTACAGAACATTCTTATTCAAAGTATTTTAATTATTCAAACCAAGATAGACTTTTAAAGGCAAAACATGCACATTATTATGGATTTTTCGTAGGCAATTCATCAAAAAATTTAACTCATCAAATTGAATTTCTTCATAAAACCTTAAAAAATATTTAAATGGATAAAATTTTAATTACTGGAGCAGCAGGATATCTTGGCTCCATGATATCTACACATTTTTTGGAAAAAGGATACAGAGTGACAGGTGTAGATAATTTATTTTATAACAAAAACACTCTTAACCATCTTATAAAAAATAAAAATTTTGAATTCATAAAGTTAGATGTTCGAGATCAAAGACTTTATAAAGATTTTGTTAAAAAAAATGATATTTTATTTCCTCTAGCAGGAATAGTTGGCGCACCCTTATGCGATAAGAATTCTAAGCTTGCCTACGAAGTAAACGAATTAGCCGTTAAAAAAATATCAGAATTTTCCTCAAACAATCAACTAATAATTTTTCCAACAACTAATAGTGGTTATGGCACAACATCTAAAGATATAATTTGTAATGAAAAAATGGATCTGAATCCAATTTCCCTCTATGGGAAAACGAAAGTGAATGCTGAAAAATTCATTTTACAAAAAAATAACTCTATCTCATTAAGACTTGCTACTGTTTTTGGAGTCTCTTTTAGAAACAGAGTAGATCTTTTGGTGAATTTTTTTGTTTATAATGCAGTAAAATTTAAAAAGATTAAATTATTCGAACCACATTTCAGACGAAATTATATACATGTGAAAGATGTAGCTTTTACTTTTCATCATTGCTTAGAAAATTTTAATCAGATGAGATCTAATATTTATAACGTTGGTTTATCGGAAGCGAATTTAACAAAATTACAATTATGTAAAAAAATAAAAGAAGTCATTCCAGATTTTGAAATATCAATTGATGAAAAGGGTGAAGACCCAGATAAAAGAGATTATTTTGTTTCTAATGAAAAACTTGAGATGACTAACTGGAAGCCTAAAAAATCCTTAAAATTTGGGATTAACGAGCTAGTAAAATTCTACAATTTATCAAAAAATCTTGATTTAGATAAAAATTACAAATTATAATTGTGAGAAAATTTAAAAGAGTATTTATTACTGGAATTTTGGGATCAGGAGGATCATATTTATCAGAACATATAAGAGAAAAAGATAAGAGAATAAAAATTTATGGGTGCTATAGATCTTTAAAAAAAAAAATAAACGAAAAACTCAAATCAAAGAAAATTAGAGCGTTTAGATGTGATTTAAATAATCTGAAAGATCTCAAAAAATTAATTTTAAAAATTAAACCAGATCTTGTCTACCATTTAGCCTCTAACGCAGATGTAAGACTTTCATTTGATAAACCAGAAAAAATTCTTAAAAATAATAACAATATTACAATTAACTTATTTCACGTATTACGAAATCTCCCTTACAAGCCTTTAATCATATTATGTAGCACATCAGAACTTTATGGTGCAGTTGACTCAAAAAAAAAAATTAGTGAAAAATTTGATATAACGCCAGAGAATCCATATGCGATATCGAAAACTTTCCAAGATCTTCTGGCACAAAACTATATTTCAATCTTTAATATGAAAATAATTATTACAAGAATGTTTACCTATTTAAACCCAAGGAGAATAAATCTTTTCGCTTCTCATTGGTCTTACCAAATAGCTCAAATTGAAAAAGGTAAAAAAAAATATTTATCACACGGTAATTTAGATTCTACTAGAACTATAATTGATATAGATAGTGCAATGGAAGCTTACTGGCTAGCGGCTAAAAAAGGAAAGATTGGATCAATATATAACATAGGAGGGACAAAAAAATTTAAAATTTCAAAAATTTTAAAAATACTCAAAAAATTGTCAATTAAAAAAATTAAATCAAAACTTGATACAAAATTACTTCGTAAAAGAGATATTAAATACCAAATTCCTGACTCGAAAAAATTTATTAAAGATACAGGCTGGAAAGATAAAACAAATGTTAAAAATAGCCTTATACAGCTTTTGAACTTTCAAAGAAAAAACTTAAAATGATATCAAATCAAAATTATTTATTAAAAATCGCAAAAGATATAAGGAAAATTATCTTTGATAAAGTTTCGAAAAGGGGCGGTCATATTTCGACATCATTTTCAGCTGTAGAAATTTTAGTATCACTATATTTTGATAATTATTTTAGATTTAATAAAAAATTAGCAAAATCGAGTAAAAGAGACTTTTTCATCCTTAGCAAAGGACACGCCGCGATTTTGATGTTTGCAATATTATTTAAAAAAGGAATTATATCGAAAAAAAATTTTGATACTAATTATAAAGACGGGAATTATAGTTTAGGAGGGCACGTTAGTCATAAAACACTAGGGGTAGAAGCAAGTACAGGCGCGGTAGGTCATGGTTTAGGTCTAGCATCCGGTATTGCTTTCGCAAATAAAATTAAAAAAGTAAAAAATTTCACTTATGCCCTATTAGGAGATGCTGAGTGTTCAGAGGGCTCTGTTTGGGAGGCAGCTTTATTTGCGAACAAACATAAACTTAATAATTTAATTGCAATCATAGATAATAATAAAATTGGAGCTACTGAATTTACTCAAAATTATATAGAATTTAATAATTTAGCAAATATGTTTCAATCTTTTGGATGGATAGTTAAAAAGTGTGATGGCCATAATTTTAAAAGTATTAAAAAAAATATTATTTCATTAAAAAAAAATAAAGCTTTAAAGCCAAAAATTTTAATTGCAGAAACTATTAAAGGTAAGGGTTTAAAATTTCTAGAAAATGATCCTTCTTGGCACTCAAGAAAAATGAGCAAAATACAAATTGATTTAGGATTAAAAAAACTTTGATAATGAAAAATAAATACTCATCTTTAAGAGATATTTTTATAAATAATTTATACGACATTGCAAAAAAGAATAAAAAAATTATACTAATTACAAATGATCAAGGGGCACCAGCAATAGATAGGTTTAAAAGTGATCTTAAAAAGCAATTTTTTAATTTAGGTATCTCTGAGCAAAATATTATAGCTGTGGCAGCAGGCTTATCTTCCCAAGGTTTTATTCCATTTGTTTATAGCATCTCATCCTTTTTAATTTACAGAACATTGGAATTTTTAAAAATTGACTTGAGCTATAGCAAAAATCCTGTTCACTTATTTGGTGTTGGTTCGGGTTACTCCTACGCTGAAGATGGACCAACCCATCATGCGACAGAAGATTTAGCAAATATTCAATATTTTCCTAATTTTGAAATATTTAATCCTTCATTTCCAAGTTTATGTAAATCATTACCATCTATGTTAATTAAAAAAAAATATTCAACTTACACAAGATTGGATCGTCAACCATTTGCAGAAACAAAATTAAATATATCCAAATTTTTTAAAGATGGATTTTATAAATTTAAATTAGATAAAAAAAAGAATAGTAAATGCTTAGTTTCATCAGGAATTATTACTCAGATTATGTTGAGCGAAAATTCAAAACAAAATTTCGATTTAATAGATATTTTTAAAATTAATTCATTTAATTCAAACAAGTTTATTAATTGTATTAAAAAATATAGAAAAATAATCATTGTAGAAGAACATAATGAGAATAATGGAATAGGATCTAATATTTTAAGTTTAGTTAATTCAAAAAAATTGAATCTCAATATCACTATAAAAGGATTAAATAAAAATAATATTTTTGGATACGGATCAAGAAAACTTTTACATCAGAGGAACAAGATAGATAGAAAAAATTTAACAAAGTATTTTAAATGAATTTATTAGTTACAGGAGCTAACGGTGTCTTAGGAAAATCAATCAAACAATATTGTAAACTTAATAAAACTAAATTCAAAAAAATTTTATATTTATCGTCAAAAAAATGTGATTTGACTGACGAAAAAAAGGTCGAGAAACTATTTAAAAAATTTAAACCCTCACACATAATGCATCTAGCCGCTAAATCAGGCGGACTTGGTGTAGCTAATTCTAAGTTCCAAGCAACGTTACTGCACGATAATTTAAAAATGCTAATAAATATTTTGGAGTCAAGTAAAAATTATAAAGTAAAAAAAATTATTCTTACTCTTTCATCGGGAATGTATTCTCCTAATATAAAAATGCCTTATGAAGAAAAAAATTTACATGATGGAAATGTAGAAGAAGGATCTTACGGGTATTTTTTCGCAAAAAGATTAATGGAGCCCTTTATAAAGGCTTATAGAGATCAATATAAACTAAATGTAATTGGACTGGTTCCTAATGGTATCTACGGAAAAGAAGATAAATTCGATCCTCAAACTTCACCAATGATCCCTTCACTAATAAAAAAAATCCACCAAGGAAAAATTTCAAATAAAAAAGTAGAAATTTGGGGAAACGGAACACCATTAAGAGAATATACTTATGCTCCAGACTTAGCAAAGATTTATTTTTGGGCTTTAAAAAAATATGATAAGAGAAAAATTTTAAATATTGGAAATACAGATTCGAAAAGTGTAAAAAAAATTGCGTACTTAATCTGTGAAATTATTGGATTTGATAAAAAAAAGTTATTTTTTAATAAATCAAAACCAATCGGTGTATATAAAAAGAAAACATCAAATTATATGTTAAAAAATTTGTATGATTTTAAGTATACTAATCTTAAAGATGGTTTGATCGAAACTATAGATTGGTACAAAAAAAATTATTTAAAATTAAACAAAAATCAAAAAAGATTTTAAATGATAGGCTTTGGTACCTGGGGGCTTTCCGGAAAAGATTATGGATACATATCCAAAAAAGATGCATCAGAATTGCTTCTTTTAGCTTTAAGGAATGGTATTAACTTTTTTGATACAGCACCGTTATACGGCAATGGAAAAGTTGAAAAAATAATTGGTAATATTTTAACTAAAGACAAAAAACTAAGAAAAAAAATAACAATTTGTACAAAATTTGGACTTTTGCCGCATAGTTCTAAAAAATTAAAACATAACTTTGAAACAAATAACATTGATAAAAGTCTTAAGAAAAGTCTAGAAAATCTGAAAACTGATTATATAGATATTTATCTTATGCATAGTCCAAATTTGAGCTTAATTGATATAAATAAAGTTAAAAATCATTTAAAAAAAATACAGAAAAAAAAAATGGTAAAGCATTTTGGTATTTCTTTGAAAAATCCATCAGATGTTTTTCTTTTGAAAGACCTTAAATTGTTTAGATATTTTGAATTTAATTTTAATTTACTAGATCAAAGAGCAGCTCAGCAAAAAGTATTTTCTTATTTGAAAAAAAATAAAAAAAAAATCATTTGTCGAACACCTTTGTGTTTTGGCTTTTTAACAGACAATTTAATTGATAAAAAAAGTTTAGAAAAGCAAGACCATAGAAAAAAATTCTGGTCGACAAAACAATTCGCTAAATGGAATACTTACAAATTTCTATTTAACGATTTTAAAAAAAAATATAAGATAAACAGTTTAAGTGTTTTCTCAATTCTGTTTTGTCTTTCTTATAAATTTGATTATGTAATCCCAGGCATAATGTCAAAAAACCAAATCGTAGAGAATCTGTCAGCCACAAAAGCACGAAAAATAAATAAATCAGATTTACACAAGATTTTAAAAATTTATAGCAAAAAAGAGAGAGAGATTTTCACAAAAAATTTTTAAAAATGGAAAGTATTTTTTCAAAAAAAAAGGTTCTTATATTTAAAAAAAGAAAAAAATCCTACTATTATGATTTATTTATAAAAGGGATTATAAGTTACGGACAACCATCAGAAGTTTATTATGTTGAATACGATAGTTTTGACAACATTTTTTCAATTAATAAAAAGATAAAGAATTTATTGATTTCAAAAAAAATCGATATTTTTATAGTTACAAGTTTTTATTTTATTGATCCTGATCTTCTTAAATCTTTGCAAGGAAAAGTCTTTAGAATAAAAATTGATGGTGATGATTTGGCTTTATTTGATGTTTATTCAAAGTATTACGGAAAGCTCTATGACATTAATATTACAAATACTTTAGAGATACATAAAAAATTTAAAGAACTTGGCTGCAATTCTTTTATTTTTGCCTCCCCTGCTAATAATAATTTTAACGAGGAAGAACAGATTGAAGAGAAGTATGATGTTACGTTTATGGGTTTAATAAGAAACGAGAGAAAAAATTTGATAGAATATATTAAAAATAACAAAATTAATTTAAGTCTTTTTGGTGACAAAAACTATTCTAAGGTTTTGAGTCAGAAAGATTATTTTAAAACAATAAAAAATTCAAAAATTAATCTAAATTTTTGTAGTCTTTCACATAATTTGGATGAAGTTTTTTTTGATAAAAAAAAATTACAAAAACTAAAAAATATGACTGGACGTATTTTTGAAATTTTGTCTTGTAAAAGTTTTTTGCTTACAGAGTATAATCCTACATTAGAATATTTTTTTTCGCCTGGAAAAGACCTGGAAGTTTTTAAAAGCAAAGAAGAACTTGTGGACAAAATAAATTTTTACTTAGTAAATGATAATCTAAGAAACAAAATTGCTGAACAAGGTTATAAGACATTCATGCAAAAATATGAGTTTAGTACTTACATGCCCCATTTCATAAAACAAATAGACTCGTTCAAATCAAAAAATATTCAAATAAAAAAATTGGCATGTCCACGAGAAGTAAAAAAATTTTTTACACAAAAGTACATATCAATCTACTCTCTTTTAAGATATGAGTTTTATTTTTCATTATTCAAGTATTTTGATATTTCACTAATTTTTAAAAAAATCTTTACAAAAGTTTTTCGAATATGATTTTGATAAAAACGCCATTAAGAATATCTTTCTTTGGGGGAGGAACTGATTTACCTGAGTGGCTAAAGAATAATCGTGGTGCAGCAATTAACACGACAATAGACAAATATACTTTTACTACTATTAGACAAATTCCATCATTCTATAACATAAATTACCGTTTAAGATATTATAAACATGAACAAGTAATTAATTCATCTGATATAAAACATAATTCTATAAGAGAAGCTGTAAAATTATTTGACCTAAAAGGTCCAATTGAAATTTCACATAATTCGGATTTAGTAGCTCAATCTGGTTTAGGTTCAAGCTCATCTTTCACTGTAAGTTTAGTTCATGGTATTAGCCTGATAAAAAAATATACGATTACTAAAAAAAATCTTGCAAAAAATGCAATAAAGATTGAGCAAGATTTACTTAAAGAAAATGTAGGAAATCAAGATCAAATCTCCTGTTCATATGGAGGGTTTAATTACCTAAGTCTACAAGGTAAAAATTTTGAAGTTACTCCAATTAAAAAAAATAATAATATCAAGAAAATTGAAAATAGTCTTGTATTTATTCATTGCGGAGTTTTTAGGAATGCTGATTTAATTGAAAAAAAAAAATATTAAAAATAAAAAAAGGTTTTAAAAACTCAACTTTAAACCAAATAAATCAATTAACCAAGGAAGCTTATTTGGAGCTTCAATCCTCGAATTTTTCTTTGTCAATTTGGGGCAAATATTTAAACGAATATTGGTTATTAAAAAAACAATTAGATAAATCAGTAACTATGAACAAAATTGAAAATATTCACAAAAAAGCTATTGAGTGTGGCGCCTTCGGAGGAAAATTGCTTGGAGCGGGCGGTGGTGGATTTATGGTTTTTATTTGCAATAGTTCAAGCAAAAAAAAAATAGAAAAGATTTTTAAACGTAAAATTCTTAATAATGTAAAGTTTTGCAAGATGGGTTCAACAGCCTTAATTAATAATTTTTCATGAGTTTCATAAAATACAATAAAAATTACAAACCAAAGTTTAAACAAGCGGTAATTTTTGCGGGAGGTAAAGGTCTGCGTTTGGGCAAATTAACAAAAAATACTCCAAAACCTCTTTTAAGAATTGAGAAAAAAAAAGTTTTCTTGGAATACCTCATTCAAAACTTATCAAGATTTGGAATAAAAAAAATTTTATTGCTTTGTAATTTTAAAAGTGAAAAATTTTTTAAGAAATATCATAAACAAATATTATTCGGAATTAAAATTACATGCACTTTAGATATTAAGAATACTTCTGGAAAAATGTTGGCGATCAAAAAAAATCTTCACAAAATAGATAAAAACTTTATTTTAATGAACGGCGATACTTTTGTGGACATAAATTTTAAAAAATATCAATTTTTAGTAGAAAATAAAAAAATTAAAGGATTAAGTATATTTCTTGAGAAAAAAATAGTTCAAACAGAAAAAAATAGATATTTAATTAAAACTAAAAAAAATAGAAATTACATCAATTCAGGTATTTTTTACTTAGATAAAAAAATTATTGGGCATTTAAATCCCGAAACAAAAGATTTTGACAGAGAACTAATTCAATATTTAAAAAAAAGTCTATCATGTAAAATAATTAGTTTAAAAAAAATTAAGTTTATTGATATTGGAATAAAGAAAGATTTATTTTATTTTAAGAAAAACCTGAATTATTTTTTTGAAAAAAAAGCGATTTTTTTAGATAGAGATGGTGTAATTAATAAAGATCTAAATTATGTAGGGCACCCAAAAAACTTTTTTTGGAGAAAAGATATATTTTCATTTATAAAAAAGTGTATAATAAAAAACTACTATATTTTTATAATCACAAATCAATCTGGAATTGGAAGATCTTATTATTCATTAAAAGAATTCAAAAATTTGTGTAATTGGATGTATGACATGCTAAGCTCTAAAGGATTATATATAGACGATATATCCTATTCGCCGTACTATAAAGAATCAAATAAATATGGAACAGTCAATTATTTAAAAACAAGAAAACCAAATCCAGGAATGATTCTTAATTTGAGAAAAAAATGGGTTATTGACCTTAAAAGGTCAGTTGTTATTGGTGATAGCGATATTGATAACCAACTTGCTAAAAAAATAAAAATACGATTTGTTAAAGTAAGAAATAATACGAGATTGAACTCCATAAGAATATAATTTTTATTTTTATTCTTAATATGGTAGTTATGAAAAGATCATGAATAACAAAAATGTAACGTTTGTGGCCGAGA